>Ga0310826_100368_pt1 | contig 50848 bp, 45 predicted proteins | sample WT_ome_FD_201306 | JGI IMG/M metagenome (GOLD analysis project Ga0310826, IMG submission 201306) | Sorghum-adapted microbial communities enriched on wild type (WT) sorghum from Joint BioEnergy Institute, Emeryville, California, United... ... | reverse complement strand
TGGCCGCAGTGGGGACAGGTGAAACCCGTCTTATGCTTCTTTTCACGGATCTCTTCGATCATGCGGGAAGCGGTTGACTCTAAGGCATCAAACTCTTTGGATAGCATCAGATACACTTTCTTGCGCTCAGCGGGCGAAAGGCTTTGCAAAAGACGCGTTAAATCCTTGAAATCCATGACATACCTCTGCGAATAAATGTTCTCACATCCAGTATAGAACACCCGTTCGTAAGTTGCAATATTCCAACAATAAACCTAAACACAGCTAATAAATTAGGTTTTAAAACACCAGGCACTGATCTTGAACTGTTGGGATCAACTGATTTACCGGTTTTGTCAACCATCCCAACAGCAATGACATCTGGAGCGACAGCCGGACAATTTATTGTTCCCTCGGTTGGACCAAGGTTTCCGGCTGCAGCCACGATTATCATACCTGTTTCTTTTGCAAAAGCTTGAACTTCACGACATTTATTACATTTTCCTTGACACTGTTTCTTATCAAAGTGTCCAATGGAAAGATTAACTATATGAGCTCCTTGATCACGTGCATATTTAAGCCCACTAAAAATATTGTTCCAGCTTATTTCGGTTGGAGTTTGTGTTACTTTAATATTTATTAAGTGAGCGTTTTTTGCGAAATGTTTTATTATTGCAGCCACAATTGTACCGTGCAATGTTGGAATACCGTCTGAGGTCCCAAATCCAGTGTAATCAACATGATCTGAAACCGTCACAATATTGTTAACACCCGAATCGATAATTGCTACGCGGACCCCTTGACCACCTCTGAAATACAATTCAGGAAGGCTTGATAAAGCGCTTTTTTTGATTTTGGGTCGAAAAATTAATGAGTAATTTAAAGAAGTGTTGCCATCAGCGCCTACCACAGATGACACCCCTCGAATTTAGGACAATAAAATCATTCGACGGGTGCCAAGAAATTCCTGCTGAGAACGGAAAAAATTTTACCTTCAAAGTGATGGATTTACATTATACCCTGAACCAAAACATTTGACAACAGCCACATGTCGTGCTACCATGAATTTTTTCCAACAATATGTTGAACATGATCAGATCATTTTATACCTCATCCTTGCCGCAGCGCATCAGGTCGCCGTATAATATGGGATCAATTGTTCTTGTCAGGTGGCGCACGATGATTTGCAACACCGCGGAGATCCGGGATAGAGAGAACGGCTTGACCGTGATGGCGACGGAGTAGCTAGTGAAACGTGATGAAAAAGCTTCGATTAAGGGGTCTCCTCGCGCGACGCGCCGGCGCGCTGTATAATACGGGAACAAACGTTTCCCAAAGGCGGTTGACCAATGAACCAGATTTACAGCGTGCCAACGTGTGAGTGTAAAGTGAACATGCGTCCTCGTTGGAATCAAGATGATGCGGCCGGTGTGTTTCCGGTTTCGAGCGACTTTGGTGGGAAAGACGGCAGCTTCTCGAGCTGGTGAAGAGAGGTGTTGCCAGGGATGATATGATATAGTAATTTATAGGCAGTAACCCGCGTGCGGAAGTCCCCCCCGGGGGATTTTTAGCGCTGAAAAATAACTGATAACTTCTGTGGGCTAAAGAGTTCGCCCATCTCGAGATGATCGCCACGATGGTCTACAAGCTGACGAAGGACGCGACGCCGGAGCAGCTGGAGGCGGCCGGGCTCGGTGCCCTTTTCGTGAACCACGACAACGCGCTGTTTTACAACAACGCGGCGGGCGTGCCCTGGACGGCGGCCTATATTCAGGCAAAGGGCGATCCCATCGCCGACCTGTATGAAGACATCGCGGCGGAGGAAAAAGCGCGGGCGACCCACCAGTGGCTGATCGACATGACCGACGACGTGGATTTGCAGGACGGGCTGAAATTCCTCCGGGAGCGGGAAGTGGTGCACGCCCTGCGTTTCCGGGAAGCGATGGAAATGTTGAAGCGACAATTGAACCTGTGAGCGTTCCTGCGAAGTTCCGCCGGTTTGGGCGGGGCTTTTTTTGTTTCCCAAAAAACCGCCATACAATTTTCGAAACGTTTCACTTCATTTTTTCCGCATATTTGGAAGATGCCCAACGAAAATAACCGCGAGCGGGAAAATGCTGGTTCAGGGGAATGATCTTGCGGCGGCGGACACCGTGGCCGCATGCGTGAAACATTTCGCCGCCTATGGCGCGGCGGAGGGCGGACGCGACTACAATACGGTTGACATGTCCGAAGGGACGCTCCGCAACTGTTATTTGCCGGCTTACAAGGCGGGCATCGATGCCGGCGCCGAGATGGTCATGACCTCCTTCAACGTGGTGGACGGCGTGCCGGCGACGACGAACCCGTTTCTGTTGCGAAAGGTTCTCAGGGAAGAATGGGGATTCAAGGGCGTCGTCATTTCCGACTACTCGTCGCTTGCCGAAACGATCGAGCACATGATCTCCCGGGACGGCGCCGACGCTGCGCGCAACGGGCTGGAGGCCGGTCTGGACATCGAGATGATGTCGACGGAATACATCAGCCATCTTGAAAGACTCGTCAAGGAAGGCGCCGTCGACGAAGCAATGATCGACGAAGCGGTCGCATTCTCGCGCTGAAGTTCAAATTCGGCCTGTTTGGCGATCCGTATCGTTACATCAACATCGGGCGTGAAAAGCCAACGCACCTCAAACCGGAGTTCCGGCAGCTGGCCCGGGAAGCCGCGGCGAAATCGATGGTGCTGTTGAAAAGCGACGGGATTTTGCCCCTGCGCAAAGACGTAAAGTCGACAATTGCCTGAACACCGGCAGGCCGAAGAATCACGAAGACAACGATTTCCGCTTTGTCTCCAAATATCTCGACATTCCGAACAGCCCGCTGTACCCGTTCGGCTACGGCCTCAGCTATACGGAATTTGCCTATTCGGACGCCGGCCTGAGCGGCGCCACGCTGATGCCGGGCGGAGCCGTGAGTGCGAGGGTCAACGTCACCAATACCGGCGCAGCTCTATATCGGCGATCTGTGGGGCAGCGCGTCGAGACCGCTGCTGGACCGAAGGATTTCCGGAAAATCAACCTGCGAGGCGAAAACGGTGCAATTCGTTCGTTCCGGACATGCTTCAATATTTCATACCCCGGAAGAAGTTCGAGGTCGAACCTGGCGACTTCAAGGTATTTGTCGGCAAGAACGCGAAAGATTTGGTGGAATGCGGCGTGTTTGCCTATCACCTGTAAGGAAAGCGGAGAGCCGCAGCCCGGCAGGGGAAGGACGAGGAAGCCCACGACCATAAGGTCCTTGGCTTTTACGGACATACAGTCCGTTAGCCGCCGACAGATGGCCTGTCCCGAATTTTTACGGACATATGGTCCGTTGGAAGCATTTGACCCTCGATGAAAGCGAATTCGCCATCATCAAGCGCCGTCTAACGGACCATATGTCCGCAAGATTTTCCTGAAACCGTTTTCAATCAAATCTAACGGACCACATGTCCGTAAAGTTCTAAAACCATGGGGCGGCTCGCGCCGGGGGGGCCGATCACACGGAGGAGAAACTTCCGGCCTCGCCGCTTTCACTTTTGCCGGCGGTCTTCGCGCCGGTGGAGAGAAGGCTGGCCTTGGCCAGAACGTCCCGCATCGACATGGCGAAAAACCGGGGCTCCCGGTGTCCGTTCACGTATCCGATGGATGCGGAAACGGCCACGCGGTTGATGCTCAGGGGCCGGGAGATCGCCCGGATGAACCGGTCCACCGTTTCTTCCTCCGCGAGGGAGATGATGACAAATTCGTCTCCGCCATAGCGGCAAATATAGTCTCTCTTTTCCTTCACCCACCGGGCCATCCTGCGGGAAAAGGCGAGGATCGCGTCGTCGCCGAACGGATGGCCGTACCGCTTGTTGATTTCCCGGAAACTGTTCAGATCGATAAACAGCAGGTGAAACGGCTGTTTCTTTTTTAGCAGCGCCTCGCCGATCGCCCGGATGTAGGGTTCGCGGTAGAGACCGGTCAGGGGGTCCAGAAGCTCGGACAATCTGATCCGGATCGCTTCCCGGGTGACCAGACCGGCCAGCTTGTTTCCGTCCCGGATCAGAAGCCGCCCGATCCGGTGCCGGTCCATGATGGACAATGCATCCCAAATGAAAATGTCCGGGGAAACCGTGACGGGATCGGGCGTCATGGCGTCCGCGACAATCCGGTTGGGGTGCGCCGAACGCACATCGCGGGACGTGAGAATGCCCACCACTGCGCCGTAATCCACGACGACCAGCGTGTCCACCCCATGCTCGTTCATCAGTTCCGCGGCGCGGAACACGCTCTTCTCCGGCGAAATCGTATGTACGGGACTTGAGATCAGCTCGTCCACCCTCATCCCAGATTCACCTCCCGCCGCACGGAAACGGTGACTTTCAGCTCCGCGCGAAGTACCATGGAATCGAGAAGGAGATGCTCCGCCTCCTCCATGACGATTTTCATGAGGAGCGCGTAATCCAGCATCTGCAGCACGGAATTGCGGACGAGCACGCCTTCGATTTTGGGATGGTCCAGCCGAAACAGCGTGAACTGATCCGGAGACATGGCCTCCGCCATTCGTCTTGCGGCTTCCGGACCGATGGGCGCCTTTTTTCCGATGATGAGCAGATCCAGCATGGGCGGAACTTCGAACTCGGATATTTTCAGGTCCAGGGTTGCTTTGCGAGAGTACAGATTCTTGTCGTTCATCTGGCGCAATCCTCCAACATCCCGTCCGGAGCCGGATCCCGAAAGGAAAGGGCTACTCCGGAAATGAAGAGTAGCCCTTGACATCCGAGGAAATCCAGGCCCGTTGCACTGGCAACCTAACTCATTGGGCTTTCCATGTGGGTCTAAAGTACCTATCATACAACATTCGCCAAATATCACCTAATTCCTGCGTGGGATTTAACATTTTGCGTTATGTCGTCTGTTTTTGCCGATACAGCCACAGCGCATATTCCACCGGCCGCGATATGGCCCGCCGGTACGCCGCGCGGTCGCCGGAGCGGATGAACACTTCGCGGGCCGGTTTCGGGTTGACTTCCAGCAGCCAGACGCGGCCAGCGCGGTCAATGGCCAGATCGAGGGCCAATTCGCACAGCGCGCCATACGACGCCTCCAGCGTCCGGGCGACGGCGATACCAAGCCATTCCGCCGTTTCGCGCACCCGGGCGATTTTGCCCTCGTGGCCGATCCAGCGCTTGAGCAGCGTGTTCATCGGGACGGCCTGCCCGCCGCCGTGCAGGTTGGAGGTGACGCTGCCCGCGGGACCGATTCGGCCGGCGCAGCCCGTGACCTGCCACTGGCCGCTGCCGTTTTTTTGCACCAGCATCCGGTAGTCGTGAACCCGGCCGTCGTCGAGCTCGGTGCGGATGCCTTGCTGGACGATGTACCGGTCCCCTTGGGCCGTCCATCTTCTTAGCGCCGCGGGCAGCATTTGCCGGCGAACGCGCCGGGCGGGCACGATGCGCCGCGAGCGATTGCGCCCTTGCAGCATGAAATCGCCGTTGCTTAGGCGGACGATGCGAAGTACGCCCCTTCCGCCGGTTCCGTTGACGGGCTTGAGAAAGAGCAGCGGGAAGCGCTTGAGCAGAAGCAGCACGTCCTGCGGAGACCGGTACGCGCGGGTCATCGGCAGATGCATCCGGAAGGCCGGGAACTTTCCCAGGGTCCGGTACACCGTCCATTTGTTGCGCAGGGGCCGGTTCAAAAACGTCAGGTGGTCGTACTGCCGGCGAAAGGCCAGCAGTTTCTCGAACCGCTTGCTCTTCTGGATGCGGCACCTGTCGTAGATCAGATTGGGAAAACGGACCCATTTCCGCGTCCAGCGCTTCTTCTCCGGATCGTAGACGTGCGCGTAGATCCGCTGCCTGCGGTCGTCCACGTCCTCCGGGGTGAAAACGTACACGGCTATTCCCATCCGCTTTCCGATGGCGGTCATTTTGGCGTACACGTGCTTGTCTTCGATGAACTTCCGGTCGTTCAGGTACAGCGTCAGAATGCCGAGGACCGGCGCCGCCATCCGGTTTCACCTCCGCGCATTCGCTGCGCTCTTCTTTTTTTTTGTCCGGTAAAGATGGAGACTGTACTGGAAAATCCGCTCCAGCGATTTTTTCCGGATGTGGGGTTCGTCGAATTTCATCGGTTTGGAGTTGGCTTCAAAAAACCAGATGCGCCCGGATTCGTCGATGCCGAGATCCATGGACATCTCCCCGAGCAGCGTGCGTGCCGAGCGCTCGATCTGTCTGGCCAGCGTCAGGGCCGCTTCGCCCGCCTGGCCCAGCATTTGCCGCCCCCGGCTGCCGCCGAAGGCGGCGGTGAGCAGTTTCTCCGGTTCCTCGATGTGCCCGCCCCGCGGCACGTGGGTGGTGATGGAGTCGTCTCCCGCCACCCGCGCGCCGATGCCCGTCACCTCCCAGCGTCCTTCCCCGTTTTTTTGCACCAGCGCCCGCAGGTCGAAGCGTTTCTTGCCGGCGGTGGCCAGCGGGATGCCCTGCTGCGCGATGTACGGTTCGCCCCGGAGCAGGGACTCACGGCAAACCCGCCGCCACAGCGTTTTGAGCGATTTGTACCGGTACGTTTTGCTGCCCTGATCCTCCTGGATCTGCAGCCGGTAGCGCCGTTTTTTTTCCGAAAGCACCCGCACCGTCATGATGCCGACGCCCGCCTTGCCCCGAACCGGCTTCAGAAACAGGAAGGAGTACTTGTGCAGCATGCTGGTCAACACGGCCGGCCGGGTGAGGCGCCGGGTTTCCGGCACCCATTTCCGGGTGATGCGGCTTGCGCTGAGCCATTTGTAAAGCGTCCATTTGTTGAAAAAGCGGCGGTTGAAAAGAAGCAGTTCCGGCCGTCCGGCCAGCGCGTCCAGTTTCCTTTTTACGCTCGGCTGCCGTTCGTCTTCCCGCTGCGGAATCCGGTTGTAAACGATGTCCGGGTACGGGAACCGGCCGCGGACCCAGATCTTTTCGCGGGGATGATAGGTATAGCCCGGCAAAGTGGGGGATTTCAGCTTGAAATTTTTCACGGTGACCACGTAGGTGACGAACCCCAGTTTTTCTCCGGTGCTGATCAGATCGGCGAAATTTTGCCGGTTGCCCCGGAAACTGCGCTGCTCGTCGTCGACGGTGAGGATGGCCAGCACAGGTTTGCGCGGCGCGCCTGCCACCGTAGGAGGAGAGTCGTTCATGTTTCTTCCCTCCTGCGGAACTTGCTCAGATAAAGGCAATGGTCCAGGATATACCGGAGCGAGGCGCGGCCCTGTTCACGCAATTCCGGGTGCTTGAAAATGGTGCGGCCGGGTTTGGCGTTCGCCTCGAACATCCACACCTCGCCGTTGCGATCTATGCCCAGGTCAAGCCCGAGTTCGCCCAACGTGTGCTGGTAGTTTCGCTCCACCGCTTCCGAAAGACGGACGGCCACCTCCTTGGCTTTCTCGAGGATTTCCCCGGCGCGGTCGCCAAACACCCGGCCGAGGGCCTGCTCGGGGGTCATCAGCGTGCCGCCGTTTTTCAGGTGGGTGGTGACGCTGCCCCGCCCCGCCTTCTTGGCGCCGATGCCCGCCGCCACCCACCGGTTGTTGCCGTCCTTGTGCATGTGGAAGCGAAAATCGATGGGGCAGCCCTCGATCTCGATGAGCCGGATGCCCTGCTGGGCGACGTAATTGGAAAGCCCGCTGCCGTGCCGGGCCCGCATCATGCGCCACAGGCTGTTCCAATTCGTGAACCGGAGCAGGACGTTCTGACCGTTGCGGCGGTACCGTACGAAGTAGCCGCGCCGGGGGTGGTAGGTCAGCCGGTAGATGCCGATGCCGAGACTGCCGCCCGTGGGCTTGAAATAGATGAACTGGTACTTTTCCAGCATCTCCCGCAGTTTTTCCGGGGATGGTCCAGTCACCGATTCCGGCAGATGGCGGAGCGCTTCGGGGTCGTTATCGAGCAGCTTGTAGACGTCCGATTTGTTGAAGAAGCTCCAGTTGAAAAAGGGAATCCGCTTGTAAATGAACCGGTCCCGCAGCGCCGTGATCGCCGCGCCCGTTTCCGCGCGCCGGCTGGGCAGCCGGTTGTACACGACATCAGGCAGCGGGACAACCCGGCGCACCCAGTTGCCGCGTCCGTCGAGGAACCAGGCGTGCACGGTTTCCTGCTGCCAGTTGATGTCGCGGGGACGGAAGGCGAACATGTAGGCTTTGCCCCGGGCGTACTGGAGCAGCTGCTTGATGAACGGCGTGCGGGAACCGAACGGCTCCTTGGACGACCGGCCGCCGTCGGTGAGCACCCCCACGAGGGGACCAAACCACACCTCCTCGTCTTCGGTGGTGAGATAGACCTCGCCGGATTGGGGAATGCGGACCGAACGGCGCAATCCGGCCGAGATGTAGACGTGATTGCCCGAACGCCTGAGCGTGCGAAGCCGCGCCGACACCCGTTCCTTTCCCACCTTGATGCGGACCTGTTTGCGGCCGCTCAGGCCCAGCGACCGCGCGAGGGGTCCGGAGAACCAGACGATCCGTTCCGGCTGGCGGGTGAAGTGGACGGTGCAACTGGTCAAACTCATGGATGACCCTCCCTGGAAAGTCGCAAAAGGATGGATCTGGCGTACATCAACGGCCGCAGATGGGAAAGCGCGTCCGCCCGCCGGCCCGCCCGGCGCGCCGCGGCGCGTCCGGGTTTGCCGTTGGCTTCCAGAAACCACAGCTTTCCGGTCCGGTCGATGCCGAAATCCAGACCCAACTCGGCGAAACGGCCAAAAGACGATTCCAGCTGCCGGACGATGTCCGCCGCGAGGCGGCGCGCCGTGCGCATCAGCTCCCGGGCGGCGTTTTCCCCGAACCACCGCGCCAGCGTGGTTTCGGGAGGCAGGGGGATTCCTCCACCGTGCAGGTTGGCCGTCACGCCGCCCGCAAGGCCGAGGCGCACGGCGGCGCCGGTCAGGGCCCAGCGGCCGGTGGAGTTTTTCTGCACGAGCAGGCGCAGGTCGAAGGGATCCCCCTCGGGGGTGTTCAGCTCCAGAAACGGCTGCATGAGGTACGGGTGGGCGCCGATCCAGCGGTCGACGCGCTCAAGAGCTGCCATCTCCTCCCTTGCCTCCAGGCGGAACGGGTCGTTCCGCCGGGTACGTCCCGCAAGTTCCAGGAGCCCGTCGGGCCGCCTCCGGACCGCCATCACGCCGCGCCCCTGCCAGCCGTCGACCGGCTTGAGAAAGGCGGCGCCGCCCCAGCGTTCCAGCCGGTCGCGCAGGCCGTCCTGCCCGGTATACGGATGGGTCGGCGGCAGGTGCGCGCGGATGGCGGGGTGGCGGGACAGCATGGCGTGGACGGCGGCTTTGCCGGGCAGGTGCGCGTTCAGCAGGCGGGGCGGATGATCCCCGTCAAGCAGCCGGTGCAAAGCGATGCGGAACCGGCGCCGCTCCTCGTCGCCTCCGGGCCAGGCGCGGTCGTAAAGCAGCGCGGGGATCGGCACTCTGGCGCGGCGCCACGCGCCGGCACCGGCGTCCCAGCGCCAGCCGAATGCCGTGCGCGAAGCGGCGTCCGCCGTCCAGGGTGCGAGCGCGAACACCTCCAGGCCGAGCCGGTCGCCCGCTTCCTGCAGCCGGCGGATGAAATCCGCTTCCGCGAACGGCTCCCCGGCGAACGGCTCCCCGGCGAACGAGTCCGGGGCGTCCCGCTCGCACACCAGCACCCCGAGGGCCGGCCGCCGCGTTTGAGCCGGCACGCGCACTCCCGGCGCGAGCCGGCGTACGGCGTCGGCCCGTCCGATTTCTTCCCGTTGTTCAAAAACCTGACAAATAACAGGCATACTGCACCATCATCCGCACGGAAGGGCGAATCCGCCCTTCCATAAGCGATGTATTTTCGTTTTTCGAAGGCTTGGAGTTGACCTCCAGAAGCCAGACGCGTCCCGTGGTGTCCATCCCCAGGTCGATGCCCAGTTCGCCGAAATGGTAAGGGATGCGGCTTTCGATGCCTCTGGCGATGTCCAGGGCGGCTTTGCGCAGGGAGACGATGGCGGGGCCCTTGCAGGCGTGAGGCAGATTCGACCGGGCGATGGCGTTGCGCGCCGGAGCCAGGGTGCCGCCGCGGGCCACATTGGAGACGTAATGCTGACCGCTGGCGATTCTCGCCACGGTGGAAGTCACCACCCATTGCCCGTTCCGGTTTTTCTGGGTCAGCACCCGGAAATCCACGGGCCGGCCGGCGACGGAGATGAGGTTGAGTCCCTGCTGGACGAGGTAGCGCACCGACTTGATCTTGCCCGCGAGGGCGTGGAGCAGCCCGTTCGGACCCGGATAGGTCGCGGTGCGGATGCCGCTGGCGGTGGTGAAGGCCGCGGTCCAGCGCTGCGTTCCGGTCCTGGCCAGACGGATGATGCCGTTCCCCAGGCTGCCCCGCGCCGGTTTGAGAAACAGCACGGGGTATTTGCGGAGCATGCTTCTGAGCATCGCCAGGCCGCTCACGGTATGGGATTCCGGCAAATAGCGGCGCAGCCCGGCGTCGCCGCCCAGGGCCGCGAAAACCTCGGTTTTGTCCAGAAACTTTTCGTTGAACACATGGCCTCCGAATCGGGTTTTGACCTGTCGCATCAGCTCCTGTACGTTTGCCTGGCTTTCCAGCTTGCGCCGGGTCAGCCGGTTGTTCAGCACGTCCGGCGCCGGCACTTGCACCTGCCGCCAGCCCCCGCTGTACACCCACCCCTCGATGGTCTCCGGACTTGACCCGATGCCCTGCGGAGTGAAAAAATAAACATACGCTCCCTGCTGCCTGCAAGCGGTGGTCAGTTCCTGGCAAAACGCGGTGATGGAGCCGAACGGACGATCCCGCAGGCTGGGGTAGTCCCGGCTGATCATCACGCCGATCAGCGGTCCGAAGGCGATTTCGCCCGTTTCCGGCCGACAGCGGATGCGAAGCGGGCAGTCCGCGGCAAGCCCCATTTTCCGGGCCAGGCCCTGGCTTACGCGGACGCAGTCGCGTTTGGCGGCCGCCGTGACGCGCACCGGCAGGCGCAGCGCCCCGAACCGAACCACCGGCTGGGTGCGGGGCGAGATCCGGAGCCGTTTCATCACCGCCTCGCCGAGGATCAGCACGTGGTCGTCCGCCAAATCCGGACTGACCTGGACGTGGAATTTCCGGGCGGGCATGACAGTTCCCCTTCCGCCGTGCCCATCGTCATGGCCGGCAACGAAAGTACTTCATCATATGAGGACATCTATCCTTCGGTGATTGGCCCTGCCGGTCTTCGGGAAAGGATCGGGCAATGGACACGTTGATACAGCTTGCGCTGAATGTGGCCGTCGGGGCGGTCGTCGGCGGCGTTACGAATTATTTGGCCATCCGGATGCTGTTCAGGCCGCGGCGTCCGTGGAACATCGGGCGCTTTCGCGTGCCGCTGACGCCCGGGCTGTTTCCCAAGCGAAAGGATGACATCGCCGCCGCGCTCGGCGAAGTGGTGGCCGGGCATCTGGTGACGCCCGAAGGCCTTCGCGGCATTCTGAACGATTCCGCGTTTCGCCGTTCCGCCGCGGAGCGGCTGCACAGATGGCTTGGGGAAAATATATCCGCGGGAACCCCGTCCGGCGCCGAACCCGCGCTGTATGACCTGCTTTGCCGGTGGATCGGGGCAGAACGCGTGGAAAACTGGCTGGAAAAAGAAGCTCCCGCGCTGGGCGGGAAGCTGGCGTCCGCGGCTTTGGCGGCCTGGCGTGCGGGGGGCTGGGGTAACCTTCCTTTGCGCGCCGCCATTCCGGGTTGGGACGGGCGGACGGCCGGGCGCCTCGCGGACAACGCCGCCGGCTGGCTGCTCGGCGCCCTTCGCGACTACGTCGTCTCCCCGGAAGGACAGCGGCTGCTCCGAAGCCTGGCCGGCGGTCTCATTGCGCGGACGGGCGGATGGGCGGGGCTGGTCGCCGGACTGTTGGTCGACGAAGACAAAATGGTTCGCCGGTTGACACCCGCGCTGGCGGGTCTCCTGGAAGACGAGCGGACGCGGAATCTTGCCGCGGCTTTTCTGTCCGCCCGCATGGAAGAGTGGGCGGAGCGCCCGCTGGCGGAGGCGGCGGCCTGGATTTTGGGGGACGGGGAGGCCCCGGAAGAGGCGCTGGCACGCCGGCTGGGAGACAACGTGCCATGGAACGGGGTGTTTCGCGGACTCCTGCGCCTTCCGCTGGCCCGGTTGGCGGGGGAGCGGGAGGAAGACCGGCGGCGCCTGGCGGAGCGGACGGCCGGATTCGCGCTGGACGCGGTCACCAGGTATGCGGAGGATCTGCTCAAAGGCATCCGGCTTCGGGACATTGTGATCGAGCAGGTGAAAAAGTTTCCGGAAGAACGCCTGGAAGCGGTCATCGTCGGCCTCGCGGGACGCGAACTGCGTGCCATCACCTGGTTGGGCGCGCTGCTGGGCGCCTTCGTGGGGCTGTTGCATACGACCCTGTGGCTGCTGCTGAACCGCTGAGACGCGGCGGAGCACCGGTCAGGCGGGAAACGGGCGGCGGCCGCCCGAAGGAGGGGCTGTCCATGATCAATCCTTACGACAAGGCTAACGAACTGGCGAGAGCGCTGAAGGAATGCGCGGATGCGAAGGAATGGCTGAAGGCACAGGAGGAGCTGGCAAGGGACGCCGACGGCTGGCGAATGCTGGAGGACTTCCGGAGCAGGCAGGAAGAAATCGCGAAGGCGCTCTCGGAAGGCAGAACGGTCCCCGAAGAGGAACGGCAAATAGCGGGCCGGCTGTATGAAGTGATCGTCCTGCATGCCGGCGTCCGCCGCGTGCTGGAAGCCGAGCAGCGGCTGGTCCGGCTTTTGGCGGACGTGCAGCGGATCATCGGGGACGCCTGGAGTGAACTGACGGAACAGGGATACAAGCGGATCAAGCCGGTCGCCGCGCCGGACGGAAACGCACATCCGGGAGCGGAAGCCAAGCCGGCTGCGGAAGGGCGTCCTGATCCGAAAGGTCAAAGCGTCTGAGACTCAGGTCCGGAACAGGGCCGTCCGGGCGCCCGGTACATAGTCTCCGGTTCAATCCTTCTCGCCGTTCGAATAATTGTGGGCCATGCGGCTTGCGGCCGCGGCGGCGATGGCGCCCACGATGTCGTCCAGAAACGTGTGGACCTCGCTGCCTTTTTTGCTGTTCAACCTTTTGATGATGGCGGGTTTCACTTTGTCCATGTAACCGAAATTGGTGAGCCCTATGCTGCCGTAGACGTTGACGATGCTCAGGGCCAGCACCTCGTCGCAGCCGTAAAGCCCTTCGTCGTTGCGGACGATGTTGAGCAGCGGCTGCATGAGCTTTCCCTCTTCCGCCAGCATGTCCAGCTGGATGCCTGTCAGCAGGGCGTTTTGCACTTCCCGCTTCTTCAGCACCGCCTCGACGTTTTTCTCGCATTCTTCCAAGGTAAGACCCGGATAATAGTCCTTCTGCAGCATGAAGGTAAGCTGGGCGATCTGCGTGATCGTGACGCCGCGTCTGGCCAGCCAATCCCTGGCCGTCTCCGCGACCTCCTCCGTGCTTGGACGGTAATTCACGGAATCATTCAGGGAATCTTGCATAAGGGATGTCCACCTCTTTTTGAAGGGTAAGCGGGAGGAGATGTTTTCATCTTACTATAAAAAACGGCTTCGCAAAACGGATGTTGCGGATGCATAGGACGGCGGACTTTGATAAAATGGTGAAGATTCCGAACGTGGGAGGCTTGGCGCATGAGATCGGACGGAAGGCTGCCCCGCGAGCTGCGGAAGTATGCCATAACGCTCCATCCAAACAAGTACGCGGAAGGTTCCGCGTTGATCGAAGCGGGAGACACCCGCGTCCTGTGCACGGCGACGGTGGAAGAAAAGGTCCCGTCGTTTCTGAAAGGCCAGGGCAAAGGCTGGGTGACCGCCGAATATGCCATGTTGCCGCGGGCCACGCAAATCCGCAATCCGCGGGAGTCGGCCAAAGGCCGGCCAGCCGGGCGGACGATGGAAATCCAGCGGCTGATCGGCCGGGCGTTGCGCTCCGTGTTCGACCTGGAAGCGCTCGGCGAGCGGACGATCACGGTGGACTGCGACGTGCTGCAGGCGGACGGCGGCACGAGGACGGCCTCGATCACGGGGGCGTTCCTGTCCGCTGTGCTGGCGGTGGAAAAACTCGCGCAGCAGGATGCGTTCTCCAAATATCCGGTCACCGACTTTCTCGCGTCGGTCAGCGTGGGCTCGGTGGACGGGGAACTGCTTTTGGACCTGATTTACGAGGAAGACGCCCGGGCGTCCGTCGACATGAACGTGGCGATGACCGGGTCGGGGCTTTTCGTGGAAGTGCAGGGGACGGGTGAAGCCGCGCCCTTCAGCCGGGCCGAACTGGATGAAATGCTGGTGCTGGCGAAGGAAGGCATCGAACAGCTGATCGCCCTGCAGAAGCGGGTGCTGGGACCCGCCGGGGAACGGATCGGAGGGGTCCTCGCGTGATCCGTTCCGGCGAAACGCTGCTGGTGGCGACGAAAAACCGCGGCAAGACCCGCGAGTTCCGCGAGGCGTTTGCGAAGCTGGGCGTCAGGGTGGTCGATCTGAACGATCTGGCGGACCGGGACATCCCGCCCATCGTCGAGGACGGCGCGACCTTCGAGGAAAACGCGCGGATCAAGGCACGGGTTGTGGCCGAAGCCACCGGCCTGATTACTCTTGCCGACGATTCCGGGCTATGCGTGGACAAGCTGGACGGCGCGCCCGGCGTTTACTCCGCCCGCTACGCCGGCTCGCAGGCGACGGACGCGGAGAACAACGCCAAGCTGCTGGACGAATTGCGCCGGGCGGCCGAGCGGGACGGGAACGGCGACGCGACCAGCACGGCCCGGTTCGTATGCTGTCTGGTTTTGTACAACCCGGCGACGGGGGAAGCCGTCGTCGAAGAAGGCACGGTGGAGGGCAGGATCACCCTCCGGCCGTCCGGGACGGGCGGATTCGGCTACGATCCGGTGTTCTGGCTTCCGTCCCACGGCTGCACGATGGCGGAATTGCCGTTGGAGGAAAAAAACCGGATCAGCCACCGCGGCGCCGCCCTGCGCCGGCTCATCGACAGGCTTTCGCCGGCGCGGGATGCCGGCGGGAAATAGCGGATGGGCCGGAGCGGCCGTTCCCGTCCATCCGGTCGGCCGTTCCATCCCGTCACCGGCCGGGCGGTCTATACGACCAGTGTCACGCGATAATGCCGAAGCCAGAAATCGACCTGCAGGAGGTAAGCGAACAGCTGCGGTCCGGACATGAGCTGTCCGAACCAGGGCAGATGCGAAGCGGACCGCGGATCCTCCGCCAGCTCGCGGATTTTCGCCGCGTTGACGAGGGGAAGCAGCGGACAGGACGGATCGTCCAGGCGCCGGAGCAGCCGCTCGCGCACGGCGGCGAGATAGGCCGGGTTGTGCGTCTTGGGGTACGGGCTTTTCCTGCGCTGCAGCACGTCCGGGGGCAGTACGCCTTCGAGGGCGCGGCGCAGGATGCCTTTTTCCCGTCCCCCTGCGGTCTTGACGGACCAGGGCAGATTCCACACGTATTCCACCAGCCGGTGGTCGCAGTAGGGCACGCGCACTTCCAGCCCCCAGGCCATGCTCATGCGGTCCTTGCGGTCGAGCAGCGTCGGCATGAAGCGCGTGATGCTGAGATACGAGATGCGGCGCATGCGGCGCGCGGATTCATCTTCCCCTTCCGCCTCCGGCACTTCGGCGACAGCTTCCCGGTAGCGCTCGGCGGCGTATTCGCGGGGTTTCAGGATGCGGGCCAGATCCGGTGAAAGAATTGCTTCCCGCAGGCCTGCCGAAATCGACCACGGGAACGTGTCGGCCAGGAGCATTTCCTCGCGGTGAAACCAGGGATACCCGCCGAAAATTTCGTCCGCGGCCTCGCCGGAAATGGCGACGGTCGAGCCTTTCTTGATTTCACGGCTGAACAGGTACAGCGAAGAGTCGATGTCGGCCATGCCCGGCATGTCCTTGGCGACAACCGCGGCCTCGAGGGCGTCGACGAGTTCGGGTGTATCGATCCGCACCGCGTGGTGGACGGTATCCAGATGCTCGCTCATCCGCTCGATCCACGGACCGTCCGCGTCCGGCTGGAACGAGTGCGCCCGGAAATGCCGTTCGTTGTCCACGTAGTCCACCGAGTACGTGTGCAACGCTCCCCGGCCGGTTTCCCGGTAATATTCCGCCGCCATGGCGGTAAGGGCGCTGGAGTCGAGACCGCCGGACAGGAGCGCGCACAGCGGCACGTCGGAAACCAGCTGCCGCCGCGCCGCGTCCCGCAGGAGCTCGCGCACGCGTGAGGCCGCGGCGTCTTCGTCGTCCGTTGACGGTTCGGCTTCCAGCCGCCAATAGACGGAGGTGCGCAAGCCGTTTCGGTCGAAGGTCATGCAGTGTCCCGGCTTCAGCTCCCGCATCCCCCTCCACACACCGTGTCCCGGCGTTCGCGCCGGTCCGATGGCGAACACTTCGGCGAGCCCTTCCGCGTCCACCTCCGCCCGGACGTCCGGATGGGCCAGGATCGCCTTCGGCTCCGATCCGAACAGGAGCCGCTCCCCGTCATGGCGGTAAAACAGCGGCTTGACCCCAAGCCGGTCGCGCACCAGGAACAGCTCCTCTTCCTGCACCGACCATATGGCAAACGCGAAAATGCCGTTCAGCCGGTCGACGCACGCTTTTCCCCATTCAATGTAGCTCACCAGCAGTACTTCCGTGTCGCACGACGTCTGGAAACGGTACCCGAGCCGCCGCAGCTCGTCCCTCAGTTCCTGCGTGTTGTACAGCTCCCCGTTGTAGACGATGACGTATTGCCGGTCCCTGTCGGTTCTGGCCGCGCGCACCATCGGCTGGGCGCCGTTCGCCGGATCGATGACGCAGAGCCGGCGATGTCCCAGCGCGCAGTGGCGAGACAGCCAGGTGCCCCTGGCGTCGGGACCGCGGTTTTCCATCGTTTCGGTCATCCGCTCCAGCACGTCCGCCCGCCGGGTCAGATCGTCGTTCCAGTCGACCCATCCCACGATTCCGCACATGTATATTCCTCCTTCCGTGCCCCGGCCGTCCGGCGGCGGCCGGCCATCATCACCTTCCGCCCGGGCCGTCCGGCGGCGATGGATCGTTGACTCCCTCCGTGCCCGGTATTCCGGCGGCTACGGATCATCAACGTAACTTATGGCGAAACCAGGCATAAAATGTCTGTCCTTCGGGAGAAAATAGAAAAGGTTTATTGGCCGAAACTGCGATCGGCGTCCGGTTTCGGACGGGGCCGGCGGGAGGTGAAGGGGATGGAAAGCGACGCACGCCCGAATGGGTCCGACAGGGAACAGACCGCGCCGGACGGCGGTTCGGACGGGAGAAAAACATACTACGTGGCGGTGGGCGCCGGGCAGGTGCTGGAAGATCCTGAAGCGGCGGCTTTCGAATTTGAAATCCGGGCGAACGAAGAAGAGCTGAACAAACTGGAAAACCTGTTCGCGGAGCTGGCCGACGCCGAGGAGTCGGCCCTGGTCCGTTACGTCGGATGGCGGTCGGTGTCCGAGCGGGAAGCGGGCGCGGCAACCGACGCCCATTTGCGGGACATTTACCGGTTGCTGTACGAGCTGGGCACGGAAGAAACCAAACGGCATATCGAGTCGATGAATATAATGGAAGATGTGTAGCGGGCTGGTAGCCAAATCCCCTGCTCCGTGATATGATGATTCCCAAACCGGGGTAGGGGGTTGGCTTTTTTTGCGTCCGTTTGCCACGCTGCGCAGCCAGATTCTCTTCGGGTTTCTGCTCGTCATGGCCGTCGTGCTGGCAATCGTGGGCGGCCTGACGTTTCGTTCGGTATCCACATTGCTCACCAACAATTCCGAAATTCACATCCAGCAGACGGCGATCCAGGCCGGCGGACGTCTGGACGGCCTGATTGAACGGATCAATACGTTTTCGCTGCAAATCGTGACCGATGCGCGTGTGCAGGCGCTGATGCTGCGGGAGACGACGGGCGACCCGGCGGACTTCGCGGAGCGCCAGGCGCTCAGTCCCCTCGTGCAGCGGGCCCTCGATTTCATCAGCGGCGTGCAGACGGTGGAACTGTTCAATCTGAACGGCGACCGGCTCTTTCCGCTGGGGGAAAGGCGCCTGGAGGAACTGGTGGGGCCCGAATGGATCCGCCAGGCGGATGCGCAAAAAGGCGCGCTCGTCTGGATCGGCCCGATGGAAAACGAAGATTCCGTGCTCGCCATCCGCAGCATCCGGCTCATCGACAGATGGTTTTCGCCGGGCGGCTATCTGCTGGTCAAAATCCGCAAAGACTATTTCGCCCCGCTGCTCATGGACTCCGCGGAGGGGCTCATGCTGCTTGCCGACCAAAAGGGGAGGCTGGTGGTCGGCAACACGGAACCGGAGACCAATGTGCCGGCGCTGCTCGCCCACGACCGGCGGACGGTGGAAGTCGGCCGGCGGGAATACGTCATGGTGAAAACGCCTTCCGAAGCGACCGGTTGGACGATGCTCATCCTGACCCCGGTCGCCGAGCTGTCCGAAGGCGTCGCGGTGCTGCGCAACGCCCTGCTCGTATCCGGCGCCATCGGCACTGCGCTGTTTCTGGTGCTGTCGTTCATGCTTTCCACCATGATCACCGAACCGCTTCGGAAATTGATCCGGACGATGCGGAGCGTGCGCCGCGGCATCCTTCAGCCGTCGTCCGTGTCGTCGGCCAACCGGGAAATCCGCGAGCTCAACCATACTTACAACCGGATGGTCAGCCATATCAACGAGCTGATCCACGTCGTATACGAAAAGGAACTTTTGCAGAGCCAAACCGAAATCCGGGCCCTCCAGGCCCAGATCAATCCCCATTTTCTGTTCAACACGCTGGATACGCTTTATTCTTCCCTGGAAGAAAAAGAGGATCAGGAACTGGCCGATCTGGTGATGGGGATGGCCCAGTTGTTCCGCTATACGATTTCCAAACCCGGAGACGACGAATGGGTGACCCTGCGCGAGGAACTGGAGCAGGTGGAGCGCTATTTGCGGATCATGCAGGCCCGCATCGGCGACCGCCTGCGCTGGCGGGTCCGGGCCGAACCCGGGGCGATGTCCGTCCGCATTCCGAAGCTCACCATCCAGCCGCTGGTGGAAAACGCCATCCAGCATGGTGTCGAAACGAAAATCGGCCAGGGTGAAATCGAAATCGCCGCAGGTTTCACGCCTTGCGGTTCCCGCCTGAAAGTTGCGGTCAAGGACAACGGCATCGGCATGGAAGAGGAGCGTTTGGAGGAAATCCGCCGGCTTCTGGACGGCGACGGAAGGGTTCCTGCCCGAGGCGCGGGATTGGGGCTGGTCAACGTCCACCGCCGGATCCGGCTGCATTACGGCGGAGACGGGCTGCAGCTCGCCAGCAGGTACGGCGAGGGAACCGAGACGGGGTTCGAGGTGCCGGTCGATCCTCCGGTCGGACAGCCTGCTCCCTTGTCCGGTCCGGCGGTGCGGGAAGCGGCCGCGGCAGTCCTGGACGAGCCTGCGGAGGGAGGCGGCGGAAGGCCATGACCGGCGTGGAAAAAGAAACGATTCTGATCGTGGAAGACGAGCCCCGCACCCTGGCCAGACTGCACCGGATTCTGGAAGCGTGGGCGGCGGGCAAGTACCGCATCGATGACGCGCCGAACATGCCCGAAGCCCTGGCCCGCGCCATGGAGCCGGACGTCGCGGTGCTTGTCTGCGACATCCGCATCCCGGGCGGCACCGGCCTTGAACTTATCGGCGAATTGCGCAAAAGAAACCGGAACCCGGCCGTCGTCCTCGTGTCCGGATACGCCGAATTCGAGTACGCCCGGGAGGCCATCGCCCTCGGGGTGACCGAATATTTGCTGAAACCGGTGGAGCGGGACCGGTTGATCGAAGCGGTGGAAAAGGGTTTGGCGGCGCGGGAACGAAACCGGAAACTTTCACTGGCGGAACGGATGGTTGACGACCGGCTGCTCGACCTTGACCGGCGCCTGCCGGCCAATGGGTTAATCCGGCAGGTGATGGAGCATGTCGGGGCGCACCTGGAGGAGCCGATCGGGCTTAAGGAAGCGGCGTCTATCGCGCATATGAACGCCAGCTATTTCAGCGTGCTCTTCAAGGAACAATGCGGCATGACCTTCCGCGAATACGTCAGCCGCAGGCGGGTGGCCAAGGCGAAGGAACTGCTTCTTTCCACGGACCTGTCGGTGGAAGAAATCGCGGCGAAGGTCGGCTACCGGAACGCCAAGCACTTCGTGGAGATGTTCAAGGAACAGACAGGGATGAGTCCGGCCCGCTACCGGAAATGGACCCAAGGCGAGGATGAAAATGAGGATTGAAAACGACCCAAAAACGGCGGAATTTTTCCCAAACAGCCCTGCCTTATCTCTTCCATCCCCCGTTGCTAGAATGGGGTTGTTACCGGAAGGATCTTTCCGGTGAATTTCAATGCAAATGGGGGTACCGCAGATGTTGAGAAAAGCGCTTTCCATCCTGTCCGTCCTCCTGCTCGCGGCGATGGTTTTGGCCGCCTGCGGCGGGAAAGAAGGCGGCGGTCCGTCCGCTTCCGGAAATGAAGGCGCTTCCGGCCCTTCCGGATCGTCCGGCGCTTCCGGCGGCGAAAGCGTGACGCTGAAAATGATGCACCTGTGGCCCGCCGGCGTCTCGGCCGGGCAAAACAAAATCGTCGACACCATCATCCAGGAGTACAAAAGCCAGAATCCGAACGTCACCATCCAGCTGGACGTGCTGGATAACGAGCAGTACAAAAGCAAACTGCAGATCCTGTCCACGTCCAACGAGCTGCCGGACGTCGGCTTGACCTGGGCGGCCGGTTTCCTGGAGCCGTATGCCAAAGGCGGAATGTTCGCGCCGCTGGACGATCTGCTCACCGGGGACCTGAAGGACATGTTCGTGCCCGGTACGACCGAGGCGTATGCGATCGACGGCAAAACCTACGCGCTGCCGCTCGAACTGAACATCGCACCGATCTATTACAACAAGGAAATTTTCGAAAAATACAATCTTTCCGTTCCGGAAACCTTCGACGATCTGAAAAACGTGGTATCCACCCTCGCGGGTAGCGGCGTGACGCCCATCACCCTCGGCAACAAAGACCGCTGGACGGGGTCCCTGTGGTACGTGTACCTGGTCGACCGGGTCGGCGGCCCCGAACCGCTGCGCAAGGCGCTGGACCGCTCCGGGTCGTTCGAAGATCCGACCTTTGTCGAAGCGGCCCGTCTCATCCAGGAACTCGTCGATCTGAACGCGTTTACCAAAGGATTCAACGGGCTGACCAACGACGAGATCAAGGTCGAATTCCTCAATGAGCAATCGGCCATGTACCTGATGGGAACGTGGGAGCTGCCGAACTACACGACCAACCCTGACGTTCCCGAAGAGTTCAAGAAGGACGTCGGCTTCTTCAAATTCCCGACGGTCAGCGGCGGCAAGGGCGACAAAAACAGCTGGGTCGGCGGACCGGGCGTCGGGCTGTTCGTGGCGGAAAATTCGAAGCACAAGGAAGAAGCCAAGAAGTTTGTCGAGTTCTTCGTCAGAAAATGGGGCGAAGTGGCCGTCTTCGAGGCCGGCGTCATTCCGGCGACGAAGGTGGACACCTCCAAGGGCGAACTGCCCCAGCTGTATATCGAACTGCTCAACGAGCTGGGCAATGCCAGCAACATTACGCTGTACTATGACGTGCAGATGAAACCGGGCTCCGCCGAAACGCACCTGAACCTCATCCAGGCGCTGTTCGGCAAGGCGGTTACGCCCGAGGAATTTGCCCGGCAGCAGGAAGCCAAGCTGGCCGAAGAGTACGGCGGCTGACCGTACAACGTCCGGCCGGACCGGTTCCAGGCAGGCAGGACCGCCCGCGCCTTAAGCGGGCGGTCTTGCCCCGTTCCGGTACGGACAAGGAGGAGCATCCATGAACAGGGTCATGTCCGACAAACGCATCATCGCGCTTTATGTGTTGCCTGCGCTGCTTTTTGTGCTGCTGCTTATTTACGTTCCGATCGTGCTCACCGGATATTACGGCCTGATGGACTGGGACGGCATCGGCGCCATGAAGCCGGCCGGGCTGGCCAATTACGCCGAGCTGCTGCGGGATCGGGCGTTTTGGGAGAGCGTCCTGCATTCCGTGCTGCTCGCCGTGTTTTCCACCCTCAGCCTGTTCCTCTATTTGGCGGTAGCGCTTCTGCTCACCTCCCGCCTGCGCGGGGCGGACATTTACCGCAAAATTTATCTCATTCCCATGCTGCTTTCCTCGGTGGCCATCGCCCAACTGTGGCTGAAGGTGTACCATCCGTCCAACGGCATCGCCAACTGGCTGCTGGAGTTGCTGGGTGTCCGGCAAACGCCCGACTGGCTGGCCGATCCCGACATCGTGTTGTACGCCATTTTCGTACCGATTTTGTGGCAGTATGCGGGGTTTTACATTCTCATTTACTTCGCGGCGCTGCGCGGCATCCCGAAAGAGCTGATTGAGGCGGCGCGCATCGACGGGGCCAGTTCCTGGCAGCTCGCCTGGAAAATCAAGGCTCCGCTCATCGCCGAAGTGTTCAAGGTGACCATCGTGCTGGCGGTGGTCGGATCGCTCAAATATTTCGACCTGATCTACATCATGACCGGCGGGGGTCCGAACGGGGCCAGCGAAGTGATCGCCTCCTATATGTACCGGACGGCGTTCCGCGTGAAGGAGTTCGGTTACGCCAGCGCGATCGCCTTCATGCTGCTCGTGTTCTGCCTCGTGCTTACCTTGGGTATCCGCAAACTGACGGCGACCAAAGATCCGGTCACCTACGCTTGAGGGGGCGGCAAACGATGAGTATCCGGCGCGGAATTTTGCACATCCTGCTGATCTTCGCCGCAGTGCTGCAGCTGTTGCCGCTTTACTGGCTGCTTATGTTTTCGCTGAAAAATAACCAGGAAGCGTTCGGGAAGCATCCGCTCGCCTTTCCGGAGAAGTTCCGTTTTGAAAATTACGAACGGGTATGGACCGTCGGCAATATCGACAATTATTTCATCAACAGCGTCTGGTACACGGCCACGTCCACGATCGTCACGGTCTTCCTGGCCAGCATGGCGACGTACGCCATCACGCGCATGCGCTGGAAGGGAAGCAAGTTGGCCCTCGGCGTTTTCATGGTCGGCATCATGATTCCGGTGCACGCCACGCTGATTCCTTTGTTCCAGTTTTACCTCCGGCTCGATCTGATCAACCATCCGCTGTCGCTGATCCTGTCCTATATCGCGTTCAATCTGCCCATCACCATCATGGTCATGCTGGGTTTCTACTATTCGCTTCCCCGGGAACTGGAGGAAGCGGCGATTATCGACGGCTGTTCGGTCAACCGGATGTTTTTCCGCATCGTGCTGCCGATGACCGGCTCCGTGGTGACGACGTCGGCGATCATCAACATGATTTACAACTGGAACGAATTCATCTTTGTCAACACGTTCATCAGCTCCGACACGCGCAAGACGCTGACGGTCGGCATCCAGAATTTCGTCGGCCAGTACGCGATCGACTGGGGGGCCATCGGCGCCACGCTGATGATCAGCATTTTGCCGATTCTGGCCGCCTATCTGATCCTGAGCGACCGGATCGTCGAAGCGATCACGGCGGGCTCGCTGAAAGGTTGACGCTTGGGAACGGTCCTGACGTCTCACGGCCAAAACGTCCTGAAGGTGGAAGCGGAGACGGGACTCCCGGAAGGGGGTCCTTTTCTTCATCTTGCCGGAGCAATATGATGAAACTTGGAAGTACGTTCGGCAGAACGCCAGGGAGAGGGTATCCGCCGATGGGATCGAGCGAACAGTTCCCGACGGAGCGGACGGATCCGCCGATGGCCCGATTGGCGCGGCTGATCCTGGACCATACGCCGCATGAGGGGGTATTCAAAACGCGCATTCCCGGCCTGTATGTCAGCCGGTTCACACAGCCGCCCGCGAACCAGGTGAAAACCTTCTACCTGCCTTCGCTGGCCCTGGCGGTGCAAGGCGAAAAAGCGATAACGATGGGGCGGGAGACGTTTCCGTTCGGCGCTTCGCAGATGTTTGCGTTTCCCGTGGCCATGCCCGTCGAAGTCAGCGTGAAGCGCGCCAGCCGCGAGGAGCCGCTGCTCGGCCTCCGGCTGGAACTGGATCCGCAAAAGATTGCGGAGCTGGTGCTGAAAGTTTATCCCAACGGTCTTCCCGCCGTCCGCGAGCGCCGGCGGGCGGGCTATGTGGCGGACGCCGATCACGGCATCATCGACGCGGCGAAGCGGCTGCTGGAATGTCTGCTTCGCCCGGGCGACGACGAGCTGCTTGCGCCGCTGGTGGTCGACGAGATTTTGATCCGGGTGCTGCGCAGCCCGATCGGGGTCCATATCGCGGAGATGGGCATCGCCGATTCCGGCGTGCAGCGGATCGCCAGGGCGATCGCCTGGCTGCGCGAGCACTACACCCAGCCCGTGAAAGTGCCGGAACTGGCGGAAATGGTGCATATGAGCGAGTCATCGTTCCGCGCGCATTTCAAGGCCGTCACGTCCATGAGTCCGCTGCAATACCAGAAAGCGCTGCGTCTGCACGAAGCCAGGCGCCTGATGCTGTCCGGCTCGGCGGACGCGGTCACGGCAGGCGGGCTGGTCGGGTATGTGAGCCCGTCCCAGTTCAACCGGGATTACAGCCGGTTCTTCGGCAGTCCGCCGAAAAGGGACATCGCCAGGTTGAAGGAGACCCATACGTACGAACGCGCAGAACCGATATGAACATGGCCTGGGGACGCATGACCCCGGGCTTCTTCGTACAAGACGGTCTTTTGGCGAATCGGGCAAAAAAAGAAGCGGAACGGGCAACGATGCGGGCGGGCCGTCGACTACAATGGAACTGCATTCGGCGAGCGGGTTGATCGTTCAACCCGTCGTGCAATCCGGTGCAATGGATCTTTTTGAAGAATGGAGATGGCCATGTCTCGCGTGATTCGGAAGCAAACGGAAAAACAGCCCGCTGACGCACGCTGGTCGCTGATCACGGCCATTCTGGTCTGGTGCGGTCTGGTCGTCGTTTCGGGGATCTACATCACGCTGCCGATGGGTTCCGCATTGGCGGCCGCGTTTCAGGCGGAGGAATCCGGAGTGGCGTGGGCCAGCAGCGCGTTCTCGTTCGCCTACGCGCTGGGGTTCCTGATCTTCGGGCCGCTGTCGGACCGCTTCGGCCGCCGGCCCATGATGTTCTGCGGATTGCTCGCGCTCGGCGTCGTCACGCCGCTGGCGGGCCTGGCCGCCGATTTGACTTCCCTGATCGCGTTCCGTTGCCTGCAGGGCCTCGTCTCGGCGACGTTCGCCCCTTCCGTGATGACCTATATCGTCGAAATGTTTCCGGCGCAACGGCGGCTGACGTCGACGGCGCTCGTCACCACCGGCTTTCTCGTTTCGGCCGTTGCCGGGCAGCTGTTCAGCGGCGCGATCAGCGAACGCCTGGGTTGGGAGTATGTGTTTTATATGCACGGTGCACTGGCGTTCACTTGCGCCGTCCTGGTCGGAGCATGGGTGCCGAAGGACGAAGCGCTCCGGAAGGATGCCGGCCTGCTGTCCCTCTACCGGCAGCTGCCCGGTCTGCTGTTGGCCAGGACGCTGCTGCCGTGCTATCTGATCAGCCTGACCATGCTGCTCTCGCTGGTCGCCATGTATGCCGTCTTTGAAATCCATTTGACGCGGGAACCGTTCGGCTTGACTTCCCAGGGGCTCATGCAGATCAGAATCGCCGGGCTCGCGGGGTTGGCGCTGTCGCCGTTCGCCGGGCGTCTGACGGCGAAATTCGGCCTGCTGCGGGTGCTGCAAGCCGGTTTTGCGTTTGCCGCCCTGGGGCTGGGCGTTGCCGGACTCGTTTCGAGCCTTCCCGCGCTGGTTCTGATGAGCATCGTCTACCTCGCCGGCATATCCCTCACGATTCCCACCATGATTTCGCTGGTGGGTGCGCTCGCGGGAGACCGGCGGGGCCCGGCCGTCACGCTGTACTCGCTCGCGCTGTTCATCGGGGCGTCGGTCGGACCGCTGGCCGCGGTCCATCTGACAAGGGCGGCGAGCGGGTTTGCGGCGCTGGAAACGCTGGCGGCGCTGATGCTTGCCGCTTTCGGGCTGAGCCGGCTGCTCAAGGCGCCCGGCCCGACGCCGGGCCCATCGCGAAGCAGCCGTGTGGCAGCCCCGGAATGAACCCGGAACAGCACCGCAGCTCAATCCATTTTGCCGTACAGATGAAATTGCCCGCACAAAGCCCGGACGCGGTCGCGCTGGCGGGCCCACTTTTGCCAGACCGTCTCCGCCCATGCCTTGATCATTTGATCCCGTGCCTTTCCCGGTTCCGCCTTCCACACTTCCGCCGCCGTCACGGCCCATGGCCGTTCCGGCGGCTCGAACCGGGGCCAGTCGAAGCCTTTCCCCGCCTTTCTCGCCAGTTCCATGTGCGCCTGCTGCACCTGTCTGCCCGTATATCCGCGTTCCACGGCCAGGTACAGCCCGACCAGCGCGAACGCGAGGGTGATTGGTTTGGCGGATTCCCCCGCATGCTGCGCGCCATAGGCATCTACGCACAATTGATGATGGAAGAAAGTATCCATGCGTTCCAGGTTGTATGCAGTCAATGCCCCGTACAGTTCCCAGCATTCGCCGCTCGCGTGATAACGGTCGCTCATCGGCAACTGCCGGTCAGGCAGTTCCGCCCCGCAACCCGGACACTTCACGAAACGGTTCGTCGAAATGATCGGATGCCACCTTTCAGATCAAATCTTCACGAGAAGCTTCCTTACCGGGACTTTCCGGCGGCGCCGGCGGGTGATGTCCATGACCGGTAGGCCGCCGGCGGCATGCCGAGGACCGATTTGAAATCCTTGATAAAATGCGCCTGATCGAAATATCCCAGCTGCATGGCCAAGTCCGTGAGAGGAACCGCGGGCTCCCGCTCGATGCGTTCCGCCGCTTCCTGCAGCCGGAAACGCTTGATGACCCATTTCGGGCCGACGCCGACGTATTTGCGGAACAGGCGCTGCAGCTGACGGACGGACATGCCGGTTTCCTCGCACAGCTGCTCCACCTTGATCACGTTCCGGTCCTGCATGGCGAATTGCACGATGCGGTCCGCCAGTTCCGCCAGGGCATCGCGGTCCGGCAGACGGGCGAGCAGGGCAGCCTCCGCCTGCCGCGCCATGGACAAAGCGTCTTCGGCGTCCAGCACCCTGTTCATCCAATCGGCCGCTTCGGAACCAAATATTTCAGCCGCGGACACGGTTAGTCCGGTCAGCTGCGAAATGTTCTTTTGCCAGAACGGGTAGAAACCGCCCGCCCGGAATTTCACGCCGAGCACCCGGCCCCGGCCGCTCAATGTGCGCGCGAAGGGGCGTCGCGGAACGCCGTAGACGAGCGCTCGTTTTCCATTTTCATCCTGTTCGAAGGCGAGATGCACGTTCGGATACGAAAGCACCGTCTGGGTGTGGGTTTCGCCGGGCGGCAGGTCATACCAGACGGACCAATAATGCTCGACAAAGGGAGCCAGCCGGGGCCCCGGTTCAAAACGGAACAGCAAAAACTTGTCCATGCCCGCGGCCGCGTTCACCATGCCGCGCCTCGAGGCAATGCCCGAGTCTTTGACCTTCATGGGAACCTCTTCTTTCGCATGGCGTCGCTTTTTTACAATTCGTCCGGATCGTCAATCTTTACAATTGAGATTAACCATTGCCAATCGATTGCGCAATACATGGCCGCGCAAGGTCCGGACCTGCCGCCGACAGGATGGAAGGAGGATTTCCTGTGGAAGACCGGCAACAAAAGGGCGTGACCGGCACCTATACGAAAAACGGCACGCCCATCGGATACACCACGATCACCCCGTTTATCGTCGTCAGCGACCCGGCCGCCGCCATCAAGTTTTACGAGACCGTCTTCGGGGCCAGAGCTAAAAACGTGACCACCATGGCGTTGGACGGTGAGCCCAAAATTGTGCACGCGGACCTCGACTTTGGAAACGGATATTTGCAGCTCGGGGCCGCCACTCCCGCCTTTCGGACCGTCCTGCCGCCCGGGGACGGCAATGCCTGTTATTCCCTTGGCATCTACGTTCCCGATGTGGACAAGACGTTGGAAAAGGCGGTCGCCCATGGGGCCACCGTCCGGGAACCGGCCACGACGTTTGTGTCCGGGGACCGCTATGCCAGCATTCTGGACCCCTGCGGGATTCGGTGGTCGATCATGACGCGGGTCGAGGATATTTCAGAGGAAGAAAGCTTTCGCAGGGTAAACGAGTGGAGCAAGACCGTCTGACGCGGACATCCGCCCAGCGTGATATCCAATCTGACGATGCCTGAAGGCCTCCGGGAGACGCCGCCCGGGAATGAACCCGGTTTCTGATTGGCGGCCGCCGGGAAACTTCGTCTTGACGGTACCGTTCCCACTGTTTGCAATGCGAGCTATTTTTTAAAAAAATTGACAAAAAATGAGGTGTCTGTATGATTGCGATGATCTTCCGCCTTACCGATCATCCATCCAATACCCAGGCGGAAGAATCCATCGGACCTGGTTCCCGGTGATTCTCCGCCTCTTTCGCGGAGGGTATCACATTGAAGGGAAAATTCGAGTTTGACGGCGCGTATTACAAGGAAATTGGCGAATTCATCGGCGAAAACTACCTGAACTACGGATTCACGAAAGGTACGGAGCAGGAAGTGGTGCTGATGTTCGGGGCAGCCGGATTTCAAGTGCAGAACGCCTACGGCTGCATCGCCGGCCGATTTTCCCGCAAGCCGCTCGAACCGGACGATGACGAAATCATGATCGTGGCGCGCCGCCCGTAAGGCGCGGCGACCGGAAAACCCGCATGCCTCATGGCATGCGGGTTTTTTGCATCCGGCAGAAGGGTCTCCGTGTCTCAAGCTTTAGCACATTTGTGGCCGTGGGACCGGTAAGGACAGGAAAATCGCATACAGGGCATCGGATTCCCGGCTACAACAAAAAGCCGCCCGATTGGCGGCTTTGCTGCTTAAGTTTGGCCTCCCAGGAGGGATTCGAACCCCCGACTCCACGCTTAGAAGGCGCGTGCTCTATCCAGCTGAGCTACTGGGAGAAATGAAAGATGCGGCGCTTTGCGGTTCGGCCGCAGCAGGTTCAATTTTACCGGATGGGACCCGAAATATCAAGGTTTGGCCTTGATTGGTATAATGCCCGTAAAATCAGGAAATCGGGGCGGCGCGTCGCCGGGAAGGAGACCCGCCGCGTGGATCTTCGCGAACGGGAACGTAATGTGCTCCTGCTGCGCAGGCGGTGGAGGGCGGCCCCTGAATGAACCTGAAGTGAGGAAGCTTACCTCCATCCGGCAACCAGGGTTGCCGCGATAAAAACGATCTGCAGCACGGTACGGGGAAGAAGTTTCGGGACAGGGCGACCGCCGATGGACAGTTTTTCCTTTGCCGCACGCACGTTGGCGGGGAACATCGCAACCATGAGCAGGGCCAGGCAGATGGAAGCCGCGCGGGAGGTCGCGGGGATCAGGATGCCGATTGCGCCGGCAATTTCCAGCCATCCGGTGATCGTCACGATCAGATCCGGCTTCGGAAAGGAGGGCGGCACCATGCGAATCAGGTCGGGACGCCGTTTTCCCCAATGCGCCGACGCTGTAACCAATAGCATTGCGCCAACGGCCGCTCGCAGTGAATTGGACCAACTCGTGAAATAAGGGATGCCGACCAGGCCAAGCAACCGACCCAAAAGAAAAACGGCGACAAGGGTATAGAAAGGAACCATTCGAGGGACCTCCCAGGGTTTAAATAAAAATGAATATAAACATGAAACGCCTTTACCGCGTGTTTACGGATTTTATCTCCTCTCCCGTACGGGCGTGGGCGGATTGCAAAATTTTCGGCCTTTGGACGTCGCCACATCCTCCGCAGCAAGCGTCGTCGGTGCTCCGGGGATCAAGGAGCGAACGCGCAAGCCAAAGATCATCAGAATAAACAGTTCGGCCGTCCGCTTGGCATCAACCATTTCCGCAATGATTCCGCGCTCTAGCCCAATTATAAAAACCGACCACCGGTTTGTAAATGAACAATTTACTTTTATTTCTTTTTCGTCCGATAAATTTTGGTTTTATCCGCTTAATTCCGTCCGACCCCACCGTGTGAGTTGGTGATCGCGATGTAAACCAGCTGTGCCTGAATCCCCCAGGGACACACAATCGGCAGGAAAAGGGATTCCCCACGCTTAGAAGTCGCGTGCTCTATCCAGCTGAGCTACTGGGAGAAACGAAAGATGCATGGTATAATGCCCGTAAAATCGGGAAATCGGGGCGGCGCGCCGCCGGGAAGGAGATCCGCCGCGTGGATCATCGCGAACGGGAAGGCCATGTGGTCATGCTGCCGCAGACGGTGGATGAATACAGGCGGAGACTCGCCGATCTGTTGGAGGGCGAACGCTACGGCGACGCCGTGCGTTTGCTCGGCTTTTTGCTGCAATGCGGCGGGGCGGCGGAACCGTGGCACGGGCAGTGGCTGGAGCTGAAAGAGACGCTGGAGGCGCTCCTCCCGCCCGGATTCGGGGAGGCTCCGGAACCGGTGTCCGGGGCGTATGGCATCGGCAGGGATGAAGGGGAAGGCGGGCCGCACGACGAGGAAGAAGTCTGGCTGCGCGGCGTGGTCGCCGCCCGTTCCGCCGCGGACGAGGCATATGCGGACCGGCTGCTCGCCGTCCTGGAGGAAAGCGACGATCCGGAGCGCCAGCTGGCGGCCCTCGGGCCGCTCCGGCATCTGGACCATCCCGCCGTCGTCCCGGCTTTGCGCGCCTGGCTGGCCGGAGGCGAGCGTCACCCCCTGGTCCAGTTCCGGACGCTGCAGGCGCTCAGGGCGCTGGGCGTGACGGGACCGGTCAAGGTGCGGAGGGACGGCGGCGTGCTCTCCGTTACGGTGGAGGAAGTCCCGCTGCGGCCGGAGGACTTTCCTCCGGCGATCCGCCGCGTGCGGGAGCGGGTGCGCGCGGGGACGGAAGCCGCCGATCCCGTCCTGGCCGATTTCGCGGAAGAGCTGTGGCTGGAGTGCGTGCAGGCCGCGTACGGCACCGAGACCTACGCCGAAATGGCCGGGGAGGACGAATCCGGGGCCGGCGTCTGGGCGGCGGCGCTTCACCGGCTGTTGGCGGAACGGCTGCATGGTACGGCGGACGACGCGGCGCTCCTGGAACATTACGCCATCACGACGGACGCGCTTCGCGGCCGCTACGAGCGATCCCTGCGGTGGCTTCGCCGGTACGCCGACCACGGCGTCACGGGCGGTTAGTCCATCCTGCCGTACGAAAGTCCCTCTTTTTTTATCCGGATACTGGTTCTGCGAATTCTTGAAAACATGTGATAGAGTATTCTATAATAAAGTGGTTTATTGGGACCGTGTTGCCGTTTGGCACGGCAAGATGTTTGCGGAGGGAATGCGGCGTACAATGAAAGTCAGCTGGGAAAAAGTAGAGAAGCATGTGGGCGTGCTCACCGTCGAGGTGGACGCCGAACAGGTTGCGCAGGCGTTGGACAAAGCGTTTCGCAAAGTGGTCATGAGAGTAAATGTGCCGGGCTTCAGGAAAGGCAAAGTGCCGCGCCGAATCTTCGAAGCCCGTTTTGGCGTGCAAAGCCTGTATTCGGACGCGATCGACATCCTGCTGCCGGAGGCGTACAGGACCGCCGTGGAACAAAGCGGCATCGAACCGGTGGACCGCCCCGAAGTCGACGTGGAACAGTTCGAGAAAGACCAGCCGTTTATTTTCAAGGCGAAGGTGACGGTCAAGCCGGAGGTCAAGCTCGGCGAATACAAGGGTCTTGAAGCGGCGGCGGAGGACACGGAGGTCACGGAAGAGGAACTGGCGAAAGAACTGGAGCGGCTGCAGCAACGACACGCGGAACTGCAGGTCATCGAAGGGGAATCCGCCCAGATGGGCGACATCGTGTCCATCACCTACGAAGGCATGGTGGACGGAGAACCGTTCGAAGGCGGCACGGGCGAGTATCGCGCCCTCGAGCTCGGCTCCGGCAGGTTCATTCCGGGCTTTGAAGAGCAAATCGTGGGCATGAACATCGGCGAGGAAAAGGAAATCAACGTCACGTTCCCCGAAGACTACAAGGAAGCTTCCCTGGCCGGCAAGCCCGCCGTGTTCAAGGTGCAGGTGAACGAGATCAAACGCAGGATCCTGCCGCAGCTGGACGACGAGTTCGCCAAGGACGTCAGCGAATTTGAAACGCTGGACGAATTCAAACGCGATCTTGCGGAGAAAATGAAGGAACGGAAAGCGGCCGAAGCCGAACGCAAGCGCGAGGCGGCCCTCGTGGAGAAAGCGGCGCAAAACGCCGAAGTGGACATTCCGGAAGTGATGATCGAGCACGAAATCGACCGGATGGTTCAGCTCCTGGAAAATCGCCTGAGATTCCAGGGCATGAACCTGCAGCTGTACTATCAGCTGACCGGCCGGGATGAAGCCTCGGCCCGCGCGGAAATGCGGGAGGAGGCGCACAAAAACGTCCTCCATCGCCTGGTCCTTGAAGCGATCGCCAAGGAAGAAGGGCTGGAGGCGACGGAAGAAGACCTGCAGGCCGAACTGGAACGTCTGGCGGAAGTGTACAACCGGTCCGTGGGGGACCTTCGCGACATGTTCTCCGCCGACGGCTACCTGGAAGAGCTGAAAACGGATCTCCGCATTCGCAAGGCCGTCAAATTCCTGGTGGAACAAAGCAAAACGGCCTGAGCGCAAGGCATATTGCGGGCACGCGTACGACGTGCCTTTTTTTCTCTGGAGACCGGCGCTTCTCCCGTCGGCGACATGACATTCGGGTGCCGACATGTTAGAATAAGTTTAACCATGGATTTCAGAAAGAGGCGGTTGTATGAATCTGGTACCGATCGTCGTCGAGCAGACCAGCCGCGGCGAACGTTCATACGATATTTATTCCCGGTTGCTCAAGGACCGCATCATCTTTCTCGGCACCGCCATCGACGATGACGTGGCCAACTCCGTCATCGCGCAGCTGCTTTTCCTTGCGGCGGATGATCCGGAGAAGGACATCTACCTGTACATCAACTCGCCGGGCGGTTCGGTGACGGCAGGTCTTGGCATCTACGACACGATGCAGTACATCAAACCCGATGTGTCCACCATCTGCGTGGGCATGGCGATGAGCATGGGTTCGCTGCTTCTGGCGGCGGGCGCCAAGGGGAAACGGTTCGCGCTGCCCAACAGCGAGATCATGATCCACCAGCCCCTTGGCGGCGTGCGCGGCCAGGCGACGGACATCAAGATCCATGCCGACTGGATTCTGAAGACCAAAGAGAAATTGAACCAGATTTATGTGAAGCACACGGGGCAACCTTATGAAAAGATTGAACGGGACACCGACCGCGACTTCTTCATGAGCGCGGAAGAAGCGGTCGAGTACGGCCTGGTGGATCGGGTGATCGAAAGACCGCCCGTCCAGGGATAGGAGTGAGAACCAATGTTCAAATTCAATGACGACAAGGGTCAGCTGAAGTGTTCCTTCTGCGGCAAGTCGCAGGAACAGGTGCGCAAGCTGGTCGCCGGTCCCGGCGTGTATATATGCGACGAGTGCATCGAGCTGTGCACGGAAATCGTCGAAGAGGAACTGGGACACGAAGAGGAGCTGGAGCTGAAGGATATTCCGAAGCCGAAGGATATCCGCGCCATCCTCGACCAGTACGTCATCGGCCAGGACCAGGCGAAGAAGTCGCTGTCCGTGGCCGTCTATAACCATTACAAGCGGATCAATTCCCAGACGAAATCGGACGACGTCGAGCTGCAAAAGAGCAACATCCTCCTCGTCGGACCGACCGGTTCGGGGAAGACGCTGCTCGCCCAGACGCTGGCGAAAATCCTGAACGTGCCCTTCGCCATCGCCGACGCCACCTCGCTTACCGAAGCCGGGTATGTCGGTGAGGACGTGGAGAACATTTTGCTCAAGCTCATCCAGAACGCCGACTACGACGTGGAAAAGGCGGAACGCGGCATCGTCTACATCGACGAGATCGACAAGATTGCCCGCAAGTCGGAAAACCCGTCCATCACCCGCGACGTGTCGGGCGAAGGCGTGCAGCAGGCGCTGCTGAAAATCCTGGAAGGGACCGTCGCGTCTGTGCCGCCCCAGGGAGGGCGCAAGCATCCTCACCAGGAGTTCATCCAGATCGACACCACCAACATCCTGTTCATCTGCGGCGGCGCGTTCGACGGCCTCGAACAGATCATCAAGCGCCGCATCGGCAAGAAGGTGATCGGCTTCAACGCCGTCCAGGACGGCCAAAAGGAACCGAATCCGGGCGAATACCTGAAGCTGGTCCAACCGGAAGACCTGCTCAAATACGGGCTGATTCCGGAATTCGTCGGCCGCCTGCCGGTCATCTGCACGCTGGAGCCCCTTGACGAGCAGGCTTTGGTGCGGATTTTGTCCGAGCCGAAAAACTCCCTGGTGAAGCAATACCAGAAGCTGCTGGAAATGGACAACGTGCGGCTGGAGTTCGAAACGGCCGCCCTGGAAGCCATCGCGAAGGAAGCGATCAAGCGCAACACGGGGGCACGGGGTCTGCGCGCCATCATCGAGGACATTATGCTGGACGTGATGTACGAAGTTCCGTCCCGCGACGATGTGGTCAGCTGCCTCATCACGGAGCGGGTGGTCCGCGAGAAAATCGCCCCCGAGATGGTGTACAAGAAAGGCAAGAAAAAGGAAGAAAGCGCCTGAGCGCGCAGGCGTACTTTGGGCCGAACCGATCCACCCCGCCCGGCAGGGACAGGGGTGGATTTTGACACATCATGGGGAAAACGGGGAGAAGGGGAACCATGTACTTGCGGACGGATACCGTTCCCGTGCGGGTGGGGAACCTCACCATCGGCGGGAACGACCGGGTCATCCTGCAGAGCATGTGCACCACCAAAACGGCGGACGTCGAGGCCACCGTGGCGCAGATCAAGCGCCTGGAGGAAGCGGGCTGCGAGCTGGTGCGGGTGACGGTGAACAACCGGGAAGCCGCCGAAGCGATTCGGGAGATCAAAAAGCGGATTTCCATCCCCCTGGTCGCCGATATCCATTTCGACTACCGGCTGGCCCTGGCCGCCATCGAAAACGGCGTCGACAAGGTGCGGATCAACCCCGGCAACATCGGACGCCGCGAGAAGGTGGAAGCCGTCGTGAAGGCGTGCAAGGAGCGGGGCATCCCGATCCGCATCGGCGTCAACGCCGGTTCATTGGAACAGCATCTGCTGGAAAAATACGGCTACCCGACGGCGGAAGCGATGGTGGAAAGCGCGTTGTACCACATCCGGATCCTGGAGGAGCTCGAGTTTTACGACATCATCGTTTCCCTCAAGGCCTCCACCGTACCGCTGGCCATCGAAGCGTACACGAGGGCGGCCGAGCAAATCCGCTACCCGTTGCACCTGGGCATCACCGAGGCGGGGACGCTTTTCTCCGGCACGATCCGGAGCGCGGCGGGACTCGGCGTGTTGCTCAACAAAGGCATCGGCAGCACGATGCGCATTTCCCTGAGCGCCGACCCGGTGGAGGAGATCAAGGTGGGCCGGGAACTGCTCAAGACGTTCGGCCTCGTTTCCGACTCGCCGACGCTGGTGGCGTGCCCGACCTGCGGACGGCTGGACATCGACCTCATCTCCATCGCCAACGAAGTGGAGGAATACCTGTCCAAACTGCGGGTGCCGATCAAGGTTTCCGTGCTGGGCTGCGCCGTCAACGGCCCCGGCGAGGCGCGGGAAGCGGACATCGGCATCGCAGGGGGGCGCGGGGAAGGGCTCCTGTTCCGCCACGGCGAAGTGGTTCGCAAGGTGCCGGAAGCGCAGCTGGTGGAGGAACTCAAGAAAGAAATCGACGCCCTCGCCGCCGAATACGAACGGACGGGCAGCATTCCGGGAAGAAGGCACTGAGCCGGAAGCCGGTCCGCCAGCCGGTCCGGCCGGCACATGGGCTTGCCATTTACCGCCCGCATTCCATCCTGTCCTTGTGGCGTTTTGTCCTTGAACCTGTCCGCAACGCGGTTTGCGAAGGGAGCATTCGCTCTTCGCAATCCGCTTTTTTTTCGAAGACCGTGTAAACGCCTTCATTCCGCGTAAGAAATGTTGAATCTTCGTTATTTCATATGTTGGGCCGTTTCCTTAAGATTTGAGGTGATCCACGAAAACCATCCAACAGGAGGTCATCCAAACCCGATGAGATGGAAGACATGGAAATCCATGGCTGCGGCCGGCTCCCGGAGAGCTGGACGCCGCAGGAGTACCGCAGCCGGCTGAACCGGTGACGATTCGGCAAGGACGCGTCTATAAATCGGAGGCAATCGGGCAATACTGGCAAGTATAAGCCCGGTTGCCTTTTTTGCGGAAAAAACGCGGCGGCCTGCGGGAGGTTGGTACGTATGGATTTGGGCTTGCCTCTGATGATCGTCCAGGTATTTTTCGCCATGGTCATCGGCTTCTATTTCCTGACGCTTCTTCGCAACCAGAAATCGAACCGCATCGCGGTGGACCGCGAGTCGCGCAAGGAACTGGAGAAGCTGCGCAAGATGCGCGCGATTTCGCTGACGAAGCCGTTGGCGGAAAAAACCCGTCCCGTGTCCATGAGCGATATCGTCGGCCAGCGGGACGGGCTGCGGGCGCTGAAGGCGGCTCTGTGCAGCGGCAATCCGCAACACGTCATCATCTACGGCCCGCCCGGCGTCGGCAAGACGGCGGCGGCGCGGGTCGTGCTGGAGGAAGCGAAGAAAAACCCGAAATCCCCCTTTCGCGCCGACGCGAAGTTTCTGGAAATCGACGCCACCACGGCCCGCTTCGACGAACGGGGCATCGCGGATCCGCTCATCGGATCCGTGCACGACCCCATTTACCAGGGCGCCGGGGCCATGGGCGTCGCCGGCATTCCCCAGCCGAAGCCGGGGGCGGTGACAAAGGCCCACGGCGGCATCCTGTTCATCGACGAAATCGGGGAGCTTCATCCGATCCAGATGAACAAGCTGCTGAAAGTGCTGGAAGACCGCAAAGTGTTTCTGGAAAGCGCCTACTACCATGCGGAGGACCCGAACATCCCCGCATACATCCACGACATTTTCCAGAACGGCCTGCCCGCCGATTTCCGGCTCGTCGGGGCGACGACCCGCTCGCCGGCGGAACTTCCCCCGGCGCTGCGCAGCCGCTGCATGGAAATTTACTTCCGTCCGCTCTTGCCGGACGAAATCGGACAGATCGCCGAGAACGCCATCCAGAAGCTGGGCTTTCCGCCGCAGCCCGAGGCGGTGGAGGTGGTGAAGCGGTACGCCACCAACGGGCGGGAGGCGGTGAACATCATCCAGCTGGCCGCCGGCTTGGCGCTTTCGGAGCACCGCGAATCCATCTCCGCTGCGGACGTGGAATGGGTGGTCAACAGCAGCCAGATTCCGCCGCGCCTGGAGCGGAAGGTGCCGGACAAGCCGCAGGTGGGTCTGGTCAACGGCCTGGCCGTCTACGGCCCGAACATGGGGGCCCTCCTGGAAATCGAGGTGACGGCGATTCCCCTGGCGCGGGGCAAAGGAAGCTGCACCGTCACCGGCGTCGTGGAAGAAGAGGAACTGGGCGGCGGCGAGCGCACGCTGCGCCGCAAGAGCATGGCCCGTGGTTCCGCGGACAACGTGCTGACCGCCCTGCGCCGGCTTGGCTTTCGGCCTGACCGGTACGAACTGCACATCAACTTTCCGGGCGGGACGCCGGTGGACGGACCGTCGGCCGGGCTGGCGATGGCCGTCGCCATCGTGTCCGCCATCACCGGACAGCCGGTGGACAACAAGCTGGCCATGACCGGCGAGGTGAGCATCCGGGGCCTGGTTAGGCCGGTGGGCGGCGTCATCGCCAAGGTGGAGGCGGCGATCCAGGCCGGCGCCGAGACGGTGCTCATCCCGAAGGAAAACGAGCTGGCCATGTTCCGGGGGCTCGACCGGGTGCAGGTGGTACCCGTTGAACGGCTGGATGAGGCGCTTCGCTTCGTGTTCGGCGACCGGGTGAAAATCGCCGCGGGCGCCGGCGGTGGAGCGCCGCTCTCGGCAGCGGCGGGCGACCGCCTGGCGGTCTCTTTCGCCGGTCCGGTGCTGCGCGCCGGTTCCGCCGGTGACGGAGCGGGAGCGCAGCCGCCCGCCGCGCCCTCCGCGTCCGCCGTTGGCGGGCCGGAGGAAAGTCCCGGTCTGCCTCCGCCAAGCCCCGCCTGATCCGCGGCGGCAGGCCTGGCAACGCACGGCTGCGCTGTCGGCCAAAGGTCCGCGGGCAAAAGCGCCTTGAGCGGCGCCGTTCCCTGAACGGCGCCCGTTTTTTGTGCTTGCGGCGGACCGCAGGGCACAGGCCGGAGGCGCCGAGCCGGACCCGGACCCCGATTTTGCGGGAAAGCCGCACATTTGATACAATGACGGAAAGCCAAGGGTTGATCACTCCGAAAGCGAGGTGCCCGGAACTTGGGTTCGAGGGAGCCGAAAACCCGTAACTTGCCGCTGCTTCCGTTGCGCGGGCTGCTCGTTTACCCGAGCATGGTGCTTCATTTGGATGTGGGCCGGGAGAAATCCGTCAGGGCTTTGGAGCGCTGCATGGTGGACGATCACATGATCCTGCTGTGCTCACAGTCCGAAGTGAACATCGAGGAACCGACCCACGACGACATTTACCGCGTGGGCACCATCAGCCGTGTGCGTCAGATGATCAAGCTGCCGAACGGCACCATCCGCGTGCTGGTGGAAGGCGTTGTCCGGGCGCGGATTGAGGAATATTTGCCCAACGACCGCTACTACGAGGTGGTCGTCCGGGAATTGCCGGAGCAGGCGGTGGAGAGTTTCGAAGTGGACGCCCTCATGCGGGCGGTGCTCAACCAGTTCGAACACTACATCCACCTGTCCAAACGAGTGTCGCCGGAGACCCTGGTGGCCGTTTCCGACATTCACGAGCCGGGCCGTCTGGCCGACGTCATCTCCAGCCACCTCACCCTGAAGATCAAGGACAAGCAGGAAATTCTGGAAACCATCGACGTCCGGGAGCGGTTGGAGAAGCTCCTGAACCTGCTCAACAACGAGCGCGAGGTGCTCGAGCTCGAGCGCAAGATCAGCCAGCGGGTCAAAAAGCAGATGGAAAAGACCCAGAAGGAATACTATCTGCGCGAGCAGATGAAGGCCATCCAGAAGGAGCTGGGCGAAAAGGAAGGCCGCGCCGGGGAAGCGGAAGAACTGCGCCAGCAGCTGGCCGAGGCGGACATCCCCGAGAAGATCGCGGCCAAAATCGAAAAGGAAATCGACCGCCTGGAGAAAACCCCGCCTTCCTCCGCGGAAGGGTCGGTCATCCGGCATTACGTGGAATGGCTGCTGTCCCTGCCGTGGAACAAGAAAACCGAAGATCATCTGGATCTGGCGGAAGCCGAGCGCATTCTCGACGAGGCGCATTACGGGCTGGAAAAACCAAAGGAGCGGGTGTTGGAATACCTGGCTGTGCAAAAGCTGGTCCAGAAACTGAAAGGACCCATTCTGTGCTTCGTCGGTCCGCCGGGCGTCGGCAAAACGTCGCTGGCCCGTTCCATCGCCAAATCCCTCGGGCGCGAGTTCGTGCGCGTTTCCCTGGGCGGCGTGCGTGACGAGGCGGAAATTCGCGGCCACCGGCGCACCTACGTCGGCGCGATGCCCGGACGCATCATCCAGGGCATGCGCAACGCCGGCACGCTCAACCCGGTTTTTCTGCTGGACGAAATCGACAAAATGGCGATGGATTTCCGCGGCGACCCGGCGTCGGCGCTCCTCGAGGTGCTGGACCCGGAACAGAACTCCGCGTTCAGCGATCATTACATCGAGCTTCCTTTTGATTTGTCGTCGGTGATGTTCATCACCACGGCCAACGCCGTGCACAACATTCCGCGGCCGCTGCTGGACCGGATGGAAGTGCTCTACATTCCCGGATACACCGAGCTGGAGAAGCTGGAAATCGCCCGGCGGCACCTTTTGCCCAAGCAGCGGAAGGACCACGGGCTCCAGGAACATCAGCTGGAAGTGCACGAGCAGACGCTGGTCAAGCTGATTCGCGAGTACACCCGGGAATCCGGCGTGCGCCAGATGGAGCAGCAGCTGGCGGCCATCTGCCGCAAGGCGGCCAAGGAAATCGTGGCCAATCCGGAGGCCGCTCCCGTCGTGGTGGACGAAGCCCGCCTGCAGGAGTTTCTCGGCCCCGCAAAATACCGTTTCGGCGTCAAGGAAAACGAAAACCAGGTGGGCGCGGTCACCGGTCTGGCCTGGACGGAGGCGGGCGGCGACACGCTGGTCATCGAAGTGACCGTCATGCCCGGCGACGGGAAGCTGACGCTCACCGGCAAGCTCGGCGACGTGATGAAGGAGTCGGCGCAGGCCGCCTACAGCTATACGCGGAGCCGGGCGGCCGAATACGGCATCGATCCGCATTTTTACAAAACGACCGATATCCACATCCACATTCCCGAAGGGGCCATCCCGAAGGACGGTCCGTCGGCGGGCATCACCATCGCCACCGCCCTCGTTTCCGCCCTTTCGGGCCGCAAGGTGTCGAGCGAAGTGGCGATGACCGGGGAAATTACGCTGCGCGGCCGCGTGCTGCCCATCGGCGGCCTGAAGGAAAAGGCGCTGGCCGCGCACCGGGCGGGCATCCGCCGGGTGCTGTTTCCGAAGGAAAACGAGCGGGACATGGAGGAAATTCCGGATAGCGTGCGGGAAGCGCTCGAATTCGTGCCCGTGAGCCACATGGACGAAGTGCTGCGCTGCGCTTTGGCGGATCCGCTGCCGGAGCGCCCGCTGCCGCGGTATTCGGAGGACGGTCCGCTGGGCTCGCTCAAGCCGCAACCCGCCAAGCCGCAGCCTGCCCTGGATCCGGCGGTCGACGAGGCGGAAGGCACGCCTCCGTTGGGCGCCCACTGAGGGAGGATTTCCGGTGAAGGTCACCCATAGCGAACTGGCGATCAGCGCGGCTTCCCCGGCGCAATTTCCCGCGGACGGCCTGCCGGAAATCGCCCTGGCGGGCCGCTCCAACGTCGGCAAGTCGTCGCTGATCAACCGCCTGGCGGAGCGGCGCCGGCTGGCGCGCACCAGCTCGCAGCCGGGCAGGACGCGCCTGCTCAACTTTTACCGGATCAACCGCTCGTTCTACCTTGTGGATGTGCCGGGATACGGTTACGCCAAAGCCTCCAAAACGGAACGCCAGCGCTGGGGCCGCCTGATTGAGCGTTATTTGCAGGATCGGCCGCAGCTAAGGCTCGTGCTTCTCCTGGTGGATTTCCGCCACCCCCCGACCGCCGACGACCGGAGGATGTACGAATGGCTGGCCTGGCACGGCATCCCGATGTGCGTCGTCGGCACGAAGGCCGACAAGGTGTCCCGCGGCCAGCATGCGAAGCACGCCCGCGTCGCGAGGGAAACCCTGGGGATGGACGACGGACATCCCTTTGTGCCGTTTTCGGCGGAGACGGGACTCGGCCGGGATGAACTGTGGCAACTGATCGAAGACCGGTTGTGGAACCAAACCGAGGGTTCCAAGTCCGCGAATGACCCTCGCGAAAGCGAGGATAACGGGTAATTCCGCGGGCAGATCGCGGGAGGTTTTGGATTTTTCCCGAAAATCACGGATTATCGCGGCCGGAAGGAAAGCGAAGGAAACCGAATTTATCGTATAATGAATGTGCAACGAGTTCCGATCCTGGATCGAACAAAACGAATTGAGGGATATTATGCCACAACGGGCAGCCACCGAGTACGTGTACGCCCGCCTTTCCCTGGTCAAAGCCGACATGCCGCGGTTTGCCGCCCTGTGCGACGCGTTGCGGGTGCGGATCAAGGTTTGCGTGCTGGATAACGGCAACCAGGAATTGGTGCTCAGCGACGAAATCGGGGGCGAATCCGTGCGTTTGACGTTGGTGGACAACGACGACCGGTACACCTGCCTGCTTTCCTGCCGGATCACGAGGCCCGGACTGGCCCAGGCGCTCAACCGGGCGCTGGCCGCCTTCCGGGGAGACGCCATGGTGAACCGGATTTATCGGGGGTTTGTGATCACCTACCATTACCTGGACGGCAAGGTGGCCCGGATCGTGGAAAAGCGGGAAGGCGAACCGAGCATCATCTTCGAGCGGCGCCTGCCCGGACAGCCGCCGGCGGACTCGCTGGAGGCGCTGTTCCGAATGCGCACGGTGGAAGAGCGGATCGCCGGCCTGCGGCGGGAAGTGGACGAACTGCTGGACAGGCGGAACCGGGCCGCGGACGCGGCGGACATCGCCGCCATCGATCTGAGCCTGAAAGAACGCAGCCTTCGCCTCTTCGCGCTGGAAGCCTGACGAACGGAAAAGGGCAATCCCGCGGGCATGCCATCCGTCAGCGCGCGACCGGGTCCAGGGGACTCCTTCCCGGCAGCGTGTCGCGTTCTGACGGATCGTATGTCCGCAAAAATTTTCCGGAGACCGTTTTTGCGGTCTCCATTTTTCATGCGCAAACCGGACGAATTTCGCCTTCCGCATGTTCCCCCGGCGCGTTTGCCGCATATATTTTTTTCAGTCGGATCCATCATGCCGTCATGATCCGCCGCCCGGCCGGGCCGTACACACCGGAACCTGCAAAGCCGGGCCGCGGGAATGGCAAAAAAAAGGGTTGCAATTCCGGGCGATAGATGTTATTTTAATCATCGTTGACAACACAATAGGAACCAGGATTCACTCAGGAACGATGCGTTGAAGTGCAGGATTCCCTCGAGCAGTGAATGACGTAGGTCCTAGCGGATAAAATTGGTTTTTCATTTTGTTCCTAGGAAAGGGGGAACCGAAAGATGGAGTACTCTACTTTCGGACGGCATGTTGCTGTGGACGCCTGGGGCGTTGATTTCGATCTTCTCAACAATGCCGATGCCCTTCAAGCGCATCTGGTGGAGGCTGCCGAAGCCTGCGGCGCGACCGTGCTTTCGGTTCAATCCAAAAAGTTCGAGCCGCAAGGCGCGACCGTCCTGGTTCTGCTTTCGGAAAGCCATCTTTCGATTCACACCTATCCCGAGAAAGGATTTGCGGCCATCGACTGCTACACGTGCGGCGAGACGGTCGATCCCCAGCTGGCGGTCGATTATCTTGTCGAAACGTTGAAACCCAAGTCGGTTTTTGCGAAAAAGCTGATCCGCGGCGTCGGCGAACTGAAGGTTGCCGATGTCGAATGGAAGCAGACCGAACTGGTGTAAACCGTTGAAAAAGAATTGCGGCCAAAAGAACAAAAACCATGGGGAATTCCCCCGTGGTTTTTTTATGGTTTCAAGGGTGTCGCGCTGCCGCCTTCGCGCCGGCCCCGTATGGAAACGCATGCCACGGACGAAACTAGACAGCGCGGGGTTTCACACGGTTTCATCAAATTTTCAATCAATCGTCAAACATAGTATGATATAATTAGCCACAACATGCGGGTAGGACGGCACGCAGGAGGTGCATCCCGTGCAAATCGTCGTCGTTGGACTCAACTACCGCACCGCTCCTGTGGAAGTCAGGGAACGGTTTGCCTTGTCCGAAACCGACTTGCCCCAAGCGTTGGCGGCGTTCCGGGCGTCCGCGGGCATCCGGGAAGGCGTCATTCTGTCCACTTGCAACCGGACGGAACTGTACGCCGTGGTGGACCGTCCTACGCTTTGCGGATACGAGATCCGGGCGTTCATGGAACGCTGGTTTGGCATACCGCGACGGGAATTCAACCATTATCTCTATATTTACGAGGACGGGCGGGCCGTCGGGCATCTGTTCCGGGTGGTCTGCGGCCTGGACGCCATGGTTCCGGGCGAACCCCAGGTGCTTGGGCAGGTGCGCGATGCGTTCCTGCTCGCGCAGCGGACGGGAACCACCGGCAAGGTGTTCAACCGCCTGTTCAAGCATGCGGTGACGATGGGCAAACGCGTCCATCACGAAACGGCCATCGGGCAAAACGCCGTCTCGGTCAGCTATGCCGCCGTCGAGCTGGGCCGGCGCATTTTCGGCCGGTTTGACGGCAAGCGCGTCATGCTGATCGGGGCCGGCCGGATGGGGGAACTCGCCGCCCGGCATCTGCTGGCGAACGGGGCCAGGGACATCGTGGTGGCCAACCGGACGCCGGAGCGGGCGAAGGAACTGGCGAACCGGTTCGGCGGGATGGCGGTGCGTCTGGACGAAGCGCGGGATCATCTGGGCTCCGTCGACATCGTCATCAGCGGCACGAACGCCCCGGGGTATGTGCTTGCCGCGGCGGACGTGCGGGAAGCCATGGCGGGCCGGGACGAAAGGCCGCTGTTTCTGATCGACATCGCCGTGCCGCGGGACATCGACCCCGCCTGCCGGGAGGTGCACGGCGCGTTTCTGTACGACATCGACGACCTGGAAGGCGTGGTGGAAAACAATCTGGCGAAACGCCGCCGGGTCGGCGAAGCCGTCGAGAAGACGATCGAAGCGGAACGGGAAGCGTTCGTCCGGTGGGCGGCCACCTTGCCGGTGCAGCCGGTGATCCGGGCGCTGCAGGAAAAGGCGGCGGCCATCCACGAGGCGACACTGGAAAGCCTGATGCGAAAGTTGCCGGATTTGGACGATCGGCAAAAGGAAAAAATCGAGAAGCTGACCCGCAGCATGCTCAAGCAGCTGATCCGCGGTCCCATTCTCCGGCTCAAGGAGCTGGCGGAGGCGGGGCAGGGAGAAGACGCCGCGGATTTTGCGGAAATGCTGCTGGACCTCGCCGGAGAATCCAAACAAGGGAATCCCGCGGAAGGAAAGCCCGAAATCCTCCACCTCCACGAAGCGGAGACGTGCGTGTCCACGGACGGAGGAACCGCCTGGTGCGGGACCGCCCTCGCCAAAAAGGCCAAGTCCGGCAAGACGGACAGCCGTCCGGGCGACGCGGAAGCGCTGCCCCGGCTGGCGGGCGCGGCCCGGTAAGCGCGGCGGGAGACGGCCGATGGGCTGGTATCCGATGCTCGTGCAGCTGGCCGGCCGGCCGGTGGTGGTGATCGGCGGCGGCGGTGTGGCCGAGCGCAAGGTCGCCGCACTGCTTGAGGCGGAAGCCCGCGTGCGCGTCGTCAGCCCGGACCTGACGCCGGCTTTGCGCCGATGGGCGGAGGAAGGCCGGTTGGTGGCGGCGTTGCGGGAAGCCGGGGAAGCCGATCTGGACGGCGTGTTTCTGGCCGTCGTGGCCGGCGGCGACGACGAATTTCGCGCGCGCATGATCGCGGCGGCGAAGGCCCGCGGCGTGCCGGTCAACGCGGCGGGCGAAGGCGAAGAAGGGGATTTCATCACGCCGGCCGTGGTGCGCCGGGGCGACCTGGTGCTGGCCGTCAGCGCATCCGGCGCGTCGCCGGCCCTGGCCGCGCGCATCGCGGCGGAGCTGGCGGAAAGGTACGGTCCCGAATACGAAAGCCTGACGCGGGCGCTGCGCGCCGTGCGCCGGGAAGTGAGGGAACGGGTGCCGGACGCCGCCGAGCGGCGCAGGCTGCTGACGGCCGCAGCCAGCGAAGCGGGTGCGGCCGTCTTGCTGAAGACCGGCGTTTTGCCGGAAGGGGACGAGCTTCTGGCGCTAATCCGGTCGCTGCCGGTTCCCGGGGAGGACGGCGAACCGGGGGAAGCGTCCGACGCCGGCCAAGCCGGTTAGGGCGGCGCCCGCAAGACCGAACCCCGCCGCGCAAGTCGTCCAAAAGGTGCCGGCACGGCCGCGGCGGCAGAGGCGGACGCATTGCCGGCGGTCTCGATTCAACGGGAGGAAATCCATGCGAACGATTGTCGTCGGTTCCCGTCAAAGCGCGTTGGCGCTCACCCAGACGAAGCTGGTCATCTCGCGTCTGGAGCGGATTTGCGCGCAGCGGGGACTGTTTTTCGTTTTTGACATCAAACCCATTGTGACGCGCGGGGACCGGATTCTTGACGTCACACTGTCCAAAGTGGGCGGCAAGGGCCTGTTCGTCAAGGAAATCGAGCAGGCGCTCCTGGACGGCGCCATCGACCTGGCGGTGCACAGCATGAAGGACATGCCCCACCGGCTTCCGGATGGCCTGGTCATCGGCGCCGTGCCGCCGCGGGAGGACCCGCGGGACTGCATGGTCAGCCGCACTCCCTTGAAAGGGTTGGAGGATTTGCCCCGCGGAGCGAAGGTGGGCACGAGCAGCCTGCGCCGCGAAGCGCAGCTCAGGGCGGCTCGGCCCGACCTGCGCATCGAGCCCGTGCGCGGCAACATCGATACCCGGCTGCGCAAGCTGGAGACGGAAGGCTTCGACGCGGTGGTGCTGGCCGCCGCCGGGCTGCACCGGATGGGCTGGCAGGACCGCATTACCGCGTACCTGCCCGTGGAAGAGATGCTGCCGGCCGTGGGCCAGGGAGCCCTCGCGGTGGAATGCCGTGACGAGGACGGTCCGATCCGGGAGCTTTTGGCCGCGTTGAACGACGAACGAACCGCCAGGGCGGTGGCCGCGGAGCGCCGCCTGCTGGGCGTGCTGGACGGCGGGTGCCAGGTGCCCATCGGCGCCTACGCGGAAGCTGCGGAAGGCGGCGGAGGGAAAGCCGGGAACGTCGCGCTCACCGGCATGGTCGCCTCCCCGTCCGGCGAAACCGTGCTCAAAGCCTCGGTTTCCGGCGAAGATCCCGGACGGGTCGGCGAAGCGGCGGCCCGGGAGCTGCTCGCCAAGGGGGCGGACCGGATCCTGGCGGCGGCAAGGACGGAGGAATGACGGATGGCGACGGGCAAAGTCTATCTGGTCGGCGCGGGGCCGGGAGATCCGAAGCTGATCACCGTCCGCGGCCTGGAGGCCTTGCGACGGTCCGACGCGGTCGTGTACGACCGTCTGGTGGCGCCGCAGCTGCTCCGCGAGGTTCCCCCGCATGCGCGCCTCTATTACGTGGGGAAACGCCCCAGACAGCACGCCGCGCAACAGGAAGATATCAACCGGATGCTGGTGGAGCTGGCTTTGGAAGGGCTTACGGTCACCCGCCTGAAGGGCGGCGATCCCAACGTGTTCGGCCGCGGCGGCGAGGAAGCGGAGGCGCTGGCGCGCCACGGAATTCCCTTCGAGATCGTGCCCGGCGTCACATCGGCCATCGCGGTTCCCGCCTACGCGGGAATTCCGGTGACCCACCGGGACGCGGCGTCTTCCTTTCTGGTGATCACGGGCCATGAACATCCCGACAAGCTGGACCGCGCCGTTCGCTGGGATCAGGCGGCCGGCGCCGCAGGCACCATCGTCGTGCTGATGGGCGTGGCGAACCTTGATCATATTTGCGGACGGCTGATGGAACACGGCCGGCCGCCGGATACGCCGGTTGCTTTGGTGCGCTGGGGGACGAGGGCGGAACAGCGGACGCTGGCCGGAACCCTTGCGGACATTGGCCGGAAAGTGAAGGACGCCGATTTCAAGCCGCCGGCGGTCATCATCATCGGGGAAACGGTACGCTGGCGCGAGGAACTGGGCTGGTTCGAACGCAAGCCTCTGTTCGGACGCAGGGTGCTGGTCACCCGGGCACGGGGCCAGGCGGGCGAGCTGGCGGCGCGCATCGACGAGCTGGGCGGCGAGCCTTACGAATATCCGGTGATCGAGACGCGCCTGCCCGAGCCGGCAGAAAAACGGGAAGCGGTCCGCGCCGCGCTGGCGCGGGCGGATTCTTACGATTGGATCGTGTTCACCAGCGTCAACGGCGTGGAATATTTTTTTCGCTGGCTCTCCATGTGCGGCCTGGACGTGCGGCGGTTCCACCGCGCGCGGGTCGCCGCCGTCGGACCGAAGACGGCGGAAGAGCTCGCCTCCCGCGGGATCGTGCCGGACGTGATTCCCGGCCGGTCGTTCCAGGCCGAAGGATTGTTCGAGGCGATGCGGGAGCATCTGCGGCCGGGCGTGCGGGCGCTCCTTCCGCGCGGCGATCTGGCCCGCGACTGGCTGCCGGACGAACTCAGGCGGCGGGGCGTCGAGCCGGTGGAAATCGACGTCTACGAAACGGTCCCCGTCGCGCCGCGCGACGACCGCCTGGTGGAATGGCTGGAGCAGGGCCGGATTCACATGGTCACGTTCACGAGCTCTTCCACCGTCCACAACCTGATCGCTGCGCTCGGAAAGCTGGGGGCGGCGGATCCGGCGGGCCTTTTGCGGAACGCGGACATCGCCTGCATCGGTTCCGTCACCGCGGAGACGGCCGCGTCGTACGGGCTTGACGTCCAGGTGGTCGCAAATCCGTCCACCATCGACGGGTTGATGGCAGCCATAATCCAATATTATTCCGACAAGAGGTGAATAACGATGCCTTATCCCCTCGTGCGTCACCGGAGATTGCGCCGGACGGAAGCCCTGCGCCGCATGGTACGGGAAACCGTGCTGACCCCGAACGATTTTGTCTATCCCCTCTTTGTCACCCACGGCGAAAACATCAAAAGCGAAATTTCCGCCATGCCGGGCGTCTACCACTGGTCCGTGGACCGTCTGGAGGAGGAAATCAGGGAAGTGCGTGAACTGGGCATTCCCGCGGTGCTGCTGTTTGGCGTGCCGGAGAGCAAGGACGCCGTGGGAACGTCCGCCTTCGATCCCGACGGCATCGTACAGCGGGCGATCCGCAAAATCAAATCCATCGCTCCCGAGCTCACGGTCATCGCCGACAACTGCCTGTGCCAGTACACCGACCACGGCCATTGCGGCGTCATCCGCCAGCTGGGAGGCGAGGCGGTGATCGACAACGACGAATCGCTGAAGCTGCTGGCCCGCACGGCGGTGTCCCAGGCCGAGGCCGGGGCGGACATCATCGCGCCGTCCAACATGATGGACGGATTCGTCGCCGCCATCCGCGCCGCCCTGGACGAAGCGGGGTATTCGCACATTCCGATCATGTCCTATTCCGTGAAATTCGCCTCTGCCTATTACGGGCCTTTCCGCGAGGCGGCCCATTCGGCGCCGCAGTTCGGCGACCGCAAAACGTATCAGATGGACCCGGCCAACGCCAGGGAAGCCATGCGCGAAGCCGAATCCGACGTGGCGGAAGGCGCGGACATTTTGATGGTGAAACCGGCCCTCGCTTACCTGGACATCGTGCGCCGGATCAAGGAGCGGTTCGACCTGCCCGTCGCCGTGTACAACGTGAGCGCGGAATATTCGATGGTCAAGGCCGCCGCCATGCGGGGCTGGATCGACGAACGCGCGGTGGTGCTGGAGACGCTGACGGGCATGAAACGGGCCGGCGCCGACATGATTCTCACCTACCACGCCAAGGACGCCGCAAGGTGGCTGGCCGGCAAGTCCTGAGTTTGAGCTGAACGGAGGTTTGCCGATGGAGGAACTGCGGCAAGGCCGCTCGGACGAACGTTCCCGGGCCGCGTTCGAAAAAGCGCGGCGGTTCATGCCCGGCGGCGTGAACAGCCCGGTGCGGGCGTTCAAGGCGGTGGGTCTGACGCCGGTCGTCATCGAACGCGGCAAGGGAAGCCGCATTTATGACATCGACGGCCAATGCTACATCGACTATGTGCTTTCCTGGGGTCCGCTCATCGTCGGCCACGCCCATCCGGAAGTGGTGGAAGCGATTCGCCGGACGGCGGAAAACGGCACCAGTTTCGGGGCGCCGACGGAGCTGGAGACGGCGCTGGCGGAGCTGGTGTGCGAACGGGTTCCGTCGGTGGAAATGGTGCGGATGGTCAATTCCGGCACCGAGGCGACGATGTCCGCGCTGCGGCTGGCCAGGGGTTTCACCGGGCGAAGCAAGATCATCAAATTCGAAGGCTGCTACCATGGCCATGCGGACAGCCTGCTGATCAAGGCGGGTTCGGGGGTGGCCACCCTCGGCCTTCCGGACAGCCCCGGGGTGACACCGGCGACGGCGGAGGGGACCATTACCGCGCCATACAACGACCTCGAGGCGGTCCGCCTGGCCTTCGAGCGGTACGGGGAAGACATCGCCGCCGTCATCGTGGAGCCGGTGGCCGGCAACATGGGCGTCGTGCCGCCGCAGCCCGGCTTTCTCGAGGGGCTCCGCGAACTGACGAGGGCTTACGGGAGCCTGCTCATATTTGACGAAGTGATGACCGGCTTCCGCGTCCACTACCACTCCGCCCAGGGGCTGTACGGCGTGACGCCGGACCTCACCTGCCTGGGCAAGGTGATCGGCGGAGGCCTTCCGGTCGGCGCCTACGGCGGCCGGAGGGACATCATGGAAATGGTGGCGCCGTCCGGTCCCGTGTATCAAGCGGGCACCCTTTCCGGCAATCCGCTGGCCATGGCCGCGGGCTACACGACGCTGAAGCTGATGACGGAAGAGGCGTACCTGCGGCTGGAGCGGCTGGCGGAACGGCTGCGCGACGGGCTGGAGCGCAACGCGCGGGAGTTTGGCATTCCCCAGACGATCAACGCCGTCGGGTCGATGATCAACCCGTTCTTCACCGAGGGTCCCGTGGTGAACTACGCGACGGCCAAAGATTCGGACCTGGACCGGTTCCGCCGCGTGTTCGCCGCCCTGCTGGACCGGGGCGTCTATATCCCGGCGTCGCAGTTTGAAGCCTGGTTCCTGTCCATCGCCCACACGGAAGAGGATGTCGACCGCACGATCGAGGCGCACCGCGAGGCGCTCCGCACGCTGTGAGGAGCGCCCCGGGCGCTTTTTGTTGACGCGTTGCAACGGACTGTATGTCCGGCAAAATTTTCAATGAATCTTAATTCGGCCTCCAACGGACCCTATGACCGTAAACCCGTGCCCGTGGGGGACGCTCCGGTCCGAAACGCGGGCCTGCCGCGCCGGAACACGGATGCCAAAAAAATGTGCGCTTGTTTTGCTGTCAAGCGTCTGTGAAAATGTCAGGTTAACTGTTCTATGAAAATGTCAGGGATGATAGTTGATTAAACAGCCGCCGTCCTCTTGCAGACTAGCCGGATGCTGTGCTACGCTGTAACTGCTTGCTG
>Ga0310826_100364_pt1 | contig 51682 bp, 51 predicted proteins | sample WT_ome_FD_201306 | JGI IMG/M metagenome (GOLD analysis project Ga0310826, IMG submission 201306) | Sorghum-adapted microbial communities enriched on wild type (WT) sorghum from Joint BioEnergy Institute, Emeryville, California, United... ... | reverse complement strand
GGGGCCGGTAGCCGTTGCGCTCGTTGACCCGGGTGTCGGTTCGCTCGTACCGGGCCGCCCCGATCACCTCGGTGGCTTCGGCCTCGATGAGCTCCTGCATCACCATGCGCACCGACTCGCGGATCACATCGACCGCTTCCCTGCTCCGGAGTACCTCCAGCAGGTCCGATACGGCAGACTGGGACAAGGCCATCGGCTGGCTCCCTTCAGTGAGTGCTTGGCCGTACACACCGAAGATCTAGCCGATGGCCGCCAACCTCACCGCGACCGAGCCGGCCACCCCCGGAAAGCCCACCACCCGACGGGACACTCACAGTTGCTGCTGCAGTTGCTGCTGCGCTGCCGCACGCCCGCGTCCAGCGGGCGCTGAACATAGCCAGGGTCAGTGAGGTGTCGGAGGCGGTTCCGGGCGTAAGCAGGTGGCGGCAGGCTCGGGCAGCCCGGAACTTTGGCGTGGATTTGCCGTGGACGGCCGTGGCGGGCTGGTGAGGGCCGGATGGAGTAGGACCGAACAACAATGCCCCGCGACCGCGAAGTCGCAGGTCACGGGGCGCGGTGTTGGCTGGTCAGAGCCTGTCTGGATCTTGGTGCCCCCGGCAGGATTCGAACCTGCGCACCCGCCTCCGGAGGGCGGTGCTCTATCCCCTGAGCTACGGGGGCCTTCACAGCCGCCGAACAGGCTACCAGGTCCCTCCGGCGGGTCGTCGAGCGGGTTTACCCCTTCCGAGGGCGTGTCGCGAGCACCCGGCGACCGCCCCGCCGACAGCCGTCAGGACAAGCCGTCAGCTGGGCAGGGGCGAGGCGCCGAACTCGGCCAGGAGGTTCTGCATGACGACGACTTCGTTGCTCTGATTGCGCTTCATCTGCTCGGCCAGCTCGCGGACGGGCGGCGACGGGTCCCGCGCCAGGACGGCGTCGACCATGTGAACCCCGCCGAGGTGGTGCCGGATCATGAGCTGCAGGAAGTAGATGTCGAATTCCTCACCTTCGGCTTCCCGCAGCTGGTTGATCTCCTCCCGAGTAGCCATACCGGGCATGAGGTTGCCCTTGACCATGGCGTCGCCGCCCGGTACCCACGCCATGGGCGGGTCGTTGGTGTAGCGCGGCACACCCCACGTGTCGAGCCAGCTGAACATGCGGCCGATCTGGGCCTGCTGGGTCGTCGCGATGTCGTGGCCGAGCGACCGGACACGATCGTTCGTGGCCTTGTGGACGGCCATCATGCCCATCTCGACGGCCTGGGCGTGGTGAGAGGCCATGTCCCGGGCGAAGCCGACGTCGGCCGAGTCCTCGCCGGGCCAGTTCGGGCGGCCCACGTTCGTGCCGATCGCGAAGCCGAGCAGGCCCACGATGATCGCGCTGACCACGGCCAAGCCGAGCCGTCCGCGCGGCCCGAGCTGCTGCAGCAGCGCCGCCGCCGATCCCCGTCGGCCACCACCCGCGGCGCGCGGCCGCTCACCACCCGAACCAACCGGCCGGCCACCACCCGAACCCGCCGGCCCGCGGGTGAACCGCGGGGTCGTCCTGGTGGGCCGACCAGAGGTGGTCGACGTCCGAGAGGGTCGGGTGGTGGTGGCCGCGGCGCTCATCGCTCAGCTCATCCCTTCGCCGAAGTCCAGCGGGACCTTGGTGGCCTCGGTGATGCCGCCGCTGCAGCTCGCGCCCTCCTCCTGGCTGGCGTTGAGGCGCAGCGCGCTGATGAAGTCGTCGATGCGGCTGTCGTCGGCGTTGTCGACCTTGAGCTGGTAGCCCCAGGCCTGCAGGGAGATGGGCGCGTCCTGGTTGGGGTAGGGGCTCATGAGCATGAACTCGCGCCCCTCGACCCGACGGGCGAGCTTGTCGATCTGGTCCTGCGGCAGGTCCGGCCGGTAGGTGATCCAGACCGCACCGTGCTCGAGCGAGTGGACCGCGTGCTCCTCGGCGATCTCGGCGGTGTACACGTCGCCCATGCAGTTCTGCCAGTAGCCGTTGTGGGGGCCGCCGACCGGGGGCGTCATCGGGTAGGTCAGGTCGCCCGCCTGGTGGATGCCGCTGGTCACGCTCGCGTCGTACGACGGGGAGTCCGGGTCGAGGTAGTTGATCAGACCCGGGATGGCCGCCACCTGCTCCCGCCACGTGCCCTTCTGCCACTGCTGGATGACGGGCACCAGGCTGACACCGATGATCGCGAGGGCCACCAGGCCGGTGGCGGTGAACAGCAGGATGGGGCCCCAGTTGCGCGGCTCGGCCACTCGGACCGGGGTCACGGGCCGCCGCCCGCCGCCCTTGCCCGCGGTCAGCGCCGATCCGCGCTTGCCGCCGCCGACCAGCGCCGACTGGACCTTCGGCTTGGTGGCGGTGGCCGTCTTGGCTGACGCCGTCTTGGCCGACGACGCGGTCTTCGTCGTGGCCGTGGACTTGGCGGGCGTCGAGGTCGACTTGGCGGCGGTCGACGTGGACTTGACGGGGGCCTTGGTCGCGGTCGCGCTCTTCTCCGTCGAGCTCGTCTCGGTCGAGTTCTTCTCGGCCGCGCTCGTCACCGAGTCCTCCGACGAATCCGTGGCCGCCCCGTTGGCCTTCGCGGTGCTCGCGCCAGCGGCCGGCGTACGGTTCTTGCCGTTCGCTTGCGCACGGTTCTTACCGTTGGCGTTGGCTCCGCCGGCAGCGGTCGTCGACTTCTTCGGGGCGGAGCGGCGGGAGCCGCCGGTGCTGATGCTCATCGGGCCTCGTCACTGGTCGGCCAACACGGGACGTGCCGGCTTTGGGGCGGGCAGGTACGGTTTAGTCCGGGCGGCGCGGTCTTTGCGGCGCCCAAGACCGTCTGGCGGGTGGGCCGGTGGATACCCCCGCCAGGACGGTCAGTCTACCCCGATAGCATTTGATAGTGACTCCCGCCGACCTGTCCGGTACCGTTCTGACCGCTGCCCGCGCCGTGTTCGACGAGCGCGGTCTTGATCATGCTCTTCTGCCCGATTCGGCCGGTGTGGAGCGACCCCGCAACCCGGAGCACGGCGATTACGCCTCGACGCTCGCCCTGCAGGTCGCCAAGAAGGCCGGCGTCAACCCGCGGGACCTGGCCACGGCGATCGCGGGCAAGCTGGCCGAGCAGCCCGGGATCAAGTCTGTCGAGGTCGCCGGCCCCGGCTTCCTGAACATCCGGCTCGACACCGCGGTCGCCGGCGAGGTGGCCCGGCAGATCGTGTTCGCCGGCCCGACGTACGGCCACTCGACCGCGATGAGCGGCCAGAACATCAACCTCGAGTTCGTCTCGGCCAACCCGACCGGCCCGGTGCACCTGGGCGGCACGCGGTGGGCGGCGGTCGGCGACGCGGTGGCCCGCCTGCTGCGCGCGGCCGGCGCCACGGTCACCACCGAGTACTACTTCAACGACGCCGGCTCCCAGATCGACCGGTTCGCCCGCTCGTTGCTCGCGGCGGCCCGGGGCGAGCCCGTCCCCGAGGACGGATACGGCGGACAGTACATCTCCGACATCGCCGCCCAGATCGTGGCGGCCCACCCGGACGTGCTGTCGCGGCCGGACGACGAGGCGCAGGAGGTGTTCCGCACCGCCGGCGTCGAGTTGATGTTCGCCGAGATCCGCTCCTCGCTGACCCGGTTCGGCGTCACCTTCGACGTGTACTTCAACGAGAAGGACCTGCACGAGCGGGGCGCCCTGGTGGCGGCGGTCGAGCGGCTGCGCGCCCAGGGGCACGTCTACGACGCCGACGGCGCGGTGTGGCTGCGGACGACCGACTTCGGCGACGACCGGGACCGGGTGCTGGTCCGCAGCAACGGCGAGATGACCTACTTCGCGGCCGACTGCGCGTACTACCTGGACAAGCGGGGCCGTGGCTTCGACCGTGTGGTGATCATGCTCGGCGCCGACCACCACGGCTACGTGGGGCGGATGCGGGCCATGGCCGCCTGCTTCGGCGACGACCCGGACCGCAACCTGGAGATCCGCATCGGCCAGATGGTCAACCTCGTCCGCGACGGTGAGCCGGTGCGGATGAGCAAGCGGGCCGGCACCGTGGTCACCCTCGAGGACCTCGTGGACGCGATCGGGGTCGACGCGGCCCGGTACGCGCTGGCCCGGTACTCGACCGACTCACCCATCGACATCGACCTCGACCTGTGGACGCGGGCCAGCGACGAGAACCCGGTCCACTACGTCCGGTACGCGCACGCCCGGATCTGCTCGGTGCTGCGCAACGCCGCCGAGCTCGGCCTGACGCGGGGCGACGACTTCGACCCGGCGCTGCTCTCCCACGAGCGCGAGGGCGACCTGCTGCGCGCGCTCGCCGAGTTCCCGTCGGTGGTCGCCACCGCCGCCGAGCTGCGCGAGCCCCACCGGGTCGCGCGCTACCTGGAGGCGTTGGCCGGGACGTTCCACAAGTTCTACGACACCAAGGGGTTGCGCGTGCTGCCGCGATCCGGCGAGCCCGCGACCGACGTCAACCGGGCCCGGCTGTGGCTGGTAGAGGCGTCGCGCATCGTCCTGGCCAACGGGCTGGGCCTGCTCGGCGTCTCGGCCCCGGAACGGATGTAGGTCGATGCGTCGGGCGTGAGGACAGCGCCGCGGGCCGGGCGGCGAACGTCGCGATGCAGCGTGCGATCGGAAGGCAAGTAGTTGAGAGCACATGAGGCTGGCGCCCTGCACGGCAGCCTGGGTACCCGGGGACCGGACTGGCTGAGGACCCCGGCCGACGTCAACCAGCTGCACGCTCCACTGTGGCCGACCACAGTGGAGCGCGGGCCCGAGGGCGCCCTCGTCGTCGGTGGGGTGGACGTACGGTCGCTGGCCCGGGAGTTCGGCACCCCCGCCTACATCCTGGACGAGGCCGACTTCCGGGCCCGCTGCCGGGAGTTCCGCACGGCCTTCGCCGGGGCCGACGTCTACTACGCGGCGAAGGCGTTCTGCGCCAAGGCGGTGCTCCGGATCGCCGTCGAGGAAGGGCTCTTTGTCGATGTCTGCACCGGCGGGGAGCTGGCGGTGGCGTTGGCTGCAGACGTCCCGCCCGAGCGCATCAAGGTTCACGGCAACAACAAGTCGCTGGTCGAGCTGCGCCGGGCGCTCACCGTCGGCGTGGGCTGCATCGTGGTCGACTCGTTCGACGAGATCGAGCGACTGACCGCCCTGGCCCGCGAGTTGGCGGTGCGGCCGCGGGTGATGGTGCGCGTGACGGTGGGCGTCGAGGCGCACACCCACGAGTACATCGCCACCGCCCACGAGGACCAGAAGTTCGGCTTCTCGCTCTTCTCCGGCCAGGCCTTCGATGCGGCGGCGCGGATTTTGCGCGACGACGTGCTGGAGCTCGTGGGGCTGCACTCGCACATCGGCTCGCAGATCTTCGACGCCTCGGCGTTCGAGGTCTCGGCCCGTCGGGTGCTCGACTTGCAGGACCAGATCCGGGGCGCCTTCGGGGTCGAGCTGTCCGAAGTGGACCTCGGTGGCGGTTTCGGTATCGCCTACACCACCCAGGACGACCCAGCGACCCCCGGCGACCTGGCCGGGCGGCTGTTCAAGATCGTAGAGCAGGAGTGTGCGGCCCGGTCGCTGGCCGTCCCGCACCTGTCGGTCGAGCCCGGGCGGGCCCTCGTGGGCCCGGCCATGTTCACCCTCTACGAGGTCGGCACGGTCAAGGACGTCGACGGCATCCGAACCTACGTGAGCGTCGACGGCGGTATGAGCGACAACATCCGCACGGCTCTCTACGACGCCTCGTACTCGGCGACGCTGGCCAACCGCCGCAGTGACGCCGGTCCCATGCTCGCCCGCGTGGTGGGAAAGCATTGCGAAGCGGGTGACATCGTGGTCAAGGATGAGTTCCTGCCGGCCGACCTGCGCCCCGGGGATCTCGTGGCGGTTCCGGGCACCGGTGCCTACTGCCGGAGCATGGCCAGCAACTACAACCACGTGCCCCGGCCGCCGGTGGTGGCGGTCAGCGGTGGTCAGGCCCGAGTGATCATCCGGCGGGAGACCGAGGAGGACCTCCTCGCCCTGGACGTCGGGTAGCACGCGCGGCCCGGACCCGGACAAACCGACAGCGACGTGTCCGCGCGGTCGAAAGCGGTGGTGAAAGGATGACGCAGGACGAGAAGCCCGTACGCCTGGCGCTGCTGGGCTGTGGGACCGTCGGCAGCGAGGTGGTACGGCTGCTGCACGAGCAGGCCGACGACCTGCGGGCCCGGGTCGGGGCGCCCCTGCACCTCGTCGGCATCGCCGTGCGCCGGCTCGGGCGCGACCGGGGGAACCTGCCGGTCGACCGCAGCCTGTTCACCACCGACGCGCTGGGCCTGATCAAGCGCGACGACGTCGATGTGGTGGTGGAGGTCGTGGGCGGCATCGAACCCGCCCGGACCTGGCTGGTCGAGGCGTTGCGCGCCGGCAAGAGCGTCGTCACCGCGAACAAGGCGCTGCTGGCCGAGGACGGCGCCACCCTGCACGAGGCCGCGGCCGACGGCAACGCCGACCTGTACTACGAGGCCGCCGTGGCGGCGGCCATCCCGCTGCTGCGGCCGCTGCGGGAGTCGCTGCACGGCGACCGCATCCGGCGGGTCACGGGTATCGTCAACGGCACCACCAACTTCATCCTGTCGCGCATGGACGCGGCCGGCTCCAGCTTCCACGAGGCGCTGGAGGAGGCGACCGCGCTCGGCTACGCCGAGGCCGACCCCACCGCCGACGTCGAGGGCTTCGACGCCGCGGCCAAGGCGGCCATCCTCGCCTCGCTCGCCTTCCACACCCGGGTGCGCGCCGCCGACGTCCACCGGGAGGGGATCACCGAGGTCACCGCGGCCGACGTCGCCTCGGCCAAGGCGATGGGACGCGTCATCAAGCTGCTCTGCGTGGCGTCCTCATCGGACGGTGCCGTCTCGGTGCGGGTGCACCCGGCCATGATTCCGCGCAGCCACCCGCTGGCCAGCGTCAACGACGCGTACAACGCGGTCTTCGTCGAGGCCGAGGCGGCCGGCGAGCTGATGTTCTACGGTCGCGGGGCGGGCGGGGCGCCCACGGCGAGCGCGGTGCTCGGCGACATCGTGGCCGTGGCCCGGAACCGGCTGGCCGGGGTCCGGGCCCCGAGTGAGTCCAACTATGCCGATCTGCGAATCCGCCCGATGGGCGAGGTGCTGACGCGGTACCACGTGTCGCTGGACGTGGCCGACCGGGCGGGTGTCCTCGCCGCCGTGGCGGGAGTCTTCGCCAAGCACGACGTGAGCATCCAGTCCGTCCAGCAGGATGGCCGGGGCGAGGACGCCACGCTGGTCGTGGTCACCCACTCGGCGCCCGACGCTGCGCTCGCCTCCACGGTGGAGGATCTGCGCCGGCTGGATGTGGTGCGGGCCGTGACCTCGGTGATGCGGGTGGAGGGGGAGGATCTGCCGTGAGCGCTGGGGGCAGGTGGTGGAAGGGCCTCATCGAGGCGTACCGGGATCGCTTACCCGTCACGGAGAACACGCCCGTCATCACGCTCTACGAGGGCAACACGCCGCTCGTGCCGGCGCCCGTGCTCTCCGAGCGGACCGACTGCGACGTGTACCTCAAGGTGGAGGGAGCCAACCCCACCGGGTCCTTCAAGGACCGGGGGATGACCGTGGCCGTGTCCAAGGCGGTCGAAGCCGGGGCGAAGGCCATCATCTGCGCCTCCACGGGTAACACCGCCGCCTCGGCCGCCGCCTACGCGGCCCGGGCCGGCATCACCTGTGCCGTGCTCATCCCGGCCGGGAAGATCGCCACCGGCAAGCTGGCCCAGGCCCTGGTCCACGGGGCCCGGCCGCTGCAGGTGACCGGGAACTTCGACGACTGCCTGGCGCTGGCCGCCAAGCTGGCGATCGACTACCCGGTGGCCCTGGTGAACTCGGTCAACCCCGACCGGCTCGCCGGGCAGAAGACTGCGGCATTTGAGATCGTCGAGGCGCTCGGCGACGCCCCCGACATCCACTGCCTGCCCGTCGGCAACGCGGGCAACATCACGGCGTACTGGATGGGCTACACCGAGGAGCACGCGACCGGGCACGCGACCCGGACGCCGAAGATGTACGGCTTCCAGGCCAGCGGGGCAGCGCCCATTGTGGAGGGTCGGGTGGTGCCCGAGCCGTCGACCATCGCCACCGCCATCCGGATCGGCAACCCGGCCTCGTGGGCCAAGGCGGTCGACGCCCGCGACGCCTCGGGCGGGCTGATCGACGCGGTCAGCGACCGGGAGATCCTGTCGGCGTACCGGCTGCTTGCCCGCCAGGTCGGGATCTTCGTGGAGCTGGCCAGCGCCGCCTCGGTGGCCGGCCTGCTCAAGAGTGCCGCGGCCGGTCTGGTGCCGCGCGGCTCGCGGGTCGTCTGCACGGTCACCGGGCACGGGCTCAAGGACCCGGAGTGGGCCATCTCGACCGCCCCGCCGCCGGTCAGCATCGCGCCGGACGTGCTCGCCGCCGCCCGAGCTCTCGACCTCGCCTAGCCGCGGCGCTCAGCCGTCCGTGGTTCTCGGCTGTGCCTCGTCAGCCGCGGGTCAGCCGCACTGGTTCTCGTCGGCCTCGTCGGTGAAGCCCAGCTCGTCGGCCGGATCCGGCTCGCCAGCGGGGTCTTGATTGTCGGCGGGGTCTTGTTTGTGGGCGGGGTCTTGTTTGTGGGCAGGGTGCTGGTCGGCGGCGTCCGGGCTGCCCGGGGACGCCTGCTCCGACTCGTGACCGATCCGCGGCGGCCACGCCCACGGACCCTTCGGCTCGGCCGGTCCCACGTGCGGCCGGCCGCTTCCCAGGGCCGCCCCGAGGATCTCGCTCAGGTCGTCGCCCTCGACCGCGATTCCCTCGGCCTCCTCGTGCTGCTTCTCCTCACGGATCCGCTCGTCGCTGGGCGCGTGCGGCTCGTTGCTGGGCGCGTGCGGCTCGGCGCTGGCCGGAGGCGGCTCGGCGGTCCTCGTACGGTCTGCGGCCTCGTCCATACGTGACCTGGTACCCGCGGCAAGCGGGACCCAAACGGCGGCTCAGCGGCCGCGAGTACCCTCGCCGTACGTGGCGCCCACCCTCTCGGTCCTTACGCGGCAGCGCGATTTCCGGTACCTGTTCCTGGCCGAACTGGTCGTCTTCGGCGGCGACTGGTTCGTGCTCATCCCGTTGGTGACGCTGCTGCAGGACCTCACCGGCAGCGGCCTGCCCGGGGCGATCGCGCTCGCCGCCGACACGGCCGTCGGGGCGCTGGTGCTGCCGCTGGCCGGCACGTTCGCCGACCGGATGAACCGGCGAACCCTCATGATCGCGGCCAACATCGGGGCCATCGCCGCCGTCGCGCTGCTTTTCGCCGTGCGCTCCGCCCAGCTCGCCTGGATCGGCCCGGTCGCCATCGGACTGGCCGCCGTGGCCAAGGCGGTCTACACCCCGGCGGCCAGCGCGGCCCTGCCCAACGTGGTCGACGCCGACGACCTGCCCGCCGCCAACGCCCTGGCCGGGAGCGCGTGGGGCACCATGGCCGTCGTCGGGGCCTCGCTCGGCGGGGTCCTGAGCCAGGTGGTGAGCCCGTACGCCTGCTTCGGCATCACCGTCGTCTGCCTGGGCGCGGCCGCCCTGCTCGTGCTGCGCGTCCGCCGACCCCTGCAGGCGCCGCGGACCGGTCCCCGTCCCGCCGCCCAGCCGGTGCGGGACATCGCCGAGGCGCTGCGGTTCATCCGCGTACGGCCGCGGGTCGCCTCGCTCGTGACCGTGAAGTCGGCGGTCGGGCTCGGCAACGGCGTGCTGGCCGCCTTCCCCGTGCTGGCCGTCACGTACGGGCTGGGGGCCATCGCGACCGGCCTGCTGTTCGCGGCCCGGGGTGTGGGCGTGATCGTCGGCCCGCTGCTGTTCCGCCGCGTCCTCGATCACCGGGACTGGCTCATGCCCGGGCTCGCGATCTCCATGGCCTCCTACGGCGTGGCGTACCTGGCCGTGGCCGTCACCCCGTGGTTCTGGCTGGTGCTCGTGCTCGTGGCGGTGGCCCACGTGGCAGGTGGCGGCAACTGGGTGATGTCCAGCTACGCCCTGCAGATCACCGTGCCTGACCAGTTGCGAGGCCGGGTCTTCAGCACCGACCACATGATCGTGTCGCTGTCGATCTCCGTGTCGATGCTGGTCGCCGGGGCCCTGGTGGACGCCATTGACCCCCGGGCGGCGATCGCCGTCTGCGGTGGGCTGACCGCCTGCTACGGCCTGGTGTGGTACCTGGTCACCCGTCGGCTCATGCGCGACGAACCGGTGGTTGAGACGGCTGCTGAGGTGTCAGGAAGGACGCCCTCTTGACGGGTTTTGCCCAGGAGGGAGTCCTTCCTGACACTCCTCGCCGATCTTGGGCTAGGAGTGGTGAGTTGATCTCCATCCACCACTCCAAGCCCTAGATCAACACGGGCGATGATCAAGGGGCTTGCGCGCCATTGCTACCATGGTGATATCACCCCGATATCCAAGGAGCGCCCCCATGGAGAAGCGGACGTTTCGGCTCCCCGGCTTCCTGATGCTGCTGGTCCTGCTGGTGGTCGCGGCCGTACCGGTCTGGTACGGCGTTCGCCTGGGCGAGGCGGCCGGCGACGACGGGCTGTTCATCGCCATCGTCGTCGCGGCGGCCCTCGTGGGCGTCCTGATCGTCAGCGGGTTCATCATCATCAATCCCAATGAGGCCGGTGTCATCCAGTTCTTCGGTCGCTACATCGGCAGCGTGCGTAAGCCCGGCTTCCACTGGGTGACGCCTCTGACGAACAAGCGCAAGGTGACCCTGCGGGTCCGCAACTTCGAGACCACCCGGCTCAAGGTCTCCGACGCCGACGGCAACCCGGTCGAGATCGCGGCGGTCGTCGTGTTCCGGGTGGTCGACTCGGCCAAGGCGGTCTTCGCGGTCGACGACCACGCCCAGTACGTCGCCGTACAGGCCGAGGCCGCGGTCCGGCACCTCGCCACCAGCTACCCGTACGAGTCCCACGACGGAAGCCGGCCCAGCCTGCGCGACAGCAGCGTGGTGAGCCCGGCGCTGACCGGCGAGCTGCGGGAGCGGGTGGAGCTCGCCGGCGTCGAGGTGCTGGAGAGCCGCGTCACCCACCTGGCGTACGCGCCTGAGATCGCCCAGGCGATGCTCGTCCGGCAGCAAGCCAACGCCGTGGTCGCCGCCCGGGCCAAGATCGTCGAGGGCGCCGTGGGCATGGTTCGCGGGGCCCTCGACCAGCTCGCCGAGCTCAACGTGGTGACCCTCGACGAGGAGCGTAAGGCGCAGATGGTGGCGAACCTCCTCGTCGTGCTCTGCGCCGACCGGGCCACGCAGCCAGTGATCAACACCGGCACCCTGTACGGCTAGTCGATCGCGAGCAAACCATGCCAGAGCGCAAGCGCCTGCTGCTGCGCCTCGACCCGGACGTCTACGAGCGCATCGCCCGGTGGGCCGCCGACGACCTGCGCAGCGTGAACGCCCAGATTGAGTATGCGCTGCGGTGGGCGCTGCGGGCGGCCGGTCGGGCTGGGGCAGCCGTACGCGACCAGTCCCCGGCCGCTCAGTCGTCGGCCGAGCAGCCACCGGTCGCTCAGTCGTCGGCTGAGCAGTCCCCGGCCGCCCAGTCCTCGGTTGCCCAGTCCCCGGCCGGCCAGCCGCCAGTTGATCGGCCGCCGGCCGGGCGACCGTCGGGCGACCAGTCGTCGGGCGACCAGTCGTCGGGCGACCAGTCGTCGGGCGACCAGTCGTCGGGCGATCAACCGCCGGGCGACCAGCCGCCACCGGCTGCGCGGTCGACGGGTTGATCCGGGCGGCGCCGCTCCGTCGGCCGACGACTGCGCGCGGCGGGTTCGGGACGGGCCTGGAGCGTCGGAGGCCGCAGGGCCCGGGCGGGCTCGGGACGCTCCGGGCTCGGTGACGACCGCTCCGCCTGACCCCGCTGAGCCTCCTGCTTTTGCCTGGTCGTGAGCCCTGGAATGGTGCACGACCTCGAGCTCTTGGAGATTTTGTCCCCCTATAGGGGGTTTAACTTTCCAAGATCTGCGTCTAGTTGAGGTGTTGCGTCAGGGGCAGCAGAGCTGTGCTGCGTGGGCGGCAGCAGAGCGGGGGTGCTGACGCCAGGCGTCTCAGCGTCGCCGAGGCGGCCGTCGAGCGGGCCGAGCAGGCCGGCGGCCACGACCCGTGCCGCCCGGGTCGGGGAGTGTCGGCGGGGCGTAGCAAGATGTCGCCATGTCTGGAAGATCATGGGACCGCCGGGCTGGGCCGGTGACGGTGGTGGTGCCGGCGACCAGCGCGAACCTGGGTCCCGGCTTCGACTGCCTCGGCGTCGCCCTCGACCTCACCGACGAGGTGACCGCCGAGGTCACGGGGGAGGGCGTCACCGTCGAGGTCACCGGCGAGGGCGCGGGGGAGGTGCCGACCGACGAACGGCACCTGGTGGTCGCCACGATGCTGACGACCTTCGCCCGGCTCGGCCTCGCCCGACCGCCCGGGCTACGCCTGATCTGCGTCAACCGGATCCCGCACGCGCGCGGGCTGGGCTCCTCGTCGGCGGCCATCGTGGCGGGCATCCTGCTGGCGCAGGCCCTGGCCGAGGAGACGGCCGTCGACGGCAAGGCAGCGACGGATGGGCGCGCGACGCCGGCCGGCGGGACGGGTGGCCGTACGGCTGGCGTATGCCCCGATGCTCGACGCCAGGCGCTGGCGTGGGCGGCCGAGCTGGAGGGGCATCCGGACAACGTGGCGCCCTGCCTGCTGGGCGGGTTCGTGATCGCATGGACCGGGGTCGCCGGGGCCGAGGCGGTCCGGCTCACGCCCGCCCCGGACGTCCGTCCGGTCCTGTATGTCCCCGATCGGCACGGCTTCACGGCCCACGCCCGGGCCGCGCTGCCGGAGCAGGTGCCTCATCGGGACGCCGCGTTCAACCTGGCCCGGTCCGCCCTGCTGGTCCACGCCCTCACCCAGGCCCCGGAGCTGCTCATGGCAGCTACCGAGGACCGGCTGCACCAGCCGTACCGGGCGGCCGCCGAGCCCGAGACGGCGGCACTGGTCGCGTCTTTGCGCGCGGCCGGGATTCCGGCGGTCGTGAGCGGGGCCGGGCCGAGCGTGCTGGCCTTCACCGGGTCGTTCGCCCCGGAGCCGCCCGACCCGCCGGCCGGCTGGGTGGGGAGGGCGCTGGCGTGGTCGCCGACCGGGGCTCGTATGCTTGGGCGCGGACACGCCGACAGCGACCCTGTTGCCGCCGGTCGGGTGGGTTGATTACGCTAGAGCCCGACACCAGCCGTCACCCACTGCAACCGACGCATTGCGGCCGCGGAGATGATCGCCCGGCGCTGGCTGTAACCCCGAATCTCGTGCTCATCGGCAGGCCTTCATCGGCAGCCGCTGCTCAGTCCTCCTGATGGCGCACGTGTGATGGTCAGCCGTGTGCGGGTGGGGCCGTCGGTCGAGAGCAGGCCGGAGCGTGGGGGCCAACGTTCGTCCCCCTCGTGGACGAGCGCTTGCCCACGTAGGTCTCGGCAGTGTCCAGGCTCCCGCGTCGCCTCGTGGCGCGCGGGATAACCGCGAACCGGCTCCCCGATCGGCACCCAGACCGACCCGGCGAGACGCGGATGCGGCGCGCGTTCGGCCTTTGCGAGCCGGGCGCGGCACGACTTCCAGTGACGCTCGCGGAGCGGGAGCAGGAAGGATTCCGGCAACGCTTGCGCCAGCGGAAGCAGGAAGCACCTCGAGGGGAAGGAATCCATTGAGCGACACCACCGACGTCACGTCGGACGTCCCCGGCACCTCTGAGACATCGACCACCGGCCGCCGCCGGCGGAGCGGCGGCAGTGGCCTGGCCAGCATGCTTCTCGGCGAGCTTCAGCAGATGGCCTCGTCGATGGGGATTCCTGGTACGGCGCGGATGCGCAAGAACGACCTGATCGCGGCGATTGAGCAGGGTCAGGCCGAGGGCCGGGTACCGCGCGCCCGGGCGACGTCCGGGACCGAGGGAGCCGAGCCTGCCCCGACGGGCCGCACCGCCGAGGTGGCGGCGCGCACCGAGACCGCGCGGGCCGAGGTCCGTGGCCAGCTCCGCGGCGAGGAGGAGGGCACCGCCACCACCACCGAGCCCCGCCGCACCCGGCGCGCCTCGCGGCCGGCCGGTCCGCCCGAGCCCCGTGAGGACCGGGTCGAGGTCGAGGCGGTCGCCGAGGGTGGCCGCGCGGACGTACGCCCGGCGGACGATTCTCGCGTCGCCGAGGCGGGCGGATCCGCTGAGAGCGAACGCCGGGAACGGTTCGAACGCAACGGGTACGACGACCGGGCTGCGGAGCGGGCTGAGCGCAACGGCGCCGACCGTACGGTCAGCGACCGCGGCGAGCGGGCCGAGCGCAACGGCAACGGCGCGGACCGCAACGGCGAGCGGGCCGACCGCAACGGCCGGGTCCAGGTGACCGAGCGCCACGATGACGAAGAGGAGACGGGCGGTCGGCGCGGTCGGCGCAGCCGGTTCCGGGACCGTCGGCGTGGCCGGGGCGACCGGGGCACCGACACGGCCAACGGCGAACCGACCGTCAGCGAGGACGACGTGCTCGTCCAGATCGCCGGCATCGTCGACATCCTCGACAACTACGCCTTCATCCGGACGTCCGGCTACCTGGCGGGTCCGAACGACGTCTATGTGTCCATGGCTCAGATCAAGCGGTACGGTCTGCGCCGCGGCGACGCCGTGACCGGGTACGTTCGGGCCCCGCGGGAGGGCGAGCAGCGGCGGGACAAGTACAACCCGCTGGTCCGCCTGGAAACGATCAACGGCATGGACCCGGAGGAGGCCAAGAACCGCCCCGAGTTCTACAAGCTGACTCCGCTCTACCCGCAGGAGCGCCTGCGGCTGGAGACCGAGCCGCACATCCTGACTACGCGGGTCATCGACCTGGTGATGCCGATCGGTAAGGGTCAGCGTGCCCTCATCGTCTCCCCGCCCAAGGCCGGTAAGACGATGATCCAGCAGGCCATCGCCAACGCGATCACCCGCAACAACCCCGAGTGCCACCTCATGGTCGTCCTCGTCGACGAGCGGCCGGAGGAGGTCACCGACATGCAGCGGTCGGTGAAGGGCGAGGTCATCGCCTCCACCTTCGACCGGCCGCCGCAGGACCACACCACGGTCGCCGAGCTGGCGATCGAACGGGCCAAGCGTCTGGTGGAGCTCGGGCACGACGTGGTGGTGCTGCTCGACTCGATCACCCGGCTGGGTCGGGCCTACAACCTGGCCGCGCCCGCCTCGGGCCGCATCCTGTCGGGTGGTATCGATTCGACTGCTCTCTATCCGCCCAAGCGCTTCCTCGGCGCCGCCCGGAACATCGAGAACGGTGGCTCGCTGACCATCATCGCCAACGCGCTGGTGGAGACCGGGTCCATGATGGACACGGTCATCTTCGAGGAGTTCAAGGGCACGGGTAACGCCGAACTCAAGCTCGACCGGAAGATCGCCGAGAAGCGGGTGTTCCCGGCCGTCGACATCGACGGCTCCGGTACTCGTAAGGAGGAGCTGCTCCTCGCGCCCGAGGAATACGCAATCATGATCAAGCTCCGCAAGGTCCTGGCCTCGCTGGAGCCGCAGGCGGCTCTGGACCTGCTGCTGGACAAGCTCCGGCAGACCCGGACCAATGTGGAGTTCCTGATGCAGATTGCCAAGACCACTCCCGGGGAGTAGCCCGACCGGCGAATAACTCACGACTACTCGCGGACTCCCGGCGAGTAGCCATCGTCGCGATCCCTCCTCGTCCGTGCGTGGCGGGGAGGGATCGACGTCGTTGCGGGCCACGTGTCTCATCGGGATCGACGTCGTCGCTCGCCCTGTGACAGCATGGGACGACTCACGGGGAGGCGACGATGGCACACGAGCAGGCGGCATCGACCAAAGCAAGATTGTTCGAGGGTGATGCCGTGGCCGCCGTCGCCGCGTTCCTGGGCGCGTTCGGCGCGGGCATCGCGTTCGCCCAACTCGAGGGGCGACTGGCCGGCACGCTGGTCTCGATCGACGAATTCCGGCTCTCCGGCGACCTCGCCTGGCAACGGCTGCTGCCGACGGTCGCCGTGACGGTGCTCGCGCTGGTGGCCTGGCTGGCCCACCGGTAGGGCTGGCTGCTGGCTGCGGGCGGACTCGCCGTCCACCTGGCGGCGTACGAATCCCATCTGGTGAATTCGCTCGGGGTGGGCCGCTACCTGGTCGTGCTGGCGGCGGGCGCGACCGCGGTCGGCGGGGCCCTGGCGGCCTTCGCGGTGGCCGACCGGTTGTCGCGTCTGGCGGCGGGAGTCGGCGACGCCTCGGCACGATCGAGGCGCTCTACCAGATGACCCTGTTCGGCCTCGGCGTCGCGGCCGTGATCGTACTGGCCATCTATACCTATCGACGCAGTGGAAGCGTGCTGGCTCGGTGGGTGCTGGTCGGCACGGCCACAGGGATCGCGTACCCGATCGCTCTCGGAGGCTTCGGACACCCTGGGTTCCTTGGGCAGGGCGGGACGGTTTGGCTCGCGATCGGGGCGGCCGTGGCCGGCGGAGTCGTCGGGACCACCGTGAGCCGGTTGGCGACCGTGCCCTGGGACGGACTGGCGCTCGCCGCGCTCGCCTTGGCGCTGGTGCTCCCGTTGCCCTTGGGCCGGGCGGCGTTCGCGAAGCTGGCGCCGATCCTGGGGCTCTCGGCGGCGTTCGTGATCGGGTTCGCGCTCGCCGTCGCGCTCACGGCGTTGGCGGCCCAGACGTTGTTGCCGGGCGGCCCGGGTGAGGTGGCGACCCTGGTCGGCCTGGGTTTCGTCGCCTCGCTGCTCGCGACCGTCGTCGTCTTCCCCGCGTCCCTGCTCGGGCGCGACCGCGCCAGCCTCGTCCTGGGGCCGGTCCTCACGATCGCTCTCGTCGCCGTGGGTGTGTTCAGCCTGTACGGTCGGGGCCGCCGGGCCGGGTCCCCCCACCGCCCCATCGGGGCCGAGGGCGGCCACGGGGCGACCTGACGCCGCCGGAGCCTGGTGCCGTCTTCCGAACTGAATGCCGCTACCCGAGCTGGGCGCCGTCTTTCCCGTCGGGGGCCGTCTTTCGTGCCGGGTGCTGCCTTTCCCGCCGAAGGCCGTCTTTCATGCCGGGTGCTGCCTTTCCCGCCGGGCACCGTGTTCCCGTCGGGAGCCGTCTCCCGAGCCGGCCGTGACGTGTGCCACGATCGTCAGGCCGCTCGGGAGGAACGTGATGTCTGACAGCGCGCCGTCGTCCGGGGCCCCCTTGTCCGAGGCCCCGTTGTCTAGCGCCCCACCGTCTGTATCCCCACCGGTTGAGGCCCCGTCGTCGGCCGCCACGCCGGCGTCCCTGGCGCCGGACGCCGACGCGGAGTCACCCGGGCCGTCCGGGCCGACCGCGCCGTCCGGGGCGACCGTGCCGTCCGGGGCGACCGTGCCGTCCGGGGCGACCGTGCCCGGATGGGCTGAGGTGCTCGCCCACCTCGTCGGCGGGCTGGGCATCGGTGCGGCCACCGGGCTGCTCGTGTTGTGGACCTCGCCGGGCTTCCTGCTCGGCACACCTCTCGATCAGTTTGACATCATCAATGTAGCTCCCGAGGCGGTCGCACTGGCCGCCATGGGGATCGCGCTCGCCGCGCGCCTGCGACCGTACGCCTGGTTGATCGCGGCCGTCGGCATGTTCGGCCTCGCCGGGCTGTACGCCCAGGGCGACTGGCTGGACGGGCGCAGTTTGGTGGTCGGGCTCATCGTCGTGATCGCGCTGCAGTTCGGCGGCCTGTTGCTCGCCTTCGCCCGGGCCAGCGGGCGGGCCCGGTGGGCGGTTGCCGTCGGGCTGGGCGCCGGGCTCACAGCCGGCCGGGACGTGCTCGCCTGGCTGGTCGAGGCCCTGCTGGCGGGCACCGGCCGGGGCGACGACATCGCGTTCGCCGGGCTCGGCCTGGTCGTGGCCGCGGCGGGGGCGGTCCTGCTCGTGGTGGACCGCCGGCCGGCCCCGTCGGCGGCGGTGGCTTTCTGGCCGTTGGCCGCAGTCGCGGTGGCCTCGGTCCTGGCCGTCGGCCTAGGCGAGGCGTGGGGGGTCGCGTACCGCGAGATGGTCATGAGCCACCTGGGCGCGATCAGTGAGGCGGACGCCCAGGCGCTGCAACTCCGGGACCACCTCGTCCGGGTCGGGCTCGCGGTGCTGATCGCGGCCGTGCTGGCCGGTGCGGCCCAGCGCTGGGGCGTCCCCGGCACCGCCCGCTGGGTCGCGACCGGGCTAGGTGCGGCGCTCCTCCTCGCGGTGCTGCAGGGGTTCGTGAGCTACGAGGCGACCGTGGTGCACGTGGCGCTGGCGGCGGGCGGGGCGCTTGCCGGGGCGTTCCTCGCGCGGCGGGCCGCCCCGTGGGCGCCGTGGGAGGCGGTCGGGTTGCTGCTGGGCGCCGTCCTTCCGGCCGTGGCCACCACGGCGCCGCTGTGGCCGGTCGGCTGGTTCGGGTTCGGGTTCGCCGTCGCGGCCGGGGCCACGCGTCTGGCCGGGCCCGGCGCGGGATCGCCGGGCCAGCCCGGTCCCGCCACCGACCTGGTCGCACCCGCGGCCGGGCTGGGGCTGGCGGCCGTACTGCTCGGCTACCAGGTCGTGCTGCCGGCGACGTACGCCCGGGTGTACGCGGGCGGCGACCTTCCGGTCCTCACCGGGGGCGTGGTCCTGGCCGCCGTCGCCGTGACCGCCTTCTTCGCCCTGGACCGTCGCCGAGCCCGGTGACTGGGGCCAGGAAGGACGCCCTGGTGTCAGGAAGGACGCCCTCTTGACGGTTTCTGCCCAGGAAGGACTCCTTCCTGACGCTGACTGTCGGGAAGGACGCCCTCCTAGGCAAAAAGTGTCAGGAAGGCGTCCTTCCTGACACGCGCCTGGCCGTGTCGGGTCCACCTGACCACGGGGGGAATGAGCCCACGTGGCAGACTGTTGAGACGCCCAGGTACCGGTTCACGTCCGCCGACGGCGGGATGCGGCGTGGCGACCCGGCGACCGAGAGGAAGGACAGCGAGGCATGAAGCCTGACATTCACCCGCACTACGACGTGACCCAGGTCATCTGCTCCTGCGGCAACACGTTCGTCACCCGCTCGACGGCCCGCAACGGGGTGATCCACGCCGAGACGTGCAACGTCTGCCACCCCTTCTACACGGGCAAGCAGCGGGTGCTCGACACCGCTGGCCGGGTGGCGAAGTTCCAGCAGAAGTACGCCAAGGTCCAGAAGCCCGCGGCGAAGAAGGCGGCGGGCAAGGCCGGCACCAAGTAGCTGCGTCGACGGCGTCTACCCGATCGTCTCGTGGTTGGGTAGACGCCGTTTTCGTGCGCCATGAATTGATGTTTGTCAACTGAGCGATGACCGGGAGGGGGCGTGAGTGAGGATCGACTGAGGTCGCTGTTGGACGAGTACGCCGAGTTGGAGCGGCGACTCGCCGACCCCGCGATCCACGCCGATCCGGCGACCGCGCGGCGCGTGGGGCGGCGGTTCGCCGAGCTCTCCGGCATCCACAAGGCGGCCTCCGAGCTGGAGAAGGCCCGCGCGGACCTCGCCGCGGCCCGGGAACTCGCCGCCGAGGACCCGAGCTTTGCGGCCGAGGCGGAGCAGATCGCCGCCCGGATTCCCCAGCTCGAGCAGCGCCTCGCCGAGCTGCTCGCGCCGCGCGACCCCAACGACGCCAAGGACGTGATCCTCGAGGTCAAGGCCGGCGAGGGTGGCGAGGAGTCGGCGTTGTTCGCGGCCGACCTGCTGCGCATGTACCTCCGCTACGCCGAGCGGCGCGGTTGGGTGACCGAAATCATGGACAGCCAGGAGTCCGAGCTGGGCGGGATCAAGGATGTCACGGTCTCGATCCGGTCCCGGGGTATACCGGAGGACGGCAAGGGCGTGTGGTCGCGCCTGAAGTGGGAGGGCGGGGTGCACCGGGTGCAGCGTGTGCCCGCCACCGAGTCGCAGGGGCGCATCCACACGTCGGCTGCCGGCGTCCTGGTGGCGCCCGAGGTCGAGGAGACCGAGATCGAGATCGACCCCAACGATCTACGTATCGATGTATTCCGATCGTCGGGTCCGGGTGGGCAGTCGGTGAACACGACGGACTCGGCGGTACGCATCACCCACCTGCCCACCGGCATCGTCGTGAGTTGCCAGAACGAGCGCTCGCAGCTGCAGAACAAGGAGCAGGCGATGCGCATGCTCCGAGCCAAGCTGGCGCAGCTCGCCGAGGAGCAGGCGGCCGCCGCGGCGGCTGATGCCCGCAAGGCCCAGGTACGGACGGTCGACCGGTCCGAACGCATCCGTACATATAACTTCCCGCAGAACCGGATCTCCGACCACCGGATCGGATACACCGCGTACAACCTGGATCTCGTCATCGCCGGGGATCTCGACGGCGTCCTGGACGCGCTCAGCGAGGCCGACCGGGCGGCCCGGTTGGCCGGGCAGACCGACCTGGTACGTCGGTGATCGTCGCCCCTGTGATCGGCGGCCGGGGTTGCGCCGGCCGACTGTCCACTGGGGCCTGAGCCTGTGACCGCGGCCATATCCGCTCGTCAGACCAGCCTCAGCCGCCACACAATGGCCTCGGTCGCCCGGCGACCACCGTCGGGCAATCGCGCGTGTGCGCCGGCCGCCGGACCGTGACGTCGACTTCACGGGGCAGTAACGGGCGTCCGACAGGATGTTCGGCAGCGGCCGACGAGAGGCGACGCGCAGGGGGCGAACTATGGCGACACGACGAGACACCGGGATGCCACGGATCTTCTCGGCGACGTTCGATGTGACGGCGGCCCCGCGAGCCGTGCTGCGGGAGTCGGTGCGGCTGCTGCAGCGCGTACTCGGCGACGAGGTGATCGGTGACGCTCGCGCTAACGCGGCGGCGGCCGTGCGGGCCGACCGGGAGCGGGCCCGGGTTCACGCCGAGGCCACACGACTGTTGCAGTCGGCGTCGCGGCGGTGACGCCTCCCCCGCACCGTCGATCCACCGCGTTGATCTAGGGCTGCGAGTGGTGGTTGAAGATCGACTCACCACTCCTGGCCCTAGATCAACGAGGGTCTGGGGGCCGGGATCGACGGAGCAGGCGGGCCCCGGGTCGGCCGGGGAGAATAGGAGGCGTGCGATTGGCGGAGCTGTTGGTGGAGGCGACGGCCATCCTCGCCGAGGCGCACGTACCCTCGCCGCGCGTGGACGCCGAACTGCTCGCCGCGCACGTGTTGGGCGTCCCGCGGGGCCGGCTGGCGGTCGCGCCCGACCTCGACCCAGACCAGGAGCGGACCTTCCGTGAGCTCGTGGCGCGGCGGGCCGCCCGTGAGCCGGTGCAGCACCTGACGGGCGAAGCTCCGTTCCGCTACGAGATCCTGCAGGTTGGGCCGGGCGTGTTCATTCCCCGGCCGGAGACCGAGCAGCTGGTCATGTGGGGCCTGTCCTGGCTGCGGGCTCAGGGGATCGATCAGCCTCGGGTGGTCGACCTGTGCGCCGGATCGGGCGCCATCGCGATCTCGCTGGCGGCCGAGAAGGCCGGGGCGACCGTGGTGGCCGTCGAGCGGTCGGCCTCGGCCCTGCCGTGGCTGCGGCGCAACGTCGAGGCGGCCCGGCTCGCCCCCGGAAGCCGGATCGTCGTGGTGGAGGGCGACGCCACCGACCCCGCCGTGCTCGCCGAGATCGACGGCTCGGTGGACCTCGTCCTGACCAACCCGCCGTACGTGCCCCGGCTCGACCGGCCCACCCTGCCCCCCGAGGTCGCCGAGCACGACCCGCCCGAGGCGCTCTTCGCCGGCCCCGACGGGCTCGACGTGATCCGGGCGCTCATCCCACGGATCGCTGCGCTGCTGCGCCCCGGCGGGGCCTTCGCGATGGAGCACGACGAGACCCACGTCCACGTGGTGCCGACGCTGATCGCGGCCGACGGCCGGTTCGAGCAGGTCGAGACGCACAAGGACCTGGCCCGGCGTCCGCGTTTCACGAGCGGCGTACGGGCCGTATCGCCCGAATCGGTGGCAGACTGAGCGACGTGATGCTCTACGACTGCCGGACCGTCGCCGAACGGGACTGGGGCCTGCACGCCGCCATCGAGTCGATCTCGCGGGGCGATCTTGTGGTGCTGCCCACCGACACGGTGTACGGCATCGCCGCCGACGCCTTCAAGCCCTGGGCGGTGGAGGCGCTGCTCAACGCGAAGGGCCGGGGTCGGCATCTTCCCCCACCGGTGCTGGTCGGTTCGCGATCCACGCTCGACGGGTTGGTGTACCGGCTCCCCACGGAGGCGCGGGAGCTGGTCGAGGCGTTCTGGCCGGGCGCGCTGACGATCGTGGTCGAGCACGCGCCGACGCTGCAGTGGGACCTGGGCGACACGTACGGCACGGTGGCCGTCCGCATGCCGTTGCACCCGGTCGCGCTCGAGGTGCTCGCCCACACCGGGCCGCTCGCCGTCTCGGCGGCCAGCCGGGCGGGCGCGGCCCCCGCGGTCACCGCGCACGAGGCTCGGGAGCAGCTGGGGTACGCGGTCGCCACCTACCTGGAGGCCGGCCCGTGCCTGGACCCGGTCCCGTCGACGATCGTCGACTGCTCCGGCCCGACCCCCCGGGTGCTGCGCAACGGGGCGATCTCGTTCGAGCGGCTCCGCGAGGTGGTGCCGTCGATCGAGCCATTCGAGGACGTTCAGCCCAAGCTGCCCGACATGCCGGAGCCGGCCCCGGTGGAGGCGTGAGCGTGGCGGGTAGCCTCGCTGGTTCGGGACCGTCGCCCGAGTTCGTCTACCTCGGCGTCGCCAAGCGGTCCCGGCTGCTGAGCCTGGCCGACCTCGACGCCGTAGCGGAGGCGCTGGCGGCCGATTCGCTGGCGGTGCTGCCGACCGAGACCGGCTACATGCTGGCCGCGCGGGCCACCTCGGAGTCGGCGGTCCGGGCCGCCTTCGTCGCCAAGGGTCGCGACCCGGGCCTGGTGATGCACGTGGCCTGCGCGTCGCTGGCCATGGCCCGCCGGTACGGGCGCCTCGACGACCGGGCCACCGCCCTGCTGGGCGCGTTCACCCCGGGTCCGCTCACCGTGGTCGTACCCCAGACCGACGCCCTGCCCGACCGCCTGGTCACCCTCAACGGGACGGTCGGCATCCGGGTGCCGGACGCCCCGGCCACGCTCCAGGTGATCGGCGCCGTGGGCGTCCCTCTGACGGCCACCAGCGTCAACCTCTCCGGCCAGTCGGGGTCCTCGATCGATCCGGCGGCGCTGCGCGCCCTGCACTGGCCGGTCGACCGGGTGTACGTGGTCGTCGACGACGAGGCGGTGGTCTACTCGACCCCGTCGACCTTGGTTCGTCTCACCGGGCCGGAGCCGGAGATCCTGCGACCGGGGCCCATCACGGCCGAGATGCTGCGGGAGTATTGGTAGCTATAGATGTCAGTGTTTACCGTTCTGCATGTGTGCACGGGTAACATCTGCCGCTCGCCCATGGCCGAGCGGTTGCTGGTGAAGGCGCTGCGCGAGCACGTGGGCGACCGGGTCGACGAACTGTACCGCAGCCACGGCGCCGGCACCGGCTCCTGGCACGTGGGCGAGCCCATGAACCCGCCCGCCGCCGCCGAGGTCCGTCGGCGCTCCGGCGACCCCAGCGGGTTCCGGGCCCGGCACCTCACGGCCGACCTCATCGACGAGTCCGACCTCATCCTCTGCGCCACCCGGGAGCACATGTCCCGGGTGCTCCAGCTGCGCCCGGACGCCCGCAACCGGACGTTCGTGCTCGGCGAGTTCGGTCGGCTGCTGGCCCAGGTACCGGTGCAGCCGGCCGGCCCGCCCCGCGACCCGGCGGCCGCCCACGCCCGTGGGACCGCGCTCGTGGCCGCGGTGGCGGCGGCCCGCACCGGCCCGGCCCAGCCGAGCGACGACCTGGACGACCCGTGGGGGATGGGGCAGCACGTGTTCGCCCGCGTGGCCGACGAGATCGAGGCCACCGTCATCCCCCTCGCCGCGGCTCTCGCCAGCTGAGCCCGGTCTGCGCCATCGGCTGAGCCCTGGGCTCGTGATTCGCCGTGAGGCGGTGGTGGGTCGATTGGCGTGGGAATGCCTCACGGTGATCACGGGGGATGATCGGGGTGAGGCGATCATGCGCTGCTAGGCGTACGAACGCTTCACGGCGATCATGCAACGCCAGGCGTACTAACGCTTCACGGCGGTGCCCCTCCGACGCGGAGCGCTGGGATCGCATCAGGGCGGACGCCAGTAGGGTGGAGGCGTGGCCGAGCGCATCAGGCATCTGCGCGTCACGGTGGCGGCGTCCGTCGTGGCCCTGCTGCTGGCGACGGCCATCGGTCGGCTGACCGGCGGCGACGTGGCGGCGCTCGGCGTGGCGACGGGGGCGGCGCTGGTGACGGCCAGCTACGTCCTCACCACCGTGGCGGTCGCCTGGGCCGACACGATCGCTCCGAAGCTGGTGCTGCCCGTCGGCCTGGGTATGTACGTCTTCAAGTTCAGCCTCTTCGGCGTGCTGTTCCTCGCCGTCACCGACGCCGAGTGGGCCGGGCGAGTGCCCATGGCCGTCGGCATCTGCGTCGGGGTGGCGGCGTGGATCGCCAGCCAGACCTGGTGGACGGTGCGCGCCTCTCGAGCGCCCCTGGATACGCCCGGGCTGTCATCGGAAGCCTCCGAGCTGTCCTCGTGACAAGATCCACTGAAATCACGCCAAGTGTGCGGAATATCACCAAGAGTGATGATTTGTTTCGACTCTGTGACGCGAACTGACGGATTCGCGTACCTTCCGCGCAGGTGTGGACAGGTGCAGGGTCGTGGGGAGTAACCTGACACGCAGGTATCACCGTTGTCCGGGATGGTCCGACCACCCACGCGAGGCACGCGAGGGGACCGCCTGCTGCGCTTGTCCCGTCGGCTGATAGGGTTTGCGCCGTCATGGTCGGTGACCCACCCCCTGAGCGCTCCGGCGGCGAGTCGGCGGCTCGCGGGTCCAACCAAGGCTGGACCGCAGTCTCCTACCTCATCGGCGGCATGGTGGTGTGGGGTGGCATCGGCTGGGCAGTCGACAAGTGGCTCCTGCACACGAAGGGCATCGCGTTCGCGATCGGATGTGTGCTCGGCGTCGCTGGCGGCATCTATCTGACCGTGCGCCGACTTGGCGATGGGTGGAAGGGCAACGGTGATCGACCACCTGCTGGCGAGTGAGTCTTCGGGCGGCGTCCACTTTCCGCCCAGCGTCAACGACTTCTTCCCGCCACCCCTCACGTCGGGGTCGCCGGAGTGGCTGACCAAGTTCGTGGTGCTGCCGTGGCTGGCGGTCGGCATCCTGATCGCGTTCTTCCTGGTGGCGTACCGCCGCCCGACCATCGTTCCCGGCCGCCTGCAGTGGATGGCGGAGTCGCTCTACGGCCTCAACCGTGACGCGATCGCCCGCCAGATGATCGGGCCCGAGGGCGTCAAGTTCGCGGCGTACTTCACCACGCTGTTCAGCTTCATCCTGCTGACCAACCTGTTCGGCATCATCCCGCTCATCCAGATCTCGCCGAACTCGCACATCGCGTTCCCGACCGTGATGGCGGTGGTCAGCTACGTGCTGTTCAACTACGTGGGCATCCGCAGGTACGGCCTGCGTTACTTCAAGAACGCGCTCGTGCCCAACGCCCCGTGGTTCATCCTGCCGATCCTGGTCCCGATCGAGTTCTTCTCGACGTTCATCGTCCGCCCGGTGACGCTGGCGCTGCGTCTCTTCGCCAACATGTTCGCCGGGCACATGATCCTGCTGGTCTTCACCCTGGCCGGGTTCGCCCTGCTCGGGGCGCAGACCTGGTACATCAAGCCGGTCTCGGTGCTGTCCTGGGCGATGGCGATCGCCATGACGTTCCTCGAGGCGATCGTGATCATCCTGCAGGCGTACGTCTTCGTCGCCCTGACATCCAGCTACATCTCGGGAGCTCTGGCCGAAGAGCACTGAGTTATCCGATGTCCCGTTGTCCGACCAACCCGCGTGACGGTCACGCGGCCACAGCAGAAGGAAGCACGACATGATTCTTGCCATTGGCGGGAGCGTCAACGCGATCGGCTACGGCCTGGCCGCCATCGGCGCCGGCATCGGCGTCGGCCTCGTGTTCTCGGCGTACATCCAGGCGACGGCCCGTCAGCCCGAGTCCAGCCGCATCACCCAGCCGTTCGTCTGGATTGGCTTCGCTGTGATTGAGGCGCTCGCGCTGCTGGCCATCGCGTTCGGCTTCGTGTTCACCAGCTCTCAGTGACGAACGCCTTGGCCAACGGAGGTCACGCCATGCTCTGGCTCGCCAGTGAGGGGCACGGGGAGCAGGTCAACCCGATCATCCCGGTTGTCGAGGAGATCGTCATTGGGGCGATCGCCTTCGGGGTGCTCTGCTTCGTGCTGATGAAGTTCGTCTTCCCCCGCATGGAGCAGATGTACCAGGCGCGGGTGGAGGCGATTGAGGGCGGCATCCGGCGCGCCGAGGAGCGGCAGGCCGAGGCGAACGCGCTCTACGAGCAGTACCAGCAACAGCTGAGCGAGCTGCGCAGCGAGGCGTCGCGCATCCGGCAGGAGGCGGCGGCCGAGGCTGAGGCGATCCGTCAGGAGATCCTGGCCAAGGCCCGCGAGGAGGCCGACCGGATCATCGCGGCCGGCCGCGAGCAGCTCGCGGCCGAGCGCCAGACGATCATCCGCGAGCTGCGCGGCACGGTCGGGACGCTCGCGGTCGAGCTGGCCGGCCGGATCGTCGGCGAGTCGCTGGAGGACGAGGCGCGGCGGCGGGGCACGGTGGACCGTTTCCTCGCCGAGCTCGACGCGACGCCGGCCGGGAGGTAGTCGACCGTGGATGCTTCCAGCCGCGAGTCGTACGCCCCGGCGCTTGCCCGCCTCAACGAGCTGGCCGCCGCTGAGGGCGCCGGGCTGACCGGGGTGGCCGACGAGCTGCTCGCCGTAGCCGAGGTGCTCGCGCGGGAGCCTCGCCTCCGGCGGGCTCTGGCCGACCCGGCCCGGTCCGGCCAGGAGCGGGCCGGCCTGATCGAGTCGCTGCTCGCCGGCAAGGCGTCCGACCGGACCCTCGAGCTGCTGCGCATCCTCTGCCAGGGCCGGTGGTCGTCGGGCACCGACCTGCTCAACGGCGTCGAGCGTCTGGGCGTGCAGGCGCTGCTCGCCAGTGCCCAGGCCGCGGGCGAGCTGGCCGAGGTGGAGGACGAGCTGTTCCGCTTCGGCCAGGTGGTCGATGCGAACCTGGACCTCGCCACCGCCCTGGGCGCGTCCACCGTGCCGCCGGCGCAGCGGGCCGAGCTCGCCAAGATGCTGCTCGAGGGCAAGGCGCGGCCGGTCACCATCCGGCTGGTGGTGGCGGCCCTGCACGGGTTCGGCGGCCGCAACTTCTCGACCGCCCTGCGCGCTATCGTCGAACTGGCCGCGTACCGGCGCGAGCGGGACATCGCGTACGTGACCGTGGCCGCGCCGTTGAGCGAGGCGGAGCAGGCGCGGCTGGCGGCCCGGCTCAGCGAGATCTACGGCCGCCAAGTCGAGGTGAAGGTCACCGTCGTGCCCGAGGTGCTCGGCGGGGTCAGCGTTCGGATCGGCAACGACCTTTACGACGGCACGGTGCGCCGGCGGCTCGTCGAAACGAGAGCCGCGCTGGCGGCCAAGAAGTGAGTCCCACGACCGCTTCGCGGGCACGCGAAGCGGGTTTCGCAGACGTACGCCCATGACGAACCAGAAGGAAGATAGAGGATGGCCGAGCTGACCATCTCGTCCGACGAGATCCGCGCCGCGCTGGAGCGCTACGTCTCCTCGTACCGCCCGGACGTGTCCCGTGAGGAAGTGGGCACGGTCGTGGACGCCGGTGACGGCATCGCCCACGTCGAGGGCCTGCCCTCGACCATGGCCAACGAGCTGCTCGAGTTCGAGAACGGCACGCTCGGTGTGGCGCTGAACCTGGACGTGCGCGAGATCGGCGTGGTCATCCTCGGCGACTTCGTCGGCATCGAGGAGGGCCAGCGGGTCAAGCGGACCGGCCGGGTGCTCTCGGTGCCCGTCGGCGACGCCTTCCTCGGCCGGGTCGTGGACCCGCTGGGTCGACCGATCGACGGCCTCGGTGACATCGAGCACGAGACCTACCGCGAGCTGGAGCTGCAGGCGCCCAACGTGATGGCGCGCCAGCCGGTGAAGGAGCCGCTGCAGACCGGCATCAAGGCGATCGACTCGATGACCGCGATCGGCCGGGGCCAGCGGCAGCTCATCATCGGCGACCGTAAGACCGGCAAGACCACGATCGCCATCGACACGATCCTCAACCAGAAGGCGAACTGGGAGTCCGGCGACCCCAAGAAGCAGGTCCGCTGCATCTACGTGGCGGTCGGCCAGAAGGGCTCGACCATCGCCGCGGTGAAGGCCACGCTCGAGCAGCACGGCGCGATGCAGTACACGACCATCGTGGCCGCGCCCGCCAGCGACCCGGCCGGCTTCAAGTACCTCGCCCCCTACACCGGCTCGGCCATCGGCCAGCACTGGATGTACGGCGGCAAGCACGTGCTGATCGTCTTCGACGACCTGTCCAAGCAGGCCGAGGCGTACCGGGCGATCTCGCTGCTGCTGCGCCGCCCGCCGGGGCGTGAGGCCTACCCGGGCGACGTCTTCTACCTGCACTCGCGCCTGCTGGAGCGCTGCGCCAAGCTCTCCGACGAGATGGGCGGTGGTTCGATGACCGGCCTGCCGATCATCGAGACCAAGGCCGGCGACATCTCGGCCTTCATCCCCACCAACGTCATCTCGATCACCGACGGCCAGATCTTCCTCGAGGAGGGTCTGTTCAACCAGGGCGTGCGGCCCGCGATCAACGTCGGTACCTCGGTCTCGCGGGTCGGTGGTGCCGCCCAGGTCAAGCCGATGAAGTCGGTGGCTGGCCGCCTGCGCCTGGACCTGGCCCAGTACCGCGAGCTGGAGGCGTTCGCCGCGTTCGCCTCGGACCTGGACCGCGCATCCCGGATGCAGCTGGAGCGGGGCGCCCGCCTGGTCGAGCTGCTCAAGCAGCCCGAGCACACGCCGTACCCGGTCGAGGAGCAGGTGGTGTCGGTGTGGGCCGGCACCGAGGGCAAGCTCGACGACATCCCGGTCGGTGACATCCGGCGGTTCGAGGCCGAGTTCCTGCGCTACCTGCGCCACAACCACAGCGGCGTGCTCGCCCAGATCGCCGCCAACGAGTGGAACGACGACATCAAGGCGGCGCTGGACGAGGCCATCAGTCACTTCAAGCAGACCTTCCTCTCCCAGGACACCGGCGTAGTCATCAACGAGGAAGAGGCCGAGGCGATGGCGGAGGGCGTGGAGTCCCAGGAGAAGGTCCGCCGGATTCGTAGGGCCCCGGTGCAGCGCTGATGGCCAGTTCGGTTCGTCACCTGCGGGGCCGGATCCGCGCGACCCGGTCCATGCGGAAGATCACCAAGGCGATGGAGCTCGTGGCGACGAGCCGCATCGCGAAGGCCCAGGCGCGGGTGGCCGCGTCGCTGCCGTACTCGAAGGCGATCACCGACGTGCTCACGGCGCTGGCCAGCAGCGCGAGCATCGACCACCCGCTGCTGCAGCCGCGGCCGCGGGTGCGTCGGGCCGGGGTGCTGGTGATCACCAGCGACCGGGGCCTGGCCGGCGGTTACAACGCCAACGTGATCCGTACGGCCGAGCAGCTCATCGCTCGGCTCAAGGACGAGGGCAAGCAGGTCTTCCTGTACGTCGTCGGCCGGAAGGGCGTGACGTACTACCGGTTCCGGGACCGGCCGATCGAGGGAAGCTGGACGGGCTTCTCCGAGCAGCCCACCTTCGCCGACGCCCGCGAGATCGGCGTCGCGCTCATCAAGGCGTTCGTGGCCGGGGCCGACGACGTGGACGACGGCGGCGCCGGGGTGGACGGCATCCTCGGGGTCGACGAGCTGCACGTGGTGCACACGTCGTTCCGGTCGCTCATGACCCAGACGCCGGTGGCCAACCAGCTCGCCCCGATGGTCGTGGTGGAGACCGACATCCACGAGCACCCGTCCGGGGTGCTGCCGGCGTACGAGTTCGAGCCCTCGGCCGAGGTGCTGCTCGACGAGCTGCTGCCGAAGTACATCAACACTCGGATCTACGCAGCGCTCATCGACGCCGCAGCCAGCGAATCCGCGGCCCGGCGGCGGGCCATGAAGGCCGCGACCGACAACGCGGACGAGATGATCAAGACTCTGACGCGGCAGATGAATGCCACCCGGCAGGCCTCGATCACCCAGGAGATCAGCGAGATCGTCGGCGGCGCGAATGCGCTGGCGGCGTCGGGAAGTGAAGTGTGATGACTGCTGCAACCGCTACCAAGACGGGCACCGGATCGGTGGTCCGGGTCATCGGCCCGGTCGTCGACGTCGAGTTCCCGCGTGACGCCATGCCGGACATCTACAACGCGCTGCACGTGGACGTGACCCTGTCCGAGCGCACGCGGACCCTCACCCTTGAGGTGGCCCAGCACCTGGGCGACAACATGGTGCGGGCGATCTCGATGCAGCCGACCGACGGTCTGGTCCGTGGGGCCGAGGTGCGCGACACCGGCTCGCCGATCACCGTGCCGGTGGGCGAGGGCATCAAGGGCCACGTCTTCAACGTGGTCGGCGAGTGCCTCAACCTCAAGCCCGGCGAGAAGCTCGAGGTGAACGAGCGCTGGCCGATCCACCGCAAGCCGCCGGCGTTCGCCGACCTGGAGCCGAAGACCGAGATGCTGGAGACCGGCATCAAGGTCATCGACCTGCTCACGCCGTACGTGAAGGGTGGCAAGATCGGCCTCTTCGGCGGCGCCGGCGTGGGCAAGACGGTGCTCATCCAGGAGATGATCATCCGGGTGGCCCGCAACTTCGGTGGTACCTCGGTCTTCGCGGGTGTGGGCGAGCGGACCCGTGAGGGCAACGACCTCATCCTGGAGATGGCCGAGTCGGGCGTGCTCCCGCAGACCGCCCTGGTCTACGGCCAGATGGACGAGCCGCCCGGCACCCGGCTGCGGGTTGCCCTGGCCGCGCTGACCATGGCCGAGTACTTCCGGGACGTGATGAACCAGGAGGTGCTGCTCTTCATCGACAACATCTTCCGGTTCACGCAGGCCGGCTCGGAGGTCTCCACGCTGCTCGGCCGGATGCCCTCCGCCGTGGGTTACCAGCCCACCCTGGCCGACGAGATGGGTGAGCTGCAGGAGCGGATCACCTCGCTGCGGGGTAAGGCCATCACCTCGATGCAGGCGATCTACGTGCCCGCCGACGACTACACCGACCCGGCGCCGCACACCACCTTCGCCCACCTCGACGCCACCACGAACCTGGAGCGGTCGATCGCCGACAAGGGCATCTACCCGGCCGTGGACCCGCTCGCCTCGACCTCGACGATCCTGGCGCCGCAGTACGTGGGCCAGGAGCACTACGCCGTCGCCACCGAGGTGAAGCGGATCCTGCAGCGGTACAAGGACCTGCAGGACATCATCGCCATCCTCGGTATGGACGAGCTCTCCGAGGAGGACAAGATCACGGTCGGCCGGGCCCGCCGGATCGAGCGGTTCCTGTCCCAGAACACCTACGCGGCCGAGGTCTTCACCGGTATCCCCGGGTCGTTCGTCCCGGTGAAGGAGACGATCGAGGCCTTCAAGAAGATCGCCGAGGGTGAGTACGACACCTACCCGGAGCAGGCGTTCTTCATGTGCGGTGGCCTGGAGGACTTGGAGCGCAAGGCCCACGAGCTGCGCAACCAGTAAGGCGCCACCGACGACCCGGAGCACATCCGGTTGACGTCGAAACGGTTGTGGCCCCTCCCGTCTGGGAGGGGCCACAACCGTTGGTGGGTTGAGGGAGCCGCCGTACGGGTTCGGTGGCCGTACGGTTCGTGACCGCACGGTCGGCCCGCCGCCGCTGTCCCGCTGCGGCGTTCCGCCGTCCGCCGCTGCGGTGCTCCCTTCTGGATCTGTTGGTCGGGCTCGCGCCGGTCCGGGCGCCGCCGGCCGTCGGCTCAGGCGGTCGGCCCGCTCGGCGGCATGGGGGCGGGCGGCATCGGGGTGCCCGGCTGCGTGGGAGTGGCCGGTCGGGTCAGGGCCGCGAACGACCCGCCCAGCCGCGTCCACGTCGCGTAGGCGACCAGCCCGGCGAGCGCTGCGAGGGCGAGGCGGCCCAAGCCGAGCAGCAGGTAGCCGAGCACGTCGAGGCCGGTGACGTTGACGAAGCCGCCCAGGCCGATCAGGAACGACAGCGCGCCGAAGAACAGCACCACGGCGTACTCGATCAGGGCGAGAATGGCGATCAGCCGTGCGTTGCGCACCGGGGCGTCGCCCCAGGTGGCGATCAGCACGGCCGCGACCGGTAGCGCCAGCTCGACCAGGGCGGTGAAGGCTCCGTTCGCGATGGCCGACCGGCTCGCGAACGTCTGGTACTGCCGGGGCGTGATCCAGTCCAGGAACGTGACGAACAGGTGCAGCCCGGCGTACCCGAGGAGTGCCCACGCGGCGAGCTGCCGTGGCGCGGCGAGCAGGCCCCGAGGGGTGGGGGTGGTCATGTGGCCTCCCTAAATCCATTGATCAATTGATCCGGACCATGGTATCGGTGTGATCTTTGCCCGGCATCCGATGCCGCGCTCGCCACGCCGACACGACCGACTACACTCGGCCTACACCCCCAAGGCCCTGCACCCTCAAGGCCGTTGTCCCGCACCCGCGTCCGGAGGAGACCGAGGCACAGTGGCGAACCCGTTCCGCGTCGAGATCGTCTCCGTCGAGTCCCGAATATGGTCCGGTGAGGCGGAGATGCTCGTGGCCCGCACGACCGAAGGCGAACTCGCCGTCCTGGCCGGGCACACTCCGCTACTGGGCCAGCTCAAGGAACCGAGCCGGGTGCGTATCCGCACGGCCGACGAGGAACTCTCCTGGGACGTGACCGGCGGGTTCCTGTCGGTCACCGAGGACGGGGTGACCGTGCTGGCCGAGCACGCCGAGCCGGCCGAGGGCGAGGACCCCGCCCAGGCCCTGGTTCAGACGCCGACGCACTAGGCCGGGTTTGGGATGAGGTACCTCGAAGCCGTCGGCATCGTGCTCCTCATCCTGCTCCTTGGCCTGATTCTGATCTTCGCCCGGCGTTCGCTCATCTCCCGGCGTGACGGCACGATCGGGATGAGCATGCGCCTGTCCACGTACGTGCCGGGTCGCGGTTGGGCGCCCGGCATCGGTCAGTTCACCGCGGACGAGCTGCGGTGGTATCGCCTGTTCAGCCTCAGCCCGCGCCCTCGCCGTGTGCTGCTGCGCCACACCCTGACGGTCGAGGAGCGTCGACTGCCCCAGGGACCCGAGCGCCTGTCCATGCCTGAGGGGTGGGTGGTGCTGCGTTGTTCGGGCGGACGCCGCCGGTCGGCCTACTCACGCCGGTCGGTGCCGGACCAGGTCGAGCTGGCCCTCGCCGAGTCCGCGGTGACCGCGTTCCTCTCCTGGATCGAGTCAGCCCCGCCCAGGGCCTTGAGCCAGTCCTGACCCGCCCGACGCTGGTACGCCTCCCGACGCCGGTCGTACGCCTCCCGACGCCCGATCTGGGGGCCCCGGCGTCGACTTAGACGCCGGAGCCTGGCCTGACGCCGCCCTCAGCGCTGTCCACCCGGCACCCAGCGGACGTCGCCGTCGGGGTTGGCGGTCCGGGCCAGGATGAACAGCAGGTCCGACAGACGGTTGAGGTACGTCGCCGTGAGCGGGTTGGTCCGGTCGGGCTCGTGCTCCAGCAGCGCCCACACCCGCCGCTCGGCCCGCCGGCAGACCGTCCGGGCCAGGTGCAGCAGCGCGCCGGCCGGCGTGCCGCCGGGCAGGATGAACGAGTCGAGCGGACGCAGCTTCGCGTTGAACTCGTCGCACCACGCCTCCAGCCGGGCCACGTACGCCTCCGTGATGCGCAGCCGCTGGTTCTGGTCGGGGCGGACGGGGGCGCTGAGGTCGGCCCCGAGGTCGAACAGGTCGTTCTGGACGGCAGCCAGCACGCGGGCCACCGGCTCGTCCGGCGTGCCGAGGGCGAGCGCCGCCCCGATAGCCGCGTTCGTCTCGTCGACGTCGGCGTAGGCCTCGATGCGCGGGTCGGTCTTCGGCACCCGCGAGCCGTCGCCGAGCGACGTCTGCCCAGCATCACCGGTGCGGGTGTAGATCCGGGTGAGGTGTACGGCCATGCACCCACCCTACGGCCGGTCGCCCTACGATTCGGCCGTGACGAGCACGACGCGGGCGGTCTGACCGCCCGCGAAACGTCGTGCCGTGCGTGTGCGAAGCACCGGGTGCGGGGTGTGTGCGAAGCACCGAGCGCAAGGTTTGTGCGAAGCACCAGGTGTAGGGGCGCGTGCGAAGCACCGAGCGCAGGGATGGGTGCAGAGCACCCAGTGGGGGAGCGGGGGCGGTCATGACACCGAGCGAGCGTGCAGCATGAGTGGCCATGGCTCCTCGGACGTGATCCGGGTGGAGGGGCCGGGGCGTCTGGCCGGCGAGGTCTCGGTGACGGGCGCCAAGAACTCGTCCCTGAAGCTGATGGCCGCCGCGTTGCTCGCCCCCGGCCGGACCGTGCTCTACAACGTCCCGCGGATCACCGACATCGCCATCATGGCCGAGGTGCTGCGCCGGCTGGGCTGCGACGTCCGTACGGTTCCCGGTCCGGGATCGAACGGGGCCGACGGCGCGGGCGGTGCGGAACCGGCCGGCGACGGGCTGAGCATCAACGTGCCGGACGAGCCGGGCACCGACACCGACTACGACCTGGTCCGGCGGCTGCGGGCGTCGATCTGCGTGCTCGGGCCGCTGCTGGCTCGGCGGGGGCGCGTCCGGGTCGCGCTGCCCGGCGGTGACGCGATCGGCTCGCGCGGGCTGGACATGCACGTGGCCGGGCTGACCCGCATGGGCGCGGAGTTCTCCGGTGAGCACGGCATGATCGAGGCCACCGCCCCCCGGGGTCTGGTCGGGGCCAAGGTGTGGCTCGACTTCCCCAGCGTCGGCGCCACCGAGAACCTGCTCATGGCCGCGGTGCTGGCCAAGGGCGTGACCGAGATCGACAACGCCGCGCGGGAGCCGGAGATTGTAGACATCTGCACCATGCTCACCGCCATGGGGGCGCGCATCTTTGGGGCCGGTTCGTCCAAGATCACTGTCGAGGGCGTGTCGGAGCTGCGACCCGTCACGCACCGCACGATCGGAGACCGGATCGTGGCCGGCACCTGGGCGCTGGCGGCGACCATGACCCGGGGCGACGTGACGGTGACGGGCGTCGATCCGTCTTTCCTGGAGATCGCCCTGGACAAGGTGGCGACCAGCGGGGCGACCGTGCAGACGTACCCCACGGGCTTCCGGGTCACGATGGACCAGCGTCCCCGGAGCGTCGACTTCGTGACGCTGCCGTTCCCGGGTTTCGCCACCGACCTGATGCCGATGGCGCTCGGGCTGGCTGCCGTGAGCGACGGCTCCTCGCTCATCACCGAGAACATCTTCGATGGCCGCTTCATGTTCGTGCCCGAGCTGGTGCGGCTGGGCGCCCAGATCCGTACCGACGGCAAGCACGCGGTGGTACGAGGGCGCGAACGGCTCTCCGGGGCCCCGGTGCGGGCCACCGACATCCGGGCCGGAGCGGGTCTGGTGGTGGCCGGCCTCTGCGCCGAGGGCACGACCGAGGTCAGCAATGTGCACCACATCGACCGGGGCTACCCGGACTTCGTGGCGGACCTCCAGCGGCTCGGAGCCGTGGTGCACCGCGAGCACGCCCCGCCCGAGCCGACCTTCGCCCTGTAGGACCCCGTGATCATGGAAGTCCGCACCCCCTATAGGGGGTACGGAATTCCATGATCTCGACTCTGGAGAACCGGGTCAGGAGCCGCCGGCGCCCTGGGCTCCGCCGGTGCCGCCCTGCGCATTGCCGGCCACCCGGCGGGCTCGCATGAGTTCGTGGCCGAAGACCAGCACCTTGTGCCGGCCGCCCGACACCGTGCTGGTGTTGCGGATACCGGCCTCGGTGAGCAGCCGCCGGACCGCGGCCGCTTCCTCGGCCGTGGCTACGTCGGCCGCGACCGCGAGCAGGCCGTAGTCCTCGGAGGTCCGGCTGGACGAGCTGCCCGAGGTGGCCGAGCTGCTCCTGGCGCTCGTCCCGGTCGTCGGGCTCCCCGTCGAGGCGCGCGGGGCCGCGGCCGGACTGATCGGGCTGGCCGTCGGAGGAAGCGTGCCCGGCACGTCTCGCCGGCCGAACAGCCGTCGCGGACGGCGGTGGGGCAGGCCCGAGTCGCGGCTGAACGTCCAGCGCAGCACTAGGGCGAGCAGCGCGATCAGGCCGAACACCAGCGCAAGCTGCCAGAACACCTGACCCCCCTCGACGACGGGCACTGTGGTCAGTCTGCCACCGACCCCCGGTCGCGCGGGCCGGCATCGCCATTGCTGGTGCTCCTGTTCGCCCAGTCCCTGTCTCAGGTTCTGAGCGCGGCGGCCGGCCGAGCCTTGATCAAGGCACCCCCGATCGTGGCGGTCGGGCCGCCGTGTTGCGTGATCGGCATACCCCGGGTCCGGTCGAAACCCACAATGGGGGCGAAGGGGGTATATGACATGCTCGCGACAATCCTGGGTGCGCTCATTCTGGGCGTGATCCTCGGCTACCTGGCCAAGCTCATCCTGCCCGGCCGGCAGGACGTCCCGGCCTGGGCGACGATCGGCGCCGGTATCGTCGCCGCGTTGCTCGGCGGCTTCATCGCCGACTGGCTGGGGGTGGGCGAGACGCCCGGAATCGACTGGACCAGACATCTGATCCAGCTCGCGCTCGCCCTGGTCGCCGTCGCCCTGGTCGCCCGGGCCTACGCGGGCCGCGGGCGCGGCCCTGGCCGTACGACCGCCCGGTCCTGACCGGCCGGCGCCGGCATCCCCAGGGAAGGCCGGCGTCCTCGGGAGTCGTCAGGCACCGGTCCGGTGAGCTCCGTCGACGGTCCCTTGCTGACACGCAGCGTCGGCAAGGGACCGTCCGCTTCTTAGGCAGCCGTACGACTATCCGTCGCAGCCGTACGACTATCCGTCCCAGCGCCGGCCTTCGGTCCAGCTCCGACTACTGTCCCGCCGGCTGTCCTTCCCGGCGCCGGCCTGGGACGAGCGTCGACCATCCGAGCCGAATGTCGGCTTCTCGCCGAGGCGTCGAGTATCCGGTGGAGCGTCGGCTCAGGCGCCCGGCGTCATCCGTCCTGCCGCCGAGTCCAGCGGAAGGTGGCCAGGCACAGCACCAGGCCGAGCACGCACCAGATCGCCAGCACGAGGGCGACGCGCCCGAGCTCGTAGCCGCCCGCGGGCTCCTGCGCGCCGTACGCGTCGGGCAGGAAGACGGCGCGCATGCCCTGGCACATCCACTTCAGCGGGAACAGGGCGGCCACCTGCTGCATCCACGACGGCAGTTGAGTGAAGACGAAGAAGACACCCGAGATGAACTGCAGCACCAGGGCGACGGGAGTGACGATGGCCGTGGCGCTGCGGCTCGTCTTGGGCAGCGACGAGAACACGATGCCCGTCAGCGTGCAGGCGGTGGTGCCGAGAAGGATCACCCAGGCGAGGGTGAACCAGCGGGCCCCGGTGGCCGGCAGCGATACATCGAAGAACGGCACGGCTACGGCGAGCAGCAGCACGACCTGGGCCACCGCCAGGACGACGACCATGCCGACCTTGCCGATGAAGTAGACCGACCGGGGCATGGGCGTGCTGCGGTAGCGCTTGAGTACGCCGCGGTCGCGCTCGATCGGGATCTGGATCGCCAGCGCCTGGAAACCGGTGACCATGAGGCCGGAGGCGATCATGCCGGAGACGAAGTACTGGGTGTAGGTGACGCCCGCGCCGATCTCGGCGTCGAAGATCGATCCGAAGATCACCATCATGATCACCGGGAACAGGATGGTGAACATCACCTGCTCCCGGCTGCGCGCGAACTGCCGCAACTCCAGGACGATCTGGCGGGCGCCGAGGCGGGCCAGGTCGACCCGCTGTCCGCCCCCGCGCGGGGACGCGGCGTCCGGGCTCGGCCGGCGGTCGGCGGGAATCTTTGGCTGCGTCGTCGTGGTCATGCCGAACCCCGGGTCGAGCGGACAGGACGGCGGCCGCGCCGCGATGGTGAGGCGTCGGGCCCGGTCATCTCCTCGCGATCATGGCCGCTGAGGTCGTGGCCGGCCAGGCCGTGGCGGTCATGGCCGATCAGGCCGAGGTAGACATCCTCCAGGGTCGGCCGGGTGACGGTCAGCCGCGGCACCTCGCCCCCGAACTCGGCCTGCAGCTTGGCCACGAGCTGGGTGGGGGTGGCCGTACGGACGCTCTTCGGCCCGTCCGGGCCGACCCAGCTCACGGTGGCATCCTGCTCGGCCCGGCCGCCCAGCTCGCTCGGCGGGGCCACGGTCACCATGCGGCCGCCCGCGATCACCCCGACCCGGTCGGCGAGCTCCTCCGCCTCCCCGAGGTAGTGGGTGGTGAGCAGGATCGTCGTGCCGTCGGAGGCGAGCGTCCGGATGAGGTCCCAGAAGTCGCGCCGCGCCTCCGGGTCGAAGCCGGTGGTCGGTTCGTCGAGGAAGAGCAGCTCCGGTCGGCCGATGATGCCCAGCGCCACGTCCAGGCGGCGGCGCTGGCCGCCGGAGAGCGTATGGGTCAGGGCGCGTCGCTTGGCCCCCAGCCCGACCCGGTCGATCACCTCGTCGGGATCGGCGGCGTTCGGGTAGAACCGGGCGAAGTGCTCGACCACCTCGCCCACGCGCAGCTCCTCGAACTCGCCCGTGCCCTGCAGCACGATTCCGACCCGGGACCGCCAGGCGGGGTCGGGTCGGGCCGGGTCCTGGCCCAGCACGAGAACCTCACCGGCGTCGCGCTGGCGATGCCCCTCGAGAATCTCCACGGTCGTGGTCTTGCCGGCCCCGTTCGGCCCGAGCAGGGCGAAGATCTCGCCCCGCTGGACGGTCAGGTCCAGGCCAGCCACCGCGATGACGTCGCCGTACGTCTTGCGCAGGCCGCGCACCGCGATCGCCACGTCCGGATCCACCGTCGCCGTCACGGTGTCCACTATGGCCTACCGGCCCGGCCGGGACGTAGGAGACGAGACGTACCTCTCGCCTCGGAGCGGCCCGGCGGGCCGCCGGCCTCGCCCGGTCAGCGGGCTCGCTGGGCGGCCCGCAGCGCCTCGAGCTCGGCCTTCTCCGCTTTGCGGCGCCGGCGGCGGCGACGCATCACCACGAACAGCCAGATGAGCACGATGAGGAAGAGGATGATCAGCAGCGGGAAGAGGACGGCGACGACCGCCATGCCCACGCTGAACGCGTCCTCGGTGGCGCTCACCACGGGCGCGCCGACACCGGCCGTGGCCGCGTTTACCACGGGACGGGCCGCCGCCTTCATACCATGCACGATGAGCGAGATGATCACGCCCGCTGCGATCGGCACCCATTGATTCGAGGTGAAGAACTCGCCGGGGTCCTGCACGGTCACGGTCGTGGAGCTGGCGGCGGCGCCGAACGCGATACCGCCCGCACCCGGACGGACCACGGTCTGCACCACGTCATTGATGTGGTCCACTACCGGGATCTTGTCGGCCACAACCTCGATGGCGAGCAGGATGGCCAGGATCACGAGGGTCCACCCGTTCTCCAGCCACTGCCACGTGGCGGGCAGCGTGATCAGATCGGTGTACCGGGCCAGCAGCCCGATCACCAGGAGCGGAATGTACGCATTGAGCCCGGCCGAGGTGGCGAGGCCGACTCCCATCAGTAGCTCCACGCCGCCCAGCATGCCAAACCCGCGCTACCGCCCGGCCCGCCCGAAAACCGGCCGACCCCTGTTGATCTAGGGCGTAGGGTGGTGCTTGGAGATCAACTCACCACTCCCAGCCCTAGATCAACAACAGGGGTCCCTAGAAGAGCGTGAGTTCGTCGCGTTCGATGCCGCGCAGGGCGTCGTAGTCGAGCACGACGCAGCGGATGCCCCGGTCCTCGGCCAGCACCCGGGCCTGGGGCTTGATCTCCTGAGCGGCGAGGATCCCGGACACCGGCGCCAGCAGGGGATCGCGGCTCAACAGCTCGAGGTACCGGGTGAGCTGCTCCACTCCGTCGATCTCGCCCCGGCGCTTCACCTCGACCGCGACCGTCTTTCCGGCACCGTCCCGGCACAGCAGGTCGACCGGGCCGATCGCGGTCGGGTACTCCCGCCGGATCAGCGTGAAGCCCTCGCCGAGCACCTGGGGCGAGGCGGCGAGCAGCTCCTGCAGGTGCGCCTCCACCCCGTCCTTGACCAGGCCCGGGTCGACCCCGAGCTCGTGCGTGCTGTCGTGGAAGATCTCCTCGAGGGTGATCCGCAGCTCCTCGCCGGCCTTGTTGACCACGCGCCAGACGCCGGGAGCCTCCTCGATGCGGCAGGGCGGGCTCATCCAGTTGAGCGGCTTGTAGGCCCGGTCGTCGGCATGGATCGACACCGACCCATCCGCCTTGATCATCACCAGCCGCACCGCCGGGGGCAGGTGGGCGGTGAGCCGGCCGACGTAGTCCACCGAGCAGCGAGCCACGACGAGACGCACCGGCCTACCTTACGCGGGGTCAGCGGTTGACCAGCCGTATGACGCGCTCGATGAGCCGGGTCTGCCGGGGCGTCCGGGTGAAGCTCGTGGTCGGCAGAGGGGAGCCCATCCGCCGCCGGGTGATCGCCTTCGGGCGGGCCATCTCCCGCAGGCCGTCGTCGCCGTGGATGCGCCCGAAGCCGGACTCGCCCACGCCACCGAACGGCAGCGACGAGAAGCCGGCGAAGGTGAGCACGCCGTTGATCGAGACCATGCCCGTACGCATCCGGCGAGCCAGCTGCTGGGCCCGGCGCCGGCCGAAGACCGCGCCCCCGAGACCGTACGCGCTGGAGTTGGTCCGCCGGAGCGCCTCCTCGACATCGTCCACTTTGGTCACGGTGAGCGTCGGCCCGAACGTCTCCTCCCGCACGGCCGCGGCATCCTCGGGGACGTCGACGAGCACGGTGGGGTAGACGTACGGCGGCTGCACGGCCTCCGGCCCGCCCACCACGGCCCGGGCCCCGCGGGCGAGCGCATCGTCGATGTGCCGGCGGATGATGTCGATCTGGGCCGGCATCGTGATGGGCCCGATGTCCGCAGTGGACTCGGTTCCCACGCGCACGGCCCGCGCCCGGGCCGCTACCTTCTCCACGAACGCGTCGTACACGGGCGCGGCCACGTAGACCCGCTCGATGCCGATGCACGTCTGCCCGGCGTTGGTCATGCCGCCCCAGACGGCGGCGTCGGCCGCGGCGTCGAGATCCGCGTCGACGTCGACGATCATGGCGTCCTTGCCGCCGCCCTCGATGAGCACCGGCGTCAGCGTCTCGGCGCAGGCGGCCATGATCTTTCGAGCGGTGCGCGGAGAGCCGGTGAAAGCGACCTTGTCCACTCCGGACCGGACGAGGTGGGCGCCCGTCTCGCCGAGGCCGAACACGATCTGCAGCACCGGGTGCTCGGGAACGACCTCGGCAAATCTGTCCACGTACCACTGGCCGATCGCGGGCGTGTACTCGCTGGGCTTGAAGACCACGGCGTTGCCGGCCGCCAGGGCGTACGCGATCGACCCCATGGGGGTGTTGATCGGGTAGTTCCAGGGGCCGATGACGCCGATGACCCCGTACGGCTGGTACTCCACCGAGGCCGAGAACTCGGGCAGGACCAGTGTGCCCCGTACCCGCCGGGGCCGCAGCACCCGCCGGGCGTTGCGGGCCGCCCACGCCACGTGGCTCAGCGCCGGGGCGAGCTCGACCAGCGCGTCGGCCCGGGTCTTGCCCATCTCGGCGTGCAGCAGCTCGATGAGCTCGTCGAGGCGGGACGTCATGAGCGACCGCCAGCGCAGTAGCCGCTTCCGCCGGCCGGCGAACCCCAGCTCCTCCCACCACACCTGGGCTGCGCGAGCCCGGCGTACGGCGGCGGCCACCGCCTCGGCGTCGGCGATGGGGAAGCGGCCGACCTCGGCGCCGGTGGCCGGGTTGGTGGAGACGAGCTGCCCGTCGACGACGTACGGCTGGCCGGCCGGGACGCTCGGGCCGGCGGTCGGGGCACCGGCGGTCGGAGCGCTGGTTCCGGCGGCCGGAGTGCTCGAGCCGGGGTCGGCGGTCGGGGCGGACAGACCTGTGGGGTCGGACGGGGCGGCCGGGTCGGACGGGGCGGCGGGGGAGGGGACGGCGGAGGCGGTCATGCGGGCTCCCGGTGAGGTGGGCTACCGACGAGTAGCAGGTGTGGGGAGTGTATGGCCGTTTTCGGTACGGTCGCACCGTGCCGCGTAAGAACAACCGACGCGACGAGCCGACCGAGCTGGATCTCGAGCGGGTCCGCCGAGGCGTGGCCTGGATCGTCTCCACCCCCGACGGCCCGTGGTACGTGCGGTCGGTCACGGCGTCGGCCGCCATGAAGCAGTACCGCTGCCCCGGCTGCGACCACGAGATCCGGCCGGGCGTGGCGCACGTCGTGGTGTGGCCGGCCGACGACCGGGACGGCTTCGGACCGGGGCGAGTCGACGACCGGCGGCACTGGCACACCCCCTGCTGGAACGCCCGTACCCGGCGGATGCGCTAGCGGCCCACGATCTCCTGCGGCCCTCGATCGCCTGGGACCCTCGATCGCCTGGGACCCTCGATCGCCTGCAACCCATGATCGCCGTGAGGCAGTCCTGGCGCCTGGGACGTATCACCGCCTCACCGCGATCACGCTCCACGATCGCCGTGAGGCAGCCATCGCGCCCAGACCGCACGACCGCCTCACCGCGATCATGGGGTAGCCCGCGGGGCGGATCATGGGGCGGGCCTGAGGGGCGGATCATGGGGCGGGCCTGCGGGGCGGATCATGGGGCAGCCTGCGTGGCGCCTCTGACCGGGACGCCGGGCTGCGGCCGGGCCACCCGTGGAGCAGGGCAGGATGGGAGGCATGGCGGACATCCGGGCGAACACGATCCTGCCGGCGCGGCGGGAGGACATCGAGCTGCACACTGCGGACGGCCTGACGCTCGTCGGCGAGCTGGCCCTGCCCTCCGACGCGCCGCCCCGGGCGAGCCTGATCTGCCTGCACCCGCTGCCGACCCACGGCGGCATGATGGACAGCCACATCTTCCGCAAGGCGGCGTGGCGTCTGCCCGCGCTGGCCGGGATCGCCGTCCTGCGCTTCAACACTCGCGGCACCACGAGCCTCCGCGGCACCAGCGAGGGCGCCTACGACCACGGCGTGGGGGAGCGGTACGACGTCGCCGCCGCGATCGACTTCGCGGCCGAGCGGGGCCTGCCGAACCCGTGGCTGGTCGGCTGGTCGTTCGGGACCGACCTGGCCCTGCTCTACGGGCGGGACCCGCGCATCGTGGGCGCGATCCTGCTCTCGCCGCCGCTGCGCAAGGCCACCACGGACGATTTGCGAGCCTGGGCCGAGCTGGGCAAGCCGGTTACCGCGCTGATCCCGGAGCTGGACGACTACCTGCGCCCGGAGGAGGCCCGCCAGCGGTTCGCGCCCCTGACCCAGGCCGAGGTGGTGGGCGTGGCCGGAGCCAAGCACCTGTGGGTGGGGCAGGCCGAGCGGGTGCTCGACGAGATCGTCGCCCGGGTGGCTCCGGAGGTACCGGTGCCGCTGCCGCGGACGTGGGACGGGCCGGTCGAGACCGGCGACGCCAGCGCGTACGCCGACCGTACGGTCGCCGCCTTCCGGGACGTACCGGTCCAGTAGCTCGTCGCCCCGCGCGGTCCGGAAGCCCGCCCCGGTCTCGTCGCCCGCGTCGGCCGGGTAGATCCCGCCCCCGCTCAGGTGTGGGCCGGGCGTTCGTGGTCGGTATGCCCGGCCGGCTCGAGCTGGATCGTCGAGTGCTCGACGTCGAAGTGGCCGGCCAGGCAGCTCTGCACCGCGTCGAGCATCTGGGGTGCGTGGCCGTCCCGGAAGCACTCGTCGTCGATGACGACGTGGGCGGTGAGCACGGGCAGGCCCGAGGTGACGGTGTACGCGTGCAGCTCGTGCACGTCGCGGACGTGCTCGAGCGCGCGGATGTGGCGGCGGACGTCCTCCAGGTCGAGGTTCTCCGGCGTGGCCTCGAGCAGCACGTGGCCGGCGTCGCGCAGCAGCCGCAGCGCCCGCGGCAGGATGACGAGGCCGATGCCCATGGAGATCAGCGGGTCGGCGCGTACGAACCCGGTCAGCGCGATGATCCCGGCCGCCACGAGGACCCCCACCGAGGCGGCGGTGTCCGTGGCGACCTCAAGAAACGCGCCGCGCAGGTTGAGGCTCGCGTGGCGCGAGCGGAACAGCAGGGCGAACCCGACGAGGTTGCCGACCAGGCCGACCGCGGCGAATACGGCCATCTGCCCGGGGCGTAGCGTGGCCGGCTCGATGAGCCGGCGGATGCCCTCGACGATGACGAAGACGCCGATGCCCGCAAGCACGAGGCCGTTGATGGCCGCGGCGAGGACCTCGGCCCGGGCCCACCCGAACGTACGCCGATCGGTGGCCGGGCGCGCGGCCAGCATCGCGGCTCCGAGGGCCAGGGCCACGCCGCCCGCGTCGGCCAGGACGTGCCCGGCGTCGGCCAGCAGCGCCAGGCTGCCGGACACGAACGCGCCCACGACCTCGACGACGAAGATTCCCACCGCCGCCGCGAGGGCCCCGGCCAGGACGCCCCGATGCCGGCCGGTCGCCGTCACGCCGTGACCGTAGGGTTCGTGGCCACCGTGCCCGTGTCGATGGTGCCCGTGTCGATGGTGCCCGTGTCGGTGGTGCCCAAGTCGGTGGTGCGCATGCCCCGCCCCGGTCATCCGACCTCCTGCCCGCCGGTGCCGATCCTCGAGCCAGCGTAGGAGCCGCCCACGACCCATGCGGTCATGATCAGCGCGTGCGGAGCAGCGGGCGACCGTCGACAGGTCAAGGCGGCGGGGTCGACCCGGAGTCTTACCGGACCGCGGGTCGGGTGGACGGGCCTCAGACCTGGGAGGCGGCCTCCACCAACGCCGGAGACGCCTCGTCGGCCGTCGCCTCCACGGAGTCCGCGCTGGTGTCCTGGTGGTCGTGCATCGCGATGTCGGCGGTCGCCGAGACGGTGTCCTCACTGGTCGCATCCGGCTCGCTGACCGCCTCGGGCTCGCTGGCCGTGTCGGGCTTGCTGACCGTGTCGGGCTTGCTGACCGCCACCGCGGGGACAGGGTCCGAGGGTGCGGTGGCGTCAGGCACGAAAGGGCGGGCAGCCTCCGAGGTCGACTCGGCGGGCGCGCTCGTGGCGGCATTGCCCACAGTGGACACCGGTTGGTCGTCGTCGGACGTACGCGGGCTGGGCGACGCGGCCGAGGCCAGCTGAGCCGCCTCCTGCCGGGCGCGGCTGAGCAGGGCGTCGGCCTCCGTACGAGCGGCGGCCCGCGTCTGCTCGGCTTCTGTGCGGGCGGCGGCCCGCGTCTGCTCGGCTTCTGTGCGGGCAGCAGCCCGGATCTCCTCGGCATCTTTGCGAGCCGTCGCGAGCAGCGACTCGGCCGCGGCGAGCGTGGCCGCCCCCTTCTCCTCGGCCTCGGTGATGATCTGCGCGGCCCGGGTGCGCGCGGCCGTGACCTGCTCCTCGGCTTCCGCCCGAACCTTCTCGGCGTCCGCTCGAACCTTCTCGGCTTCCGCCTGGGCCTTGGCCCGGGCCTCGTCGGCTTCCGCCTGGGCCGTTGTCCGCGTCTGCTCGGCCTCGGTGCGCGCCTGGGTGAGCAGTTCCTCGGCTTCCGCCTGGGCCCTGGCCCGCACCTGCTCGGCTTCCGTGCGCGCCTGGGTGAGCAGATCGTCGGCTTCCGTGCGGGCCTTGGTCTGCACCTGCTCGGCCTCGGCGCGGGCGTTGGTGAGCAGTTCGTCGGCCTCCGCGCGGGCCTTGGTCAGCAGCTCGTCCGCCTGGGTGCGCAGCGTGGCCGCGTACGATTCGGCGTCGGCGCGCATCTCCCGGACCGCCGCTTGCGCGGCCGCCTCGGCCTCGGCCAGCTCACGCTCCATTGTGGCGCGTCGCTGCGCGTGCTCCTCTTCCGCCTCGACGCGGCGCTTGTTGATCTCGTCCTCCAGCTCCGCGGCCCGAGCGGCGGCGAGCGATTCGACCTCGCCGAGCCGGGCGGCCACCACGGCCTCCGCCTCGGCCCGCTTGCTCGCCAGCTCCGCCTCGGCTGCCTCCCGCGCGGCCCGGATCTCGGCGTCGACGGTCTCCCGCAGAGCGCGCAGCTCCGCCTCGGCGTTCTCGCGGGCCGTACGGATCTCCACCTCGACCGTCTCGCGCGCCGTACGGATCTCCACCTCGGCCGCGCTGCGTCGCTCCTCCAGCTCCTTGGCGAGCGCGGCCCGGCGCTCGGTCGCCTCGTCCTCGACCTGCTTGCGCACCGCGGCGGCGTGGGCCTCGGTCTCGGCCCGCACCTTGTCCGCGTACGCCTTGGTCGCGTCACCCACGCGCGTCGATTCCATGAGCGCGGCCGTGTAGAGAGCGTCCACATCGGACCGAATTCGCTCGGCGTACGCCTTGGCTTCCTTCACCTCGGCCTCGGCCTCTTCGCGGAGCTTGGCGAGCTCGGCCTCCTCCTTGGCCCGCCGGGCGGAGAGTTCCTTCTCGAAGTTGCGCTCCGCGTCGGCAAAGCGCGCGTCGAGCTGCTCCCGGAGGCGGGCGAGCTCGGCCTCCCGGGCGGCGAACTCGCGGTGGGCCCGTTCCCGAATCTCGGCCGCCTGCTCCTCGGCGAGGGCCAGGATCTGTTCCGCCCGCGCGCCGAGGTGACGGTAGGTGATGTTGTCACCCGGCGTGATCGCCGCTTGGCGAGCGCTCGCCAGCTCCTGCTGAAGCTGCTGGATTTGTTGGCTGAGCAGGTTCACCTGAATGGCGAGCTCGTTGCGCTCTCCCACGAGCGCGGCAACCTCGGCCTCGACCTGCTGCACGTACCGATCAACCTGCAGTCTGTCGTAGCCGCGCCGCGCGATCTCGAAGGTCGGTTCGGTGGACGCGCCGAAAGGGAACGGCTCAGAGGGGGAAGACATGCCCATATCCTCACACGTTTGGACGCAAGACGCGGGCGGGATCACGACATTGTACGGGTTGATCCCGTTACTGTCCACTGTGGTCACAAAGTGGCCACGGGCAGCCACTGTCCGGCTTCGCCGATCGGTCGGGGTGCTGCGCTCGCCTCGGCTCGTGGCCGGAGGGAACTGTCATTCTGGGTAAACGATTCTGCCTTGGCAATGCTGCGGTTTGTCACCAATCGGCCAGCGCCGAAAAGCCGTACGGCCGGCGATCGCCGGCCGTACGTTCAGGCTGGGACACACCGGGGCAGCAGTCTAGCTCTGCTGCGGCGACTGCGGCTGACCGGGGACGATGCCGGCGAGGCCGGACAGCATCTGGCCGAGCTGCGCGGTGACGGCCTCCTTCTGCCGGGTGAGCTCCTCGATTTCCCGCTTGGCCGCGGCGGTGGTGGCCTCCGCCTCGGCCCGGGCCTCGGTGAGCAGTCGGTGGGCCTCGGCCCGCGCGTCGTTGACGGTCTTGTCGGCCAGCGCCTTGGCCTTCTCGATGGTCTCGGTGGCGGTGCGCTCGGACTCGATGCGGCGCGCCTCGGCCCGCTGCTCGATCTCCCGCGCCCGCTCCTCGGCCGCCCGGGCCCGGGTCTCGGCCTCGCTCACGAGCTTGTTGGTGTTGGCCACCGCGGCGGCGTGCCGCTCGGCCTCCTCCCGCTCGGCCTTCTCCCGACGCTCGGCCAGCTCCAGCGTCAGGGCCTGCAGCTCCTTGTCCCGACGCTCCTTCGCCTCCGCGTGCAGCTTGGCGGCCTCGGCGCGCTTCTCTTCGGCCTCGCGCGCAGCCTTGGCCCGCAGCTGGGTGATCTCGCGCTCAGCCGTGGCCCGCATGGTGGCCACCTCGCGCTCGATGGTGGCCTTCAGCTCGGCGACCTCGTGGGCGGTGGCGGTGCGCAGCTGCTTGGTGTCCCGCTCGGCGTCCGAGCGCAGGGTGTCCGCTTCCCGACGGGCCTGCATGCGCAGCTCGGCCGCCTCGCGCTCGGCCATCGCGCGGAGGTTGCTCGCGTCGCGCTCGGCGGAGGCCTTCATCGCGGCGGCCTCGGCCCGAGCCTTGTCAGTGATCTCCCGGGCCTCCAGACGGGCGGCCGAGATGATGGCCTCGGACTCGCGCTTGGACTCGCCCCGGTGCTCGTTGGCCTGCTCCTCGGCCAGCCGCAGGATCTGCTCGACCCGGGTGCCGAGCCCGGACAGGGTGGGCCGGCCCTGCTCCTCCAGCTGCTTGGACTGGTCGGCGAGCTTCTGCTGGGCCGCCTGCAGCGCCTGCTCGGCCTGTTTGGCGCGCCGGACCGCGTCGGCGAGCCGTTGCTCCGCCTCGGCGCGCGCGGCTTCCGACTGCGCCAAGGCGGCGTTGAGGCGCTGGACGAAGTCGTCGACCTGCGGCCGGTCGTAGCCGCGGAGTACGACCGTGAAGTCAGGCTGGGAGTTGGCGTTCTCGAAGAACGTCATGGAGGACTGCGAGGCCATGGCGCACATCCTTGCAGACCACCCCGGTGGCGTCCAAGCGCGGTCGGCCCACCAATTACCCCCAAAAGGGATCTTGCCGCGGGTGGCCAACGAGGCGGGCGGGAGCCGTCGAAGACTCGTAAACCTCGTCATGTCCGACACGTCCTGGCGGATCGGGACGAGTCCACCGATGGACGTGTCCGCTTATTCAGCGGTATACCGATACCGGGTGCCGAGCCGGTGGCCGGTCGCCTCGGCGTACGGTCCTAGCGCCCGCCGCCCGCTCCCGTCGGCTACTTCGCCGGCTCCACCAGCTCGACGAGCACCCCGCCCGCGTCCTTGGGGTGGACGAAGTTGATCCGCGACCCGGCCGTGCCCCGGCGCGGCGTCTCGTAGAGCACGCGTACCCCCCGGGCCCGCAGGGCCGCGCAGGCCGCGTCGATGTCGTCGACGGTGTACGCCACCTGCTGCACGCCCGGTCCGGAGCGCTCGAGGAACCGGGCGATCGGCGACTCCGGGGTGAGCGGGGCGAGCAGCTGCACGCAGCCGCCCTCGGTGGTCGGCCCGACGGCGAGCATCGCCTCCCGGACGCCCTGCTCCTCATTCGTCTCCACGTGCACGCAGCGCATTCCGAAGACGCGCTCCCAGAAGGCGATCGCCTCGTCGAGGTCCGCGACCGCGATCCCCACGTGATCAATACGTCTCAGTCCGACCGAGCCGAGATCAACTGCAGCAGCCATGGCGCTAGTCTTGCCTAACCAACGTTCAGGTCTGTAGCCGTCAGGAGGGTGACGATGACCTCGGTGATCGTTCATGGGGCACGCACGCCGATGGGGCGGCTGTCAGGAAACCTGCGTGACTTCCCCGCCACCAAGCTGGGGAGCATCGCCATCGCGGCGGCCCTCGAACGAGCCGGCATCGCTCCTGACCAGGTGCAGTACGTGATCATGGGTCAGGTGCTGCAGGCCGGCGCCGGGCAGATGCCGGCGCGCCAGGCCGCGGTCGGTGCGGGCATCCCCATGACCGTGCCGTCGCTGACCATCAACAAGGTGTGCCTGTCGGGGATCAACGCGATCGCCCTGGCCGACCAGATCATCCGGGCCGGTGAGGCCGACATCGTGGTGGCCGGCGGGATGGAGTCGATGACCAACGCGCCGCACCTGCTGCGCGGGTCGCGCAGCGGCTACAAGTACGGCGACGTGACGCTGGTCGACCACATGGCGTACGACGGCCTCACCGACGCCTGGCTCGAGGTGTCGATGGGCGAGTCGACCGACCGGGGCAACGCCACGCGCGGCATCACCCGCGAGGAGCAGGACGCCTTCGGGGCGCGCAGCCACCAGCTGGCCGCCGCCGCACAGAAGAACGGCGCCTTCGCCGAGGAGATCACGCCGGTGACGGTTCCGCAGCGCAAGGGCGAGCCGCTCGTCATCACCGAGGACGAGGGCGTACGGCCGGAGACCACGGTCGAGACGCTGGCCAAGCTGCGCCCCGCGTTCGTCCCCGACGGCACGATCACCGCCGGTACCTCGTCGCCGATCTCCGACGGGGCGTGCGCGGTCGTGGTGATGCGCAAGGCGAAGGCGGAGGAGCTCGGGCTGCCGTGGCTCGCCGAGATCGGAGCCCACGGCATGGTCGCCGGCCCGGACAGCTCGCTGCACAGCCAGCCCTCCCGGGCGATCCAGCACGCGCTCGGCAAGCAGGGCCTGACGGTGAACGACCTGAAGCTCGTCGAGATCAACGAGGCGTTCGCCTCCGTCGTGCTGCAGTCAATCCGCGACCTGGGGATCAGCCAGGACATCGTCAACGTCAACGGCGGCGCCATCGCGCTCGGCCACCCGATCGGCATGTCCGGCGCGCGGCTGGTGCTCACGCTCGCGCTCGAGCTGCGTCGCCGTGGCGGCGGGATCGGCGCGGCCGCGCTCTGCGGTGGCGGCGGTCAGGGTGACGCCCTGATCATCACGGTGCCGTCGCGGTGAGGTTCGCGGTCGACCGCGCCGCCCCGACCATCGTGCGGTCCGCGTCCGCCTGCGCCGGGTCGACGGGGAACGGGATCGCATGACGGACGGCCCACCCACCGGGGACTCCGCTCGCGCGACCGCACGGCGGCCGCGTGACGTCGGCGCGCTGGTGGCGGCGGCCCGCGACGGTGACGTCCGGGCCGTGGCGCGGCTGCTGAGCCTGGTCGAGGACGGCGACGAGCGGGTGCCCCAGATCGCCTCGGCCCTGGCGCCGTACGCCGGGAACGCCCAGGTCGTGGGCCTCACCGGCGCCCCCGGGGTCGGAAAGTCCACGTTGACCGGCGCGCTCGTCCGCGCCTACCGGGCCCAGGGCCGGCGGGTCGCGGTGCTGGCGGTCGACCCGTCCAGCCCGTTCACCGGGGGCGCCATCCTCGGTGACCGCATCCGCATGCAGGAGCACGCGACCGACCCCGGGGTCTTCATCCGCTCGATGTCCAGCCGGGGCAACCTCGGTGGGCTCGCGGCCGCCACCCCGCAGGCGGTGCGGGTGCTGGACGCAGCCGGGTACGAGATCGTGCTGGTGGAGACCGTGGGCGTGGGTCAGGCCGAGGTGGACGTCGCCGCCCTGGCCGACACCACGCTCGTGCTGCTCGCGCCCGGCCTGGGGGACGCCATCCAGGCGGTCAAGGCCGGCATTCTCGAAATCGCGGACGTGTTCGTGGTGAACAAGGCCGACCGGGAGGGCGCCGACGCCACCGTCCGCGACCTGCGCGGCATGCTCGCGCTGGGCGAGCGTGTCGCCCGGGCGGCCGACGAACCCGCCGGCGACGGCGGAGCGTGGCGGGTCCCGGTGCTCAAGACCGTGGCCGAGCGCGGCGAGGGCGTGGACGACGTGGTGGCCGCGATCGCCGCGCATCACGAGTTTCTGCTCGCCGGCGGGGAACTGGCCGCGCGGCGCCAGCGGCGGGCCGCCGCCGAGATCGAGCACCTCGCCCTCGCCGTGCTGCGGGCCCGGCTCGCGACGGCGCCGGGCCCGGGGCTGACCGAGCTCGCCGCCGACGTCGCCGCCGGTCGCACCGACCCCTACACCGCCGCCACGAGCCTCGTCTCGGGCCTGTTCCACTGAGCCGCCCGGTGCCGACGGTCCATTCGGGACGCCGGGACGCGGGCTTATTCGGCCGGGCGAGCCGCGGGCGGCGTGCCGACGATTGGTGGCTCTTCGCCATGAACGTGGGAGGCCAGCCGCGACACGTCATCGAGGTTGATGGCTGATTGAGGGCTGGGGCCTCATGATCCAAAGCGACCAAGCTACGGATCTTTGGAGGCCCCAGTGGGTGCTG
>Ga0310826_100363_pt1 | contig 51755 bp, 38 predicted proteins | sample WT_ome_FD_201306 | JGI IMG/M metagenome (GOLD analysis project Ga0310826, IMG submission 201306) | Sorghum-adapted microbial communities enriched on wild type (WT) sorghum from Joint BioEnergy Institute, Emeryville, California, United... ... | reverse complement strand
ACCGACTCCGCCTACTCCTGCACTGCGGAATCGACTGGCCTACCCTGATCCCACCAAGGATCAGGAGGCGCCGACCCAGGTTCGTGGCGTAGAGCCCGATTGGTGTACCGGCCGTGCAAGACTGGTCAACCATGGACCCACGCACCACTCCCGCGATTCCGGCAGTCATGCGCGGCGCCGTGGATCTGAGCGCGTTGCGCGACCGCGCGGCCGCCGCTTCTCGAGCGCAGGCCCGTCCGGCCAGCAGCGACGCCCCCGGTCCGGCCGCCGGCAACGGTCGAGCCGCGGGCGGCGCGGCCAGCGGGGGCGGCGTGACCGTCATCGACGTCACGGAGGCCACGTTTCAGACCGAGGTGCTGGAGCGATCGCTTCACACCCCGGTGATCATCGACTTCTGGGCGTCGTGGTGTGGCCCGTGCCGTCAGCTCTCGCCGGTCCTGGAGAAGCTGGCCATCGAGGGCGGTGGATCATGGGTGCTGGCCAAGGTGGACGTCGACGCCAACCCGCGGCTGGCCCAGATGTTCCGCGTCCAGGGCATCCCCATGGTCTTCGCCGTGGTGGGCGGGCAGCCGATCGACGCGTTTACCGGGGTCGTTCCTGAGTCGCAGCTGCGGCCGTGGATCGCGGCCGTGCTCAAGGCCGCCGGGGTGGCCGCGCCCGTGCCGGCCGACCCGGCGCTGGTGGCGGCCGACGAGGCGCTGGCCGCCGGTGACTACGACGCGGCCGAGCAGGCGTACAAGAAGATCCTCGCCGACCGGCCCGCCGACGCCGCCGCGGCCGCCGGGCTCGCCCAGGTCGAGCTGTTGCGCCGCGTGCAGGGCGTGGACCAGGCCCAGGCCCTCAAGGCGGCGCAGGAGGCGCCCGACGACATCAACGCCCAGCTCCTGGCGGCCGACCTCGAGGTGCTCGCGGGGCGAGCCGAGGACGCGTACAACCGGCTGGTCGAGCTCGTGCGCCGGGTCTTCGGGGACGACCGGGAGAAGGTGCGCGCTCACCTCGTCTCCCTGTTCAGCATCGCGGCTCCCGACGACCCGGTCGTCGCCAAGGCGCGCCGCGCCCTCGCCAACGCCCTGTTCTAGTTCCGGCCGGCATGCGCATCGCGGTTCTCGACGCCCCCACCAACCTCGGTCTGCGACCGCCGACGCCCACGTCGGTGCCGGGGTGCGCCAAGGCGCCCGGCGCGCTGCGTGACCAGGGTCTGGTGGCCCGGCTCGGGGCCCGGGACGCGGGCTGCCTCACGCCGCCCCGGTACGACCCCGGCGGCTGGCAGCCGGGGGACGGAGTGGCCCAAGCCGCGGAGATCGCCCGGTACTCGGTCCGCCTGGCCGACCGGATCGGCGCGATCCTGCAGGCCGGGGAGTTCCCCCTGATCCTCGGCGGGGACTGCTCGGTGGCGATCGGCTCGATGCTCGCCATGAAGCGCCTGCAGCACGATCGAGGCGGCCGCTTCGGGTTGGTCTACATCGACGCCCACTCCGACTTCCGCCATCCCGGCAACGCGGCGGTGGTGGGCGCCGCCGCCGGGGAGGCCCTCGCCCTGGTCACCGGCCGCGGCCAGGGCGATCTCGCGAGCATCGAGCAGCGCCGGCCGTATGTGCGGGACGCCGACGTCGTGCTGATCGGCATGCGCCCGACCGACGACTACCGGATGGACCTGCAGGCGGGCGGCTTCAACGTCCGGACGTCCCACGACGTGCGGATCTACGGCGCCAACCCCACCGCCCAGTGGGCGCGCTCCCTGCTCAGCGAGTGCAGCGGGTACTGGGTGCACCTTGACGTGGACGTGCTCGACCCCTCGGTCATGCCCGCGGTCGACGCGCCCACCCCGGGCGGCATCGCCTACCCCGAGCTGGAGAGCCTCCTGCAGGGCCTGCTCACCGGCAAGGAGTGCCTCGGCATGGAGGTCACGGTGTTCGACCCCGACTTCGATGCCGACGGCGTCTACGCCCAGGATTTGGTGAACTCGCTGGTCGCCGCGCTTACGCCGCTGACCGCGCCTCCCGCCAAGATTCCGGCCCAGAAGCGCTCGTCGCGGTCCCGGTCTCGCCGCAGCACCGCGTCGTCCTCGTCCGCGGCCTCCTCCAAGGCGGCCTCGTCGTCGGCTTCGTCGGCGGCCGAAGCGACGTCGGCTGACGTTACGCCGGCGGTCGCGACGTCCGCCATTGCTGCGGCGTCGACGGCGGCGGTGCCAGCTGCGGCGCCCGGGCCAGTGGCCTCCGCCGCTTCGGATCTACCCGCCTGAGACCGGACCTACCGGGCCGAGAGGACGGTGGCGTCAGAGGTCGACGTTGTCGTGGCCGTACGGGCGGCGCGGCTCGTCGTCGTCCCGCTCGGACCGCGGTCGCCCGTAGACGCCGCCGGACCGGCCCGAGCCGTACGTGGTGCCACGCGACCCGTGGCCGTGCGGCTCGTGGCCGGACGATCCGTAGGTCGTGCCGCCGGAGCGGTAGGTCCCGCCGGATCCGTAGGTCGTGCCGCCCGAGCCGCGTCCCGACGATCCGTACGTCGTTCCGCCGGAGCCGTACGTCGTCCCACCGGGGCCGTAGGTCGTGCCACCGGGGCCGGGCGCTTCGTACGTCGTACCGCCGTGGTCCGACCCGTAGGTCCCGGCGCTGGAACCGTGCCCGGACGATCCGTAGGTCGTGCCGCCGGAGCCGTAGACCCGGCCTCCGCCCGCGCCGTAGGTCGACCCGCCGTGCCGTGGCTCGGGGCCGACGCCGTACTCGTCGTCCATGCCCACGTGGGCCGGCGCGCGCCCGGGGTGGGCCGCGTCCTCGGACCACTCGGAGTCGCGGTCCCGGGAACGGGGCGGCCAGGCCGGGCGGGTGGCACCGTACTCGTCGCTGTCGTCTTCGTCGCTGTCCCAGCGTTCGCTGTCCCGCCGGTCGCGGCGGTCCCCCCGGGGTTCGCGCGGCCCCCGCGTCCTGGTCCGCGCCTCGGGGCTCTCCGCGAAGTACTGCCGTCGCGCCCGGACGATGCCGACGACGCCCACGACGACCGCGACCAGCCCGAGGAACCCGGTGATCGTCGCGATGGTCGTGATGTCGTCGAAGCTGAGCCGGCTGCCCCCGCCGCCCTCGCCGGATGAGCCACCCTCGGGCGCGGGCGGTGGCGGCACGTACGGCGTGTACGCCCGCAGCACCGGGTTCTCGCCGCCCGACAGGGTCAGGAATCGGCTGCCGTCGGAGCTGTAGGTGATGGCCTGGCCGTTCTCCTCATCGGGCAGTGGGGTGATGGTGGGTGTGCCCTCGGTGATCGAGGCCACGATGTCGCCGCCCGTGATGGTGAACTCGTACGCGTCGGACTCGGTGCGGATCACGACCTTGGTCCGGTCCGGCGAGATGGCCGCGCCGCTGACGAACAGCCGGCCGAAGGCGCCGCGCGGGGTCGAGGTGCCGGTGGATACCGGGGTGAACTGGCCGACCTGCTGGAGGGTCGGCAGGTTCTGCTGCGTGTTGGCCGGCAGCGGGCCGGTGGGGCGGAACAGCAGAGCCGTCTGCCCCACGTTGCCGATGATGATCGGCTGGTTGGTGTCGTCGAGCACCATGGCGGTGCCGTTGAACGACCCGCTGGGCGGGTAGAGCGCCCGGTAGGCCACCGCGGTGGCTCCAGAACTCAGGTCGACGCGTTCCAGGGTCACCCACGACCGGTCGCCCGACAGGCCCAGGCCGGTGTCGGCGACCCACAACGCGCCGTCGGTGCCCAGCGCCAGGTCCTGCGGATCGATGGGGGAGAGCCCGTAGCTCTGACTCGTCGCCTCGCACGTCGTCGCGTTGATCGTCCAGATCGTGACCGCAGGCGGTTGGACGGTGGTCCCGCCCTCGACCGCGTAGATGACGTCGCCGACGGCCACCATGCCGGTGATCTCGTCGAGGTTGGCGTTGGAGACCCGGCAGATCTCGGTGCCGGGTGTCGCCGGGCCGATGGGCGGGCCGGCCTGCTCACCTTCGGTCGCTGGCGGGGTCGGATCCGCCGGCTCGCTCAGCGCTGCGGGCGCGCCGACCAGAAGGGTGGCCGTCGTGGCCAGTCCGACGGTGGCGAGGCCGGCCAAAGCGGAAGCGAAGCGACGACGCCGGCGGAGTGCAGGCGTCCGGAAGGCGAGCACGCGACGAGTCGGCACGCGCCCAGTCTGCCAGGCCGCAGCATGGCCGCGCCGACCCCCGCCATGTGAGTTGGTCACTGCCATGTCACCGTCCGGCCACGGTTTCACCGCGGTGCTGTTCGCCGGCAGCGAAACCTGATCGATGGCGGGAACAGTCGACCCGTCGCGGAACTTGAGTGGGTCGGGCTCAGGTTTTGGGCCGACTGGAGCTTTAGCTGCCCACTGGAAGGAGACGCCATGTCGACACTACGGGGCTCGCCGGCGGACGGTACCAACCGACCCGCCCACGCTCCTCCCGACCGCCTCACGCTGCCGGTCCTTCCGCTGGCCGACGCCGTGCTGCTGCCCGGCACGGTCATTCCGGTCACCCTCGACTCGGCGACGCAGGCCGCGATCGACGCCGCCCGGGCCAGCTCGGACCGACGGCTGCTCGCGGTGCCCCGCCTCGACGGCACGTACGGTCCGGTGGGCACGGTGGCGGTGATCGAGCGGGTGGGCCGCCTCTCCACCGGCGAGCCGGCCGCCGTGGTGCGGGGCCTGCGCCGGGCCCGCATCGGCTCCGGCGTACCCGGTCCCGGGGCCGCGCTGTGGGTCGAGGCGACGCCGTTCGCCGAGGCCGAGCCGACCGGCCGCACCCGGGAGCTGGCCCGCGAGTACCGGACGCTGATCACCGCCGATCTGCAGCGGCGGGGCGCCTGGCAGGTCATCGACGCCGTCGAGCGGATCGAGGACCCGGCACAGCTGGCCGACTCGGCCGGGTACGCGCCGTGGCTGTCGGTGAGCCAGAAGGCCCAGCTGCTCGAGGCGGCCGACGTGGACCGTCGGCTGGAGCTGCTGATCGAGTGGGCCCGGGCGCACCTGGCCGAGCAGGAGGTGGCGGAGAAGCTCGCCGACGAGGTCCGCGAGGGCCTGGAACGCAGCCAGCGCGAGTTCCTGCTGCGCCAGCAGCTCAACGCCATCCGCAAGGAACTGGGCGAGGACGAGCCCGACGGCGCGGCCGACTACCGCGCCCGGGTGGAGCAGGCGGACCTGCCCGAGAAGGTCCGCGAGGCGGCGCTGCGCGAGGTGAACCGGCTTGAGCGGGCCAGCGACGCCTCGCCGGAGGCGGGCTGGATCCGCACGTGGCTCGACACCGTGCTGGAGCTGCCGTGGCACGTCCGGACCGAGGACAACACCGATCTGGCCGCGGCCCGGGCCGTGCTCGACGCCGACCACGCGGGCCTGAACGACGTGAAGGACCGGATCATCGAGTACCTCGCGGTGCGCAACCGGCGCGCCGCCCGCGGCCTGCACGTCGTGGGCGGGCGCGGATCGGGCGCCGTACTGGCCCTGGTCGGACCGCCCGGCGTGGGCAAGACCAGCCTGGGCGAGTCGGTGGCCCGGGCCCTGGGGCGCCGGTTCGTCCGGGTGGCCCTGGGCGGCGTGCGGGACGAGGCCGAGATCCGCGGGCACCGACGGACGTACGTGGGCGCGCTGCCCGGCCGGATCGTGCGCGCGATTCGGGAGGCCGGCTCGATGAACCCGGTCGTCCTGCTCGACGAGGTGGACAAGCTCGCCGTCGGCTTCTCCGGCGACCCGGCCGCGGCCCTGCTCGAGGTGCTGGACCCCGCGCAGAACCACACGTTCCGCGACCATTACCTCGAGGTCGACCTCGACCTGTCCGATGTGCTGTTCCTGGCCACCGCCAACGTGGCCGACACCATTCCCGGTCCGCTGCTGGACCGGATGGAGGTGGTCACGCTCGACGGCTACATCGAGACGGAGAAAGTCGCCATCGCCCGGGACCACCTGTGGCCCCGCCAGCTCGAGCGGGCCGGGCTGTCGCCCGAGGAGGTGACGATCTCCGACGAGGCGCTGGCCCGGATCGCCACGGCGTACACGCGGGAGGCGGGCGTACGGCAGCTGGAGCGGGCCCTGGCGCGCATCCTGCGCAAGGTCGCGGTCGAACTGGGCGGCGCGGAGCCTGAGCGGACGGAGGCCCCGGTTCCGGCCTCGCAGCCCGCCCTCGCCGAAGAGCCGTCGGCGGCGCTGCCGGCGTCAGCCGTCGAGTCGGGGCCGAGCGGTGATGTGGCCCCGACCGGTGGTGGAGCGGCCCCGATCCACGTCACGGTGGCTGACCTGCCGCGCTACCTGGGCCGGCCCCGCTTCGAGCCGGAGACGGCCGAGCGGACGGCCGTGCCGGGCGTGGCCACCGGGCTGGCCGTCACCGGGACCGGCGGCGACGTGCTGTTCATCGAGGCGACCGCCATGCCGGCCGAGCCGGGCGGCTCGTCCGGTGCCGGTCCGGACCTCATGCTGACCGGCCAGCTCGGCGACGTCATGAAGGAGTCGGCGCACATCGCGCTGTCCTACCTGCGGTCGCACGCGGCGGAGCTGGGCCTCGACATGTCCACTTTGGCCGGTCGGCGGGTACACCTGCACGTCCCGGCGGGCGCGGTGCCCAAGGACGGCCCGAGCGCCGGCATCACGATGATGACCGCGCTGGCGTCGCTCGCCTCGGGCCGGCCCGTGAACCCGGCCGTCGGGATGACCGGTGAGGTGACGCTCGCCGGGCGGGTGCTGCCCATCGGGGGCGTCAAGCAGAAGCTGCTCGCCGCCCACCGGGCCGGGCTGTCCGAGGTCATCGTTCCGGCCCGCAACGAGCCGGATCTGGATGACGTGCCGGCTGAGGTCCGCCAGAGCCTGACCATCCACCTCGTCTCGGACGCGGCGGACGTGCTGGCGCTGGCCCTGCGTCCGGCCGACACCCCGGCGGCCCTGGCCATGGCGGCCTGACGGTCTCGTCACTGCGGCGGCCGGACGGTCCGGTCGCCGCGCCGGCCGGCGTCAATGCGCCGGAGGCGTCACCCGCAGCGATGGCGCGGGCGACGCCTCCGGCGGCGGGCGGGGCGCTCGGCTGTACGGATGTCCCTCAGCCGTACGGGATGGCGGTCCGCTGTACGGGATGTTGCTCAGCCGTGCCGGACGTCGGTCAGCCGTACCGGACGTCAATGTCGCCGGCGGATGTCCGGGCCCCGATCGACCGGTTGCTGGCGTCGTCCTGCCATACGGTGACCGTGGTGTCGCCGAGCCCGGCGTCGGCGTCGACCCGGTACGTCTCGCCCCGGGGCACCACGATGTCGATGTCGCCTGCGTTCGCGCGGGCGTAGACGGAGACCGGTGGCCCCGCCAGGCTGAGCTGGATGTCGCCAGCGCGGGTCGACGCATCCACCATGGGAGATGTGAGGGCCGAGGCGACGATGTCACCGGACGAGGTCTGCAGCACGAGCTCTCCGCTCGCGCCGGTCACCCGGATGTCGCCCGTGGACGTGGTCAGCTGCACGACATTGCGCACGTCGCTGACCGTGATGTCGCCGGTGGTAACGCGGGCCGTCACCGACCCGTCCGGCGGCACCGCGACGGTGTAGACCACGTCGCACGGCAGTCCGGTCCAGATCCGGGCCCCGCAGCCGCCGGTGATCCGCAGCGTCCCGCCGTTCCATTCCTCAGTGAGGTTGGGCCGGTTGAACGACCAGGAGATCCGGCGCGTGACGGCGACGACCCCGGGCTCGCCCGGCCGGATGATCACGTCGGCCGTGTCGAGCTCGATCGAGATATCCGTGGCCCTCGTCTGATAGGTCAGGCGCACGGTCTCGGTCCGGTACCCGAGCCACCCCGCCACCGTCAGGACGCCAGCGGTCAGCGCGAGCGCGGTGAGGATCGCGCCGACGATCAGCCAGCCGTTCGGCCGGCGTGGTTTCGGGTCGGCCGCGGGCGCTGGACTCGCTGTCTCCGCATATGTGGATGTCGACATGTCTGTGCTCCTATCGGGCGGTGGTCGGGGTCAGCCGGATCGACGGAGGAACTGCAGGACAGCCAGGACCCGTCGGTGGTCGGTGTCCGCGTCGGGCAGGTCGAGCTTGGTCATGATGCTGTTGATGTGCTTCTCGACCGCGCTGTTGCTGATGACGAGCGCGGCGGCGATGCCGGCGTTCGAGCGCCCCTCGGCCATGAGCCGCAGGACGTCCCATTCCCGCGGGGTGAGCCGGTCGAGCGGGTCGGGCCGGCGGCGGACGAGCAGCTGGGAGACGACCTCGGGGTCCAGGGCCGTCCCGCCGGCCGCGACCCGCCGTAGGGCCTCGAGGAAATCGGCCACGTCGGCGACCCGGTCCTTGAGCAGGTAGCCGATCCCCTTGGTGTCGTTGGCGAGTAGCTCGGTGGCGTACCGCTCCTCGACGTACTGGGACAGCACGAGGATCGCGACGTTCGGCCACTGTCGACGGAGGACGAGCGCGGCCCGCAGCCCTTCGTCGGTGTGCGTGGGCGGCATCCGGACGTCCACGATGCACACGTCGGGCTGGTGCTCGTCGACCGCGCGCAGTAGCGCGTCCGCGTCGGCCACGGCGGCCACCACCTCGATGCCCGCGTCGGCCAGCAGCCGGGTCAGCCCTTCCCGCAGGAGCACCGAGTCCTCGGCGATCACCGCTCGCATGGCAGCTCCGCGACGATGACGGTCGGCCCACCGGCCGGGCTGTCGATGCGTAGCGTGCCGTCCACCGAGGCGACCCGTTGGGCCAGCCCGCGCAGGCCGGTGCCGCGCTCGGGGTCGGCGCCACCGCGTCCGTCGTCGGTGACGACCACGCGCAGCCGCCCGTCGACGTGCTCCGCCTGGACGTCGGCCCGGGTGGCGCCCGCGTGCCGGGACACGTTGGTGAGCGCCTCCGACACGACGAAGTACGCGACGGCATCGATGGTTAGCGAGCATCGATGGGGCAGGTCGGTCCGGACGGTGACCGGCAGGGGAGCCCGGGCTGCGATGCCGGACAACGCCGCGTCGAGACCGCGGTCGTCCAGCACGGCGGGGTGCAGGCCCCGGATGAACCCCCGCAGCTCGGCCAGCGCCTGCTTGGCCTCTTCGTGCGCCTCCTCGATGGCCCGGCGGGTCGGCTCGGGCGCGTCGGCCAGCTTCGCCCGGGCCATGCCCAGGTTCATGGCCAGCGAGACGAGCCGCTGCTGCGTACCGTCGTGGAGGTCCCGTTCGATGCGTCGCCGCTCGGCGTCAGCCGCGTCGACCACACCCTCCCGGCTGGCGGTGAGCGAGTCGACCCGTCGGGCCAGCTCCTCCACCCGGCTGGGACCGAGCAGGCGGCGAGCCAGCGCGACGTCGAGCGCGGCCAGGCCGCGGGCCACCCACGGAGCGGCCGCGAGGACGAGAAGGCCGAGCGCGGTCAGGCTGGCCAGCGTGATCGGGTGGCGGATGGGCCAGCCGAAGGGCCCGTGCTGGGGCAGGCTCCATGAGTAGACGGTGACCGCCGTCCAGGCCAGGCCGATCGACCAGGCCGCGACCACGACGGCGGCGTTGACCGTGCCGACCAGCGGCGCGAGCAGGTGGTAGCCCACCTGACGCCAGGTGGCTCCCGACGAGGCCTCGGCCCACACGCGGCGCATCCCCGTGCCCGGGAAGTCGGGCAGCGACACGGCGATGTCGACCCCGAGCAGATCGCGGACGCGCGACTGCTGCAGTCGGGTGAAGGCCCGGGTGGACCGGACCAGGAGGGGCAGCGATGGAACCACCAGGACCACCGTGGCGGCCAAGGTCAGGAGAACCGAGGTGACCAGGAGGCTCAGGACGGCGACCGGGAGGCCGACGACGTGGTACACGGTCGCCCGCCAGGCCGCCGTCGATATTGGCGCGCGCAGGACCGCCGGCAGTGTGCTCGGTCCCCGTTCGGCTGCGTACGTCACGGCAGTCACGCTAGACGCGGCGCCGGGGCCGAACCATGAGGCCGATCTCCGAGTTCAGGGTGTGGCTGGCCTCACCCCCAGGTGCCCTCGCGTCAGGCCCCACCCTCGTGTCAGGCCCCACCCTCGTGTCAGGAAGGAGTCCTTGTTGTGCATCACACGTCAACAAGGCGTCCTTCCTGGCAAGCACCACCCCCCGGAGGGCGTAAGCTCGATGCAAACGCATAGAACGTGACGGAGGGTCGGTCGTGCAGTTCGGAGTCTTCTCGGTCAGTGACATCACCCGGGACCCGGTCTCGGGCTATACGCCCAGTGAGGCGGAGCGGATCGACGCGATCGTGAAGATCGCGGTCAAGGCCGAGGAGGTCGGGCTGGACGTGTTCGCGATCGGCGAGCACCACAACCCGCCGTTCTTCTCCTCGTCCCCGACCACGTTGCTGGCGTACATCGCGGCGAGCACCAAGCGGATCATCCTCTCCACCGCGACCACCCTGATCACCACGAACGACCCGGTCCGCATCGCCGAGGAGTACGCCCTGCTGCAGCACCTCACCAAGGGCCGTATGGACCTCATGCTCGGCCGGGGCAACACGGCGCCGGTCTATCCGTGGTTCGGCCAGGACATCCGCGCGAGCCTGCCGCTGGCCCTGGAGAACTACAACCTGCTGCACCGGCTCTGGCGGGAGGACGTGGTGGACTGGGAGGGGCGGTTCCGGACCCCGTTGCAGGGGTTCACCTCGACGCCGCGGCCGCTGGACGGTGTGCCGCCGTTCGTGTGGCACGGCTCGATCCGTACGCCCGAGATCGCCGAGCAGGCCGCCTACTACGGCGACGGCTTCTTCGCCAACCACATCTTCTGGCCCAAGGAACACTTCATGCGCCTCGTGCGCTTCTACCGGCAGCGGTTCGAGCACTACGGGCACGGCACGCAGAAGCAGGCGATCGTCGGTCTGGGTGGCCACGCGTACATCGCGCGCCGGTCCCAGGACGCGATCCGCGAGTTCCGGCCGTACTTCAACGAGGCGCCGGTGTACGGGCACGGGCCGTCGCTGGAGGATTTCATGGAGATGACCCCGCTGTCGGTGGGCAGCCCTCAGCAGGTCATCGACAAGACCCTGACGTTCCGCGAGCACTTCGGCGACTACCAGCGTCAGCTCTTCCTCATCGACCACGCCGGCCTGCCGCTGGCCACCGTGCTCAACCAGCTTGAGCTGCTGGGCGGCGAGGTGATTCCGGTGCTGCGCAAGGAGTTCGCCGCGCGGCGCGAGCCCGGGGTGGCCGACCCGCCGACCCACGAGGCGCGGGTCAAGGCCATGTACGGCGACGCCCCGCCGCGTCAGTTCCGGCCCAACGCCAACCAGGGCGACAACACGGCCGGCCCCAACCCTTACCTGGACACCGATCAGCCGGCTCCGGCCCAGCCCAACGCGTGATGGCGACCCGGGTCCTGGCCAACGAGGCGTGGGAGGCGCTGCTGTCGGCCCACGCCGTGGTGGTGAAGGAGTTGGCCGCGCAGGGAATATGGCGCGATATTTCCATGCGCGAGTACGACGTGCTCTACACGCTGGCCAAGCGGGGTGAGCCACTGCGGCTGAGCGAGCTCAACCGGAGGGTCCTGCTCAGCCAGCCCGCGCTGTCGCGCCTGGTCGACCGGCTCGTCGAACGGGGCCTGGTGGCGCGGTGCGCCGACCCGACCGACCGGCGCGGCGTACGCCTGTACCTCACCGACGAGGGCCAGGCGCGGCAACGCGAGCTCGGCCGGCGGCACGCCCGCGACGTCACCCGGGTCATGCGGTCCCGGGTCACCACCGAGGATCTCGCCGCCCTGCGGGCCATCTGCCGCAAGCTGGCCGGCTGCGACGAGGACGAGACTCGGCCCGCCGCCCCCGAGCGACGTCCGCGCCCGCCGCGGTCGCGGGGATTCGACAGGTCGCGGGCATCCGAGGACACGCGGGCAGCCGAGGACGCGCGGGCAGCCGAGGACGCGCGGGTATCCGAGGATGCGCTGGTACCCGAGCGCGCACAGAGAAGGGCCGACATATCACTATGACCGACACGTACCGGTTGGTAGTGGTCAGTGGCGGGGCGAGCGCTCCCTCCTCAACGCGGATGCTCGCCGACCGTATCGCCAGCCGCGTCACCGCGCTCGCCCAGGAGCGGGGCGCCGCGGTGACGACCAGGGTCATCGAGCTGCGCGGGCTGGCCAACGAGATCTCCGCCGCCCTGGTGTCCCAGTTCACCGGCCCACGGCTGCGGGACGCGGTCGCGGCGCTGGGCGAGGCCGACGGCATCGTCGCCAGCGCCCCGGTGTACAAGGCACAGGCCAGCGGACTGTTCACCTCGTTCTTCCACGTGCTCGACAACGACCTGATCATCGCCAAGCCCGTGATCCTCGCGGCGACCGCGGGAACCGCGCGGCACGCCCTGGTCGTGGACGAGCAGATGCGAGCCCTCTTCGCCTTCCTGCGGGCGCTGACCATGCCCACGTCGGTGTTCGCGTCCACTGAGGACTGGGGCGACCCGGCCCTCAACCAGCGCATCGACCGGGCCGCGTTCGAGCTGGTGCTGCTCATGGAGAGCGGGTTCGCCCGGAAGGTTCGCGAGCACTCGTGGCGCAGCTACCAGCACGAGTTCGGCAGTGCCGGCGGTACCGAGACCGAGATCGACCTGGACACCGACCTCATGCGGCTGGCCGCGGGCGGCGGCGCGCCCCGGCCGCCCAGCCCGTGGGGGCGGACCACCGGGTCGACACCCACCCCGGACGGCTCCGGCCCAGACAGCGACGGCCTCAGCGGGGCGCCAGGGAGCGAGTGATCCGCCGCAGCCGTTCCTGCATCTCCGGGTCGTCGCTGGCCAGGGGCAGGGCGGTGCCGGGGGAGTCGAACTGGGCGGCGAGCTGGACGGCCGCCACCTTGTAGGCCTTGCCCCGGGGCCACGACGTCTCCCCGTCGGCCTCGGCCACGAGCAGCAGGCGGCCGAGGTCGATGGCGTCGTTGGCGTACGGTCGCTCCGCCACCGCGAACGACTTCATGGCGATCGCGCTCATGACGTCGGGGATGCGGACCGTCATCTCCATACGCACCCCGTCGGTCCGGTCGCCGATGAGGTGCAGCACTACCGGATCGCGGCCCAGCGCCTCGTCCACGGCCGGCATGCCGTCCACCACGATCTCGTCGGCGTCCATATTGGGCATGTGCTTGGTCGAGTACGAGGCCACGACCAGGTCGATCGACGCGGTCATGTCGTCGATCTGACGGTCGAACCGGTTGGGGTAGACCCGGTTGCGATAGCCCATCGCCCGCAGCTTTTCCAGCAGCGTGCCCCGCCGGATCATCCGGATCTCGACCGCGATGTCGCAGTCGTGGGTCAGGCGCAGCGGCAGCGGCAGCCCGGAGCGCATGATGTGCAGGTTCACCATGTGGCCGCCGACGACGAGCCATTTGCGCAGCTTGGCGGCGGTACACACGTCAGCGGCGTCGGACAGTGACACCAGGGCCGCGTCGTACTCGCGGGAGTCGCTGGCGAGGTGCACCGTCCGCATCGTGGACCTCCGCTCGTCAAGGTGCGCCGTCGGATGGGCACCGCCGCTCTCACTGTAGTGTGCGGGGCATGGTCGTGCTGATCCACACGTCCAAGACCATGCGCACCGAGCCGCCGGGCCGTCGCCCCACGAGCACGCCGGCGTTGCTCGACCGCGCCGTGGAGTTGCACGCGTACCTGAGTACGCTCAGCCCGCGCCGGATCGCGACGCTCATGGAGCTGTCGCCGACCCTGGCCACGCGGGTGCACGCGCAGTTGGCGACGTGGAACGCCGACCCGGCCGACCAGTGGCCGGCGGTCGAGAGCTTCCTGGGCGATATCTACAGTGGACTGCAGGTGAGCTCGTTCAGCTCGGCCGACCGTACGTACGCCAGCCGCCATCTGCGCATTCTCTCCGGGCTCTACGGCATCCTGCGGCCGTACGACGGCATCCGTCCCTACCGGCTGGAGATGGGGCAGCGTCTGCCGGGGTCGAAATACTCGAATCTGTATAAGTTCTGGGGTTCGGCGATCGCCGAGCAGTTGCCCAAGACCGGGCCCATCGTGAACCTCGCGGCAACCGAGTACAGCAAGGTCGTGCTCGACCACGTGGACCCGGAGCGAGTGATCAGCCCGCGGTTCCTGACCATCAACCCCAAGACGGGGGAGCCCGGCTTCGTGGCCGTCCACGCCAAGATCGCCCGCGGGGCGTTCGCCCGGTGGCTCATCGTGGGCCGGATCAAGGCCACTCCCGCCGCGCTGTCCGACTTCGCCGAGCTCGGCTACCGGTTCGACCCGTCGGCCAGCACACCGCGCGAGCCCTGCTTCGTCTGCGAGGAGTTCGAGGGCAAAGGGCTGAGCATCCGGACGAGCTGAGCCCGGCCGGCCGTTCGTACGCCGTTGCCCGTCCGTTCGGCCGGAACTGGGCGGCGAACGGGGGCACCGCCACCGGCCGGGTCGGGCCGCGGCCGGCCCCGGCGGCTCACGGCCGACGACGGTCGCGGGCCGGTGGCGTCTGCCGGCCCCCTGACGGGCTCGACCCGTGACCGTACGGGTCTTTCCTCCCTACGATGCCGGGATGCAGCACCCGTCCTCGGCCACCACGCCCGCCCCGGGGCGTACGGCCACACCGTCCTGGGCCCCGGTTGTGCTGGGGCTCTTCGTCGTCGTCTCGGCCGCCCGTCTGGTCGCCATCCCGCTGGAGCTGGGGGACCTGGCCCGCAGCAGCACGTTCCTGCTGATGCCGTCGTTGGCGCTGTGGGTGCTCGTCCGGCGCGGGCCGATCCTGCTCGTGGTCGCCCTGCTGTGCTCGGCGGCCGGCGACATCCTGCTCGGCACCGACGGGCTGTTCCTGGCCGGCATGGGCGCCTTCGCCCTGGCCCACGTGGCCTACGTGACCCTGTTCGTACGGTCGGGGGCGCTGGCCGCGCTGCGGCGCCGGTGGTTCCTCCTGCTCCCGTACTTCGTGGTGCTCGACGGGCTCACCCTCTGGCTGTGGCCGCACCTGGGGGAGCTGCGTATCCCGGTGCTGGCGTACGCCGTGCTGCTCACGGCGACCGCGGTCACGGCCGGGGCGCTGGACTGGCGGCTCGGCCTGGGTGGGGCGCTGTTCTTCGTCTCCGACGCGATGATCGCCATGTGGAGCATCGCCGACCGGCCGGCCCCGCCGTTGCCCGGTCTGTGGATCATGTCCACCTACATCCTGGCCCAGTACCTGTTGGCCAGCGGAGCGTTGCGGCTGGGTTTGCGCCGCGGGGGAGGGGAGCCGGCGTGACCCGGACCCGTATCCATACGTACGAGACCACGGTGACCTGGACCGGCAATCGGGGGACCGGCACCAGCGGGTACCGGGACTACGACCGGTCCTGCGACCTCGCCTCGCCGGGCCGGCCGGTCATCCCGGCCAGCTCCGACCCCATGTTCCGGGGCGACCCGACGCGATGGAACCCGGAGCAGCTTCTCGTGGCCTCGCTGTCGCAGTGCCACCTGCTGTGGTACCTGCACCTGGCCGCCGAGGCCGGCGTGGTGGTGACGTCCTATGTGGACGACGCCGTGGGCACCATGGAGGAGCGGCCCGGCGGCGCCGGACGCTTCACGGAGGTCGTCCTGCGCCCCCGGGTCACGGTCGCCGATCCCGCGATGATTCCGACCGCCCAGCCCCTGCACGACCGAGCCCACGAGCTGTGCTTCATCGCGCAGTCGGTGAACTTCCCGGTCCGCCACGAACCCGTGACGGTCGCGGCCTGACCGACGCCCGGCATGCCCGTACGGACCGGTGACTCGGGAATACAGGATGAGTCGGGACAACTCGGTGAGACCGGGCCGGCTGAGCCGCGGGTGACCGGAGCGGCCGGCCCGGCCCAGGGCGAGCTCACCGAGCCGCGGATGACAGAGCGGTTCGGCGACCGCGGATTTGCCCCGTCGGCCGCCCGTCGGGGAGGATCACGGACGTGATGCCTCGCCCGCGGACCAGTGACGGCGTCACGGCGTACCTCCTCGACGCGCTCTTCACCGGCAGCCTGCGCGTGGGCGCCCGGATCGACCTGGACGAGCTGGCCGACCAGCTCGGGGTCAGCCGGGGCTCGGCGCGCGACGGCCTCGCCCCGCTGGAGCGCGACGGCCTGATCCGGGTCACCCCCAACCGGGGCGTCTTCGTCGCCCCGTTCGACGCCGGGACCATTCGTGAGTCGTTCGACCTCTACGGCCTGCTCAGCGCGCTCGCGTTCCGGCGGGCGGCGACGCGGCGCCCGGACGAGCTGATCGAGGTGCTCGACGAGATCGACGACGCCCTCGCCAGCACCACCGACGTCGACGAGTTCGCGGAGGCGGCGGAACGGTTCCGCCGTACGGTCGCGGCCACGGTCGCCCCGCCCCACCTGCGGGCCCTGCTGCAGAGCTTCTCCGGGCTCGTGCCGGCGGCCACGCGTCTGTCCATTGTGGAGGCCATGGCCGAGGAGCGGTCCGCGCTGCACGCCGAGTACGCCGCCATCCGGGACGGGGACGCCGAGGCCGCGGCGGCCACGGTGCTCGACCACGCCATACTCACCGCCGAGAACGCGATCCGGGAGCTGCGTCGGCGCGGCATCATCGACGGCGATCCCCGGGATCTCGAGGAGCGGGCGGCCCACCTGCATCTCGTTCGCCGTATCGACGACCGAGCCACCGCCAACTGGAACGGCCCCACCCGGGTCTTCCAGCAGTACTCCCGCTGAGGATTCCCACAAACGATCTAGGGCGTAGAGTGGTGGTTGGAGATCAACTCACCACCCTACGCCCTAGATCAACGAGGTCATAGGCGCGTGATCGGCCAGCAGTTGCCGGTCTTGTACGTGCCGTTGCCCGTGTTGTCCGGCACGAGGGCGTGGCCGCCGTTGGCGATGCGAGCGCAGACCTTGGGGTACTGGGCGATCGCGTTGAAGTCGGACGTCCCGGTTTGCCGGTGCGAGGGCTGCTGGTCGTCGATGTACCAGCGGCCGGGCGAGTGCGCGTGGCTGCCCATGATGCTGTCCGGCGGGTTGGTGCCGGACTCGTCGGCGCCGTAGAAGTGCACGTGGAAGCCGCCGTTGATGTTGAACGGCGTACCGCCGTTGTTGAAGTCGTACGTGATCGTCAGTCCGTTGCTGTCGATGGTGGCGCTGGTGATGCAGACCCACCGGGGGTTGGACATGATCTGATCCGTGCACTGCTCGTCCGGCGGCAGGGCCGGCTCGGTCGTGACCTGCTCGGTCGGCTCGCCCGTGGCCTCCCCGGTGTCGGCGGACGGGGAACCCTCACCGAGCGGGGCCGAAGGCGTCTCGCCGCCGCCGCGCAGGGACAGGACCACGCCCGTGAGGGCCCCGACCACCACGACGACCACCGCCCCGATGAGGAGCGACAGGCGCCCGCCGCTGAACCAGCTCGGGGTCGACCCGCCGTCCGGCCGGCTGGCCGACGCACTGTAGACCGAGCCGCGCGTGGGGGGAGGGCCGACCGGCGCGGTGCCCACGGACGCGGTCCCCACGGTCGCCGCCCCGACCGGTCGGCTCGGGGCCGCGGTCGCGCGCACCGAGGCCGTACCCACCGTGGCCGGCCCTGCGGGCCCAGCCACGCCCGGCGCGGTTGCACCGCTGGCCGCCGCGGCGCCGGCCGCCGCAACACCGGCGACGCCGGCCGCTCCCGCGACGCTGGCCGTCCCCGTGGCCCCGGGAACGGGGCCCCCGGACACGGCCGTCGACGCCACGCGACCCGCCGGCGCGTCGGAGACGGCCCGGGGAGCCGCGGCCGCCGAGAGCGCCCCGCTCGCCAGCCAGGCGGCCCCGAGCGCGACGGCGTGCTTCGGGTGGGCGTCGACCGCCACCGGACGCCCGAGCTCGGCCCCGACGAGCTGGGCCACGATCGGCATGCGCGAGGACCCGCCGACCAGCAGCACCGAGTGGAGCTGCTCGGGGGTGACGTTGGCCGAGCGCAGCGCGCGCTTGAGCGCCTCGATGGAGTCGTGCAGCGCCGGGCGCACCATCGCCTCGAACTCCGCGCGGGTCAGCCGGACCTCGGTGGCGATGTTCGGCAGCAGCACGGGGATGGAGACGTCGGTGTCGGACGAGAGGGCCTCCTTGGCCTGCACGCACTCCTCGCGCAGCCGGGCCACGGCCGCGATCGTCGTGGGGTCGTCCTCGTTCAGCTCCTCGAGCTTGCCGCCCAGCGCGCGGGCCACGTGGCTGAAGACGGCCGCGTCGAAATCGATGCCGCCGAGTCGCTCGATACCCTCGGGGCGGCCCAGGATTTCGAAGCCCGTGGCGGTCTTGCGCAGGACGGCCGCGTCGAAGGTGCCGCCGCCGAGGTCGTAGACGGCGACGATCGAGCCCGGCTCGACCCGCTGCTGCTGCGCGTAATAGATCGCGGCGGCCTCGGGCTCGGTCGTGAACGAGACTGGTTCGGGGAGGTTCGCCAGCCGGACGGCCTGCAGCAGCAGGTCCGTCTTGTACGGCCCCCAGTTCGCCGGGTGAGAGATGCAGACGCGGTCCGGCGCCCCGCCCTCGCGCGTGCTGATCTCGTCCACGACGGCGCGCAGGAGCCGGGCCATCAGCGCCTCGGCCGAGTACGGAACGCCCGCGAGCAGGATCGGTGTGGTGTCGCCCAGGCGGCGCTTGAACTCGCGAGCCACCCGGTGGGGCTCGGTCATTCCGCGCCGGCTCGCGCCCTCACCGGTCAGGAACGTTTCGTCCTCACGCAGCAGCACGACGGAGGGGATGGCCGCGCTCCGACTGCCCAGGGTCGCCGTCTCGGCGTGGCCGTCGCGCCATACCGCGGCGGCGGTGAACGTGGTACCGAGGTCGATACCGAGTGCGTACATCGAACCTGCTCCGGGGGTCGTGATGTGGGGATCCGGGGTTGCTATATGGGGAAATGTGCCAGGTCTGTCGCGGCCCGGCCGTCGTCGCGAGACGGTTGACCGTACCGATTAGGGGTGCTTGGGGGGATCTCCCCCACGCCGTGGTGCGGTGTGCGTCCCTACAGTAGTGCCATGGAACCCGCCCGCCCGCTGCACAGCGTCTTCGCCGATCTGGCCGGCGGGCGCGGTTACGGGGCTTCCTCGGGTATGACGCCCGAGGAGGTGCTGGCCGCCAACGGCCACCCGGACCTGCCCGACGGCCTGGTCGCGGAGGCGGTGGTCACCTACGCCGACACCGCGCCGGTCGAGGTGGCCGAGCACCTGGCGCCGTACGTACGCGCCCATACGGCCGTCCCGCAGCCCGGCGGCGGCTCCGGCGAGCCGGAGCCGCACTGGTACGACCTGCTGACCACCGCTCCGGTGGCGCCCGACGGCGGCCCCGACGTGATCGACGCCGAGGCGAGCCGCCTGGCCGAGCAGGCCGACGCCGTGGGCGGCGGCGACGCCCCCACCGCGGACATCGACGACGATGTCATTGATTCCGGTGACCCCGGGTCCGGGGATGCGGAGCCCGGCGGCTTCGGCTCCGGCGCTGTGGCGTCCGGCCCCTTTGGACACAGCCAGCCCGACGCGAGCGAGGAGGCCATCGGGCCCGTCGACGACGTCGCGCTGTCCTGGTCGACGGACGCGGGCCTCGACCCGGCTGGCCTCGACACCGACGCGGGCATCGACCTGGGTCCGATCGCGGAGGGCCGGGATTCCGGGCCGGCGGCCGGTGATGAGCCGGACGCCGTGGACGGCGGCTGACCACCGGGCCGACCGGACGCACGCGCACCGCCCTGATTGGACGGACGCGGCCGGCCCGGACCGGATGTACGCGGCCGGGGCCGACCCCGCCCGCCCCGGCCGCAGGGCATGCATTCGCCTATTCGTCACCGTCGTCACCCGACGCGGGCCAGGTCGGCGAGGATGCCCTCGCAGGTACGGACCGCCACGCGGCTCGCGATCGCCAGCTCGTGCGCGGTCAGCGGGTTCTCGGCCCGGCGCTGCCACCGCAGCAACGCCTCATTGGCCGCCGCCTTGATCTGCGCCTCTGATGCGTCGGCCGGCAGGCGCAGCCGGGTGTACACCGCCGCCCCGGAGCCGCCGAGGATCTGCTCGAGATCTTCGATCACTTCGGGCCGGCCGGTGACCCAGCCCGCCCGCACAGCCGAGAGCACGCGCAGTTCGTTGAACGGGTGGGCCGAGGCGATGATCTCCTCGACCTCGGCCGCGATCGTGTCGGCGCCGGGTTGCGGGACGGTCCGGACGAGGGCGTCGATCGCCAGGAGGGCCGAGCGGCTCTTGAGGACGTCCCGGCGGCCGAAGAACAGCGACGACAACAGGTCTTTGAGCGCGTTGATACCACTGTGCTCGGCCAGCTCCCGGGCCAGCTCGGTGGCGGTGTTCGCCACCTTGCGCCGCAGCAGTGCCGCCGCCAGCCGGATCCCGAAGAGCCCGAACCGGTCCAGCAACGCCCGTCGCTCCAGGTCGGTCAGGCCCAGCTCGGGCATCAGCTCCACGAACCGGTCCGCCGTCAGCAGAAGGTCGTCGATCTGATGGATCGGGACGTCGGCGACCCGCCGCAGCTGGGCCATCTCGGTCTCGGTGAGGGTCGCGGCCGTCTCGGCCAGCAGGCCGGCCACCGGGACCACGGTCTGCACCACCCGTCGGACGTTGATGTCCGTCGCCAACCGGGCCGCGATGCGCTGGGCCGACGTCATGGCGTCCATCCGGCCCACGCCGATCTCGTCGGCCCGCGACAGGACGCCGATGGCGTTGACCGGATTGGGTCGCGACACCTCGGTGTCGTGGAAGGCCCGCAGGAACTCCAGGTCGCCCGCGTGCAGGTGTCGCATGAGGTAGATGACCGCGTCGGCCGGCGTCTCCTCGTCCTCGGTGGTCAGCAGCTCCCAGGTCCGGCGGGAGACGCGCTCGCTGAGCGAGCCGATGCCCGGCGTGTCGATGAGCGTGGCCGTGCGCAGCGCCTGTGAGGGCCAGGTGACGTACAGCTCCGCCACGTCCTCGGGCTTCAGCCCGGCGAGGTCGACCTGGATGGCGCCGTCCTCCCGGCTGAACCGCAGCTGCCGCGGTTCGCCGGTGACGGGGCGCGCGCGTACCTCGTACGTGTGCCCGTCGCGGTACCAGGTCACGATGCGGGTGCACTCGCCCTCGTCGGTCGGGGCGAGCCGCTCGCCCACCAGGGCGTTGAGCAGAGTGGACTTTCCCGACTTGACCCGACCGGCGATCGCCACCCGCAGCGGCTCGTCGAGCCGGTCGCGCAGCGCCGCCAGGCGCGCGTCGTGGCCCGTGCCGCGGTACACCTCCAACGCCCGGGTCAGCACCGCGCGGGTGCGTTCGATCAGCGGGTCTCTCATCTGGTCACCATCGCAGAGGCAGGATTTCCGGGGTCTACTTGCGTACGGCGGCGGCCCGCTCCCGCAACTGCCGGAGCCGGGCCAGTTCAGCGTCGATGTCCTTCAGCCGGGCCTGCCGCTCGGCCTGAGTGCGCCGGACCGCCTCGTTGGCGGCGCCCAGCGCCTCGGCGTTGGACCGGACCAGCTCCTCGGCGAGCCCCGCGTAGTAGTCGCGCAGCTCCCGCTGGATGCGGCGCAGCGTGTCGCGCGAGTCCTTGTTCATCACAAATGTCACTTCGTCGCAGTACCGCCGCACCGCGTTGCGCGCCTGCTGCTGCCGTTGCTGGAGCTGGCGTTTCTTCTCGTCGCGCAGTCCTTTGTGGCCCATCACGAGGCCGATACCGAAGGCGATCGGGCCGAGGGTGATGCCGGTCAGCGCGCCGAGCATGGTGAACATGAGGATGCCGCCGTATGCGCTCTTCAACGCGACCCAGGCCTGCTTGCCGACCGTCATGCGCTCCAGGTCGATCTTGTGGTCGACGCGCTGCTCGGAGACCAGCGCCACCGGGTTGTAGACGGAGAGCTCGTCGAGCACCTGCCCGCTCGCCTGCCGGAAGTGCGCGGCCACCTCCTCGCTGAGGCTCTCGGCCCGTTGGCGCAGCAGCGTGTAGTTGGCCAGCAGCTCGTACGAGGTCCGGGAGCGCAGCCACGCCTCCATCTGCGGCCACGTGTCGGCCGGGTCGGATTGCTCGATCGCCTCGTCGGCCTCCTGCAGGATCTGCCGGATCCGGGCCTTGAGGTCGTGGTCGATGTCCGAGTTGAGGTCGGCGATGCCGTCGGTCAGGGTCTGGCTCCACTTCGCCGTGGCCGCCCGCAGGCCGTCCAGGCGGGCCTTCGCGGCGTTGAGCTCGTCGAGGACGCGCTGGGCCGCCTTCGGGTCCGCCAGCGCCTCCCGTTCGGCGGCGAACTGGGCCGAGATCTGGTCGCAGGCGTCGATGACGTCACCGGCGGCGTTGGCGGCGACCTGGTTGGCCGCGCCGCGCCCCACCCGTTCGGTGAGCCAGCGGACGAGGTCGGGGAAGCCGGACTCGGTGTTGAGCGCGGTGTTGTTGAGCTTCGCCGCCTGGGCGCGCAGGGTTGACGAGACCGGGATGATGTCGATGCCGCCAACCTGGGCCAGGTGGCCGGCGTCCAGGTCGCGGATCTTCCGCCAGGCTGGATAGAAGTCGATCTTCGTAAGGGCACAGACCACGGTGGGGCAGAGGCTGCGGGCCTGCTGTAGGAACTCGATCTCGCTGGCGGTGAGTTCCTGGGACGCGTCGGTGACGAAGACGACCGCGTCGGCCATGGCGATCGCGGCGAGGCTCGCCGCCGCGTGCAGGGAGCCGAGCCCGCCGACCCCGGGGGTGTCGACCAGGACCAGGCCGTTGGCGAGCAGCTTGCGGGGCAGGCGGACCTCAACGCCAGCGACCGGCGCCCCGGACGGGCTCACCCGGGTGCCGGTCTCGATCGCGTAATCCCGGAAGCCGTCCATCGCGATCGGCTCCCGACTGGGCGGGTCGCCCTCGAGCAGGAGGTTCGCCGACGGCTCCGCCCCGTGGCGGACGTACGTCGGCACAGCCGTGGCCACGTCGTCGTCGACCGGGCATACGGTCGCCCCCACGAGCGCGTTGACCAGGGAGCTCTTGCCCTGCTTGAACTCGCCGGCCACGACGACGTGCACCGCCGGGTCGTCGAGTGAGCGGCGGGCCGCGGTGAGCCGGGCCTTCAGGTCAGGCCGTCCGTACGCCTCGCACGCCTGGATGCCGGACTCGACCACCTCGATCGCGCGGGCCAGCCGGGTGGACGCGACCGCCTCGGGCTCGGTCATGCTCCCTCCACTGTGCTGTGTGGGTGTTCCTGGCTGCCGGCCGGTTCACGGCTTCGGGGAAAACCCCTTCCGGCACCGTTGAGCCCGGCCGCGTCCGCGGCCGAGCTCAACGCCGGTGGGTTCACTGTGGGTCGACCTACTCGACAGGGTCGGCATCAGCCGACTTACTCGACAGGGTCGGCATCAGTCGACTTGCTCGACAGGGTCGGCATCAGTCGACTTGCTCGACAGGGTCGGCATCAGTCGACTTGCTCGACAGGGTCGGCGTCAGTCGACTTACTCGACAAGGTCGTGGTCGTCGACGCCGTTCGTCCGCTGGGGGCCGAGGCCGTGCAGCGGCGGCAGCTCCGCGTTGGTCTGGTCGCCCGAGCCGAACTCCTGCTGGTCGTCGCCGAAGTTGATGGTGATGGGCCCGATGTTGCCGCCCGAGCCGCCGTAGCCGTCGGCGTTGGCGTAGGCGTCGGCCTCGGCATCGGCGTTGGTGCTGCCGCCAGCGCCCCCCGCGCCACCGGCGCCGCCCGCGCCGCCGTCCCCGGAGGCCAACGGGTCGTACGTGCTGCTGCCGGACCCGGTGCCGTAGCCGCCCGCGCCGCCCGCGCCGCCGGCACCCCCGGCGCCGCCCGCGCCACCGCTCGCGTCCCCGGCCGTGGCGGTCCCACCGGTGGCGGTGCCACCCGTCGCGCTGCCGCCCGTCCCGGCGCCGCCGCTGGCGTCGATGTCGATGTTGGCGGTCTCGTTGCCGTCACCCACGACGTTCTCGTCGCCCTCGATCTGGGTCACGTCGTTGTCGAGGGTGATCTCGCCGGAGAAGTTGTCGCCCACGGTCACGTTGGTCGAGTTGTCGATCACGTTGTTGACCACGTAGTTGTTGACGACCTGCAGCTGCTGCACGACCTCGGTGTAGGTCTGCGGCGGGGGCGGCGGCGGAGGCGGGGTGTAGCCGGCCGGCGGGGTCGGGGCCAGCGCCGTCTTGGCCGCCGGCGGAACGCCGGGGTAGTTGCAGGCGTCGGTGACGGCCTGCTGCACGTTGATGTACTGAAGCTGGTCCTCGGTGATTCCCTCAGCCGCGAGCGAAGCCGGGATGTTGCCGACAGCCTGGGCCGCGAAGGTCGGGTTGCCGAGCAGCTTGGCGAGCCACTCAGTGAAGGCCAGCTGGACGGACTGAATCGCGGAGGTCATCGCACCGCTCCCTTCGTTGGTTGGGGCTTTGCCCCGATCCCTTCGGTTTGGGTGGGGCTTGGCCCCGATCTCATCGGTTGTTGGGGCTTTGCCCCGGGTGATCCGGCTTGGCCGCCGGAGTTGCACCCATCCTGCGATGCGTGCGCCAGTCCGGCATCGGGATCGTCCCCCTAGGATCGGGCCCCCATTAGGGGATTTCAACGAGCGGCTCGGGGGGTGTCGGGTGGAGGCGGCACCCGGTCCGCTGGCCGAAGGATCTGGGTCGGCTGGTTGAAGGAACTGGATCGGTCGGTTGGCGGCGCCGGAGGTCGATCGAATTGTCGGTGGTCAGCCGATCAGTCGGTCGGCCGTCGGTCGATCGGGCGATGTCGTCAGTTCGTCTGGTCGGTCTGGAGGAGCGAGCGGAGGGCGGCCACGAATTCGGCCCGGGTCGTTGCGCCCACCTTTGCCCGAATGCGGGCGACATGGTGCTCGACTGTCTTGGGAGAGATAAACAGTTTCGCCCCGATTTCTCGATAGGTGTCGCCGGCGAGCACCATGCGGGCGACCTCGACCTCCCGTTCGGACAGTCCACCGTGGGCGGACTCGGCACGTCCCCGGTCCGGCACGACCTCGGCGCTGGACAGCTCCCGGGCCCGCTCCAGAAGGCGCCGGGCGGCGGAGGCATCGGTCGTTCGGATCGCCGCCTGCCCCACCAGCCGAGAGCCCTCCCAGGGCAGCCCCACCGCAGCCAGCTCGCCGGCCACGATCGTGGCCGCGTCCGGGTCGACGTCGCCCGCGAGGATCCGCGCCCACAGCTCGGCCGCGGCACATTGCGCCTTCTGTCGGGGCGACCCGGCGTGGCGGCAGGCGTCGGCGATGCGTTCGGCGGCGCGCGCCGCAGCGTCGGCATCCTCGGCGGCGATCGCCACCTGGAGGTGGATCCATCCGACGACCACGGCCCAGTCGGGCGGCGAGCCGAGCCAGTGCAGGATCGTGTCGAGCGCCTCCATGACGAGGGCCACGCGCCCGTGCTGACGCAGCCGGGCGGCCGCCACGACCAGCTCCTCGAGCGGCTCGACGCTGAAGATGTCGACCGTACGGCGGGCCAGGGCGGGCTCGACCCCGGTCCAGGCGTCGCGGAGGGCGGCGATGTCCCCGCTGCGCCGGGCGATCCCCGCCCGCAGCGCGGCCCGCAGCACCACCTCCCGGGCGGGGCCGAAGGCTCCGGCCAGGCTGGCGGTCGCCACGCCGCCCGGGGTTGTGGTGCCCCCGGTGGCCGCACTGCCGCTGGCCGGCCCCTGGCCGGGCTCGGGCAGCCTGGTGGGTCCCTGGCCCAGCTCGAGGAGCGCCGTGTCGTACCGGCCTCCCCGCATCCGGACCCAGGCGAGCAGCAGCCGGTGACGCGCCACGAAGGCCGGGCCGCCGTACCCGAGCGCGATGGCCCGCTCGAGCAGGTGCTCGGCGGAGGCGACGTCGCCCACGATGCTCGAGAGCACGGCACCCAACGCGTGCGCGGTGTCGGGCAGCACGGTCGTCGGCGACGTCCGCTCCAGCGCCTCCGCCGCTTCGATGAACAGCGGCACCGCCGCGGCCGGACGGGCGGCCGCGGTCAGGGCGGCCTCGGCCAGCCGCCGTAGCGCCACCGGTGCGTCCACACCGGACACGTCGACGCTCTGGGCGCGCGCCAGGTCCCCGACGGCGACGAGTGACGGGACGGCGAGCAGGGGTCCGAGGCTGCCGGCGGCGAGCAGCGCCTCGGTGGCCCGGTCGCAGCGGCCATGGTGGGCTTCGATGGTTCCGGCGACGATCGCGGCCCGGGTCGCCTGGTCGGGGTTCGCCGCCGCTGGAGCGTCCGTCGACAGTCCCAACAGGACCGCGACCTCGGCTCGACCCACCGCGATGCTCGCCGGGTCGGCGCCCGCGGTGATGGCGTCGTCGTACCAGCCGAGCGCGGCGGCCGGGTCGTCGAAGCGCAGCCGCTCGGCCGCGGCGGCGAAGACGGCGGCTGAGGTCGGCACGTACGCCCGGGCCGCCCTCAGCTGGGTCGCCGCGGTCAGTGGATCAGCCCCGACCGCGATGAGCGCGGACGCCACGGACTCGTGGACCCGGCGACGCTCCGCGGCCGGCAGGTCGGCCAGCAGGGCGTCGGCCACGGCCGGGATCATCGTCTCAGCTCCGGGAAGCACCAAACCCTGATCGGTCAGGTCCCGGATCGCCGGGCCGAGCTCGGCCGGGTCCAGCCCGGCGGCCGTCGCCAGCACGGTGTCCGGCAGGTCGAGCCGCAACGCCAGCAGCTTGGCCAGAGCGGCCACTGCGGGTGGAAGCATTGTGAGACGACGATGTACGCGAGCGACGAGCGCCGGGTTGGGCTCGTCCCCGGGCGCCTCGACCAACGCGGCCACGACCGCCGGCAGCCCGCCCGACCGTGCCCACACGTCCGCGACCTGGTCGGGGGAGACCGCCCGGCCGGTCCGCGCGCTCAGCATGCGGGCGACCCCGGTCTCGTCGAGCGGCCGTAGCTGCTCCACGTGTCCGCCCACCGCCTCGTCGAGCTCGGCGTGGGCGCGGGTTGGAATCGTGGGGCGCCGGGCGATGACCAGCGTGACCCCGCGCCGGGCCGCCGCCACGAGCCGCGCGGCCTGGTCCTCGGTGAGCCGGTGAGCGTCGTCGACGAGCACGAGGCGTTCGCCCGCGGCGGCCAGGTCGGCGTCGAGTCGGGCCTCGTCCGCGATCGGCGGGTTGACTCGGATCGCTCCCCGTGCCGTCGCGGCGGCGGCGATCTGGCCCAGCCGGTGCGTGCGCCCCGATCCGTCCACGCCGATGATGACGGCTGGGCAGATCATGGCGTCGGGCGGCGGCGGGCTCACACGAGGCATGATGCCGTACGCGACCTAACCCGTCACCGACCGCCCGCACGTATGTCGTGCGTGGACGGGCGCCCGTACCTGTTCACCTCATGTACTGGCCCACCGCACATGCCCGAAGTGGGCCTTTCCAGGCCGGACGTGGACGCGGTCGCGCCGAGCCGGGCGCGCTCGGTCAGGCCGCCTCGAATTCCGTCCGGGGCAGCCGGCGCAGCATCACCATCCCGACGACCGCGCAGGCCACCCCGAGGCCGAGGAGGAACAGGTCGACCACAACCGAGACGGGTGGGACGGCGAACGCCACGCCAGAGAAGGAAACGTATCGGCTGAGCATTGATCCGACGATGAAGGTGGCATCGACGACGGCGATCGCCAGAAGCCATCCCGGTGACCGACGCACGGCCGGTACCGCGAGGGCCACGACCATGCCCACGAGGAGCGCGAGCCGCCAGAACACTGCTACGTCGATCGCCCACAGCCACGACCAGTCGCGCCGGCCGTAGCCGATTGCGTGCGCGGCGAGCACCAGCGATGACGCAAGATAGACGCTGAGCCAGACACCGCGCCTGGGCCGGGAACCGTCGGGGACGGCGAAGAGCAGCAGGGCACAGACGGCCGGCCATGCCACGGCGAGTAGGACCGTGGCCGTAAAGTCGCCCGAGATGACGGTCACGCCCACAATCAGGGCCAGAATGAACACGGCCACGGTTCGGGCCGCCATGATCCAGCCCAGCACGAGGGCGCCGTAGGCCACAATCCACAGCAGCCAGTAGAGCGCGAAAAGCCAGACGTCCGCCTCGTTCAGTGGCCTCTCCATGGGACGCCAGAGGACCCGCGCGGCCAGCTGGGTCAACGAGGCGGTGGCCATGAAGGCTTGGTGCAGCAGCAGCATGAGCGCCAAGGCGTAGGCAGCGTGGTGCCACGCCTTCCCCCGTGGCGACTCGTACTGGCCGGCGAGCCGGAGCCGTACGGCCAGGGCGATTACGCTCAGTCGCTCGCCGAGTGGAGGCCGGTTGACGCCGCGGCCCTCGGCGCTGTGCAGAAACGTGGTGACCATGTCCTCTTCCCAGGCCTGGCGGTAGCCGGCCGGAAGCAGGCGCAGCAGGCGGCGGTAGCGGTGCTCCAGGTCGGTGTTCACGATGCCTCGCCCAGTTGAAGATTGATCGATCGCAACCGCCGGGCGGCGGCCCGGGCGTTGGCGGCTTGGTGGGCCGCCTCGGCGCGGACCGCCTCGAGACCGGCGTTGGTGATGCGGTAGTAGCGGCGCAACCGCCCGTGGTACGCCTCCTCACGGTCGAGCTCGACCAGCCCTTCGCTGACCAGGCGGTCGAGAATCCCGTACAGAGAGCCGATCTTCAGCTGCACCCGGCCGCCCGAGAGCTGGTCAACCTCGCCCACGATCCCGTACCCGTGCCGCGGTTCGCCGATCAACGCGGTGAGGACGAAGAACGTCGGCTCACTCATGCTCATGTCACGAATATAATGCCTGCCATGATATAAGGCAACGGTTGGGTCCGGGCGGGCGGCGGTCACCGGGCTGGAGATCGAGTTCGAGGTGGTCGCCGCTACGGGCCCCGTTGGACACTTTGCTCGAGTTCGAATACGCGATGGCAACGGTTGGTCAGCCAAGGTGAGCTTCGTCTGCCTCTGTGACGAGTCGAGAATGGCCGACGTGGTCGTCCGGTCGAGAGGGTTGCTGGTTTCCGAAACGATCGCGTTTGCGGCGTCGGTGGGCAGGGCGGGTGATTGGGAATGCTTGAGCCCACGCCATCCCGGGTGATCCCGGCGGTCTGATCGAGCGCTGAGCCGACGGCGACATCGGACGGGTGATGTCGTCCACGTATGTGTCTACTGTGGTCAGTCTGGCTTGGGGGTCGGCGGTCGGCCGGAGCTCCTGGATGAGCTGAAATGAAAAACAATGAGTCAGCTGGCTGAGGGGTAACGGCGTTCGTGGGTAACGGGCGGTTTTCGAGCATGTTGCACTCGCGACGCCCTATGGCTTGATCATTGATCAATGCCTAAATGCAAGGGTTCTCCCTAGATACGGAAACCAGGCTTCTCTATTTATCATCGTCTGACCGTAGGTCGCACGCGGCGGGACCGCGGAGACCCCGCGGTCCGGCGTGCCAGCACATTGAGGAGTGAGGAATGTCTGGTCTTCCTCGAATGCGCCGGCGAGCGTTGCTGATAGCGGCCGTGACCACAGTGGCGGCCGCCGTCACGCTCGGCGCGGCGGGCCCCGCCAACGCGGCACCGATTGGCGACATCATTGGCGAAGCGGCACCGGGTGCCATCGAGGGTCGTTACGTGGTGGTGCTGAAGTCCGATGTCGTGGGGGCGGCCGGCACCGCCCGCGCGAAGGAGAACGTCCGCGGTAAGGCGCTGGGGCTGGCCGGCAAGTACGGCGGATCGGTCGGCGAGGTCTACGACGCGGCGCTGACGGGATTCTCGGTGACGATGAGCCCGGGCCAGGCTAAGAGATTGGCGGCCGACCCGGCGGTGGCCTACGTCGAGCAGGATCGAGTGATTACGCTCGAAGCGACGCAGACCAATCCGCCGTGGGGTTTGGACCGCATCGATCAGCGTAACCGTCCGTTGAGCGGCACCTACACGTACCCGAACACGGCGTCCAACGTGCGGGTGTACGTGATCGACACCGGCATCCGGACCACGCACAACCAGTTCGGCGGCCGCGCCACGTGGGGGGCCAACTTCGCCGGCGGGCAGAACACCGACTGCAACGGCCACGGCACCCACGTCGCCGGCACGATCGGTGGATCGACTTACGGTGTGGCCAAGCAGGTCCGGCTGGTCGCGGTGAAGGTGCTCAACTGCTCCGGCAACGGCACGACCTCCGGCGTGGTCTCCGGCATCAACTGGGTCACGGCCAACGCCGTGAAGCCGGCCGTGGCGAACATGAGCCTCGGCGGTGGCGCGAGCACCGCAATCGACAACGCGGTCGCCAACTCGGTCGCCTCCGGCGTGACCTACGTCGTGGCGGCGGGCAACTCTGGCGCGAACGCCTGCAACTACTCGCCGGCTCGCTCGTCGTCGGCGATCACCGTGGGCGCGACCACCAATGCCGACGCCCGCGCGTCGTTCTCCAACTACGGCAGCTGCCTGGACATCTTCGCGCCCGGGGTGAACATCCTCTCCTCCTGGTACACCAGCAACACCGCCACGAACACGATCAGCGGAACGTCCATGGCGTCACCCCACGTCGCGGGCGCGGCGGCGCTGGTCCTGTCGGCGAACCCGACCTGGAGCCCGGCCCAGGTGAAGAACTACCTGGTCAGCAACGCCACCACGGGCGTCGTCACCAGCCCCGGCTCCGGCTCGCCCAACCGCCTCCTGTACGTGGTCAACTGACCCCGACCATCCAGATCGACTAACCCCGATCATCGTGGTCAACTGACGCCGACCATCGTGGTCAGCTGACCCCGACCACCACCCGCGATCTTGGCCGAACCGTCATCGTCGATGCCCCGTCGCGTGACCTCGGCCAAGATCGTCGGGTGGATTGGTTTATGGACGGGTTAGTTGGCGGCGGGATCACCACGAGACGAGGCTCAGCACCCGGCGGCGGTGAGCAGCCGCCGGCGGTGAGCGTATGTCGGCGGTGAGCACGGTGCGGCGGCGAGAACGTGGCGGCGGTCAGAACGTGGCGAAGGAGCGGATCGGCATCCGCGGGCCGAAGCGGGGCGCCGCGTAGCCGGCCCGCTCCAGCAACAGGCAGACCCGGCCGCGGTGACCGCGGAACGGCTCGAGCAGCTCCAGCATCCGGACGTCGGCAGGGCTCAGGGCACCGGCGCGAGCATCGGGCCCGGCCGAGCGCGCTCCGGCCCGCACCTGACCGGCCAACGCCCAGGCGACCATGTGCGGGGTGTGCCAGTCGCCGACCGAGACCGCGTCCGAGTCACCGTACGCCACCCGGACCACCTCGGCCGATGTCCATGGTCCGATGCCTAGGATGGCGGTCAGGCGGCGGCCGGCCTCGGCGGAGTCGCGGCAGCGCTCCAGACGCGGGGCGTTGACCGACGCCCGGGCGAGCGTGTCCGCCCGGCGCTGCTCGACGCCGAAGCCGTGCATGACCCAGTACGGCACGGTGGCCACGGTGGCGGGGTCCGGCGGGGGGAGCAGGCCCACGGCGGGGCCGGGAGCGGGTGGTCCGCCGGTCACGCGGTGGCAGTACCGCACCGTGGCGGCGTACGCCCGGTACGCCTCGGTGCCCGTGACCTTCTGCTCGAGAATGGTGCGCAGCAGTCGCTCGTAGACCCGGCCGGTGGCGGGGAGCCGCAGCCCTCGGTGGCGGCGGGCCAGTTGGGCCACCAACGGGTGGCGCTGCGCCACCTCGGCGAAGCCCGAGAGGTCGTCGCGCAGCCCGGCCACCGCGTCGGCTTGGTCCACTACCCAGGCGGCCCCGGGTCCGTAGCCGGTGGCTAGCAGTTGGCCGGCCTGGCGCCGCAGGCTCAGCGTGGCCAGGCCGTCCGGTGTGCGCGTCACCCACCAGAAGACCCCGTCGGCCAGGCGCTGACAGGGGTCGTGCCGGCCCATGGGCAGCTGCCCGACCGTGCCGACGAAGTCGTAGTCGTCGGGGACGGTCAGCGTGCGGGTGACGGTACGAGTCATGACGCCGTGACCCTACAACCCTGAGCGGGGAGGCCCCGACGCCTCACCGCGGGAGTCTCCGTGCGCCTCACCGCGGAAGCGACCCGACGCCTCACCGCGGAGCAACGCCTACGACTCGGTGCGGGGTGCACTCTACGACTCATCGCGGGAGTGACCGTACGACTCATGGCGCGGCCATACCGCTCAGGCGGCGCGGTGCGGGGCGGTGGCGGCGGCCAGCCCGCGCAGCAGCAGACGCTGGTCTCCGAGCATGCCGCGCAGCTTACGCTCCAGGCCGGCGATCGGCGTCAGGTTCTGCGGGGCGCGGGGGTCCTTGTACGGGTGGGAAGCGAACCGCGGCAGGGTGAGCGTGGCCAGGTCGGCGAGCGCGATCGCCTCGGACTTGGCCAGGTCGGCCGAGCACTCGACCCGGACCACCCCGGCCCACGGCGCACGGCCCCCGCCGGGCAGCCGCAGGTACCAGGTGTACCGGTGCCACGAGGTGCCGAGCAGGAACACCGGCGTACGTTGCCCCGGGCCGAGCCGAGTGACCACACTGGACAGCTCGGGCGGCAGGTACTGCACCCGGTGGGTCTTCACGTAGCCCAGCGCGCGGGGGAGCTGGTCGCGGCCGGTGAGCGGCCCGTCGAGTACCAGCAGGTCGTCGTCGGCGGTGTACTCGGGGCCGAGCGTCTCGGTAGTGGCCCGGGCCAGGGTGGAGACCTCGATCTCCAGCGCCCGCAGCCGGGTCTGGATGGCCTGCTTGATCTGGGCCAGCTCCATGCTCGCCACCCGGTGCACCTGGTAGCGGGCGTGGCCGGTGACGATGTCGGAGGCGTCGAGGCTGGAGGTGAAGAAGCCCCGCACCACCCGGGCCCCGGCCACGTTGGCGCTGCCGCGCCGTAGGTCGCACCGCACCACTCCGGCCGCGTAGGAGGCGGCCAGTCCGGTGTGGACGGTGCTGTCGGACTCCTCGACGTAGATGTGTGCGTCGATGCGCCGTACGCCGTCGACGAGGAGGACCGTGCTGGGCAGGGCCCGACCCGCGGCCGGGGTCACCGGAGCCCAGGCCGTGGGGTCGCGCTCGACCTCGAGCCGGACCTGGGCGCTGCTCTCGCCCGTGGGCTCGGCCTCGCCGGCCTCGATCGCAGCGCCGTAGGCCGGGTCCCAGGCGTCCACGAACAGCTTCACGTCGGCGCTGTCGGTCACGGCTCGGTCTGCCACGTCCGTCAGGGTGTCAGATGGGTGCGACATTCGACCCGCTCACACCGACACCCGGGTGACCCGGGCTGTGCCCCGGGCGTCCCGGCTCACCTCGAAGCGCACCGGGATTCGCTCAGCGAGCCCGGCCACGTGGGTCACGACCCCGACCATCCGGTCGCCGCGGGCGGCCAGGTTCTCTAGCGTCGCCGCCACGGTGTCCATGGTGTCGGGGTCCAGCGTGCCGAACCCTTCGTCGAGCAGGATCGATTCCAGGCTGGCCGATGCGCTGGAGAGCCCGGCGAGCTGCTCCGACAGCGCCAGCGCCAGCGACAGCGACGCCTGGAACGTCTCGCCGCCCGACAGCGTGCGCACGGCTCGGGGAAGCCGGGCGTCCCAGTGGTCGATGACCGAAAACTCCCCGCTCTTGTGGATCAGCTCGTACCGCCCGTTGGAGAGGTCGTTGAGGATTCGCGACGCCCCCTCCACCAGCGCGTCGAGCGCCTCGGTGAGCAACCAGCGCTCGAACTGGTTGGCCCGCAGGTGCTGGGCCAGCGCCTTGGCGACCCGGGCCTCGCGTTCGTACTCCTCGATCTGCTCGGTGAGCCGGGCCGCCCGCTCCCGCCGCTCGAGCACCCGGTCCCGCGCGGCCCGGGCCCGCTCGACGCCCAAGGCCGCCGCTTGGCGGTAGCCGGCCGCGTCGCGGGTCGAGACGGCCACGCCCGTCCCGGCCAGCAGCGCGTCGAGCCGTCCGGTCACGTCGGTGAGGGCGGCCAGGGCCTTCTCCGCCGCGGCCAGGCAGGCGTCGCGGTCGCGGGACCGCTCGGCCGTACGCTCCCGGGCCCACGCGTCGAGCGCCTGCCAGGACTCGACGAGACGGTCCCGGTCCGGGCTCGGCGGGCCCAGGGTGGCCACGGCGTCCCGGGCCCGGTCGTACTCCTGCCAGGCCCGGCGCAGCCGCTCCTCGGCCGTGGCGAGCCGGCTGGTCGCGGCCCGCACCGACTGCCGAGCCGTCCGGACCGCCTCGGCACAGGTGGCCGCGGCCCGCTCCTTCTCGGCGATCGCGGCCAGCGCCGACTCCACCGCGGCCACGTCCGGTGCACCGTCGAGTGTGGACTCCAGCGCGGCCAGCCGGGCCGCCGACTCCTGGTGCTTGGCGGACACGGCGGCCAGCCGGCGGTCGGCCTCGCGCAGCGCCCGGTCCTCGGTCCGCTCGGCCTCGACCGCGGCCTGCGCCGTCTTCTCGGCCTGGGCGAGCTTCTCCCGGGCCGCCCTCAGCCGAGGGCTTCCGGTCGCCGGGATGGTGGTGACCGGTTGCTCGCAGACCGGGCAGGGCTGCCCCTCGACCAGGTGCACTCGCAGCGACGCCGCTCGGTCGGCGGTCGTGGCCGCCTCCACGTCCGCCTGGGCCGCCCGGACCGCTGCCGCGGTCTTCTCCACGGCGGCCCGCGCGGTGGCGAGCCGGGCCGTGGCCCGCTCGTGCTCGGCGGTGGCGGTGGCGAGCGCGGCGGCCACCTCAGCCAGCCGGCTGGCGAGGCGGGCGCGCTCGGCGTGCGCGTCGAGCAGGCGGGTCAGTTCGGTCCGGTCGCCGGCCGCGGCCAGCTCGGCCCGGGCCTTCTCCTCCTGGTCCTCGGCGGCCTCGACGGCGGCCTGTGCAGCCGCGGCGGCGTCCCGGGCCGCGCTGACCTCGGTGTGCAGCCCGGCCAGGCCGGCCGGGGGCCGCACCGACTGCAGCGCGGTCAGGTCGCGCTCGACCGCGGTCAGCTCGGCCTGGGCGGCCGCGCCGGCGCGGTGGGCCTCCTCCAGCTCGGGCAGTAGCGCCTCGACGTCGCGCACCACGGTCTCGGCCGCCGCCAGCGCCTGCTCGGCCGCGGCCAGGGCGGCGTCGTCGGCCCCGCTCAGTTCGCCCAGCAGGCCGCGCGTGGCCGCCACCTTCGCCTCGGCCTCGCGCTGGCGCTGGCCGGCGCGTTCGCCGATGCGTTGGTACACGTGCAGCCCGAGCAGGTTGACCAGGATCTCCTGGCGCTGTGCCGGCTTGGCGTGCAGGAAGCGGGCGAACTCGCCCTGCGGCAGCACGACGCAGCTGGTGAACTGCTCGTACGGCAAGCCGACCGCCTCGAAGACGGCATCCTCCATTTCGGACCAGGTCCCGGCCAGCACGGTCCCCAGCGACTCGCCGCGCTCGGTGACGGCGGCGTCGAAGGTCCGCAGGTCGAAGTCCGGCGGGAGCTGCTCGAGCCCGGCGTGGGCGGTGGTCACCCGGCCCTTGGTGTCCCGGCGCACCACGCGGGTGGCGACGAACCGAGCGCCGGAGGCCTCGAAGACGAGCCGGACCTTGGCTTGGGCCGTGGACGGAGCGAGCGCGTTCTCAATGCGCCGACGGTCGCCCCACCGGGGCACGGTGCCGTAGAGAGCGAAGCACATGGCATCGAGGATGGTGGACTTCCCCGAGCCTGTCGGCCCGACCAGGGCGAAGAAGTCGGCGTCGGTGAAGTCCACTGTGGTGGGTTCCCGGAAGACGGTGAACCCGTGCAGGTCCAAGCGCAGCGGCCTCATGCGTTCACCCCCAGGCTGCCCGGCGTGACGCACTCCTCGTACAGCTCGTTGAACAGCGCCGCCACCGCCGGGTCGTCGACCCCGCGGGCGGTGAGGTACTCGGCGAACAGCTCGCGCGGCGAGCGGGCGGTCGCGTTCGGGGCGCGGGTGGCGGTCGTGGTGGTGGCGGCCACGGCATCGGGGTCGATGCGGACCTCCAACGCCCGGGGGAGCAGCTCCTGGACCTCCTCCTTGAGGCCGGCGCGGGGCGCCTCCCGTACGTAGACCCGCAGCCAGGCCTCCGGGTCGATCGTCAGCGCCCGCAGCTCGGCCAGGGTGCCCCGAACCGTACGCAGGGGCACCGCCGCGGTCAACGGCACCGCCGTGATCCGCGGGGCCGTGCGGGCGGTGACCTCGACCAGCGAGACCGAGGGGGTGTTCTCCTCCTCGCCGAAGTCGACGGCGATGGGGGAGCCGCTGTAGTGCACGGGGCAGGGGCCGGGCACCTGCTGGCGCCGGTGCAGGTGGCCCAGGGCGACGTAGTGCGTCGACGACGGGAAGATCGTCGACGGCACCGAGTACGCCTCGATGGTGTGCGCGTCGCGCTCCCCGCCGCCCGTCTTGCCGCCCACGACGGTCAGGTGCGCGGTGATGAGGTTGACGGTCTCCGACCCATCGGTGAAGTCCGCGGTCAGCGTGGCCAACAGGCGGGCCACGTGGTCGGCGTAGGTGGCCGACGCCTCGGCCGCCGAGAGCTCGAACATCTCCGACGCCCGCACCGCGTACCGCTGGGAGACGAACGGCAGCGCGGCCAGCCGCCACGCCTCGCCCGCGGGCGTAGTCCCGGTGACGAGGTGGTCCTCCGGTTTGCCGACGAGCCCGCGCAGGGTGATGCCGGCGCCCTCGGCCCAGGTCCGCAGCGCATCCAGGCGCGGGCCGTGATCGTGGTTGCCCGCGACCACGACCACGGCGGCCGCGTGCCGACGCAGGGCGGACAGGGCCCGTACGGCCACCTTCTCGGTCTCGGCCGACGGCGCGGCGGTGTCGTAGATGTCCCCGGCCACGATGACCAGGTCGGGCCGCTCCCGCTCGGCGATGTCGACGATCTGCCGCAGCACGGCGATCTGTTCATCCATCCGGGACTGTCCCTTGAGGACCTTCCCCAGGTGCCAGTCGGAGGTGTGCAGCAGCTTCACCGTTCCTCCTAGAACGGGATGTCGTCGTCGGGCACGGTCTGCCGGCGGGCGGCCGCGACCACGGCGAACGCGTCGGCCGCGGTCACCGCCGAGCGCAGCGTGCTGGCCGGCGGCGTTCCGGCTTCCTCGCTGCGGGTGGCCCAAGCCGGGAACGGGAACTCGGCCACGAGCGGCACCGGGATGTCGGGCTGGTTGACGAACATCGTGCCGGGCTTGGCGATCAGGGCCCGCTTCTGCTGGGCGGGCGGCAGGAAGCCGTACTCGGGCCGGCTCACCTCGGCCGCGTCGAGCCGCCCGGTCACCTTGATGGCCGAGTTCACCAGGATGCGACGCTCCACTTCGGACGCCGTCTGCTGCGCTCCGATCAGCACCACGCCCAGCGACCGTCCGCGCTCGGCGATGTCCAGCAGCACCTCCTTGATGGGGGAGGTGCCGTCCCGCGGCGCGTACTTGTTGAGCTCGTCGAGCACCACGAAGAGCAGGGGCTTGCGGGTGCCCGACTTCTCCTTGCGCTCGAACTCGGACTTGAGGATCACGCCGACCACGAACCGCTGGGCCCGGTCGGGCAGGTTGTGCAGGTCGACGACCGTGACCTGCTTGCTCTCGGCGGTGTTCACGCCGTGGGGCCGGTCGGTTGGCAGGTCGCCCCGGATGAGCCGGGCCAGGTCGCGCTTGCTGGAGATGAGCCGGCGCAGGAACGCGTTGACCGTGCCGAGCCCGACGGCCGAGCCCGTCCAGTCGGGGCGGGTCTCCTCGTCTAGCAGCCGGTCCTGGATGAGGTCGACGAGGTCCTCGTAGGAGCCCACCCGGCGGCCGTCGACGACCACGCCGCCGTCGGCCGGCTCGGCCACGCGGGCCAGGTGGGCGGCGACCGCGTGGACGACCATCGTGTACTGCTGGCGGTCGTCGTCGGCGTCGGCGAAGACGAAGGGCAGCAGGCGCTCGGTGCAGAACTCGGCCACCGTCCAGTAGAAGGCGTCCACCCCGGTCATGCGGCTGGCCACATCGGGGGCGCCGGTGGGGTCGCCCGTGCGAGGCGGGGCGTAGACCTGGACGTCGGGGAAGGGCCCGACCGGCAGGCCCAGCTTGGCGTACGCCGCCTCGACCTTCTCGTCGATGCGGGTGTTCGGATGGTCGAGGAAGAGCAGGTCCTCACCCTTGACGTTGAAGATCAGCGCCCGGGTGTTCGTGGTCTCGCCCGCGCCGCCCAGCACGCCCGAGCGGAACGCCGCGTAGAGCAGCCAGGTGGCGAAGCTGGTCTTGGTGGCCACGCCCGAGATGCCGGAGATCGACACGTGGGCGCCGCGGGTGCCGTCGAGGAACTCGGCGTTGATGTACAGCGGCTCCCCGTCCCGACCGAAGCCGATGGGGATGCGCTTGTCCATCCGGTCGAAGTACAGGGCGCCGTCCCGCTCGGACCCGCCGGCCCGCCGGACCACGGCGCCCGGCTCGGGCGGCACGTAGACCTCGGGCTCGACCCGGGTGGTGGTGATCTCGGCCGCCTCCTGGATCTGGGCGGGCAGCATGCCGTCGGCGATCGCGAAGACGTCGGAGTCGTAGCTGGCCCCCTCGTGCCGGGCCCGGACCTGCGTCACCACCCCGGAGATCGTCACGGGCTCGCCGTTGGGCAGCACCCGGGTCGTGACCACCACGTCGTCCAGCTGCAGGTACGCCCCCGGGCTCACCGCCACCCAGAACTGCAACGGGGTGGCGTCCAGCGTCCCCAGCACCCGTCCGATCGCCGGCCCGTCGCTGGGGTGCCCTCCCTCGAGGTGCCTGCCGTCGAGGAGAGCGTCGTACGCTGGGCGCTCGCCCGGACCACCCGCCCTTGTCATGCGAGGCATCCTGCCCGATCGGGCCGACATCTCCCGGCAGCCGCGCCGCTGCGGCGATTCCGGACACCGGGTGGTTTCTGACAAACGCCGGCTTGTTCGGGCAATTCGGGCGAGTTGTGGCGACCCGAGGGGCCGCGAACGAACGGGTGCTGGTCGTTACTCCCCGGGTCGGCCGGTCGCCGGTTCGCCCGGCTTCTTGGTGCGGTGCTGGCAGTCGCACCAGGTGCCGCCGCGGCACCGCTCATGCCGGCCCTCACGGCAGGGCAGACAGATCACGCGGTCCAGCCTAGTCTGGCAGGTGGGTCGCCAACGACCGGCCGCCCGCGCTGGGTGGAAGCGCTTTCGGGGTGGCTGTTTGCGTGTGGGAGCGCTTTCATCGTCATTCTTCACCGTCTGGTTGTCCGACGGTCCTCTGCGCGTGCAGAACTTCGCAAATCCGGACACTAGTGGTCCACAATGGTGCGCTCGCGACATCTGTTGGTAACGAATTGGGAACGCTCCCATGGACCCATTGACACTGGCCCGTCATGGCGGTTTGCTGTGGGAGCGCTCCCGCCACATGTGGCTCCTGCCACATGATGCGGCTCTGGTGTGGCGTTTGCGCAGGTCACACGCCACGGTGGCGAGACACCGACGCGGCGCTGGACAGCGCAGGGGTCGCACCGTTCATTCACACATCACGACCTGAGAGGGGTCCGGGATGAGCGTTACGAAGCACCGCCTCAGCCGAGTGGCGGCGGTTGCTTGCGTGTCGACGGTCGCGCTGGGTGCGGCCGTCGCGTGTGGAAGTGACGAGCCGACTGACCCTGGCGCCAAGCCGGAAGTCCTCGTGATCGACACCTTTGGCGACATGGGCTACAGCAAGCTCGCCAAGGATTTCGAGGCGGAGTACGGCATCAAGGTCCAGATCCGGAACACCGCGCAGCTCGGTGACTACACACCGCAACTCGTCCGTTACCTCGCCACCGGCCAGGGCGCGGGCGACGTCGTGGCTCTCGAGGAGGGCATCATCACCCGGTTCAACCCGGGTAACTTCATCGACCTGCGGCCGTACGTCGGCAACATCGACAACGAGTACCTCGAGTGGAAGTTCAAGCTCGGCATCGCGCCGAACGGCAAGCTGTTCGGCCTGCCGACTGACGTGGGCTCGCTCGGTGTCTGCTACCGGATCGACCTGTTCGAGGAGGCCGGCCTGCCGACCGACCGGGACGAGGTCTCCGACCTGTGGCCGACCTGGGAGGACTTCATCGAGGTCGGTCAGCAGTACCGCGAGGCCACCGGCAAGGCCCTGCTCGACTCGGTGACCACCGCGATGTCCGCTCGGATCGTGCAGACCGGTGGCGAGATCTACTACACCGCCGACTACCAGCTCTACAAGGGCGAGCCGGAGAAGGAGAACCTCGTCGCGGCCAACAGCCAGGCGGTCAAGGACGCGTGGGACCTCGCCGAGGCGCTCATCGAGGCCGACGTGACTGCCAAGGTGGCCACCTGGTCGCCCGAGTGGACCGAGGGCTTCAAGACCGGCACCTTCGCCGCCACCCTCTGCCCGTCCTGGATGACCGGTATCGTCGCGGCCAACTCGGGTGAGGAGAACGCCGGCAAGTGGGACATCGCCGCCGTGCCCGGTGGCGGTGGCAACTGGGGCGGCTCGTGGCTCGCGGTTCCCACCACCTCCAAGTACCCCGAGTGGGCGGCCAAGCTGGCCCGGTACCTGACCGACGCCAACGGCCAGCTGGAGGCCTTCAAGGAGGCCGGCCCGCTGCCGACCCACCTCGAGGTGCTGGCGAACCCCGAGTTCCAGGCGTACACCAACCCGTACTTCAACAACGCCCCGACGGGGAAGATCTTCGGTGAGACCGTGACGAAGATCGACCCGGTCATTTACGGCCCGCGGCACGCGGACGTCCGTGAGCGGGCGATGGAGCCGGCGGCTCGCCTCTGGGAGCAGGGCCAGATGACCCGCGAGCAGGCCTTCGACCAGTTCCTCAACGACGTCCCGCTGCAGGGCTCGTACTAGGAACTGGGCTCCCTGAGCCGGACAGATAGGTAACTCGGTGGCGCCCGGCACGCCGGGCGCCACCGAGGCCGGTCCGACTGGGCGCGCCGTACGGCCCGTACGGCCACCGCCGACCCCCGATCGGGCGCACGCCCGCACCACCTGTGGACCACCGCGACCGCCGAGGACTCCCAGCCATGGCACTGACCACCGCGCCGCCGCAAGCGCCCTTGACCCAGCAGCCCGAGCCGGTGCGGCGCCGCCGGGTGCTGCTGAGCAGGTTCGACCTGAAGGCCTCGCCCTACCTGTACATCCTGCCGTTCTTCGTGGTGTTCGCGATCTTCGGCGCGTACCCCATGTTCCGCACGCTGTACATGTCGTTCTACGACTGGGACCTGGCGAACGCGCGCTTCGACCCGCCGGTCTTCATCGGGTTCGACAACTACGAGCGGATGCTGAGCGATCCGTACTTCTGGAACGCGATGCGGAACACCTTCGGGGTCTTCCTGCTCGCGACCATCCCTCAGTTGGCGCTCGCGCTGCTGATCGCGGCCCTGCTCAACCGCCCGATCCTGAAGGGCAAGACCTTCTTCCGGGTAGCGATCCTGCTGCCCAACGCCACCTCGGTGACGGCGGTCGGCATCATCTTCCTGACCATGTTCAAGGACACCGGCGTCATCAACTGGGCGCTGGGTCTGATCGGGATCGGTCCCATCGACTGGCACGGTGACGGCGGTTTCTGGTCCTACTGGGTCGCCGTGTCCACCATGGTCGACTGGCGGTGGACCGGTTACAACGCGCTGATCCTGCTCGCCGGCATGCTCGCCATCCCGCGGGACCTGTACGAGTCGGCCGCCATCGACGGCGCCAGCGCCTGGCGTCAGTTCTGGTCGGTCACCTTCCCGATGCTGCGGCCCACCTTCCTGTTCGTCTCCATCGTGGCGATCGTCGGTGGTCTGCAGCTGTTCACCGAGCCGGTCATCTACACCTACGGCTACACGGTGCGCGGTGGCGACCAGCGCGAGATCCAGACGCTGACCATGTACATGTATGAGAACTCGATGGTGAGCTTCAACAACGCGGGGTACGGGGCCGCCATCTCCTGGTCGTTGTTCCTTCTGATCATCATGGCCTCGATCGGCAACTTCCTGCTGATCCGGCGGACGGCGAGGTGAGGACGGTCATGGCACTACTGCGTCGACGCGGCGTTCGCCGGACCAGCCCGTGGGTCTACATCGGACTGATCCTGATCAGCCTGGTCTCCATCTACCCGCTGTACTTCGTGTTCGTCATCGCGACCCGGTCGCTGGACGCGCTGAACAGCCCCACCCCCACGTGGTTGCCGGGGGGCGAGTTCCTCAACAACTTCAACAAGGCCCTGGAACGGGACAACGTCCACTTCTGGAAGGGCCTGATCAACTCGGTCATCGTGTCGAGCGTGGTCACGCTGAGCGTGGTGCTGACCTCGACTCTGGCCGGGTTCGCCTTCGCGAAACTGAAGTTCCGGGGTCGCAACGCGCTCATGCTCACGATCCTGGTGACCATGATGGTCCCGACGCAGCTGGGCCTCATCCCGCTGTGGGGAATGATGCAGCAGTGGGGTCTGGTCTACAGCATCTGGGCGGTGATCCTGCCCTTCCTCACCAGCGCGTTCGGGGTGTTCCTCATGCGGCAGTACACGCTCAGCGCGGTGCCGGATGAGCTGATCGAGGCAGCCCGAGTCGATGGGTGCACCACGTTCCGTACGTACTACAGCGTGGTGCTGCCGGCCGTGGCGCCAGGCGCGGCCGTGCTGGCCCTGCTCACCTTCATGGAGCAGTGGAACAACTACCTGTGGCCGCGGGCGGTTCTCTCCCCGGACAACCCGACGCTGCAGGTCACCCTCGGGTACATCTCGTACACGTACTACACGGACTACTCGATGGTCTTCGCGGCCCTGGCGGTCGCGATCCTCCCACTCATCCTGGCAGTTCTCTTCTTCGGTAAGCAGATCATCGGCGGAATCATGGAAGGCGCGGTCAAGGCGTGAACACTTCAGGGGCGGGCGGAGTGTCAACGGAGCCGAATGTCCAGCCGGGCGTGTCGCACAACGACGCCCGGCCGGCGGAGGCCACCGTGGACCCGGCGGCGCTGGCGAACGGGGGGCGTCGGTTCCCGGAAGGGTTTGTCTTCGGTGCCGGCACCGCGGCGTACCAGATCGAGGGGGCCACGTCGGCCGACGGTCGCACGCCGTCCATTTGGGACACGTTCAGCGAGCGTCCGGGCGCGGTGAAGGAGGGGCACACGGGCCACGTGGCGGTGGACCACTACCACCGCTATCGCGAGGACGTCGCCCTCATGCGGGAGATCGGCCTCAACGCGTACCGGTTCTCGGTGTCGTGGTCCCGCGTGCAACCGGCGGGCTCCGGGCCGGTCAACCCGGCCGGGCTCGACTTCTACCGGCGTCTGGTCGACGAGCTGCTCGCGAACGGAATCGAGCCGTGGCTCACCCTCTACCACTGGGATCTGCCCCAGCCTCTGGAGGACGCCGGCGGCTGGCCGTCGCGGGACACGGCCCAGCGCTTCGCCGACTACGCGGAGATCGTGCACAACGCACTGGGGGACCGGGTCAAGCACTTCACCACCCTCAACGAGCCGTGGTGCTCGGCCTTCCTCGGCTACGCCTCGGGTGATCACGCGCCCGGGCGGCGGGAGCCCGAGGCCGCGATCCGGGCCGTGCACCACCTGCTGCTCGCGCACGGGCTGGCCGTCGACGCCATGCGCGCCCAGGGCCGGGACACGCAGCTGGGCATCACGCTCAACCTGTACGCGGTCTCGCCGGCCACGGACAGTCCCGCGGACGCCGAGGCGGCCCGTCGCATCGACGGCCTGTCCAATCGGCTGTTCCTCGACCCCGTGCTCCGCGGCCAGTACCCGGAGGACGTGGTCGCCGACCTGGCGCCGGTGACCGACTTCTCCCACGTACGCGACGGCGACCTCGCCATCATCTCGCGGCCGCTGTCCATGCTCGGCATCAACTACTACAGCCGGCACGTGGTTTCGGCGCCGCCGCCCGGCCCGCACGGCCGGATCGACTGGCGGGGCTCGCATCCGCGGGGATCCAGCGTGGGCAGCGAGGCGGTCCGTTTCGTTTTCCGGGGAGTGCCGGTCACGGCGATGGACTGGGAGATCGACGCGCCCGGCCTCACCGAGGTGCTCAAGCGCGTCGCCACCGAGTACCCGTCGGTGCCGCTCTACGTCACCGAGAACGGCGCGGCCTTCGAGGACGTGGTGGGTCCGGACGGGATTGTGCACGACATCGAGCGGTGTGCGTACCTGGACGCCCACCTGCGGGCGTGCCACGACGCCATCAGCGAGGGCGTGCCCCTGCGGGGGTACTTCGCGTGGTCGCTGCTGGACAACTTCGAGTGGGCCTGGGGCTACACCCGGCGATTCGGGCTGTTCTATGTGGACTACCGGGACCAGCGGCGCATCCCGAAGGCCAGCGCTCGGTGGTACTCGTCGGTGATCGCCCAGCGGGCGTTGCCGCCGGAGCCGTTGGTGCTGGACGGGGCGACACCGTCGTCAAACTCGGCTCCACCGGAACCGAGGAAGGCGTCGTAACCAGGCACAATCGGTAACGACGAAGCGAAAGTGTCCGTCGGCACGCACGGCGGACAGCGAGCAAGGGGAAAGCAAGTGGCGGTGCAGCGGGCGAGGTCGGCGGGGCGGCCGACGCTCGATGAGGTCGCGGCGCGAGCCGGCGTCGGCCGCGGCACGGTCTCGCGGGTGGTCAACGGCTCGCCCCAGGTGTCCGAGGCGGCCCGCGCCGCAGTGATCCGGGCGATCGAGGAGCTCGGGTACGTCCCCAACCGGGCGGCCCGAGCCCTCGTGACCCAGCGGACCGACTCGGTCGCCCTGGTGGTCTCCGAGTCCGAGGAACGGGTCTTCGCGGAGCCGTTCTTCGCCGGCATCATCCGGGGGATCAACTCGGTGCTGCTGGAGACCCCCATGCAGCTGTGGCTGGCCATGGCCCAGTCGAAACGGGAACGGGAACGGGTCGAGCACCACCTGACCCGCCAGCACGTCGACGGGGTCCTGCTCATGTCGCTGCACGGGGCCGACCGGCTGCCGCTCCTGCTCGCGGAACGAGGGCTGCCGGTCGTCATCTGTGGCCAGCCGGGCGGCGACCTCAACCTGGACAGCGGGACCATCAGCTGCGTCGACGCCGACAACGGAGGCGGAGCGAAGGCTGCGGTCGCCCACCTGCTCGCCCAGGGTCGCAAGCGCGTCGCCGCCATCGCCGGCCCCCAGGACATGGGCGTGGGCGTGCTGCGGCTGCAGGGCTACCGAGACGCCATGGCCGAGGCGAACGTCCGCGTCGACGAGTCGCTCATCGCCTACGGGGACTTCTCCGAGGCCAGCGGGGCCGGAGCCATGCGTACCCTGCTGGACCGCCACCCGGACCTGGACGCGGTCTTCTGCGCCTCCGACCTCATGGCCGTGGGCGCCATGCGGACGCTGCGTGAGTACGGCCGGCGCATCCCCAGCGATGTGGCGGTCGTGGGCTTCGAGGACTCGGTGCTGGCCCGGCAGACCGATCCGCCCTTGACCACCGTGCACCAGCCCGTCGAGGCGATGGGGCGCGAGATGGCCCGGCTGCTGGTCGCCCGTATCAAGGGCGAGCCCGCCGGCCCGCCGCTCACCGTCCTCGACACCCACCTGGTGGTGCGCGCCTCCGGGTAACCGAACGTTTCGCCGCCCTGCCGGCATGGGCCCCCTCAGCTGAGGGGGCCCATGTGTGTCGGTAAGTGCCCTGTCAGGTCCGTGTCAGGAAGGACGCCCTCTTGACGCCTGGTGCCTAGGAAGGACGCCTTCCTGACATCGGGGCGCTTCTGTGGGGCACGGGCGGGCTCGTACGCAGCCCTCATACCGGAGCGGCCGATGCCTCGGTGACGATCTCGATCAGGGCGGGAAGCAGAGCCGGATTCGCCGCGATCGTGGCGCGCGATTCGGTGGTGTGGGCAGTGCCGTCGCGATCGGCGACGTACGCGCCGGCCTCGCGGGCGATGATGACGCCAGCGGCGGTGTCCCACGGGTTGTTGGACATCATGATTACGCCGTCGATGCGGCCCTCGGCCAGCCACACCAGGTCGATCGCGGCCGACCCGTGCATCCTCACTCGCTGTGCGGTGGCGGCGAGTCGCTGCGTTATGGCGAGGCGGATCCGGTTCTTCTCCGCAGCGCCGGGGCCGACCGCGTAGTCACCGATCGCCACCACGGCCTCGTTGAGGGTGGCGGCTGTGCTGACCGCGATGCGCTGGTCTCCGCGGTACGCACCGGCGCCGAGCGAAGCGGTGTACCGAAGGCCCAGGTGCGGAAGGTCGATGACGCCGACAACCGGCGACCGGTCCCGGATCAGGGCGAGCGAGATGCCGCACAGCGGGCTGCCATGGACGAAGTTGACCGTGCCGTCGATCGGGTCGAGCGCCCAGGTGAGCTCGGTGGGGTCGCCGCGGTTGCCGTCCTCCTCGCCGAGGAAGCCGATGTCCGGAGTGGCCGTCCGCAGGTACTCGGCCAGTCGGCGTTCGATCGCGTAGTCGACTTCGCTTGCCATGTCGCGCTCGCCTTTGGCGGTGAGATGGCCAGGCGAGCGAGTCAGGAACATCTCGCGGGCGATGTCCATGGCCCGGCAGGCCGTGGCGAGCAGGTCGGGGTAGGACGTCACAGGAGGCGGCCGCCTTCCCAGGTGCTGATGAATACGTGTTCGAAGGTGCTGTACAACCCACTGCGCTGAGGGTCACGCTCGATCACCAGCGTAGGCGCCTCCACGCCCCGTTGGTGGGGAAGGTACGGTTGGGCAACGCATAGCCGATCATCAATGATAATCACGTTGAACCTGATGGTCTCGTCGTAGAGGCCTATCTGCAGGTTGTCCCGGGCTTCCGGAGGCAGCCGGTTTCGTACGCGCTTGAGCACGCCCAGGTTCAGCACGTTCAGGCTGCTCAGGTGCCCGGGCTCGTAGCCCTCCTCCCGTTCCCGTTGCTTGATCGACTCGCCGTCAGGGTCGAGGAGCAGCAGCCTCATTCGCGTGCCGCTGGCGGCCAGGTTGTACAGGCCGGTGTCCGAGTACTGCTGGCACAGGATGTTCAACGAGAGCCCCATGGCGTCGATACGCCTGGCCCGATCGAAGAGGGCGTGGGGCGGGTAGGCCGTGGTGAAGGCCGACCGGGTGGCGTAGACGGCCGTCACGTCGGCGTACCGGCGGCTCGCCGGCTCCCGCTGGGTCGGGATGGTCCTGGTCGCCATCGCGGGTGCCCGCTGGCCCAGAAACAGCGTCGTGCGCGCGGACTCCGGCATCTCGAGGCCGGTGGCGATGCGGGCGAGCTGGTCGACGCTGGTGACCGTCCGCGCTCCATGGGTGATCTCATCTACCTCGGCCGCGCTGAGGCCGGTCAGGGCACCGATCTGGGCCGGCGTGCCGCCCGTCGTGCTCTGGACGAGTCGGAAGAGCTGACCGATGTCCCGGCTGGCCAGGACGTCGAGAATGTCCGAGCGCTCCCACATCTCGGGCGGAGGTACGGGCGGACCGAGATAGCGTCGCAGCTGGCTGACAAAGGCCGGCGACGGCAGGCGTGAGCCGGTCACGTCCTCGTACTGCAGCGGCTTGAGCTGGTACCAGACGTCGCCGTCGAGCAACAGACCTAGGACGGGTGTGCCCCGGTCGAGGGCGAGGTCGACCTCTCCCTGCACCTCGCGCGACGCCTTCGCACTCGGCGTCATCACCACGACGACTGCGGCGGCCGCCAGGATCCGGCGCTCGATCTCCTGACGCCACAGCACACCGTGCTCCAGGTGCTGGTCGTACCAGATGTCAACGTCGTGAGCACGGAGGTACTCCGACAGCCGTTCGACGTACGCCGCGTCATCGTGGCTGTAACAGACGAAGACGTAGGCACCCTCACTGGCTCCCCGTGCCAACCCGTCCACGCAGTACCCCTCCACAGCGTCGACACCGCCCGCCGACCCAATGATCGGCGGCGCCCATCGCAGCGGGTGCTGAACCGCTGCCGAACCACGGTAACGAACCACGGAAAGCCTCGATGTCCCGTCGGAACATTGGCGCGGTTGTGCACGGGCCGGGAACCACCCGTCGTCTCACCGCATCCGCGGGGCGAGCCAACGGCGCAGAGAGACGACGGGTTGGTGCGGGAAGACGACGTCGCCGGCTCGGGTCGCCGAAGGCCCGGCCGGGTGGTGACGAGAACTCACCGGGTCGGCCCGGGGCTCAACGCCGTACGTGATCGTCACATGTGCCACGGCTCACAGCCGTGCGAGGGCCCGGGCGCGCGACCGTGATCAGCCGGGACCGGTAGGTCCCCAGTGGCTCTCGCCTCCGCGTTCGGGATGTGAGGTAGATGACGCTCAGGCAGACGACGTTGGGTCCCAGGGGTGGTTGAGCGGCCGAGGGAACAAAGAAAGGCCACCTCCCGACTGCGGGACGTGGCCTGTGAGCTGCGAGAACTCTGGTGGGCGATACTGGGTTCGAACCAGTGACCTCTTCCGTGTCAAGGAAGCGCGCTCCCGCTGCGCCAATCGCCCCCGAGGCGGGTGCGGGAATCGAACCCGCGTACAGGGCTTTGCAGGCCCTTGCCTCAGCCACTCGGCCAACCCGCCGGAGGTCCCTCGCTACGAACGACTCGCAGTGGGGGCCGGCTCGGCGGGACGAGCCGCCGCAGCGAGCGGACGACGGGACTCGAACCCGCGACCCTCACCTTGGCAAGGTGATGCGCTACCAACTGCGCTACGTCCGCGTGCCGTCCCGGTTCTCACCGGGCGACGGATGCAAACTTTAGCCCACCCACCCCGCGAGTGCCAAACCGGATCCGGCGCGTCGCCCGATCGATCGTGGCGCGGCCCGGGCGATCATGATCACACCCGGCGCCTGGCCCAGTCGCTGGCCCGCTGGGCAGTGTCCGATGGGGCATGCGTGGGCCCTGGCCAGCCCGTACGACCACGGTCCGCCCGAGGCTGCGTGGCGCTGGCGTCCCGCACCGTCGTTCACCCCGGCGGGCCGGGGCCGACCGGAGGCGGTGGCCTCCGGACCGCGACCACGCTGCCGAGGCGACCCGGTGTTCGTGACGTCCGGCTCCGGTAGCCGGGGACGTCCGGTTCGGTCAGCGCCGCGGCCGGTGCGGGCCGTACGGTGCGGCGTCGGGGGTGATCGTGATGTTCTCGGTGAGCCGCAGCAGCTGGGGGGTGTCCAGGTCCGCATCCGACGTGGCGCTGACCCGCAGCTCGCTACCGTCGGGTTGCCACACCTGGATTTCGGGGAGGTTGTCCCTGATCACCACCTCGGCCTGTTTGTCGCCGACGGTGGTCGGTACGCCCGGCCACTCCATGATGTCGATCTCGACGAGGAAGACCACGACGTAGCCGCCGTCGCAGCACTGGGTGGCCGACGTGAACTCCATCCGATGCTCGTTGACCACGATCGGCACGTATCCCTCGGGCAGCAGGCCGACCTCGAACGGGACGGGCATCTCCCGGGGCTGAGGACGGAGCCCGCGGGCGAACCGCTCGACGGTCTCGGGGTTCGTGCCGGAGACGACGATCGACAGGCCGTTGAAGTCGGTCAGGTACCACACCCAGTACTGCTGGGGATCGTCGCCGTACCAGCTCGTGCGCATCTCGGCCGCGGTGCCGAGCATGGTCACCGGCGTCGGTGGACTCACCTGATCGGGGTGCAGCAGTTCGTGGTGGGCGAGATCCCGCCCGACCTCCAGGGCCAGCCAGTCCGTGGGATAGATGAGCCGCCATTCGTTGTCGGGCGGCTGGTCCAGGAACTCCTTCCACCGCGAATCGATGAAGAGGTACCACTGCGGATCCTCGGGCTGCCACGTCGGGGAGATGGGCATCGGCGGCACCTGGTACGTCGCCGCGATCAGCCCGTCGGACGTGGTGGGCGGGGACGGGTCCGGCTGGCCGGGTGCGGCCGTGCACGCCGTCAGCATCAGCACCGCGAGCGTGGCGGCCGAGCGGCGAAGCATCCGTGACCGTACGCGGGGGAGCCGAGAAAGACCAACTGGTCGAGGAATCTGCGTCGTTGTCATTCCGGGTAGTCAACGTGGCTGATCAGGCCAGCGATACGGTATGGCCGCGGGGGTGATCGTGACGCTTTCCGCGATGCGAATGACCTGGGCCTCGTCCAGATCCACGTCGAAGGACGCGCTGACTCGCAGCTTGAAACCGTCCGGCTGCGGTACTTGGACCGTCAGGTCGGAGTCTCCGACCAGCACCTCCGCCGGGTTGCCACCCACGGTTACCGGCCGGCCCGTACGTTCGTCGAACGGGTAGGACTCCATCAATGACACAGCCACATAGCTGGTCAGGCAGCAGCGCCTGGTCGGCGCGAACTCCATCTGGTGCCCGCTGACCGTGATCGGCACGAACCCCTCGGGTAGCAGGCCGACCTCGAACGGAACGGGGATCTCCCGGGGCTCCCGGGTCAGTCCGCGGGCGTACCGCTCGACAATCTCGGGGTCGGTGCCGGAGACCAGCACGGAGAGTCCGTCGGGGTCGGTCAGGTACCAGACCCAGAACTCCAGGTGGCCGAACGGGCTCGTGCGCATCTCGGCCTCGGTTCCGAGCATGGTCACTGGTGTTGGCGGGCTCGCCATGTCGTGCAGCAGTTGGTGGTTGGCGAGATCCGAGCCGATCTCCAGAGTCAGCGCGGCCGTGGCGTACTCGAGCCGCCACTGGTTCACCGGCGGACGGCCCATGTACTCCTCCCACCGGGCGTCGATGAAGAGGTATCGCACCGGATCCTCGGGCTGCCACGTCGGGGTGATGGGCATCGACGACAGTTGGTACGTTGACTCGACCAACTCGACGGCTGGGCCGGTCGTGGTGGACGGTGATGGGTCGGGCTGGCTGGGCGGTGCCGAGCACGCTGCCAGCATCAGCACCGCGAGGGTGGCGGCCGATCGGTGAAGCATCGACGAACGTACGCGTGGTGGCCGAGGGCGTCGGCTCCGATGCGACGCCCGGGCACCCCGGTCGCTGTCCACATGGGTCTGCCCCGGCGCGTCCGGGCTCAGGCGGGAGACGGCCACCCTACTCATGGGCCGATCCTCACACGCGCGCTCGGTCGATGGAAGGCATCGATCGGCCTCGCGGGGGCAATCGGCGGTCGCCAGAGCCGGTGTCCGCCGCAACTGAGGGCTCAGTCCCGGTTAGGCCGACTCGGTGACTGGGATGGCGGTGGTCCGCACCTTCCGGAGTACGGCGACGATCTCGTCGATGTCCTGTCTCGGGAACAGGACGATCTGGTCACAAGCCGTACCAAGTTCGGTGGCGACATTGGGCGCCGTAATCGCCTGGCGGAACTCAGGAGCCGGTCGCCCAGTACTGGTTCAGGCGCGCGACTGCCTGATCCTTCGTCATTTCCGGACCTCCTCCTCAGGCCGACCCGGTTGACCAGAAGGTAGACGAGCTCGGCCGGCAGTGACTCGGCCGGCAGGTCGGGGCCGCCTCGGCGAGGTTTGGCGCCGTTGCGGACGCAGTGCCAGAACTCGTCGTTGGTGACCTCAAGCTGGTCGCGAAGGATGTGACTCCAGAGGCTTGGCCCGTGCTTGGTCCGGTCCACCGGATGCGAGATGCGGGTCCGCAAGATCCGGTCGTAATCGGACTGGCCGTCGGGCGTTCGCTTCGACCGGCCGATCTCAATCGTTGTGCCAAGATCCGCGACCTGGCGGAGAAAACGCAGCACGCGGAAGGTCGTGCCGGCGTCAGTGGCCCGGCTGTAGATGTGTTTCAAAATCCGGAACGTGTCCTCGTCCTCAGAGTCGAGGCTCAAGGTTCTCGCGCTGGTCCCTCCGCCGCCCGGGTCGTCGGTCCCGTCGATGGTCTGACGTAGTTCCTCAACGAACTCTCGTGACGGCATCCGGCCGCCACGGACGTCCTCGTACTGAAGTTCATTGAGTTTCATGAAGGGATGGCCATCGAGCAGGAGAGGGAAGATCGGACGGTTTGTCACCTCTGCCTGGTTTATCTCTCGCGAGACCCACCGGGCCTCCGATGCGGGGGTCATGACGACGAGAAACGCGGAACAGCCATTGATCTTTTCTTCCAGTCGTCTCTCCCAGTGATCGCCCCGCGCGATTTCCGGCTCTACGCCACGAACCTGGGTCGGCGCCTCCTGATCCTTGGTGGGATCAGGGTAGGCCAGTCGATTCCGCAGTGCAGGAGTAGGCGGAGTCGGTAGTGGTCGAAGCGACGGTAGCCGTGGCCGATGCGGCGGATCTTCTCGACCAGGAGGTTGACGGCTTCGGTGGGTCCGTTGCTGGCGCGGCCGGTGTCGAAGTAGGCCAGGAACTCCTTGCGCCACATGGCAAGCGTGCGGC
>Ga0310826_100361_pt1 | contig 51817 bp, 48 predicted proteins | sample WT_ome_FD_201306 | JGI IMG/M metagenome (GOLD analysis project Ga0310826, IMG submission 201306) | Sorghum-adapted microbial communities enriched on wild type (WT) sorghum from Joint BioEnergy Institute, Emeryville, California, United... ... | reverse complement strand
GACAGCGAGCCCTGGCGGACGGTGGCCACCGTGCCGCGGCGCAGCGGGGCGAAGCGCTCGTCGACGGTGAAGGTGACCTCGGCGCCGCCGTCGGGGGCGAGCTTGATGTCGGTGATGGTGCCGGCGCCGAGGCCGCCGATCACGACCTCGTTGCCGGTGACGAGCTGGCTCGCGTTCTCGAGCTCGGCGGTGACCTGGTAGGAGTCCTCCGCGCGCGCGAGCAGCACAACGAGCACCACCGTCGCGATGGCGACGGCGAGAACGGCTCCGATGCGGACCAACGCCGCCGAGCCTCTCACTGTGCTCCGCACCTATTCATCCCCTAACCACGGGCCACCCGGGCGACCCGCGCGGCGAACGTACCAAGGGCTGCGAAAAGGTGTCAAAGGACAACCGAAGCTCCGAAACCGCTTGATCAAGCGGGATGGCGCTGGTGTTTCTTGAGTTCTCGTTAAGACGCGCGCGCTGCGCGCCCGGGGGCGGCCAACCGGCGCATCCCGACGCCCCTTCGGATACGTTGGCCGCGGTTAGTGGGGTAGACAGAAAGGTCCGGGAGTTGAGAGGTTCGAGCGCTCGCTTTTCGCTCGTCGCTGCGTTCGTCGCACTGATCGCCGCCGGCGCCCTCGCGGTGCCGGCCCTGGCTCACTTGGAGCGGCCGTCGTACTGGCCGGATCCTGCGCCCGACCGCTCCGTGAAACCGCCTGCAGGCGGCAAGGTCCCCGAGGCGCGTTCCCTGGCCTCCGCCGTGACCGGCGCGGGTCCGGGCGAGGTCCGGGTGGTCTGCAAGGGCGAAGACGGCAGGCGCTCGCTGCGGCTCGCGGAGCGCTCGATCCGCCGGGCGCGCACGAAGGGCTTCCGCCTGCGTCCGAGCCAGCCGAAGATCCGCTACTCGGCGAAGCGCGCGAAGCGGATGCTGCGGATCAACCGGGCGCTCGCGAGGATGTGCCGGTTCCACTCGGTGCAGGCGGCGGTGAACGCCTCCGGCAACAACGACCGGGTGGTGATCATGCCGGGCCGCTACACCGAGCCGCGCTCGCGCAAGGCCCCGACCAACGACCCGAAGTGCACGCCGTCGCTGCTGCAGGCGGACTCGAGCGGGGCGCTCGCGCCCAGCTACGAGTACCAGGCGACCTGCCCGAACGACCAGAACCTGGTCTACGTGCAGGGGCGCGCGGTGAAGGGCGATCCGCTTCCCTTCCCGCGCAGCGACCGCCACGGGATCCCCGAGCAGGAGCTCGGGCGCTGCGTGCGCTGCAACCTGCAGATCGAGGGCTCGGGGCCGAAGCCCGAGGACGTGATCATCGACGCGGGCTTCGGTTACAAGAACCCGACGCGCCCGGAGGCGAAGCCCTCCGGCTACGCCAAGCACGTGGTCCTGCGCACGGACCGTTCGGACGGGTTCGTCGGCCGCAACTTCCTGTTGCGCGGCGCGCTCGAGCACGGCTTCTACACCGAGGAGACCGACGGCGTGCTCCTCGACAAGGTCAAGTTCTACTGGGCCGCCGACTACGGGCACCTGAGCTTCACGACCGACCACAACGTCGTCCAGAACTGCGAGGGCATGGGCGCGGGCGACTCGGTCGTCTACCCGGGCGCCGCGCCTGAGACCGGCGAGCAGGTGCGCGTCGACTTCTACGGCGAGTCGCGCGTCAACACGGTCATCCGCCGCTGCGACCTGCGCGGCTCGACGCTCGGCTACTCGGGCTCGATGGGCAACGCCGTGCGCCTGACGCAGAACCACATCTACGGCAACACGGCCGGGATCTCGAGCGACACCCTGTCGGCCCCGGGCCACCCCGGCTACCCGGCCGACAGCATGGTCATCGACCACAACTACATCTACTCGAACAACCTCAACCTCTACCGGCCGGACCCGCCGGTCGAGCCGCTGGTGCCGATGCCGATCGGCACGGGGATCGTGTGGCCGGGCATGAACAACGGCCGGGTCCACCACAACTGGATCTTCGACAACTGGCGCCACGGAACCGTGCTGATGGCGGTGCCGGACCTCGTCGCGGGCCAGCCCGAGGGCGACATCAACCCCGGCGCATCGTGCGAGGGCACGATCAGCTTCCTGGTTGCGATGACCTCGTGCGGCAACCGCTACCACCACAACCGCATGGGCCAGGTGCCGCCGAAGTTCCGCTGGCCCAAGAAGGTGAAGGCGTTCGGCAACGTCACCGGGCCGCGGAAGGCGAAGGCGCTGCCCAACGGCGTCGACTTCTGGTGGGACGAGTTCGTGGGCAACACCGGGAACTGCTGGTACAGCAACACCGGCTGGGACGGCACCTCGGCCACGGTCACCGGGCCGGGGGCGGGCCTGATCCCCGACGTGCTCCCCACCGACTGCAGCCCGCTGCTCAGCATCGGGCTCGGCGACGTGATCAAGGAGGCGGTCCTGCTCGACTGCGCCATGTGGTCGCGCGGCGAAAGCGGCGACGATCACCCGCTCTGCTACTGGTTCGACATGCCCCCGCAGCCGCACACTCCGCAGGCTCGCCGGGAGCAGCGCGCCTGGATCCGCAGCGCGCGCGAGTGGGCCCGCAGCGAGGAGGCCCAAGAGCTCCGGGAGAGGCTCGATGCAGTGGGCGAGACGCCCGAAGCATTCGCGAACCGCCCGTAGGCACCGCCCCGAGCGAGGCGGATCTTTAGCCCTATGCCGCAAAGATCCGCCTCACATGCGGGCGCCGGCTCATGTGAGGCGGATCCTTTCGGCTGTACGTGAAAGATCCGCCTCACTCGTGCTGGCGGGCGCCGCGGTGATGGCGCTCGCGCTTGGCGCCTGCGGATCGGACGATGGCGGAGACGACGCGGCCGCGGCCAAGCCGCTCGGGCAGGAGCGCGCCGGCTCGGTGGCGCCGCTCGTGCAGTGCCGGGACTGGGTGAAGGGCAACGAGGCCGAAAAACTCGCGACGATCGAGGAGATCCGCAGACAGATCAACCTCGAGGACGGCCCGGTGGAGGCTCCGCCGCTCACCGACGACGAGGCGATGACGCTGTTCAACAACGCCTGCTCGGAGAGCTTCGCGGCGGGCTTCCGGCTCTACGTCCTCTACGCGCGAGCGATCGGGTTCGCGCCGCTCACGCGCTAGAGTCGCGGTGTGACTGACACGGTGTCAGCGCAGCCCTACGACTACGACTGGGTCGTCATCGGCTCGGGCTTCGGCGGCTCGGTCTCCGCGCTGCGGCTCGCCGAGAAGGGCTACTCCGTGGGCGTCATCGAGAGCGGGCGCCGCTACGAGGACGAGGACTTCGCCAAGTCCACGTGGCAGCTGCGCCGCTACTACTGGATGCCCAAGCTCGGCCTGCGCGGCATCTTCCGCATGACGCCCTTCAAGGACGTCTTCATCGTCTCGGGCAGCGGCGTCGGCGGGGGCAGCCTCGGCTACGCCAACACGCTCTACCGGGCGCGGCCGGCCTTCTTCGAGCATCCGCAGTGGGCGGGGCTGGTCGACGACTGGGAGCGCGAGCTCACCGAGCACTACGACACCGCGGAGCGGATGCTCGGCGTGACCACTTACGAGGGCCGCGGCCCGGCCGATCAGCTGCTGTACGAGTTCGGCGAGGAGCTCGGCGTCGCGGACACCTTCACCAACACGCGCGTGGGGGTCTTCTTCGGCCCCGAGGGCGAGGAGGTCGACGACCCGTACTTCGGGGGCGAGGGGCCGCGCCGGACGGGGTGCATCCGCTGCGGCCAGTGCATGGTCGGCTGCCGCTACGGGGCGAAGAACACGCTGCGCAAGAACTACCTGTGGTTCGCCGAGAAGCTCGGCGTGCGCATCGAGTCCGAGCGCACGGTCGTCGACATCAAGCCGCTCGGCGGGCCCGACGGGGCCGGCGGGTACGAGCTCGTCACCGAGCGCTCCGGTGCCTGGTTCCGCAAGCAACGGCGCGTGGTCCGGGCGCGGGCGATCGTGATCGCGGCGGGGCCCCTCGGCACGAACAAGCTGCTGCGCGACTGCAAGCAGTCGGGCTCGCTGCCGCGGATCTCCGACCGCCTCGGGCACCTGGTGCGCACGAACAGCGAGTCGATCCTCGCGGTGACCGCCCCCAACGACGAGCGCGACTTCACCAAGACCGTCGCGATCACCTCGAGCATCTACCCCGATCCCGACACGCACATCGAGGTCGTGACCTACGGCGGCGGGGGCGACTCGATGAGCATCCTGTTCACGCTGCTCACCGGCAAGGGCACGCGCCTCACGCGGCCGGTGCTCTGGCTCGGGCAGGTGCTGCGGCACCCGTTGAAGTTCCTGCGCAACCTGTGGCCCTTCGGCTGGTCGCGCCGCACGGTGATCCTGCTCGTCATGCAGTCGCTGGACAACGCGCTGCGGCTCGTTCCGAAGCGGCGCTGGTTTGGCCTCTCGCGGCGAGTCAAGCTGCAGACCGAGCAGGACCCCGAGCGGCCCAACCCGACGTTCATCCCCGTCGCCAACCAGGCCGCCGAGTGGTTCGCCGAGCGCCTGGGCGGCGTCGCGCAGAGCGGGATCACCGAGGCGATCCTCAACATCCCCAGCACCGCCCACATCCTGGGCGGCGCGGTAATCGGCGCCGACCCCTCGACGGGCGTGATCGACGCGCAGCACCGCGTCTTCGGCTACCGCAACATGCTGATCTGCGACGGGTCGGCGGTGCCCGCGAACCCGGGCGTGAACCCATCGCTCACGATCACCGCGATGGCCGAGCGCGCGATGGCGCAGATCCCGCCGAAGGACGGCGCCACGCTGCGCGAGCTCCCCGAGTTGGTCCGCGCGGCCGGCACCCGCGTGGCCTCCTAGCGGGAGGCCGCGACGCCGCCAACGAAACGGGGCGCCCCGCGGGCGCCCCGGATGGATCAGCTATGCCTTCCCGGCGGCGAGCTCAGCCCTTCGCCTCGGCGTAGCGGCGGGCGACCTCGTCCCAATTGACGACGTTCCAGAACGCGTCCAGGTAGTCGGGACGGCGGTTCTGGTACTTCAGGTAGTAGGCGTGCTCCCAGACGTCGACGCCCAGCAGCGGCGTCTGGCCCGCGGAGATCGGGGAGTCCTGGTTCGGCGTGGAGGTCACGGCGAGCCCGGAGCCGTCCCAGACGAGCCAGGCCCAGCCCGAGCCGAAGCGGTTCACGCCGGCGTTCTTGAACTCCTCCTTGAAGGCGTCGAACGAACCGAACTTCTCGTTGATCGCGTCGGCGAGCTCGCCGCTCGGCTCACCGCCACCGTTCGGGCTCATGATCTGCCAGAAGAAGGTGTGGTTGGAGTGGCCGCCGGCGTTGTTGCGCACGGCCGTGCGGATGTCCTCGGGGAGGCTGTCCAGGTTGCGCAGCACCTCGTCGACGTCGCGGTCGGCCCACTCCGTGCCCTCGAGGGCGGCGTTGGCCTTGTCGACGTAAGCCTGGTGGTGCTTGTCGTGGTGGATCCGCATCGTCTGCTCGTCGATATGCGGCTCCAGCGCGTCGTAGGGATACGGAAGGTCAGGTACCTCGTAGGGCATCTATGCGCTCCTTGGGTTTCTGTGGGTTCCGCTTTAGGCCAGCTTATTCGGCCGCGCTCGGCGGCGGGCGCGCCGGGGACGGAGGGTTAGGCGCTGGCGTGTTCGCGCGTCGCGCGGCGCGGGCGGCGGCGCGCCCGGCCGTGCGGGAAGCGCGCGTCGCGGCGCGTCTCCGCGAAGGTCTTGCGCCCGTCTGGCGATTCGTCGCCCTGGACGGCCTCGAGCAGCTTCGCGAGCGCCCTGCGGAGGACCCGGGAGACCTGCATCTGCGAGATCCCGAGGCGCTCGCCGATCTCGTACTGGTTGAGCTCCTCGTTGAAGCGCAGCGCGAGCACCGTGCGCTCGCGCTCGTCGAGGTCGGCGCAGGTCTCGGCCGCGATCTGCGACTCGATCGCGTCGAAGCCGCCGTCGGCGTTGCCGATGGTCTCGACAGCGGCGACCGAGTCGGCCTCGTCGGCGCGTAGCGGCTTGTCCAGCGAGAGCGTGCGCTGCGACTCGCGCGCCTGCAGGACATCCAGGACGTCCTCCTGGTCGAGGTCGAGGCGCTCGGCGAGTTCGCCGACCGTGGGCGAGCGGCCGAACTCGTCGGCGAGTGCGGCTGAGGCGCGCTCGACCTCGAGCGCGCGCTCCTGGAGGCTGCGCGGCATGTGCAGGCGCCAGGCGTGATCGCGGAAGTGGCGGCGCAGCTCGCCGAGGATCGTGGGCGCCGCGTAGGCGGCGAACCGGCGGCCGCGCTGTGGGTCATAGCCGCGAAGCGCCTTGACGAGCGCGAGGCTCGCGACCTGCACGAGGTCCTCGGTGCGCTCGACGCCGCCCCGATAGCGCATCGCGAGCGAGCGGGCCAGCGGCAGGAAGCGCTGGACGAGCTCGTTCTCGAGCGCCGGGGTGGGCGCCTTGACGTAACGGGCGAGGAGAACCTCCTCGGATTGCAAGCCGAAGCCCGGATTGGTCAGCGAGTCGCGGCCGAAGTCGTCGCGGCTCTTACGAAGGCCCTGCGGGGACGCGTCAGCGTCGGAGTTGCGTGCGGGCATGAGGTTCCTCCTCTGAGGTAGTCCTGACCGGTCCGTAACGAGTGAGGCGGGTGCCTGGTCGTGTCAGGACTGGAGTCGGGGCGTTGGTACTACTGGGCCGCTCACCGACCCGTAGGTCTGGGCTACCCCCACCCCGCGAAAACGAAACCCCGGAGCGGGGGCAGCACCGGTGGTTTTCCTAGCCAGCGACGGTCTTCTCGCGCTGCTCCGCGTGCACGCCCTCGGCGATCTCCTCGACCATCTTCGCGCAGAACGCGTCGAGGTCGTCGGGCTTGCGCGAGGTGACGAGACCGCTGTCGACGACCACCTCCCGGTCGACCCAGTTGCCGCCCGCGTTGCGGACGTCGGTCTTAAGGCTGGGCCAGGAGGTCAGCTCGCGCCCCTCGACCACGTCGGCCTCGACGAGCGTCCACGGGGCGTGGCAGATCGCCGCCACCGGCTTGCCCTGCTCGAAGAACTCGCGGATGAACGCCACCGCCCGCTCCTCCATGCGCAGCGCGTCGGGGTTGGCGACGCCGCCCGGGAGCACCAGCGCGTCGTAGTCGTTCGCGTCGGCCTCGCTCAGGGGCTTGGTGACCTCGAACTCGTCGGCCTTGTCCAGGTGGTTGAACGCCTGGACCTTCCCGGCCGCGGGGGCCACGAGCTCGAGCTCGGCGCCGGCCTCCTCGGCGGCCTGCCAGGGCCGTTCGAGCTCGACTTGCTCCACGCCTTCGTTTGCGGTCAGAAACGCGACTCGCTTACCGCTTAGGTCCGCCATGGGTGGGCTCCTCTCGGTTGGGTCGAGACGCCGCTTCCGGGCGTCCTCGTGGACGCCTACCCAGGCGCCCGGTGGGGATTCACGCGGATCGGCCGGCTCAGGCCGGCTCGGGCTCTTCCTCGCCCGGCCAGCGGTGCGTCTTGCCGTAGAACCAGACGCGCATCGCGTGGTCCACGGCGCCGCGCACGAGCGTGAAGATCGCGCCCTGGATCACGAGCGCGAGCGCCATGCGCCGCAGATCGATGTCCCGATGCTCGGGCGCCGGCGGCTCCTCGTCGTCGATCTTCCCCCAGATCGCCTCGAAGGCCTTTTTGCCGATCAGGCCGGCGAGTAGGCCGCTGACGATGGAGACGGGGATGAAGAGGACCTTGGTCACGCCCGCCGCGTACCCGCGGCGCCCGGGGGTAATCGCCCCTGGCGGGTGACGCCCGGCGGCGGTACGCTCGCCCGCGGCGGATGGAGGTGTCCGATCGGATCGACGATGAACTCCTGCGCGCCGGCAATGACGAGCTGACCGCGGGGAACTGGAGCGCGGCGCGCGAGTGTTTCGAGCGCGCGCTCGCGCGGTCGGAGGCGCCCGAGGCCCTCGAGGGCCTGGGCTGGACCGCCTGGTGGCTGGCCGACGCGGACCTGGTCTTCGACGCCCGGGAGCGGGCCTACCGCGCCTACCGCGAGCGCGGGGACGACGTCGCCGCGGGCCGGATCGCTACCTGGCTCGCCGCCGACTTCCGGGAGTTCCGCGGGGAGATCGCGCTCGCCCGCGGGTGGCTCGAGCGCGCGCACCGGCTCCTCGACGACAAGCCGGAGGGTGCCGAGCACGGGTGGCTCGCGCTCACCGACGCGGACTTCGCGCTGAATTTGGACGAGGATCGGGAGGCCTGCCTCGAGGCCGCGGCGCGCGCGGCGACACTCGGGCGACGCCTGGGGAGCCCGGACCTCGAGGCCGTCGGGCTCGCGCTCGAGGGGGTCGCGATGGTGGGCTCGGGCCAGCTCGAGGAGGGGATGCGGCGGCTGGATGAGGCGTCCGCGATCGCCGTGGGGGAGCGGATCGAGGCGCCGCTCGCCTCGGCGTGGACGCTGTGCTGCGTCGTCTCGGCCTCGGAGAGCATCGGCGACTTCGCCCGGGCCGCCGAGTGGTGCACCGTGATGAGGCGGTTCGCGGAGCGCTGGGGCGGCCGGCAGATCATGGGCATGTGCAGGACGAGCTACGGGCGCGTGCTGGCAACCCGCGGCGAGTGGTCCGAGGCCGAGGACGAGCTCACCGCCGCCGTCGAGGACTTCAACGCGTCGCGGCCCGGCATGGCGGCCGGCGGGCTCGTGCGGCTGGCCGAGCTCCGCGCCCGGCAGGGCCGCGCCGAGGAGGCGCGCGAGCTGTTCGAGCGGGCGGGCCCCGCGGGCCTGATCGGGCTCGGCAACCTGGCGCTTGCCTCGGGCGACGCGGTGGAGGCCGTCGAGCTGGCCGAGCGCGTGCTCCGGCGCCTCCCCGACTCGTCGCTGCTCGACCGCCTCCCCGCCCTCGAGCTGCTCGCCCGCGCCCGCGCGGCGCGCGGGGAGGCCGAGGCCGCGCGGCAGGCCGTCGCCGCCGTCGAGCGCGCCGCCGCCCACTACTCGACGCCGTACCTGCGCGCCCGGGCGCTCGTGGCGGCGGCCGACGTCGCGAGGGGCGCCGACGATCACGAGCTCGCGCGCCAGCGCTACGAGGACGCGATCGATTGCTTCGAGGAGGGCGCCGCCCCCTACGACGCCGCCCTCGCGCGGCTCGGCCTGGCCGAGGCGCTGCTCGAGCTGGGCCGCGCCGAGCACGCCGCTGCGGCTGCCGACGCCGCCCGCGCGACCTTCGAGCGCCTCGGCGCCACCCGCGACAGCGAACGCGCCGCCGAGCTCATCGCGCGTACCGCGCCAACCGACGGCGCGGCCGGCGGCCTCGGCGAGCTCACCGCACGCGAGCTCGAGGTCCTGCGCCTCGTCGCCAAGGGCATGAGCGACAGCGAGATCGCCGAGGAGCTGATCGTGAGCCCCCACACCGTCCACCGCCACATCGCGAACGTGCGCACGAAGCTCAACCTCCCCTCCCGCGCCGCCGCGGTGGCCTACGCGGCGAGGCACGGGTTGCTTTAGGAGCGGGTGGTGGCGGCGCCGGCGCGTCTTTGACGCCGCGCGGCCGCGTGGATCCGGCGGTAAGGGGCGGCGGAGGGATTCGCGGCCCTGGCCGGATCCGGCCATTCCACGCGAATGGCCGATCCGGGCGAAGTCAGGGCGCCCTTGCGCGCGTACCGTCGCGGCGCAACGTAAAGGAACTCAAACCTCAGGGAGATCACTCAAGTGCCCATCCTCTCTCCACCTTCGCTCGATGAGCTGCGCATGCGGCTCGCCGGCGACGTCCACGAGCCGGGCAGCGACGTCTACGAGGACGCCTGCACGCTCTTCAACTCGATGATCGAGCGCCGGCCGCTCGCCGTGGCTCGCTGTGCTGCGCCCGACGACGTGGTCGCCGCGCTCGCCTTCGCCCGGGAGCACGACCTTCCGATCAGCGTGCGAGCCGGCGGCCACTCGGTTGCCGGGCTCTCGCTGAACGACGGCGGCCTCGTCCTCGACTTGCGGCCGATGTCGGAGGTCGAGGTCGATCCCGTCGGACGCCGCGCGCGGGTCGGCGGCGGCGCCACCTGGGGGCAGGTCGACCGCGCGACGCAAAAGCACGGCCTCGCCACCACCGGCGGGCGCGTCTCGACGACCGGCGTCGCCGGGCTGACCCTGGGCGGCGGCTCGGGCTGGCTCGAGCGCCGCTACGGCCTCGCCTGCGACAACCTCGAGGCGGTCGAGCTCGTCACCGCCGACGGACGGCTCGTGCGCGCCAGCGGGGACGAGAACCCTGACCTGTTCTGGGCGCTGCGCGGCGGCGGCGGCAACTTCGGCGTGGTGACCGCGCTCGAGTTCCGCCTGCATCCGGTCGGCCCGCAGGTGTTCGGCGGCATCGTGATGCACCCCGCCGAGCACGGCCGCGAGGTCATCCGCGCCTGGCGCGAGGTGATGACGGACGCGCCGGAGGAGCTCAGCCTCGCGTTCGCCTACATCACCGGCCCGGACGAGCCGGAGATCCCCGAGGAACTCCGTGGCAAGCTGACCGCCCTGATCGGCGGGATGCACTGCGGCTCGGTCGCCGATGGCGAGCGGCTCCTGCGCCCGATCCGCGAGCTCGACTTCGGCGGGCCCAGCCTCGACACGTTCGGCCCGACGGCGTACGTGGACTTCCAGTGCTCGCTGGACGATCCGCCCGGCATGCGCAACTACTGGACCGTCGAGCACCTCGCCGACCTGCCGGAGAGCGCCGTCGAGCTGATCCACGAGCGGGCCACAGACGCGCCCGGCAGCGCCCCGCAGATCTTCTGCGTGGCCTGGGGCGGCGCCGTCACCCACGCGGACGAGAGCAGCGGTCCCCTCGCCGGCCGCGACGCGCGCTTCCTCATCCACCCGCTGATGATGTGGGACGACCCCGCCGACGATGAGCGCGTGATCGCCTGGGGCCGGTCGTTCCGCGACGCGCTCGCGCCCTTCGCGAGCGGGCACGCCTACCCCAACTTCGAGGGCGAGGTGGGGACCCCGCGCGGCCGCGCCGGGTTCACGCCCGAGAGCGTCGCCCGGCTCGCCGAGATCAAGGCGAAATGGGACCCGGAGGACGTCTTCCGCGCCCCCGGCCACGTCCCGCCCGCGACCGCGTAGCGGCGATGGCGACGGACCGCTCAGGGACCCGGCCGGGGCCGAGCGGCGGGGTGCGGCGCGGCGGCCCAAGCCGCTCGACCCTCGTCGCCGCCCCGACCCTCGGGCAGCGAGCGACCCCAAACGCGAAAGCCGCGCGAGGCCGGTCCGCCACTTCGGCGGCCGCCTCGCGCGGCTCGCTGCATCGGGGCGCCCGGATTTGAACCGGGGACCTCACCGACCCGAACGGTGCGCGCTACCAGGCTGCGCCACGCCCCGAGCGATCGCCAATTATCGCAGGCCCGCGAAGGTTTCTCCCTGATCGCCCGCCCGTTTGCGCGCCCGGCCCTTGGGTAACGCTCCGATGTGGAATCTGGAGCCGGCGCGAAGCCCGTAGTAGAAGTCCCCAAGCCCGGCCCGGGCGATCCCTTCCGGATCCTCGTGGTCGCGGCCGACGAACACATCACGGCGCCGTTGCGCGAGGAGCTGAGCGCTCATCGCGACGGCCGCCCGACGGAGGTGCAGGTGGTCGCGCCGGCGTTCGCCGGCTCGCGGCTCGAGCACGCGTCGGGCAACATCGACCGCAGCCGCGAGCTCGCCCAGGAGCGCCTCACCAAATCGGTGGAGGAGGCCCGCGAGACCGGCATCGAGGCGGGCGGCTTCGTCGGCGACTCCGACCCCCTGCTCGCGATCGAGGACGCGCTACGGCGTGCCCCGACCGAGGAGATCGTGCTCGTCACCCACCACGAGGGCACGCGCTGGCTGGAGGGTGACCTGTTCGAGCGCGCGAGCCAACGCTTCGACGTGCCGATCGTCCACTACGAGATCTTCCCCGACGGCCACCACGAACGCACGCACACGTCCGATCGCGCCCAGCCGCCGCCCGACGCCGAGATCGAGACCCGCTCGGGGAACCTCCCCCCGCTCTCCGTGCGGGACCTGCTCGGAATCGTCGTCGCGATCGTCGGTACGATCGTCCTGGTGGTGCTCGCTTCCGCCGACTCGGAGGGCCTCTCCGAGACGCGCGAGGGCGGCGTCAACAAGGACACCATCCGCCTGCTGCTCGCGGGCGCGTTCGGCCTGATCAACCTGGCCCACGTCGTCGGCCTCGTACTGATGGGGAGCGTGCGCTACCGCGGCGTGTGGGAGCGCTTCTTCTCGAACCTCTCGCTGTACGGCACGGCGGCCGCGATCGTGGTCAGCATCATCCTGCTGTAGCCGAGACCGGGCAAGCCCACCCTCACCGCCCACCGCCCGCGGCGGGCATACTCCGCCTGATGCGGAGCGAGCCTCCAACCAGGGGCGGGGGCGGCGCGCCGCCGGAGATCCCCTGGGCGGGAATCGCGGTGACGGCCGTCGGCGTCCTGATGCTCGGGCTGGCGGTCGTCTTCGTCGATCCCCTGCGCGAGGCGGTCGAGCACGCTCTGCGCGGCGACACCGACGCGCTGCGCGCCGAGCTCAACCGCGGCGCTGGGGTCGCGATCCTTTACGGACTGCTGCTCGCGCACACCTTCGTCTGGTACCCGGCCGAGATCGTCGACGCCGCGGCCGGCTTCGTCTTCGGCTTCTGGGGCGCGCTGGGCCTCGTCATGGCGGGCTGGGCAGTGCAGGGCATGCTCGCCTACTGGATCGGCCGCACGGCGGCCCGCCCCGTTCTCCACCGGTTCATCGGCCGTGACCGCTTCGAGCGCGCCGAGCGCGTCGTCAACAGCGGCGGTGCGACGCTGCTGCTCGCAGCACGCCTCGTCCCCATCGTGCCCTTCTCGCTCTTCAGCTACGTCGCCGGCGCCGCGCGCGTCCCGGTTTGGCGATTCGCCTGGACCACCGCGATCGGCTACATCCCGATCACCGCGGTCTTCATCTACTACGGCTCGCGCCTCGACACGCTCTCGCTCGAGGACCCGATCGTCTGGGCCGGCGCGGCGCTGCTCATCCTGCTGCTGGTGCTGATGCGCAAGCTGCGCCCGCTGCTCGGCGCGGCCTCCGCCCCGCCCGCCGACCGGCCCACCGACGCGGCGCCCTAGCCCTAGGGCGCCGCGGCGACGCGCTCGATCGCCGCGCGGGCGTCCTCGAGCGACGGCGAGTTCATGAGCGTCTCGCTGCCGCCCGGGCCGGTGACCACGAGCGCCGGCTCGGCCGTGAGCTCGAGCTCCGTCGCAAGCTCGTCGTCGGCCCGGGGAACCTCCGCCGCCGGGCACTCGGTCGCCTCCTCGGCGTCCGCGCAGGGCTCCAGCTCGGCGGCGAACTCCTCGGTCTCGAAGTCGCGCGTCAGGCCGCGCAACACGTCGGCCACGTCCAGGAGGAAGTCCTCGTCGGCCGCGGCGCCCGCGTGCTCCAGGTTGCGCAGCACGAGGTCGGCGAACTGCCATTGGCGCTCCTGCTCGCCCGCGATCGTCGCCGCCACCGCCGGCAGCGAGACCGGGGACCCGCCCACGGAGCGATGGCGCAGGTTGATAAGCGCGTCCCCGGGGCGGACGAACTCCTCGATCAGCGGCGCGACGGTCTCGGCGTGGAAGTCCATGCTGTCGGTCGAGCGCAGATCGGTGAACACGTCGATCTCCACCGGCGCCTCGGGCTCGCCGAGCCGCCTGCCCTCCTGGGGCATCCCCGCGTAGAAGGTGATGACCTCGTCGCCGCCCTCGATCTCGATCGCCCGGGGACCGCCCTCGCCGACTGAGATCGAGACGATCGCGCCGATGACCGCGCCCGCGACCAGCACGAGCAGCACGCGCGGGACCCAGGGGCTCAACCGGCTACCGCCTTGTAGTACCGCACCGCCAGCCCGGTCAGCAGCGTCTCGAACGCCTGCTCAACCGGCTCGGAGCGAGCCCGCGCGTACGCCTCCAGCCCGGCCTCCTCGATCTCCTCGCTGCGGCGCACGACCTCGTCGACGAGGTCGGGGTGCTCGTCGCAGAAGAAGGCGCCGATCGAGTAGAGCTCGGTATCCATCAGCGCCTCGACGAAGCTGGAGGCGTCGCGTCCGCCCGCGGCGCCTTCCGCGGGCTCGGCTGCAGGCGTCTCGGACATGTGGCACAAATCTACGGGAGAGCAACCGGGGAGCGGCAATGGCGACGCGCGACGAGATCATCGACTTCTGTGACTCGCTGCTCGAGATCGGCTCGTTCACGGACTACGGCCCCAACGGCCTCCAGGTCCCGGGCGCCGAGGAGGTGACGAAGATCGCGAGCGGCGTCTCGGCGCACCGCGAGCTGCTGCAGCGCGCGGTCGACGCCGGCGCCCAGCTCGTGATCGCGCACCACGGCCTGTTCTGGGACTTCCATCCGCGCGCGCTCACCCCCGCGATGGCGGAGCGCCTGCGGATCGCACTCACCAACGACCTCTCGGTGGCCGGCTACCACCTCCCGCTCGACGCGCACCGCGAGATCGGCAACAACGTGCTCCTCGCCCGCGCCCTCGGGTTCGAGCCCACCGACGAGCCGTTCGGCGTGGTCAAGGGCGCGCCGATCGGCTGCGTGGCAAGCCACCCCAAGGGCGTCGACGCGGCGGAGTTCGCGCGCCGCGTGCGCGACGTGACCGACCGCGAGCCCCTTCACTTCGACTTCGGCCCCCGGCGGGTGCGCAGGATCGGCGTGGTCACCGGCGCCGGGAACTCGGAGATCCACGCCGCGGTCGCGCTCGGGCTCGACGCGTTCGTCACCGGCGAGCCCGCGGAGCACGTGATGGCCGACGCGCGCGAGGGCGGGATCCACTTCTTCGCGGCGGGGCACTACGCGACGGAGACACTCGGCATCCGCCGTCTGGGCGAGCTGGTCGCGGAGCGGTTCGGCGTCGAGCACGAGTTCATCGCCGTCCCGAACCCGGTCTGAGCGCGTTGCGAAGCCCTCGAGGCGCTCGTTGCGGTTGACACGTCCGCCGGAGGGGGTAAGACTGCTCCAAAGGGAGAGGTTTCGACCCAAGGAGACATATCGTGGCCAATCACCTGACGCCCACCGAGCTTGCCGACGAGGTCAACATGAAGCGGCAGGAGGTGATCTCCAAGTGTCTCGAGCTGGGTGTTCCGATCTTCCACGGTCGTATCGACAAGAGCCTCTTCATCACCTCACTCCGTAACGCGAACGAGCAGGCCAACCGCCGCCGCCCCGCCGCCGCCTGAGACGAAGCGAGAACCCGCGGGGCGGGCGCCCCGCGACTGATATACCTCCCCACGGAGCGGCCTCTCACGGCCGCCGGTGAGGAGACCCATAACGAGAGAGAGGAAGCCAAGCGATGGAGTCCGCAACCGTCGCGAGCGTTGCCGCAACCAGCAGGGTGGGTTCCAGCACGGTCGCCGACCTTCTTCCCAAGTCCGCTGAGCGCTATGGAGCGCGCCGGGCCGTCCTCTACAAGGACGGCGACGGCAACTGGGTCGGGAAGACCTACGCCGAGGTGGGCGAGATCGTGCGCTCACTCGCCCTCGGCCTCATCGACCTCGGGATCGAGAAGGGCGACAAGGTCGCGATCCTGGGCAACACCCGTCCCGAGTGGACGTACTTCGACTTCGCCGCGCTCAGTATCGGCGCGATCGTCGTCCCGATCTATCAGACGAACTCGCCCGAGGAGTGCCAGTACGTGCTGGAGAACTCGGACTCGGTCGTGGTGGTTGCGGAGGACGACGCCCAGCTCGACAAGATCCGCAAGGTCCGCGACGACTGCCCGAAGCTCGAGCACGTGATCCGGATGACCGGCAGCGGCGGCGGCGCGATCTCCATGGACGAGCTGATCGAGCGCGGCGCCGGGCGCGATGCGTCCGAGTGGGAGGCGCGCTGGAAGGCGGTCACCAAGGACGACATCTGCACCTTCATCTACACGTCGGGGACGACCGGGCCGCCCAAGGGATGCGTGATCTCGCACGGCAACTACCGAGCGATGATCGACATGACCATGGCCCGCGACGTGCTCGGCAGCGGCGAGGACGACATCACCTACCTCTTCCTGCCGCTCGCGCACTCTTTCGCGCTGCTCGTGCAGTTCGCGAACTTCGAGACCGGCTCGACGCTCGCGTACTGGGAGCGCGACCCGCTCAAGATCGTCCCCAACCTCTCCGAGGTGAAGCCGACCTACTTCCCGTCGGTGCCGCGTATCTTCGAGAAGATCTACACGGCGGCCACCTCCAACGCCGAGGAGGCCGGGGGCATCAAGAAGGCGCTCTTCAACTGGGCGATCTCGGTCGGCAAGCGTTACCGCGAGGCCGAGCGCAAGGGCGGCGCCAACCCGCTCCTAAGCGCCCAGCACGCGCTCGCCGACAAGCTCGTGCTCAGCAAGATCCGGGCGATCTTCGGCGGGCGCATGAAGCTAGCGATCTCGGGCGCCGCGCCCATCAACGCGGACATCCTGCGGTTCTTCGACGCGGCCGGCGTCCTCGTGCTCGAGGGGTGGGGCATGACCGAGACCTCGACGGCGGCGACGATCGCCACCCCGGACGACTTCAAGTTCGGCACGATCGGCAAGCCGTTCCCGGGGGTCGAGATCAAGATCGCAGACGACGGCGAGATCCTCGTCAAGGGCCCGAACGTGTTCCAGGGCTACTACAAGAACGAGGAGGCGACCCGCGAGACGCTCGTCGACGGCTGGCTCCACACGGGCGACATCGGCGAGATCGACGAGGACGGCTTCGTGAAGATCACGGGCCGCAAGAAGGACATCATCATCACCGCGGGCGGCAAGAACATCACGCCGGCGAACCTCGAGGCCGAGATCAAGCAGCACCCGCTGGTCTCGCAGTGCGTCGTGATCGGCGACCGCCGTCCGTACCTGGTGGCGCTGCTCACGCTCGATCCCGAGGAGTCGGCGAAGTTCGCGGAGCAGCACAACCTGGATCCCGACCCGGCCAAGCTCGCGGACAACGAGCAGGTGCGGGCCTCGATCCAGGCCCACCTCGACCAGGTCAACGAGAAGTTCGCGCGCGTCGAGCAGGTGAAGAAGTTCAAGGTCCTGCCGCGCGACCTCTCGCAGGAGGGCGGCGAGCTCACGCCGACGCTGAAGGTCAAGCGAAACATCGTCGCCGACAAGTACGAGAACGAGATCGAGGAGCTTTACGCGAAGTAGGGGCAGAGGGCGGGCCGCCGGAACGCCGCAGCGCCCCGGGGGCTCGCCGACCTAATCCTTGGGCAGCGGCGGCGGCCCGCTGCGCGGCCGCAGCGCGAGCATCGCGAGGTCATCGCCGACCCCGTCGTCGGCGAAGCTCACGACGTCCTCCTCGAGGGCGCTCAGCATCTCCTCCAGCGGCAGGTGCGCGAGGCCCGCGAGCCGGAGATCGAGCCGCTCGTCGCCGTAGAGCTCGCCGTTGCGGCGCGCCTCGGTAAGCCCATCGGTGAAGAGGAACAGCGTCTCCCCCTGCTCGATCGTCACCTCCGTCGTCGAGATCGACCACTCGTTGACGACGCCGAGCAGGGGGCCGTTGGGCGGAATGCGGTCCACGGTGCCATCGCGCTTGACGAGCCGGGGCTCGGGGTGACCGCCGACGGCCACGCGCGCGTGCAGCGAGCTGCCCGGCGGCGGGTCGTCGAGCCAGGCGGCGGCGAGGGTGAGGAACGTGCGGCCCTCGGTCTCCTCGCGGGCCGCCGCGTCGACGAGCGCCAGCGCGTGCTCGGGCCGCGAGAGCCGCGACCCGGTCCGCAGGGTGTGGCGCAGCAACGAGGTCAGCGACGCCGCCTCGGCGCCGCTGCCGCACACGTCGCCGACCACGGCGACCCAGCCCTCCGGCACCGGGTAGAGGTCGTAGAAATCCCCGCCCACGTACAGGCCTTCACCGCCCGCCCGGTAGACCGCGGCCGCCTCGATGCCACGCGGGCGCGGAAGCCGCGCGGGCAGCAGCCGGCTCTGAAGGATCTCTGCCGTGCCGCGCTCGCGCTCGTACAGCCGGGCTGAGTCCAGCGCCAGCGCGGCCCGGTTGCCGAGCTCGCGCAGCTGCTGCATGTCGTCGGCGGTGAAGTCGCGTACGCCCTGGCGGCGGATCCGCCCCAGGAGCATGAGGCCCACCCGCCGGCCGCGCGAGAACAGGCGCAGGACGATCAGCGAGGAGACTGGCACCTCGTCGAGGCCCTCGGTCTCGTCACCAGCCACCAGCGCGGCGCGCGCGTCGGAGTCGAAAAGCAGGGCGGCGCGGCCGGGGTTCGGGCCGAGGGGGATCCCCCCCACGCGTCTGCCGCTCGCGAGCCGCTCGCGCAGCTCCGGATCGGCCGCGGCTGCGCCCGCGCGCCGCCAGCCTCCGTGCGCCCTCTCTTCCACGTCGACGATGCAGAAGTCCGCAATCGAGGGCACCAGCTCGTTGGCGAGCGCGCTCATGCGCTCCCGTACGGTGAGCCCGCTCTCCAGCACGTCCGCGGTGCGCGCCTGCAGGGCGTCGCGCCGCGAGCGCAGCTCGGCGCCCCGTCGCCGCGCCTCCAGGCGCGCCTCGCGGCGATCCGCCAGCACGAAGACGAGCGCCGCCAGCAGGGCGACGATCCCGCCCCCGACCCCGATGCCCAGCGCGGCGGCAAGCGACGGCCCCCCGGAGCCCGCGGCGCGCACCGTCCACGTCCGCCCGACCACGTCGGCGACGGCCTGCTTGGTGTACTCGTTGTCCTCCAGCCCCGAGTCGTAGAGCACGTCCTCGCCGTCGGCGACGGAGAAGTCAGCCCCGTCGGGGAGCGCGTCGGTCACCTGCTGGGCGAGCACGCGCATGTAGAAGGTGCCGGTGACGAACCCGCGGATCGACCGCCGGCGCTGGATCGGCGTGTCGTGTTCCATGTTCGGCCGGTAGAGCGGCTGGAACACGGTCACGCCGAGCTCGCCAGTGCGGACCGTGGCGATCGGCGCCGTCGCCGTCGCCTCGCCGCTGTCGCGAGCTTCAAGCGCGGCTCTGCTCCGCGCCGGATCGGAGATCAGGTCGACACCGATGAACGTCGCGGCCGCGTCGTTCTCGGGCTGGATGAGCTCGACCGGGTAGTAGACGGCCTTCCTGCCGATCGGGACGGTGCCAGGGCCCTCCTCGTCGATGCCGACGATCGAGCGGCCGTTCAGGCGGTTGCGCACGAAGTCGCGGCGTTGCGGGCCCGCGACGCGCGGGGCCCAGACCATCGTCTCGATGGTGCCGCTCGCCAGCACCTCACGGGCGAACCGCTTGAACCGGTTGCGCCCCATCGTGCCGTCGTATTCGAGGAGGCCCTGGGCGCCACGCAGGCTGCCGGCCGTGAAGTCGACGGCGCGGACCACGGCGGCGGCCGCGCGTCGGGCCAGCGCATCGTTCTCGCGCTCGACGCTGCGCTTCTCGGCGTTCCAAACCTCGAGCGCGACGAGGATCGCGCCGACGACGATCGCGAGGACGATCAAGCCCCGCAAGGCTCGGTTGCGCCGCATCACGCGCAGCCTACCCGCCGAGGCGCGCGCGTGGAATGGGGTGCGTCCCCGTCATCGGGGTAGGCGGTTGCCGGGCGAACCGCATGCGATCGACGAAGGTCACGGCAGCCCTGTGCTCGGCACTCGCGTGCCTCGCCGCCGCGGGTGCGGTGGGCTGCGACTTCCCGGCCGACCCGGAAGGCACGCTCGACCGCGTTCGCGGCGGCACGCTGCGCGTGGGCGTGGTCGAGAACGAGCCCTGGGTCGTACTCGAGCCCGGGGCCGACCCAGCCGGGGTCGAGCCGGAGCTCGTGCGCCGCTTCGCGGAGCGCCTCGACGCGGACATCGAATGGTTCGAGGGCAGCGAGCGGGAGCTCGCCGCGGCGATCCGAGGGTTCGAGCTCGATCTCGTCATCGGCGGGCTCACCCGCTCGTGGCCGTACGCGACCCACGCGGCGCTGACGCGCCCGTACGTGGACACCGAGGTCGAGCTGGGCGTGCCGCCGGGCACCGACGTTCCCGACTCGCTCGGCGGTCTGGAGATCTGGGTCGAGCGGGGCAGCGAGGCGGCCGCGCTCCTGCGTCAGGAGGAGGACGATGCTGAGCCCGTCTACTTCGACCGGCTCGGGGAGGTCGACGGGGCGGCGCTGCTCGACACCTACGAGATCGCCGCTATCGGGTACGAGCGCACCGACTACATCCTGCGCGACGACGAGCACGCGATGGCGGTGCCGAGCGGCGAGAACGCCTTCCTCGTCGAGCTCGAGAAGTTCCTGCTCGACCGCGGCGAGGAGGCGGAGGATCTGCTCTTCCGGGAGGCGGCGCGGTGAGGTACCCGTCCGGGCACGAGCTGCCGCCCGAGCAGGATCGGGCCAACCGCAAGGCGGTGCGCCTCGAGTGGATCTCGCTGGTCTACTGGCTGACCGCGATCGTCCTCCTTTACTTCACGCTCGGCCAGTCGCAGGCGATGAAGGCGGCGTGGGTGGAGGACATCCTCGCCCTCTTCCCGCCCGTCGCGTTCCTGATCGCGTCCCGGTTCCGCCACCGCGCGCCGAGCGGGCGCTTCCCGTGGGGGTACCACCGAGCGATCACGGTCGCCTACGCCGTCGCGACCGTCGCCCTGTTCGCGCTCGGCGCGTACATCGCGATCGACTCGATCGAGAAGCTCCTGCGCGGCACCCACCCACCGATCGGGATGGTGGAGATCCTCGACATCCAGGTCTGGCTCGGCTGGCTGATGCTCGCCGCGCTCGCGTACTCCGGGATCCCCCCGGTGATCTTCGGCCGGATGAAGCGCCCACTCGCCGAGGCGCTGCACGACAAGGTGCTCTTCGCCGACGCGAAGATGAACCGGGCGGACTGGCTCACCGCCGGCGCCGCCGCGGCCGGCGTGATCGGCATCGGGCTCGGGCTCTGGTGGGCCGACTCCGTGGCCGCGCTCGTGATCGCGGCGGACATCCTGCACGACGGCCAGCGATACCTGCGCGAGTCGATCTCCGACCTCATGGACGAGTGGCCGCGCACCTACGACGAGGCGAAGCCGCACCCGGCCGCGGAGCGGGTCAAGGAGGAGATCGCCGCCGTGCCGTGGATCGCGGAGGCGGCGGTGCGGATGCGCGAGCACGGACACACGATCACGGGCGACGTCTGGGTGGTGCCCGTGGGCACCGAGGAGGCGCTGGTTCAGCGGCTCGAGGACCTCGGCGAGCGCCTGCGCAAGCTCGACTGGCGCGTGCACGACGTGGTCGTCGCGCCGGTGACGTCGCTCGAGGAGGTCCCGGAGGATCTACGCGTCGAGGGCCGCGCGCGCCGCGAGAGCGGCTAACCGCTGCCGGCGTTGCGCAGGAGCGCGCTCGTCGTCTGCTCGAGGACGCGGCGCCAGGCCGAGGAGGTCCCCTCCGCCCGGTCGACCTGCTCCATCACGTGGCGCACGCGGCGCGCGGAGATCTGGATGCCGTGCCGGTCGGCCACGGCCTTGTAGTGGTCGTAGTCGCGCGCGAGCTTCATCGTCACCGACTCGAAGCCGTGCTTGGCGATCTCGAGGCGCGCCTTGTAGTCGAGGATCGAGGTGCCGAACATGAGCGCGTCGTCCAGCTCGGGCTCGATGAGGATGATGTCCACGCCCGGATAGCTCTCCGCCCAGTCCTCGACCGCGCGGTGCAGGCGGTCGTGGGACATCATCCGGAAGACCTGGTTGCCGATCCCCGCCATGCCCATGTCCGAGACCCGGTGGGCGCGCGACCCCGTGATGGTCGGGATGCGCTTGTCGAACTTGTTGACGTACGGGACGAGCGGGTTGATCACGACCACGAACTCGGCGCCGCGCTCGATCGCCACGTCGATGTTCGTCGTCGAGAGGATGCCGCCGTCGATGAACTCGCGCCCCTTGATCTCCACCGGCTCGTAGACGAACGGGAGCGCGCCGGAGGCAGCGACGGCTCGCGAGATGGGGACGTCGTCCCACTCGCCCTCGCCGAGGATGATGCGCTCGGTCGTGTCGAGGTCGGTAGCCGTGATGTAGAGCTCGCAGGCGAGCTCGCGGAAATCGTCCGTGCGGTCGGGGTCGGAGAGCACCTCGCGCACGTAGCGCTCGATGCCCGTCCCCCGGTACATCCCGGCGGGCAGCGCCGACGCCAGCCCGGTGGCGAGATCGACCGCCGACGACTCGCCGATGTTCTCGACGAGCTCGCGCAGGAGCCCGGCGAGCCTGAACGGCAGCGTCACCGACTTGCGCAAGAACCCCGCGTAGTTCGGCTTGAGCAGCATGCCGAGGTCGATGTCGGGGATCGGCGAGCGCAGCTCGCGATTCAGCACCCGCATCATCTCCTCGGGCGTCACCCCGTTCGCGGTCAGGCTCGCGATGAAGGCGCCGGCGCTCGTCCCCACGTATACGTCGAAGTCGTTGACGGTGCGGTTGACGGCGAGCAGGTCGAGGGCGCGCAGGGCGCCGATCTCATAGACGCCGCCGGTCAGCCCCCCGCCGCCCAAAACCAGCGCGGTCTTCGACGGCTTGTCACGACGCCGCCGCGCGCGCCGCGCCTTGGGATCCGCGTTGGGGTCGAGCTCGACAACCTTCCCCATGACGGCAGTATCGCAGGGCGGAGAGCGTTTACCGGCGCCATGCCGCATCGCGAGCTCGTAGTTTGGGGCTCCCCGGGAGCCTTGACTGCGATTTCGTGCGTGGGGGCGGCAGCGAGTTCGCACCCAAGGCTCGCGCTCCCCCGCCTTCGCCGCCCTGTCCCGGCGCCGCCTATCACCACACACCACTCGAGAGGTAACCCGCGCTAGCCTGAAGCCCCGTGAGGAGACTCTTGGCGCTGGCTGGGGGCGCCCTCGTCCTCGCGCTCGGCGCGGGGGCGGTGTCCGCGGGTGCGCCCGTCCAGGACGCGCCGCGGGCGGGGCTCGCCGTGCGCGCGCCCTTCGGCGAGGCCGCGCCCACGGCCGTAGCCGAGCCGGGCACCCAGCGCGCGGCGCGCCGCGCGCTCTCCCGCAAGCAGCTGCGCAAGCGGCTGCGCCGCGAGGTGCGGAGGCTCGGCGGCACGAGCAGCGTCTGGGTCGCTGATTTCCGCGCCCCGCGCAAGCGCGTGCTGTTCACGCACAACGCGGGCAAGCGGCGCATCCTCGCCTCGAACACGAAGCTCTTTGTGACGGCGGCCTACCTCGCCAAGTTCGGCCCCGACCACCACCTGCGCACCCGGGTCTGGGCGAGCGGCAAGCGCCGCGGCAAGGACGACGCCGTGCTCGACGGCCGGATCGTCCTGGTCGGCGACGGCGATCCCGCCCTTTCCAACCGCTCCTTCGCGGCGCGCCACGGCCTGCCCCACACCTCGATCAAGCCCCTGGCGCGGGCGGTCAAGCGCGCGGGGATCCGGCGCGTCAACGGCGGCATCCGCGCGGACGACACGATCTTCGACCGCAAGCGCTTCGTGCCCCAGGCTGGGATCAGCGGCGGCCCGTACCTGAGCCCGCTCTCGGGCCTCTCCTTCGACTCGGGGTACGACGACGGGCGCTTCGCGTCCGATCCGGCGCTGGTCGCGGGCAGGCGCCTGAAGCAGGCGCTGCGCAACGTGGGCGTCAAGGTGTTCGGGCGCGTCACCGTCGGCCGCAGCCCCGCCCGCCTGCGCCGACGACCGCCGATCGGGGAGGTCGAGTCGCCGAGCGTGCTCGCGCTGCTCGCCGAGACCAACAAGCCCTCCAACAACTTCTTCGCCGAGATGCTGCTCAAGCGCCTGGGGGCGAAGCGGGGCAAGCGCGCAACCACCAGACGCGGCGCCGCGCGAGCAGAGCGCTTCGCGAGGTCGGTCGGCAGCGGCGTGCGCATGCAGAACGGCTCGGGCCTCTCACGGCGCAACGTCGCCAGCGCCCGCCAGGTCGGCAAGCTGCTCGTGGCGATGCACCGCCGCGACGAGCTCTGGCCGACGTGGTTCGACTCGCTCGCGATCGCGGGCCGCGACGGCACGCTCGCGAGCCGGATGCGCGGCACGGCGGCGGAGCAGCGCTGCCGCGGCAAGACCGGGACGATCAACGGGGTCAGCGCGCTCTCGGGCTACTGCCGAGCCGGCAGGGGCGGGCTCGTCGCCTTCTCGATCCTCATGCACGCGGCCAACACGACGGCGGCGCGCTACGCACAGGACCGGATGGCCGCGGCGATCGCGCGCTACCGCTAGCGGCAGGTCACCCCTCGATCAACGCGCGCAGCCCGTCCTCGTCGAGGATCTCGGTGCCGAGCTCCTGCGCCTTGGCGAGCTTCGATCCGGGGTTGTCGCCCGCGACCACGTAGTCGGTCTTGCGGGAGACCGAGTTCGTCACCTTGCCGCCGGCGCGCTTGATCAGCGCGGTCGCCTGGTCGCGCGAGAGGTTGGGGAGAGTCCCGGTGAGGACGAACGTCTTGCCCTCGAGCGGGCCGCCCTCCTGCCGCCGCTCGGACGGATCGAGCTCGAAGCGCAGGCCGCGCTCGCGCAGGCGCTCGATCAGGCTGCGCGTGGACTCGTCGGCGAGCTCCTCCTGGATCTGGGCGGCCGTGATCGGGCCGACGCCCTCGACCTTCTCGATCTCCTCCGCATCGGCCGCGATCAGCGCGTCGATCGTCCCGAAGTGCTCGGCGAGCGCCTGCGCCGTCACGTAGCCGATGCCCGGCAGGCCGAGCGCGAACAACACGATCGAGAACGGCTGCTTGCGCGAGGCGTCGATCGCCTCGACCAGGTTGCGCGCGGAGACCTCGCCGAACCCGTCGAGCTCCTGCAGGCGCTCGGGGGTGAGGTCGTAGACGTCCGCGGGGTCCGAGACCAGGCCCTCGTCGAGGAAACGGTAGGAGAGCTTCTCCCCGAAGCCCTCGATGTCCATGACGGCGGTGAAGTGCTTGAGGTGCTGGAACGCCTGGCCGGGGCAGCCGCGCCGGTTGGGGCAGATCGTGAAGACGCTGTCCTTTGGCTTCACCGTCTCGGTCCCGCACGCCGGGCACTTGGCGGGCGGCTTCGGCTTGCGCAGCTTGCGGCCCTCGCGGCGCTGGATGAGCGGGGCGAGCACCTGCGGGATCACGTCACCCGCGCGCGTGACGACGACCTCGTCGCCCTCGCGCACGTCCTTGCGGGCCAGGTCCTCCTCGTTGTGCAGGGTCGCCTGACTCACCGTGACCCCGCCGACGCGCACCGGCTCGAGCACGGCGAACGGGATCAGGTTGCCGACGCGGCCCACGTTCCACACGACCTTGCGCAGCGTGGTCGTCGCGGTGATCGGCGGGAACTTCCAGGCGATCGCCCAGCGCGGCTCGCGCCCGACCACGCCGAGCTCGCGCCAGAGGCGCCGCTCGTTGATCTTGATCACGACGCCGTCGATCTCGTAGTCGAGGCTCTCGCGGCGCTCCTCCCACCAGCGGCAGCGCTCGACGACCGAGTCGATGTCCTCGTGGACCTCGATCTGCGGCTCGACCTTGAAGCCGTGCTCGCGCAGCCACTCGATCTCGTCCCAGTGCGTCGCGTGCTCCACGCCGCGGCGCGCGCCGATCCCGTAGCACCACACCGACAGCGGCCGTTCAGCCGCGATCCGCGGGTCGAGCTGGCGGATCGTCCCGGCCGCGGCGTTGCGCGGGTTCGCGAAGGCCGGCTCACCGGCCTCCGCGCGCTGCGTGTTCAGCTCCTCGAAGCCCTTGCGCGGGAAGTACACCTCGCCGCGCACCTCGATGAATTCGGGGGCGTCGTCGATCGACAGCGGGATCGAGCGGATCGTCCGCAGATTCGCCGTGACGTCCTCGCCGATGCGCCCGTCGCCGCGCGTCGCCCCGCGTACGAACCTGCCGTTCTCGTAGACGAGCGACATCGCCAGGCCGTCGATCTTCGGCTCGGTGACGAAGCTGATCTGCTCGGCCGTGATGTCCAGGCGCTTCAGGAAGTTCGCGATCCGCGCCTCCCAGGCCCGCAGCTCCTCCTCGTTGCGGGCGTTCGCGAGCGAGAGCATCGGCTCGGGGTGCTCGACCTGCTCGAACTTGTCGAGCGGCTGGCCGCCGACCCGCTGCGTCGGCGAGTCCGGGGTGCGCAGCTCGGGGTGCTGCTCCTCGAGCTCACGCAGCTCGTTCAGCAGCGCGTCGTACTCGTCGTCCCCGATCACGGGGTCGTCGAGCACGTAGTAGCGATGGTCGTGGTAGGCGATCTCGCGCCGCAGCTCGGCGACGCGCTCGGCGGGGGTGCTCACGCCGCCTCGCTCGCGACCGCCGCGCTCGCGGCCTCGAGCAGCTCGTCGAGGTCCCACTCCCGCAGGCGCTCCATGCCGCGGCGATCGGTCAGGTCGAAGTGCACCGGCGTCAAGGAGATCCGCCCGCGCGCGACGGCCGCCAGGTCCGTGCCCTCCTCGTCCTGGAACGAGGGCTCAAAGCCGTAGATCTCGTAGCGGCGCCGCCCGCGCCCGTCCTCGGCGACGAGCTTGAGCTCGTCGTCGTAGAGGCGCTTGCCCAGCCGCGTCACCTCGACGCCCTTCGGGGGCTCGGCGGGACAGTTCACGTTGAGGAGCATGCCCTCCGGGAGTCCGGTGCGCATCACCGCCTCGACCAGGCCGGCGGCAAAGCGCGCGCACACGCGGAAGTCGAAGCCGCTCTCCGCCCGGTGGTAGCCCATGTGGCCGGGCGCCCACTGCTGCGACACCGCGATCCCGGGGATGCCCAGGACGAGGCCCTCGAACGCGGCGGCGACCGTGCCGGAGTACGTGACGTCGTCGCCCAGGTTCGAACCGTGGTTGATCCCGGAGACGATCAGGTCCGGGCGACTGTCGAGCAGGCCCAGGTCGGCGAAGCGCACGCAGTCCACGGGCGTCCCCTCGGTGGCGAAGCCGCGGTGCCCATCGTCGAACTGGATCTCCTCCACCCAGATCGGCGAGCGCGTCGTGATGCTGCGCGCGGCCCCGCTGCGGTTGATGTGGGGGGCGATCACGTCGACCTCCAGACCCTCGATCCCCTGGAGCGCGCGACGCAGAGCGTGGAGGCCCTCCGCGCCGATGCCGTCGTCGTTCGTGACCAGGACCCGCACGTGCGTCGATTCTAGGGGCGCATCTATCGTCAAACCCCCATGTCATCCCCCGTAACCCCGGTCAGCGTCGTCGTGCCCACCCGCGGGCGTCCCGAGGCGCTCGCCCGTTGTCTCGAGGCACTGCGTGCGCAGACCGCGCCCTGCGAGCTGATCGTCGTCGACGACTCACCGCAGTCCAGCGCCGATGTCGAGCGCCTCGCCGGCGAGTCCGGGGCGCGGCTGCTCCGCACGGCCGGTGCGGGGCCCGCGGCCGCCCGCAACGCCGGCGCGCGCGCCGCCTCCCACCCGATCGTCTGCTTCACCGACGACGACTGCCTGCCCGACGCCCGCTGGGCGGAGCTCCTCGCCACGGTCTGCCCGCCCGGGGGCGCCGTCGCGGGCGAGACCGTGAACGCCCGGCCCGGGGACCCCTTCGCGCAAGCCTCGCAACTCGCGACGTCGGAGCTGCAGCGCGCGAGCCTCGACCCGCAGACCGAGAGCCTCGGCTTCGCGCCCACCTGCAACCTCGCCGTCGCCGCCGAGACGATCCGCCGCTTTCCCTTCGACGAGGCCTTCCCGGACGCCGCGGGCGAGGACCGGGAGTGGTGCGCCCGCATCCGCGCGGCGGGCGTGCCGCTGCGCTACGCGCCGTACGCCGTTGTCCGCCACGAGCAGCGCCTCGGCATCCGCGGGTTCGTGCGCCAGCAGATTCGCTACGGCCGTGCCGCGGCGCGCCTGCGCGAGCACGACGCGCGCTTGGCCAGCGGCGGCCAGCGGCTCGCGATCGCGCGCGCTGCCCTGCGCGCCGGCCCGCGGGTCGCGCTGATCACGGCGGTCGGCCAGGCCGCGGTGCTCGCCGGGTTCGTGGCCGGGCGAGCGCGGCGCGGTCGCTGACCGCCGGGGCCTAGGCGTTCGCGATGTCGGGCGCCGCGGTCGGCGCCCGGTGGCGGCGCAGCTCGCGCCATCCGATCATTCGCCCGCTCTCCTCGTCGAAGACCTTGAGCCGCAGCGAGCGCAGGCCATCGCGCAGGGTGAGGACCGGGACGTCGTGGAAGACCTCGTTCTCGTCGTGGGCGCGCTGGAGGTTGTAGTTGGGGATCCGCGTGCTCAGGTGATGGACGTGGTGCAGCCCGATGTTCCCCGTGAAGAACTGCAGGGGCTGGGGCAGGCGCAGGTATGAGCTGCCCTTAAGCGCCGCCTCGGCGTAGTCCCAGCGCTCGCCGCTCTCCCAGTAGACGTCCTCGAACTGGTGCTGCACGTAGAAGAGGAAGACGCCCGCAATCCCCGCCAGGACGACGACCGGCGCCTGGATCAACAGGTACTCGCGCCAGCCGATCAGCAGGCACGCCGCCGCCACGAACGCGGCCACGGCGAGGTTGGTGAGCAGCGCGCTGCGGCGCATCGCGCGGGGCTCGGAGCGACTGATGAGGCGCGGTTGGAGCACCAGCGCCCAGATCGGCCCGAGCCCGAACATCACCAGCGGGTTGCGGAACAGCCGGTAGGCGAGGCGAGCCCGCCAGGGGCTGGCCAGATACTCGGCGGCCGTGAGCGTGTGGACGTCGCCCGTGCCGCGCCGGTCCAGGTCGCCGGCGCTGCCGTGATGGACGGCGTGATGGTGGCGCCAGCGGCGGTAAGGCTGCATCACGAGGAGCGCGCAGAGGACGCCGATCGCGTTGTTCACCCGACGCTCGGGCCAGAACGAGCCGTGCGTGCAGTCGTGGAACACGATGAACGTGCGCAGCAGAAAGCCCGCGGCCGGGACCGCCAGCGCCAACGTCAGCCAGTAGGAGACGTCGAGCGCCAGGTACATCGCGACGAGGAGTCCCAGGTAGGGCACCACCGACGTAGCGAGGTCGAGCAGCGCGCGCGCGCGGGAAGCCCGGGTGTAGGGCGCGAGCTGGGCGGCCCAGTTCCGCTGGGAAGACGATGCTGGTTTCGAGGAGGCGCTCAAAGGTTCGGACCGGACCCGCCGAGATCCGCGTGCCGTGGGCAGCCGACGCCGGCGAGCTTTCTGATCGAGCGCACCCAGTACCCGCTATGCGAGCCCGTTAACGGTTTAGTACGGAGGCCGCCCCGTGGTCCCGAGCTCCTCGGCCGCCTGCGCCATCTCCAGGAAGGCGCGGGCCGCGGGTCCGTGACGGCGCTCCGCCCGCCACACGAGGGTCACGTCGCGCGAAAGCGGCGGCTCGGTGAGGCGCACGAAGCGCACGCGCTTGGAGCCCTCCACATCGGAGAGGGGCAGAAGCGACACGCCCAGTCCGCGCGCGACCATCCGGCGGATCCGGGCCACCTCGTTCGACTCGAATGCGACCCGCGGCTCAAACCCTGCCTCGCGCGCCGCGTCGACGAGTAGCGTGCGCAGCATCGAGCCCTCGCGGAACGCGATGAACCGCTCGTCGGCGAGCTCCTCGAGCCTCACCGTCTCGCGGTGGGCGAGCGGGTGGCCGTGCGGCAGGACAGCCACGACCTCCTCCGTGGCGAGCCGCTTGAACTTGAGCCCGTCGCCCTTGATGCGCCGGGTCACGGAGAGGAAGGCGACGTCGATCTCGTCGGAGCGCAGGCGCTCGGCGAGGTCCTCGCTGGGCTCCTCGTGCACGAGCAGCTCCACCTCCGGGTAGCGGGCGTGGTAGAGCGCGAGCAGCAGCGGCAGGTCGAACGGCCCGAGCGTCTGCATCGCGCCGATCGCCACGCGGCCCGCGCGGATCCCGGCGAGCTCCTGCAGCTCGGCCTCCCCGGCCTGGATCTCGGCGAGTGCCCGCCGCGCGCGCTCCACGAGGATCTCCCCCGCCTCGGTGAGCGCAACGCGCCGCGTCGTCCGATCGACGAGCGGCACGCCCACCTCGGCCTCGAGCCTGCGGATCTGCTGGGAGAGCGCCGGCTGCGCCACGTGCTCCCGCTGGGCCGCCCGCGTGAAGTTGCGCTCGTCGGCGAGCGCGACGAGATATCGGAGCTGCCGCAACTCCATAGCGATAGCTTATAAGTGTGGAAAGAACTATGTCTTGGACTTCTTGCGGGGGAGACGTCATCATGCTGACCACAACCTCTCCTCCCCGGTCGTGCCCCGGCGAGTCTGAACAAGGCTGAAAGGCCTCACTCGTCGGGGCACGACCCTTTTTGTATAGCGGCCAGCGGCCAGCGGCCAGCCTCCAGCTACCGGTCGCTAGCGAGTGGCCACGACGCGATACGGTGCCTGCCGTGACCGCGCCGCTGCTTGCCGTCGATGCGCCCTCGATGCTCTTCCGGGCGTTCTACGCGCTGCCCAAGACGATCACGGGCGCCGACGGGCAGCCGGTCAACGCGCTGCTCGGCACGGCGAACCTCGTCCTGCGGGAGGTGGAGAAGTTCCAGCCGCGCGCGGTGGTCCTCTGCTTCGGGCCCGACGCCGCCGACTACCGCGTCGAGCTGTATCCCGGCTACCACGCCGACCGCCCTGAGGTGCCCGAGGAGCTCGCGCCCCAGTTCGAGGACTGCCGCGACTTTTTCGGGGCGTTCAACTGGATCGTCGCGACGCACGAAAACCTCGAGGCCGACGACCTGCTGGGCAGCTACGCCCGCGCCGAGGCCGAGGCCGGCGGGCGCGCGCTCGTGCTCACAGGCGACCGCGACATGTACCAGTGCGCGACGGAAAACGTGACCGTCCTGTACGTGCGCACCGGCGGCAACGGCGCGGAGGAGGTGACCCCGGACGAGGTCCGGCGCCGCTACGGAATCCCGCCCGAGCTCGTACCGGACTTCATCGCGCTGCGCGGCGATCCGTCCGACGGGCTGCCCGGCGCGAAGGGCGTGGGCGAGAAGACGGCCGCCGAGCTTTTGCGCGAGTACGGCTCGCTCGAGGCACTGCTCGACGGCGCCCTGCGGATCAGCCGGCCGAAGCTGCGCACGACGCTCACGGAAAGCCGCGAGGAGCTGCTCGCCTTCAAGCGGATCGCGACCCTCCAGGATGCCGGCGTCGAGCGCCCGCCCGACTCCCCGACGGACTGGAAGGGCGCCGCCACCGCCGCGCGCGAGCGCGGCATGAACCGGCTCGCCGATCGCCTCGAGCAGATGGCCGAGTAACCGCGACCCCCGTGGGTAACGGTCGCCTCGACCAAACCGAAGGAGACCGAACGATGAGTGAGATGAAGGCCAGCGAGGCCAAGCTCGTCCAGTACCTGAACGAGGCCTACGCCAAGGAGAAGGAGCTCGAGGTGGCCCTCCAGGCGCACATCGGGATGACCGACGCGAAGACGCGCAAGGCCTACAACAAGCGCCTCAAGGAGCACCTGCGCGAGACCAAGCAGCACGCCAAGGGCCTCGAGCGGCGGATCAAGAAGCTCGGCGGGCGCGACAGCCTGCTGAGCGCCCCGCGCGAGGCGCTCAGCACCGGCGCCGGCAAGCTCGCCGCGGCCGCGAAGGGCCAGATGGCCACCGCGAAGGGCCCCCTCCACATGCTCCGCGGCACCGGCGAGGAGGAGAAGCTGCTCAAGAACGCCAAGACCGAGTACTGGAACGAGCACGAGGAGATCGCCACCTACACGGCGATCGAGACGCTCGCGGAGGCGGTCGGCGACACCGAGACCGCCAAGCTCGCGCGCTCGATCAGGCGCGACGAGGAAAAGATGGCCCGCTACCTCGAGCGCCTGATCCCGCAGCTCACCAAGGCCGTCGTGCGAGCCGAGATCCCCGCGGCCGAGCGCAACGGCGGCCGTTCCCGGCGGTCCCGCTCGCGCTCGACCGGGAGCCGGTCGGCAAGCACGACGAGCCGCACGCGCACCCGCCGCAATCGCACCTCAGCGGCCGCGCGCCGCTAGGCGAAGCCCGCAAACCGCGCGCCGTCCGCCGCCCGGCGGCGGGCGCGTGGTTAGGGATCTCACCAGGCCGGGTACCCAGGCAGCGGTGGTGACGCGGCTGTCCGCTCACCCATGCGAGGGGGTCTGCACACGCAGTTCGAGCCAAGGAGGAGGCCATATGAGCTCGGAACCGCTGACCGAGGATCAGACGGGGCAATCGCAGGCTGCGCTCAGCCGGCGTCGCTTCATCGGCGCCGCCGCGGGCACAGCAGCGCTCGGCGCCCTCGCGCCGCTTGACGTCGCACTCGCGGGTCCCGGCAAGCAGGGCCACGGGAAGGGGAAGGGGCACGGCAAGGGCCACGGAAAGGACCACGGACCCCACGGCCATCCCTACGACGCGGACAAGGGCGACATCAAGCCGGAGAACGTCGGCATCCAGCTCTTCACCGTCCGCGGCCTGATGGGCGGCGCCCTGGATCTCGACGGAACGTTCGAGATGCTCAGCGACGCCGGCTACAAGACGGTCGAGATCGGCGGCACGTACGACGGCCGCACCCCGAGCGAGTTCCGCCAGCTGGCCGAGGACTTCGGCCTGAAGGTGATCGGCAGCCACGTCCCGGGCGGCCACAACGCCTTCCGGAACAACCTCGAGCAGGTGCTCGACGAGGCCGAGACGCTCGGGCTCCCGTACGTCGGAATCGCGAGCCCGGCGGGCGACGTCCCGCGGACGGCCGACGGGTACCGGGCGATGGCCGAGGAGTTCAACACCTACGGCGAGGCCGCCAAGGCGCGCGGCATCACGTTCTACTTCCACAACCACCCGGGCGACTTCGCCCTCGACGGCGGCGAGCCGATCTACAACGTGCTCCTCGAGGAGACGGATCCGAAGCTCGTCTGGTTCGAGATGGACATCGCCTGGGTGGTCGCCGGCGGCCAGGATCCGTACGAGTACCTGAAGGCGGCGCCGCACCGGTTCCCGCTCTTCCACGTGAAGGACCTGCGCTTCGATCCGAACGGGAACCGGCGTACGCCGGGAGACGTCGCGCACCCCAACCGCCCGTTCTTCCTGACGGCGGTGGGCAAGGGCGAGATCGACTTCCCCAGGATCTTCAGCGCACTTCCGCACCCGAACAGGCACGAGTACCTCGTGGAGGACGACGACGCGCCCGACCCCCAGATCAACCCCGCCGGCGAATCGAACACGGCATGGGTTAGTCGGGAGTATCTGGGGAATGTGAAGGTCCGAGGGCGCGGCCGCAGGCGGTAACGCCGGAGAGGTCTTCCCTCAATCACATCATCTCCTCCCAACCGACCGAGCGCCGGGGATCCCCCGACCCCGGTGCTCGGTCATGCGTGAACCGAGCGGCGGCCGGGTCTACGAGGCGCCCGTGCTGAGCTGCTCGAGGCGAGCGCGCAGCTCCGCCACCTCGCGCTCGAGGGCGGCGACGCGCTCGGCGAGCCCGTTCTCGGCCGCGAAAGCCGCGACGCTCGCCGGCGCGGGCGGCCCCTCGTCCGCGCCGTCCGCGCCGCCGAGGAGCTGCTGGTAGCGCTCCTCCTTCTGCCCCGGCTGGCGGGGCAGGCGCGCCACGAGGTCGCGGTCGATCAGTCCCTCGAGCGTCTCGTGCAGCTCCGCGAGGTCGGCGAAGCGGTGCAGGCGCTCGGTGCGCTGCTTGAGCTGGCCGGGCGTCTGGGCCCCGCGCAGCATGAGCACGGCGAGCACCGCAAGCTCGGGGACGGAGAGGCTCATCTCATCATCGAGCAGGTGGCGGTACTTGAGCGTCCGGGAGCCGTGGCCGAGAGCCGAGCGCACGAGCCGGCGCCTGCCGAGCGCGCCCAGGGCCTCGCGGATCGTCTCCTCGTCGTAGTCGACCACGGGATCGCGGTTCGTGGCCTGGTTGCAGGCGAGGCGCAGCGAGTTGAGCGACAGCGGGTACTGGTCGGGCGTGGTCCGCTGCTTCTCGATCAGGCAGCCGAGCACCCGGATCTGCGTCGCGTCCAGCTCCATGGGCCGCGAAAGGCTAGCGCAGCATCGCGGCTCCCCCTGGACGCCATAACCGACTGATCGGAGCGCTCAGGCCCCAGCGCCGTTGGCCTCCGCGGGCGCGCGGGGCTCGCCTGCCGTGATGAGCTGGCGAGAGGCTTCCGCGAGCAGCGAGGCGAGCTCGCCGCTGCGGTTCTCTCCCTCCCCGGTGAGCGCGTAGCCGACGGTCGCCGAGAGCGAACGGTCCTCCCCGTACCGCACGCGCGCCAGGGCGGCCACGACCGCTCCGCCGACCTTCTTCGCGCCGGCGCGGTCGGCGTCGCGCAGCAGGACCGCGAACTCGTCGCCCGCCAACCGGGCGACCTCGTCGGAGCGGCGTACGGAGCGGCGCAGCTCCTCGCTCACCGAGATCAGGACCTGGTCGCCGACGCCGCGCCCGTAGCGCTCGTTCACGGCGTAGAAGCCGTCGATGTCGATGCGCAAAAGCGCGCCCCGCTCGCCAGCCGCGAGCATCGCCGCGAAGCGCCGCTCCAGCTCGCGCTCGGTGATCAGCCCCGTGAGCGGGTCTCGCTCGCCCGCTTCTCCATGCTCCACCGGGAGCCGCTCGCTGATGTGCGCGACGGCGCCCAGGGTCGTCCCGTCGTCGGCGCGGACCGCATCGATGTGCACGCGGGCTTGGAACCGCTCGCCGCTCGCGCGCTCGAAATCGGCCTCGGCGCTGCAGCCGCCCCGCTCCGTGCGCGCGGCGCGCTCGAGCGCAGCCGTGAGCGCGGCACGCGGCAGCCAGGGCAAGGGCTTGTCGACGAGCTCAGCTTCGGTGCTGCCGAGCAGCTCCGCGAGCGCCCGGTTCGCGCGGACGACGGTGCCGTCCTCCTCGAGCAGCGCGATCGCGCCCGGCGCCGACTCGAACGCGGCCGCGTAGAAGACCGCGCGCTCCGGGTCTGGGCCGCGGAAATAGGGTTTGTGCCTGGAGGCGGACACGCTCACATCTCTGGTGTCGGTAACCCCCGACAACCGCTTGAGTCGCGGCACCGCAACTGATCCTCCTCCAGAAGGAGGTTACGACGCCACCGCGCGCAGGTCCGGCTCGTCGGCGTCCCCGCCGGCGTCCGGCCGGGCGTCGCGGCCGCGCTGGCTCCCGCGATACGCGGGCAAACGCAGGCGGTTGAGCGCGCCCGCGAGCTCCAAGCCGCCCCCGGTGTTCCCGGGGTCGAAGCAGATCCCCTCGTCCGGCACGCGCCGCTCCAGACGCAGCTCGGCGACTGCGGTCCAGGGGGACGACGCGGTCGCGATCGCGAGCTCGAAGCCGAGGCCCGCGACGTCGCGCCTGGTCAGTTCGGCCAGGGTCAGCCGGTGCTGAGCGACGGCCGGCCGGGCGCCGACCACGATCCGGCGGGCGGCACAGTTGTACGGGAGGAGCGTCGAGTACCAGCTCTCGCCGAAGCCCCAGGACGGGAGGAGCAGATGCCGGGCGATCGGCGCGCTGCCCGAGCTCACGAGCAGGAGGTCCTGGTGGAGCCCCGGCCCGTAAGCGTCGTCGATCCTCAGGGCGAGCCCGCACGGGTCGGGGAGCATCTCGGGAAGGCCAAGCGAGCGCGAGAGCCGCACGCGCCCGGGGCGCTCGCGGCCCGAGTCGAAGAGCTCGGCGCCGGTCGCGGTCCCGCGGCGCGGCACCAGCGTGGCCGCAAACCCCACGCCGTGGGGATGGAAGCAGCGGCGGCCGCGCAGATGTGAGAGCGCTCCGAACGCCCGCGCGGTGAGCGCGTTGACGGGCTCAGGGGGCACGCACGGCGCTTACCCCGCCGCGTGCACGGCTACCGCTCGGTCACCGACCAGCTCAAGGAGCGCCTCCACAACCCGCGCGTCGAACTGCGTGCCGGCGTTTGCGCGCAGCTCCGCGATCGCCTCCTCCTCCGATAGGGCGGCGCGGTAGGGGCGATCGGAGGTCATCGCGTGGAACGCGTCACAGGCGAAGACGATGCGCGCCTCGATCGGGATTTCCTCCCCCGCGAGGCCGCGCGGGTACCCGCGGCCGTCCCAGCGCTCGTGCTCGGCCCGCACGATCGGCGCGAGACCATCGAGGCCCGGGACGTGCTCGAGCAGGTCCGCGCCGATGTCCGGGTGCCGGCGCATGATCGCCCACTCTTCCTCGTCGAGGGGCCCCGGCTTGCTGAGGATCGCGTCCGGGATGGCGAGCTTGCCCACGTCGTGCAGCCGCGCCGCCGCCTCGAGGCGCGAGCGTCGTTCCTCGGGTAGCCCGAGCTGCTCGCCCACCGCGCGCGCCAGCGCGACCACGCTCTCGGAGTGCTCGGCGGTGTACTCGTCGCGCGCGTTCACCGCCGCGATCAGCGCGTGCGCCCCGACGCGGAGCGTGCGCTGCAGCTGCGCGCGCATCTCCGCGTGCTCCATCGCGAGCGAGCCGAGGGCGGCCATCCGGCTCAAGATCTTCAGGTCGGCATCGTTGAACCGCCGCCGCTCGTCGCCCGACACCACGACCAGGGCCGCGCGCACCTCCCCGCCCCATTGCATCGGCGCCGCCATCGCCCCCCTGGGAACGAAATCCTCGGGCATCGGGATGGGCTTGGCGACCACCGAGTAGTCGGCGACCATTGCCGGCTCCCCGGTCGCGATCACCCGCCCGCTCAACCCGTGGTCGGCGGGCCAGCGCATCCCCTCGAACCCATCGGGCGCGCGGTAAGAGGAGATCGACCTGATGTACGTGGGGTCCTCCTCGTCGAGGATCATCGCGGCGGCCAGATCGGCCCTGAGCGCGTGGGTGACGTGCTCGACCAGCGAGGACATCACGCCGGGGTCGCCGGGATCGGTGTGGAGTGCCTGAACCGTGCCGAGAACCTCCGCGTTGTGGCGCGCGTGCTCGCGAGCCCGCTCCCGCGAGCGCGCCATGCCGACGACGGCCCGCACCGTGAGCGCCGCGATCACCGCGACGACGGCCGCGATCGCGAGGTCCACGGCGCCCGGGGCCTCGCCCTCGACGACGTCGTCAAGCAGCGGCAACCCACCGATCGCCACGACCGCGACGGTGATGCCCAGCTTCGATGCCATGACCCTCTCGACTCCCTCCGAGTACCCCGTCGCGGGCGATAACCGCACTCCGGGCTGGGTCCAACCGTACCCCTTCGAGCCCCGGATTCCCAGGTTTTTCACCTATCCCTCCGGCGGATCGTGTTAGATGCGCGCCGTGATACCCGGGCCAGTCGCCGCCGCCGCGCCCGCGCGGGCGTTCGCGCACGAGACGCTGCGGGTCAGCCCCGCGCCCGGGGTGACGACGACCCTGCACGTCCTGCGCCTCGCGCGATCCCGGTTCCGGGTCCGCGTCGCGCGCCTCGACCCGCTGGCCAGGCTCGCCGACTGGTGCTCTGAGACCGGCGCCGAGCACGCGCTGATCGGGGGCTTCTACGTACGGGCACGCTCCGTCCCGCTCGGCGATCTGTGGATCGACGGCCGGGCGCTGCCCTCCGAGCCCTTCGACGCGCCCTGGGACAGGCTGCGCTCCTGCGTCCACATCGAGGGCGACGAGGTGACCCTGCGGCCGCGCACCGAGCTGCCCGCCGCGATCGCGGGCGATCTGTTGCAGGCCGGCCCGCTGCTGGTGCGGGGCGGGCGCTCGGCGATCCGGGCCGGGGTCGATCCCGAGGGCTTCTCCGCGGGCGCCCGCCAGTTCGACTCCGACATCACCGTGGGGCGCTACCCGCGCGCCGCCCTCGGCGTCAACGACCGCGAGCTGATCGCGGCGGTCTGCGACGGGCGCACCGACGACGACTCCGGCCTTGAGCTGGGCGAGCTGGCCGACGTCATGCTCTCCCTCGGGGCGACCGACGCGATCAACCTGGACGGCGGCGGATCGGCATCGCTGGTCGTCTCCGGGCGCCTCGTGAACGTCCCTCGCGAGGAGCACGGCGTGCACCTCGTCGGCGGGCGCCCGGTACCCACCGCCCTGCGGTTCGAGCCCCGCTGAGCCACCCGCGGGCGGGGCACGGCTGCCACCCTCGCCTGGCTGAGCGCGGCCGTTACGCTCCTTGCCATGGAGCCCCTTAACGAACAGCCGAACCTGTTGATGGGCTTCTACTTCTATCCGCGCGGCGGTTCGGCGCACGCGTGTGCCGCCCTGGCCGCCGAGCTGACCCGCGCGGGGATGCCCGTCACCCTCGTCGCCGGCTCGCGCAGCGACGGCGACCCGCTCGCGATCGCGACCAGGTTCTTCGGCTATTGCGACGTGTTCCCGGTCGATTTCACGCGCGCCCTGCGCTCGCCCGATCCGGTGCGGACGGATCCGGGCCCCGGCGGTGCGCCCATGCACGCCTCCTACGAGGACCGGCCGGGCGCCGAGGATCCGGTGTTCGCGACGCTCGACGACGAGACGTTCGAGCTCCACGTCGAGGCCTGGCGGCGCGAGCTGGAGCGCGCCGCGGGCGACGGCGTGGACGTCCTGTACCTGCACCATCTGACCCCGATCAACGAGGCGGCGGCTCGCGCCTTCCCGGGCGTGCCGGTCATCGGGCACATCCACGGGTCCGAGCTGCTCATGCTCGAGGCGATCGACACGGGCCCGCCCGCCGGGTGGACCCACGCGGAGCCGTGGGCGCGGCGGATGCGCGAGTGGGCAGCGGCCTGCGAGCGGTTGATCGTGAACAGCGAGCAGGGGCTCGCGCGCGCCGCGCGGCTCTTGGGGATCGAACGCGAGCGCTTCGAGGTGATCCCGAACGGGTTCAGCGACGACTTCGCCCCGCGCCGGATCGACCGCGCCGCCCATTGGCGCCGGCATCTGGTGCGCGAGCCGCGCGGCTGGGCACCCGGCGAGCCGCCGGGGAGCGTCGCGTACAGAGAGGAGGACCTCGACTCGCTCCGCGGCGTGACCCTGCTCAATGTCGGGCGCTTCACTGCGGTGAAGCGACTCCGCCTCCTGATCGAGACCTTCGCCCGCGCGCAGCCGCGCTTCCGCGAGCCGGCCGCGCTGGTGCTCGTCGGCGGCTACCCGGGCGAGTGGGAGGGCGAGCATCCGCTCGAGACGATCCGGCGCGTCGGCGCGAGCAACGTGTTCCTGGCGGGCTGGCACGAGCAGTCCGCCCTGCCCGACTTCCTGAACGCGAGCGACGTCCTCGTGCACCCGTCCGCGAACGAGCAGTTCGGGCAGGTGCTGGTCGAGGCGATGGCGTGCGCCCTGCCAACGATCGCGGTGAACCGCGGCGGGCCGGCCCAGATCGTCGAGCACGGCACCACCGGCTGGCTGATCCCGCCCGACGATCCGGACGCTTTGGGGCAGGCGCTGGTCGAGGCTGTGAACGACCGGGGGCGCCGCGAGCAGCTCGGCCTGAACGCGCGCCGCGAGGCCCTCGCGTCCTACGGGTGGTCGCAGATCGCAGCGCGGACGGCGCGGCTGATCGCGGCGGTCGCGGACGCGCCCGCGGTCACGTCGCCGGCCCGATAGCCGCGGTTGGCGGGCGTCACTCGGCGGGCCCCGGCTCGTCGGGGCCGCCACCGTGCGCCCGCCCGCCGGGGCCGAGATCGAGCGGCGGGTCGAGGACGAAGATCTCGGTCAGGATGTCGGGGTCCAGGTGCACTCCGCTCATGAAAGCCACGACCTTCGAGCCGGTCAGCCTCTCGATCGTCGCGCGGTAGCGGTCGCGCATGGCCTTTTGGAACTCGCGCCGGGTCTCCAGGACGTGATCGGCTCGGCCGCTCGCGATCAGCGTCTCATCGATCGCGGTGAGGCCGTCGCGCATGACGCAGATCAAAAGGTCATCGACCACGTAGGTCTTGGCCTTCATCGGGCCGCGCCCGTAGTGCTCGCGGAGCAGACCCACCATCGCGTTCGAGACAGCGGTCAGGAGCTCCCCTCCGCGCAACGGGCCTTCCCTCGCCTGATGCTCAGCCATTGAGTACCCCTTCCCAGCCTAAACGGGCGTGTCAAGGGGACCCGAGGCCCTTTATTCCACTATGCACGGTGCGGGAAACCACGTGGCCGAGTTGGTTGGTTTTCACCCTTGCCCTGGGTACGCGTCCGGGTAGCGTCCCTCAGTGGAAAAACGGGTTCGCGCCCGCTTCTCACCGGGGGGTAGACGTGGATCCCTCAACCGCGACCACCGACGCCGCGCGGGTTCCGGGAGCCGGAACCGGGGGGGCCTGGCGGTCTCGGTGCGATGCAACTGAGAGAGGTGATTCATGCAGCCAAGTAACAAGGCGGCAGCGAACCGGGGGGACCGATCACGGGCGAACGGCGCACCGCCGTCCGACGCCCGCAAGCGCGTGGTGATCGCGGATTCCGATCCGCTCGCGCGTCGCGTGATTCGTGCTGCCTTGCAGGATGAGCACGACTACGCAGTCCCCGGGGAAGCCCAAACCAGCGTCGAGGCGGTCGAGCTGTGCGGCTACTACAAGCCCGATGCCGCGCTGCTGGAGACGAGTCTCGGCAACGGCCTCGACGGCATCGTCGCCGCACGGAAGATCCGCGAGGTTGCGCCGGACACGAAGATCCTGATGTTCTCGCGCGAGGATCGCGACGACGTCCAGCTCGCGGCGCTCGCGGCAGGCGCCTCGGGGTTCGTGCCGAAGAGCGCGCAGATCGAGGAGGTCGTGAGAGGGCTCGAGCTCGTTATCGACGGCCGGGCCGCGATCCCGCCGAGGACCACGATGGTGCTCATCCAGCGCCTGCGGATGCTGCCCGAAGGCGGTGCCGGCATCCGGCCGGTGCGCAGCGTGCTCACGCCGCGCGAGTGGGAGATTCTCGACCTGCTGAGCCAGTCGTTCGACACGCACGCGATCGCGGAGACCCTCGTGCTGACCGAGGAGACCGTCTACAGCCACGTGAAGAACATCCTGCGCAAGCTCGGGGTTCACTCGCGCCGCGAGGCGGTCGAGCGCGCCCGCCAGCTCCGGGACCCGCTCGCGGGACCGAAGCTGCCGGCGGAAGCGGCGTCGTGATCGGCTTTGGCGCAGGAGCGCGGAGCCGGTGGCCGTAGGCAGAAATGCACCCCGGCGAGACGCGCCCCTGGCTTTAGCGTGGTCACGATGCGTACCGGCCCCGTTGCAGAGTTGGCCGGCCCGTTCCGTCCCAGCCGGGCCTACCGGGTAGCGAGGGGAACCATCGACCTGGTGGTCGCAGGCGCTGCCTGCCGCCGTTCGCACCCGTCCTGCTCGTAATTCGCAGCGGTTGTCCGGTACAGCGCCCCCGGCACCCCAGCGCTCTATCGGCAGGAGCGCTGTGGGCGCCGGGGCGACCCCTGGCCGGGCGGCTCGGGCGCCCAGTCGCGCGCACGAGCCGCCCGCCCCGCTGGGGGCGGCCGGCTCGCTTGGGGGCGGGGTGCACCGCTAGGGGCGCGGAGAGCGCTACGCGCGCCGGGCGCTCGCCACGGGGGAAGGGCGGGCGCCATGCCGCCGCGAGCGCCACAGGCCGGGGACGATCGCCAGCGCCAGGCCGACCATCGCGAGCCCCACGCCGAGCACGATGACGGCGCCAAGATCCGTCGCCACGTTCAGCGCGCTCCCGGCGTCGGCCGCCCGTCCGCCGCGTGCCCCCGCTGCCATGGCCTCGCGGGCGCGCTCGCCCGCGGCGAACGCCGTGGCACAGAGCGCGAGCGTGACGGGCGTTGCGGCCGCGGCCGCGATCGCGAGCCGTTTGGCGAGGACCTCGGTCATGCGACTGGTCCGGCGGTCAACGACGATCGGCGCACAGGCTGCGGCATATCCCCGAGTCTCCCTCGCGCCGCGCTCGCAGAAAGGGGGAATGTGTGCCGGATCATTGGGTACCCCGGTGAGCGCCCTCACCATGCCGATCGGCGGCCCGTGCAACTTGGATGAGCTCTGAGGGGCCTGCAAGGGAGAAACTCGACCACCGGCGACCGGCACCCGTCGGCAATGTGGTAGGTCCGCGGCGGTGGAGGCCCGCGGCTCGCAACGAAGGCCGGCGCAAGCGGCCGACTCCAAAGGAGCGCACATCACGAGGGTCACGAAAGCCAGTGGGCACACTGAGGTGCCGGTTGTCATCGCCGAGAGGGATGCGAAGCGGCGCGCGCGGCTTTCTGCCGGCCTCGCCGACCGTGAGTCCGTCGACGTCGTGGGACAGGCCGCGGACGCCGCCTCGGCCGTCGCGCTGGCCGCAGAGGCCGGGGGCGGCGTGGTCGTGATCGGCGCGGGGGTTCCACGCCCTGATCTGCTGACGGTGCTCGCGCGCCTGCGTGAGGAGACGCCCGAGATCGGCTGCCTCGTGGTCCGCGACGACCCCGAGGCCGAGGACAACGTGGAGCTCCTGCTCGCGGGCGCCGCTGGCCTGGTCGGCGCCGCCGAGCCTGTGGACGCGGTCGCGGACGCAATCGGGATGATCGCCCGCGGCGAGGCCGTGGTCGGCCCTCGCCTGCGTGCCACGCTGCTCAAGCGCTTTCAACGCGCCACCGCGTCGCGGCGCGGGATGCGGCCGCTTTTGGGACCGCTCTCGACCCGCGAATGGCAAGTGCTCGATCTGCTGCGCGCGGGCCTCAGCACGGACGAGACCGCCGAGCGACTCGGAATCGCCAGGACGACCGTGTACTCGCACCTGCGGAACATCGCCCGCAAGCTCGGCACCCGGACCCGCGACGAGGCGATCGCCTTCGCGGAGGAGCTGCGCCTGCGAGGGCGCCGTTCCCCCAGCCGCAACGGCGATTGAGCACCCGAGCGCCGGCCGGCTAGCTCGCGCGCCGCCGGCCCGGGCGGCGAGCCGTCGCGTCGTGACGGGCCTCGCGGTCGCGCCGCGCCGGCAGGCGAGCCACGTTCGGCGGGGTGTCGAGCTCAGCGCTCAGCCCCGCGAGGGGGTCGCGCAGCTGCTTCGCGACCTCGATCGCGTCGCGGCGCGAGTGCACGCCCAGCTTGCGCAGCACGTTCTTCACGTGGCTGTAGATCGTCTCCTCGGCGAGGACCAGGGCCTCCGACATCTGGTGGGTGTCCATACCCTGGCTCATCAGGTCGAGGATCTCCCACTCGCGCTGCGTGAGCTTGCTCTTCACCGGCCGCATGCCGGCGCCGCCCTCGGGCAACACGCGCAGGCGCTCGATGAGCGACATCGTCGTCGTCGGCGAGATCACCGCCTGCCCTTGGAGGACGCGGTCGAGAGCGTTCAGGACCTCGTCGACCTCGGCGCTCTTGGAGAGGAAGCCAACCGCCCCGGCGGCCAGCGCCTCGAGCTGCTGCTCCTCGCTGTCCTCACGCGAGAAGATCAGCACCCTCGCGTCGGGCACCTCCTTCGCGATGCTGCGGGTCGCCGAGACACCATCGCCGTTCGCCAGCCCGAGCTCGATCAGGACGATCTCCGGCTTGTAGTAGCGACAGAGCTCGATCGCCTCGCGCTCGTTGTCTGTCTCCGCCGGGACCACGAAGCCCCGGTCGCTCTCCTGCAGCGCATCGCGAATCACCCGCCGCGCGAGCGGATCGGGGTCGACGATGATGACGCGCGGCCGCGAACCTCCTGTTCGCGTTTCGTCGGTGGCGGCCCCACCATCGGGTCCTGCCACGTCACGCTTGTCCATATGGACGCTCCCTCCGTTGCGGGCCAACTCCCTAGGCCCAGAGAGGTTCACCCTACCGCAGATCGGGGCCGGTTAGTGAATGTTGTTACGAATCGGCCCACCGGGTGGGCATGTCTTTGCCATATGGGCAGGCGCCCCGTGCCTACCCCGGCGGCTGAGCGCGCTACCCGGCGGCCAGGCTCGGCGCCTTCGCCGGCTCGATGGGGAAGTTCTGGGTTGAAAGATCCGCCTCTCAGGCGCGCCCGTCCGCATGAGAGGCGGATCCGTAGGCCTGCGGGTTACAGATCCGCCTCGCTCGTGCGGCCCCGCCTCCGCCACCCTCGCCGAGTGTGCGATCCCGTTGCCTATCCGCAACGTTTTCGCACGGTCGTCGGGGCGGGTGTGGTGGAAGGGGGCGCCGTTCAGCTCGGCTGCAGCGCCTTGAAGCGCTTCATGTTCTCGATCATCGCGGTCTCCGTCGGCAGGCGCTCCATGCTCGAGGCGCCGAAGAAGCCGACGATGCCGGTCGTGCGCTCCAGGACGTAGGCGGCGTCCTCGGGCTCAGCGAGCGGGCCGCCGTGGCAGAGGACGATGATGTCGGGGTTGATCTTCACGGCCGCGTCGCGCATCGCCTGGATGCGCTCGACGCACTCATCGAGGGTGAGCGCTGTCTCGGCGCCGATCATGCCCTTCGTCGTGAGGCCCATGTGCGGGACGAGCACGTCGGCACCCGCCTTCGTCATCGCCTCGGCCGACTCGACGTCAAACACATAGGGGCAGGTGAGCAGGCCCATCTCCGCCGCGATCCGGATCATCTCGACCTCGCGGTCGTAGCCCATGCCGGTCTCCTCGAGGTTCTGGCGGAAGGTGCCGTCGATCAGGCCGACGGTCGGGAAGTTCTGCACGCCCGCAAAGCCCGCCTCCTTGACCTCGCGCAGGAAGTTCGGCATGAGGCGGAAGGGGTCGGTGCCGCAGACGCCGGCGAGCACCGGGGTGTCCTTCACGATCGGCAGGACCTCGCCCGCCATCTCCATAACGATCGCGTTCGCGTCCCCGTACGGCAGGAGCCCGGCGAGCGAGCCCCGGCCCGCCATCCGGTAGCGGCCCGAGTTGTAGATGATGATCAGGTCGGTGCCGCCCGCCTCGGCGCACTTCGCCGACAAGCCGGTACCGGCCCCGGCGCCGATGATCACGCCGCCCGCGTCGAGCGTCGCGCGCAGCTTCGCCCTCGCCTCATCACCAGTCATTCCTCAAGCTCCCTCCTTCATGAATTCATCGAGCTTCGCGACCATCGCCCGCGCGAACTCGGGGTCGTTCACGTGCATGTCGAGCTCGATGAGCTCGACGTTGTCGCCGACGCCCTTGCGCAGCTCCTCGAACAGCGCCGCGTCGGCCTCCGGGTCCCAGAAGGGCTGCCCCTCCGCATCGATCATCGAGACGCCCTTGAGCGGCACGAAGAGCGCGGTCGGCCCCTTGGCCGCGGACAGCTTGCGCGCGATCCGCCGGCCGAGTTCCGCGCACTCCTCCTTAGTCGTGCGCATCAGCGTCACCACCGGGTTGTGGACGTAGAGGTTGCGGCCCTCGAAGCGCTCGGGCACCGTCTCGCGCGGGCCGAAGTTGACCATGTCCAGCGCGCCCAGCGAAACCACCTGCGGGATGCCGAGCTTGCCGGCCATCTCCAGCCGGTCGGGGCCGGCGGACAGCACGCCGCCCACCAAATCGTCACAGAGCTCAGTCGTGGTGATGTCGAGCGCTGCCTTCAGGAAGCCGGACTCCATCAGCGACTCGAGGGACTGACCGCCGACACCCGTCGCGTGGAAGACCACGGGCTCGTACCCCCGCTTCTCGAGCTCCTCGCGCGCCACGGTCACGCACGGCGTCGTGACGCCGAACATCGACACGCCGATCAGGGGGCGCTCCTCGGTGAGCTCCACGGGCTTCGCGTTCACCATGCCCGCCATCGCGCCCGCCGCGTTGGCGAGCACGCGCGCGGAGATCTGGTTGATCCCGGCGACGTCAGTAACCGACGGCATCATCGTGATGTCCCGCGCGCCCACGTACTCGCGCACGTCGCCCGCGGCCATCGTCGAGACCATCAGCTTCGGCACCCCCACCGGGAGCGACTGCATCGCCCGCGTTGCGATCGCAGTGTTGCCCGATCCGCCGGCGGCGAGCACGCCGTCGATCCGCCCCTCGTCGTGGAGGCGCTTCGTGAACGCGGCGGCCGCCTCGGCCATCGCGGTCACCGCGGCGCCGCGGTCACCGGCCTCCGCGAGCGCAGCGGGGTCCGCCCCGGTCGCGGCGCCCACCTCCTCGCGGGTGATGTCGGGCTCTACGCTGGGCGGCTCACGGGTGCCGACGTCGGCGAGCAGCACGTCCACGCCCGCCTCGCGCAGGCGGTCGCGCAAATACGCGTACTCCTCGCCTTTCGTGTCGAGCGTACCGATGAGGAGGACGGTGGGACTCACGCCTCCACCTTCCACTCGGGACCGTCGCCCTCGCGGAAGTCGGGCAGGTCGCGCAGCACGCGCTCCGACCCGCCCGGGTTGTAGATGGCCAAGAGCCTGATCGGCTGCCACCCGGTGTTGATCGTGGCGTGGTACATGCCCTGCGGCACGTAGATCGTGTCTCCCGCCTTCACGTCGAACCAGTGCTCCCCGCCGTCGTCGAGCATCTGCTTGCCCTCGCCGGAGAGCACGTACAGGACCTCCTCGGCGTCCGGGTGGTTATGCCGCTCGTGCCCCTTGCCGGGGAGCAGCAGGACCTCTCCGAACGTGAGGGTCGCGCCCTCCGTGTTGTCGGGCGTCACGAGCCACTTGAGGACGCCCCAGTCGAGCGACTGGACGGGGCGGGACTTGGGATCGATCGCTTCCATCAGGCCTCCTCTGCCAGCGGTTCGACGCCCAGGTAGCGCCGCTGAGCGTCCGGGTCGTTCTCCAGCTCCTCCGCGGTCGTCTCGGCGGCGATCTGCCCGGCGACCATCACCAGGTGACGGTCGGCGAGCTCGGTGGCCACCGAGAGATTCTGCTCGACGAGCAGCACCGCGGTCCCCTCGGCCGACAGGCCCCTGATCGCATCGATCAGGTCGTCGATCACGGCCGGGGCGAGACCCTCGGAGGGCTCGTCCATGATCAGGAGCTTCGGATCGAGCAACAGCGACCGCGCGATCGCGAGCATCTGCTGCTCGCCGCCCGAGAGCTGCATGGCGCCACTGCGCTTGCGCTCCGCGAGGCGGGGGAACAGCTCGAAGATCCGCTCTGTTGACCACCGCCCATTCCCGTTGCCACCGTTCGAGACCAGGCGGAGGTGCTCCTCCACGGTCAGCGACTGGAACAGACGCCGGCCCTGCGGCACGAACGCGAGCCCGGCGGCCGCGATCTTGTAGGGCGGCTTTCCGAGCAGCTCCTCACCGTGGAAGCGAATCGACCCGTCGACCTTCTGGAGCATGCCCATGATCGACAGGCAGAGGGTCGACTTGCCCATCCCGTTGCGGCCGATGATCGCGGTCGGCTCCGAGCCGATCTCGAAGCTCACGTCCTGGAGGACGTGAGCCGGCCCGTAGTAGGCGTTCAGGTTCTTGACTTCGAGGATCGCGTCAGGCGGCATGACGACGCCCCAGGTAAAGGTCGTGGACTGTCTCGTTGGCGCGGATCTCGTCGGGCGTGCCCTCGGCGATCACCTGACCCTCGTACATCATCGTCACCCAGCTGGCGACCCGCAGGGCGACGTCCATGTCGTGCTCGATCAGGACCAGGGTGATGTCCGACGGAAGCCCCATCAAAAGCTCGGTGAGCCGCTGGCGCTCGGTGCGCGAGAGCCCCGCGGCGGGCTCGTCGAGGAGCATCAGCTTCGGCTCGGTGGCGCGCGCCATCGCCACCTCGAGCTGGCGCTGCTCGCCGTGCGAGAGCTCGGCGACCTCGCGGTCGAGGACCTCCTCGAGGCCCATCTGGACCGCGATCTCGCGAGCGCGTTCGCGCATCTCCGAGTCCTCGCCGTTGATCACCGGGCGCAGGTGCCCGTCGCGCACGCCGAGGACGGCCAGATACACGTTGTCCTCGACGGTGAGCCCACCGAACAGGCGCGACGTCTGAAACGTGCGCGCCAGCCCCATGCGGGCCCGCTTGCGAGCGGGCATCTCGCTCACGTCTACTCCGAACAGGTGAACGGTCCCCGACGTGGGCGGGAACTCGCCCGAGATCAGGTTGAAGAGCGTCGTCTTCCCCGCGCCGTTGGGGCCGAGGATTGCCCGGCGCTCCCCCGGCTTGATCTCGAGGTCGACTCCCCGCACCGCGTCGAGACCGCCGAAGCGCCGGCCGATCCCCTTCAGAGAGAGGATCGGCCGGGCGTCGGCTGTTGCCTTCTCAGGCATCGAACTCCTTCGACTACTCGCCGCTCTCGCCGCTCTCGAAGTCGACGGGCTCGAGCTTGCCCTCCCAGGGGAGGTCGTAGTCCTTGCACTCCGGGTTCTTCCGGTCCGGAGACGGAGTGTCGGGCGTGAACGCACCGCCGAACTGCTGGTCGACCTGCGGGACACGCGCGATCGTCTTGACGGTGGGCGGATTGTTGCCCTCACCGGGGACGACCTGCTTGACGTAGTTGTCCGAGATCGCCTGGCGGTTCTCGTCGAGACGGACGTCGCCGTACGGCGCCTCCGGGCCGGTCAGCTCCATGTTGGCGAGCGCCTCATGGAACGCCTCCACGTCGGAGATGTCGCCGTCGAGCTGCTCGATCGCCTTGGCGACGGCCTCCATCGCACCGTAGTAGTGGTAGACGAAGACGCTCGCGCCGGCCTCCGCGACCTCCGGGTACACGGAGAGGCGATCGAGGTACTCCTCGACGTCCGGACCGGTGGCGTCAGCCGCCGTGTTGCCGGACACCGTCACGCCGATCACTTCCTCACCGATCTCCTTGAGGACGATCGGGTCATCGACGAAGAGGTTGCCGATCATCTCGTCAGGCTCGATCGGCCCCTTCTGCTCGATGTACTGGTTGATGAACGAGATCAGGCCCTCGCCACCAACGGCGGTGTAGATGCCGTCGATGTTGTCCGGGATCTGCGCGATGAACGACGAGTAGTCGGTCTCGCCCAGGGACGGCCAGATCCGCTTGACGACCTGACCACCGTTCGCGCAGAAGTCGGCGATGAAGCCGCCGGCCGAGGTCTGGGCGAACGAGTAGTCGTCGCCGATCACAGCCGCACGCTTCCAGCCGAGCTCCTTGACCGCGTACTCGCCCACGCCGGCGGACCACTGCGCGCCGTCGGTGTGGAAGCGGAAGAAGTTCGGCGCCTGGACCTTCAGGGTCGCGTCCTGCGCACCGGCCGCGCCGTTGACGAACGTCTTGTCGGGCTGCTCCTTCGCGTAGTTCGCGATCGCGATGCCCTCGTCGCCGGACAGCGGGCCGATCAGGATGTCAGCACCCTCCTGCTCGACGAGACGGCGGGCCTCGTTGACCGCGACCTCAGGCGTCTCGTCGGAGCACCCGTAGCCGACGACCTCAACCGGACGACCCGCGATCTCCGCGCCCTCGACGCCGTCGCTCGGCGTGTCGGACACCGGCTCCGCGCCGCGCTCGATCAGCGGCACGTTGAAGCCACCAGCCGTCGCCTCGTAGAACGCGCCGAACGCGCCCTCGCAGGTCGACAGGAAGCCGATCCGGATCGGCTCGCTGGAGTCGCCGCCGCCCTCGTCGCCGCTATCGCCGTCGTCATCGCCACCGCAGGCGGCGATGAGCAGGGCGAGGGCGGGGACGAGCAGGATCAATGAGAGCCTTCGCCCCCATCGCCACAGACGTGGTCGATCCCTCATTCCTCTCCTCCTATCTCTGGGGTTGCCGTTTGTGCTTTCGACCGTTGGAAAGTCACGTCCGCCTGGGCCGCAACGGGGCCGTGCGGCCGGTCCGCGGGCGCCGCGGCGCCGCTCGCCCCGTCCGGGGCCGGGGCCGGTTCAGGGCCGTCCTGCGTCTCGCCGCGGCGCCGGGAGAAGTAGGCCCGAACCCGGTCGCGCAGGGACTCGTACGCGCCCACGAGCCCGCCCGGCGAGATGAGCACGATCGCCAGGAAGATCAGGCCGAGCAGCGTGTTGAAGCGCTCCGGGCCGAGGACGGTGCCGAGCTCGGGCGTCCAGCGGCGCGTGTAGTTGTCGAGCAGGACGAACGCGAGAGCACCCACCCACGCGCCGTGGAGCCGGTAGAGGCCGCCGATCACCGCGACCACGAGCACATCGATGACCGCGTTGAGCTCGACCGCCCCGGGGCCGATGCGGCGGCCCCACCAGACGAACAGGATGCCGGCGAGCGCGGCCACCAGGCCCGCCACGCCGAAGGCAAGCGTCCTGTGCACCTCGACGTGGTAGCCGAGGGCCCGCATGCGAGTCGGCTCGTCGCGGATGCCCTGCAGGGTGAGCCCGAACGGCGTCCGGCCGAGGTAGCGCAGGCCGAAGTAACAGGCGGCCGCGACCGCGAGGCTCACGTAGTAGAAGGAGGCCGGGTCGTTGACGCGGTCGCCGACGATCCCCGGGATCGCGACGTTGTTGACGCCCCCGTGGCCGGCGAGCGAGGTGACCTGGCCGAAGAAGTAATAGACCATCACGCCGAACGCCAGCGTGATCATCAGGAAGTAGATGCCCTCGCTGCGCGACGCGATCGCGCCGAAGACCAGCGAGATCGCTACAGCGATGATGATGCCGATGATGGCGGCGAGCCACGGGTCGATCGCCACGCTCAAGCCGCCCTCCGCCTGGCTGAGGTTCGCAGTCACGAGAGCGGAGATCCCGAAGATCGCCACCTGAGCGAGCGAGACCATCCCCCCGTAGCTCGAGAGGAAGATCAGGCTCAGCGCGACGAGGCCCAGCCAGATCGCCTGGGTGAGCAGCGCGCTGAGGAAGAAGTTCGAGAAGATGACCGGCGCCAGCAGCGCGACCACGGCAATGACGCCGAGCCCGATCTTCTCGGGGAGCGTCAGCGGCGCCGAGCGTACGGAGATGTTCATGCCGGCCTCCCGAACAGCCCATAGGGACGGACGGCGAGCACCGCGACGACCAGCCCGAACGTGAGCAGGATCGAGTAGTTCGTGAGGTCGGTGCCGCCGAACACCAGGTACGACGCGCCGTAGGCCTGCACGAGGCCGAGTGCGACCGCGCCCACCGCGGCGCCGCCCAGGCTCCCCATCCCGCCGATGATCACGACCACCAGCGAGTTGAGGAGGAAGGCCGAGTCCTGGCCCGGCTGCAGCGAGAGCATGCTGCCCCCGAGCACGCCGCCGAACCCGGCCAGCAGCGAGCCGATGAAGAAGGCGCCCGCGAAGACGAGCGGGATGTTGATGCCGAGGGCCGCGACCATGTCGCGGTCGTCGACGCCGGCGCGCGTGATCAACCCGAACCGGGTGCGCTTGATCATCCACCAGAGCAGGAGCCCGACGAGCAGCGCCGAGCCGAGCACGATCGTCAGGCGGAAGAAGCCGAAGCTGCCGACCAGCGGCAGGTCGACGCTCGTCGGCCAGCTCGCCGGCAGCTTGACGTCCTTCGCGACGCCGCCGAAGTGCGCCAGCATCTGATCGCCGGCGATGATGATGATCGCGATCGTGATCAGCGCCTGGCGGAGCTCCTGGCCCTGGTTCCAACGGAGCAGCAGCTGGTAGATCAGGACCCCCAGCACGCCCATCGCGAGTGCCGCGATCACGAGCGGCACGAGCCACTCGATCGTCGAGTACTGGGTCTCGCCGGACGACTGGCCGATCGAGAGCTCGAACCCGCCGGAGTCGTCGGAGAACAGCTTCTCCTGCAGCTCGAACGCGATGTAGCCGCCCAGCAGGTACAGCGAGCCGTGCGCCATGTTGATCGTGCGCATCAGCCCGAAGATCAGCGTGAACCCGCTGGCGACGACGAAGTACAGGCCGGCCAGCGTGAGACCCAGGAGCGTCGCCCCCAAAAAGCCTCCGAAATCACCAATCGCCTTCGCGAACAGCCAGCCGGCAACGAGGAGGATTACCGCCCCCCCGATGACCTGTTTTGGCTGTCGCAGGCGCCCGGGCGCCTCGACGCCGGCGCGCAATGGCTCAGGCGCCGACGTCGCCATGCAGGGCCCTCCTCCAAGCGTCGCTGGTCACCTCTCTCTCCTCTCCTGGCTTCAGATCAAACGGAAAGGCTGTTCCGATATACGGGACAACCTTTCCGCGATACGCGCATCCTTACACAAGCTCTGCCACAACGTCAACACTTCTTCGCTCCAAAATCTCTCGGTGGGAGGAGTCCTGGGCGCCCGCCGCTCGGACCGGCGCGACGGGCGCCCAGGAGGCGGGAGGTGGGTCAGTTCCTACGCACGCGGAGATTGACCGTCGCGACCGCCCGATCGGCGTTCTTGGCCGTTACAACGAACTTGATCCGCGTCTTCTTGCCCGCCGCCTTCTTCTTGGGCTTCACCTGGAAGCGCAGCTTGGCGCTCTTCGCCTGCGCGGCGAGCTTGCCCACGCTCTGGCAGGCCTTGCCCAAGACGCGGATCTTCTTCTTGGGTGCCTTGGCACAGACCCTCACCCCGGCCGCAGCGCCGTCGCCCGTATTGGAGACGCGCACGTTGAAGCCAACCCTCTTGGCCTTCCTCCGCACGGTCTTCTTCTTCGGGTTTGCGGAGACCGAGAGCGCGGGCTCGCCGACCGGCTGTTCTTCCTCCTCGATCTCGAACGAGACCGACTTGGTCTCCTCGACGTTGCCCGCGGCGTCGGCGGAGCGGTACTCGACGGCGTAGGCGCCGGGATCGTCGACCGTGAACTCGGTCACGAACGGGTCGTCGCCCTCGGTGTTCTCCGAGACCACCCAGTCGCCG
>Ga0310826_100360_pt1 | contig 52016 bp, 50 predicted proteins | sample WT_ome_FD_201306 | JGI IMG/M metagenome (GOLD analysis project Ga0310826, IMG submission 201306) | Sorghum-adapted microbial communities enriched on wild type (WT) sorghum from Joint BioEnergy Institute, Emeryville, California, United... ... | reverse complement strand
AACACCAGGTTGATAGGCCCGGGGTGGAAGCGCGGCAACGCGTGGAGCTGACGGGTACTAATCGGTCGAGGGCTTATCCTAACCTTACCCAGACTCACTTCTTCCCATCCGGTTTTCAGGGCGCAAGGCGTGCCCAGACATATTTCGGCAAATGGCCGGAAGCATGTATAATTAGTTTAGTGGCGGCGTAGCTCAGCTGGCTAGAGCGTACGGTTCATACCCGTGAGGTCGGGGGTTCGAGGCCCTCCGCCGCTACCAGAATGCATGGACATTTAGCTCAGCTGGGAGAGCACTACCTTCACACGGTAGGGGTCGGCGGTTCGAATCCGTCAATGTCCACCATTTTTTTGCGGAGCTGTGGTGTAGAGGCCTAACATGCCAGCCTGTCACGCTGGAGATCGCGGGTTCGAATCCCGTCAGCTCCGCCACTTCATGAACGGCTCGGTAGCTCAGTTGGTAGAGCAGAGGACTGAAAATCCTCGTGTCGGCGGTTCGATTCCGTCCCGAGCCACCATTTTTTTGTTCATGGCGACGGACATCGGACACCGTTCGCCATGGAGGGTCCTCCCGGGCCATTAGCTCAGCTGGCAGAGCACCTGACTTTTAATCAGGGTGTCGGAGGTTCGAATCCTCCATGGCTCACCATTTTTCGCATATACGGCGCATGGTGCTTTACAAACCGCCGGGAATCATCCCGGCGGTTTTGTTGTGCCCGTGTCCCGGGTCATATTTCCCTCTGCAGCCTATATATTGGGTAGAGGGCACGGGAACCAGCCGGCCGGCGTCCGCGTCCTTTCGCCGTATTCGAATAAGGGAGGCAATTGCTTGAGATTCAACAATTTCGTGACGCATGTCCTGGGCAAAGAAGTAAAACACCAATTGGCCAACATTATCGACTATGCTCAAAACATCAATGGCGGCTGGGAAGTATGGCTGCAGGTTCAGCTCTACACGCGGTTGAAAAATGAAAACGGAGTTCTGGCTTTTACGCGGGAAGAATCTTATCCCGGGGGCGGCAACCGATGCGATTTTACTTACGTTCCGCGAAACGCGTCCAGCACAATGACCTGGGTGGAGCTGAAGGTTCAGCGCAATGCCGACGTGAGACAGCCCGTAGACGACTTTGCCAAGGACATCAACAAAATAAGCAGCGGGCATTTTAATCCCAGTGATACCGCCGGCGCCGTGGTCGTTATTCCCCACAATGCCTGGAACGCACTTCAATATCTCAAGGAACAATACCCCAGCTACTATCCACATGCGGGTTATTGTCTCGTTGACGGCGGCAATATTTCCGCACCCGCCAAAATCGGAGACCATCCTCCGGATCAGAGGGACGTGGCAAACAAGGTCTTGCTCTTGTACTGGGCTGTCCTGTGACGCGTCCGATGCCGGGAGACTCATCCCGACGAATCAAGACGGATGGAGGAATTGAGAAATGCCGGGTCAACAACTGCAATTGTCCAACGCGATCGTATCGTTCGCGGGTGCGGCAAGAGCCGCGCAGAAAATCCTGAGCAGCGGCGAAGATCCGATGTCCATCAAGGAATACACGTTCACCGCGAATCTGACCACGGATTTCACCCTGAACGATCAGACGGATGTCGGTCTCAATTTGTGGCGGTTGTCAATCAAGGAGAAAATCACCATCGACTACAAGCAGCATTGGGGCCTGGAAGTCAAATGCACCATTGTGCCCAGCGCGACGCTGGCCCAGGAAAGCTGACGTAAAAAGTAACAGCAGCCGGTTTTTCAGGAGTGGTCCTCATGGCTTTCTTTGGTTCCAGAAAAGATCCTTTCTCCATGGGACACGGGTGGATGAATTTCGAGGATCTGGTGCACGGGCTCGCCCGTTCCGTCCAGAACGCGCAGGATAAGCTCGCGGAAGCGGGGGACCAGAATTTTCACTTGATCATCAAGGATATTCGGGTGGACATTCCGGTGGAATTGCACCACGACACGGACTCGGGAATGACACGCGTTCGTCTGCCCAGTCTGGCGAAACATCTGAGCGACGACCTGCAGGAACATCATTTGTCCCGGTTCCAGTTCACATTCAGCCACATGATTCGGCACCGCCAGGATTAGCGGTTGAGCAAAGCCGGGCGGAACGGTCCATCCCCGCCTGGTTCCGAAGTCGACGGAGGAACCGGCGCCAACGAGGCGCCGGTTCCAAGTTGACGACAAACTCCCTTAAAATCCAGCGTCAACGCGTACAAACAGAAATTCGGCCACGACATACAGACCATGAATATGGATTACATGATCCAAACCATGGAGAGCGAGCTCCGAACCCGCAGTCAATCCTGGTTACGGGAATAATGTGAAAAACAGACTTGATTGGATCCAGTATGAACATACAATCTGCTTCTTCAGAAAAGATCGTCCAAGTAAGCAAGAGGCCAAACGGAACACGGGACGCGGCCCGACTTGCTGCCGAGGGTGACAGTCCGCGAAAACCGGCGATGCGCGCCGGTTCTTTTCTTTCGGGGAGGACGGAAAAAAACGGCGTGTGTTACAATAAAAAAAACATTTCGGCAAAGAAAGCATCGCGGCATGGATGGGACGGATCAGGCAATGGACAAGGAAAAGGCGCGACAACTGGAAGAACTCCTCGGCGTGCGGGTCCGGCTGGTGTCGGTCTCGCACCGCGCATGGACGGAAGCGGGAGGCGGGAATGCGCCGGAACCGGGCGACGTGGCGTCGCTTGACCGGGGATGCTGGCTGCTTGTGGAGACGAATGGAACCTCCCACCGGGTGCTCGAAATCGGAAAAATTTTGACCCCCGTGGAGTCCCGGCTGTTGCGCTGGGCGTTCCTGCAGCGCGCGGGCGACGGGTCCCCCGCAAGGGAAAGCGAATCGCCGGCGGTCCGGCTGGGCGAGTGGATCGAGGCACAGCTGGAAAAAGACGAATTCCACGCGCCGCTGCCCGGGGAATGGGCCGCCAGGCTGAACAGCGAAGGCGTCATTCCCCTGCTGCTGCGCTATGAACATGCCGATGCGGGGCAGATCCTGAACGTGGCACGCTCCTTTCTGTCCGACCTTTCCGACGACACGCTGATCGTGCCGTTGCGTCCGTCCGAGTGGCTGATCCTGGTGACGGACCGGTTGCTGATGGAGATGGAATCCTTCGATCCGGGAGAGGACGGCCCGGACGGGGTCCGGGAAGAACTGGCTTCCCTGGCCGAGGGACTGCAGCAGACGATCACCGGCGAGTGGGGAGGGGATTGCCACGCGGCCGTGGCGGAGCCCGTCCAGCCGAAGGAAGAACTGGTCGGCGCGGTGGCGCTGCTCCGGGAAACGATGGAACTCGGGCGCCGGTTCCATCCCGAACGCCGCGTGCATCTTCCCTGGCGGGTTCATCTGGAGTGGCTTGTCGGCAATCTGTCCGATTCGGCGCTGCGTCGGATCGCGGGGCGCATGCACGGGATGATGGAGCCCTTTGCCGATCCGGAGACGGTGTCGATGCTGGAGCTGTTTTTCTCCCTGGACTGCAACGTCAGCGAAACGGCCAAGCGTCTGTACATCCACCGCAACACGCTGCTGTACCGGCTGGAAAAATTCAAGCTCGAATCCGGACTCGACGTGCGCACCTTCAACGACGCGGTTCGGGCGAGAATTTTGCTGTTATTGTACAAAATGACGAAAAGAAAATAGTTTTTTTGTACGCGTTGTGCATGGTCATATGTCCCCCCCTGAAGTAAGATGGAGGTGGATTGCAATTCAAATAGCTGGGGGGAACCTGCGTGGCAAGCGTTCGTCTGGACAACGTGACGAAGAAGTTTCCCGGAACCGAGAAACCCGCGGTTGACAAATTCAATCTGGAGATCAAGGACAAGGAGTTTCTCGTCCTGGTCGGACCTTCCGGCTGCGGGAAGTCCACCACGCTCCGGATGATCGCGGGGCTGGAGGAAATTTCGGAAGGGCATCTCTACATCGGCGACCGCCTGGTCAACGACGTCGCCCCGAAGGATCGCGACATCGCGATGGTGTTCCAATCCTACGCCCTGTACCCGCACATGAACGTGTACCAAAACATGGCGTTCGGCCTGAAACTGCGCAAATTCCGCAAGGACGAAATCGACCGGCGCGTGCGGGAAGCCGCCCGGATGCTGGAAATTGAACATCTGCTGGACCGCAAGCCGAAGGCGCTGTCCGGCGGCCAGCGGCAGCGGGTCGCCCTTGGCCGCGCCATCGTGCGCGAACCTCAGGTGTTCCTGATGGACGAACCGCTGTCCAACCTGGACGCGAAGCTGCGGACGCAGATGCGCGCCAACATCTCCAAGCTGATGAAGCGGCTGGAGACGACCTGTATCTACGTTACCCACGACCAGATCGAAGCGATGACGATGGGCGACCGCATCGTCGTCATGAAAGACGGCATCATCCAGCAGGCGGCCGACCCGGATACCCTCTACCATCATCCGGTCAACCTGTTTGTCGCCGGTTTCATCGGGGCCCCGGCCATGAACTTCATTCCGGGCATGTTCGTGGAAGAAGGCGGCGCGCTGCGCTTCAAGGCGGAGGGCATCAACGTCGTCATGCCGGAAGGCAAGGCCCAGGTCGTCCGGAACAAAGGTTATGTGAATCGCGAAATCATTCTCGGCGTGCGTCCGGAGGACATCCATGAAGAACCGGTGTTCCTGGACGCGTCCCCGGATACGATCATCTACGCGAGCGTCGAAGTCGCGGAAAACCTCGGTCACGAAATGTTCCTTTACCTGGCCGGCCTCGGCAAGGAAAACGTGATCGCCCGCGTCGACGGACGCGCCGGCATCCAGGAAGGCCAGAACGTGAAGCTGGCCATCGACATGAACAAGGTGCACGTGTTCGACAAGGACACGGAGCTGAACATCTTCGAGAACTGATGGCGCCATCGCCGCAGGCGAGGCCGTCCGGTTTCGGGCCGGACGGCCTTTTCGTGTTTTCATTGATTTCCAAAACGGTTTCGGATACGATGGAAAAGAATACGGGAAGGAGCGCGGCACGTTGGCCAAAAAGGTGAAAGTATCCGAGCTTGTGGAACAATTCCAGCTGGCGGTGGTCGCGGGCGAAGGCGGCCTGCGGCGCCAGATCGGAACGGATGACCTTTATCGTCCGGGGCTGGAGGTAGCCGGCTATTTCGCGTATTATCCGGCCGAACGGGTGCAGATCCTGGGCAGGACCGAACTGGCTTTTCTGGACACGCTGACCTCCGAGGTCAGGCGGGATCGGATGGACCGCCTGTGCACCGATGTCACGCCCTGCCTGATTGTGACCCGGGGACAGAATCCGCCCGCGGAACTGGTGGAAGTGGCCGACAAAAGGCAGGTACCGGTGCTGCGCAGCTCCATCGCGACGACCACGCTGCAAAGCCGCCTCACCAACTTCCTGGAAAAACGGCTGGCACCGAAGGTGACCATCCACGGGGTGCTCGTCGACGTCTACGGCGTCGGCATGCTGATCACCGGGGGCAGCGGCATCGGCAAGAGCGAAACGGCCCTGGAGCTGGTCAAGCGCGGCCACCGGCTGGTGGCCGACGACGCGGTGGAAATCTGGCAGACGGCGGACAATCTGCTCTACGGCACCGCACCGGAGCTGATCCGGCATCTGCTGGAAATCCGCGGGCTGGGCATCCTGAACGTCATGACGCTGTTCGGCGCCGGCGCCATCCGGACCAGCAAGCAGATCACCCTGGTGGTGCGGCTGGAAGCCTGGCAGCAGGACAAACAATACGACCGCCTTGGCCTGGACGAAGAGACGACGCGCATCCTCGACACGGATGTCCCGATGATCACGGTGCCGGTGCGGCCGGGACGGAATCTGGCGGTCATCCTGGAAGCGGCGGCGATGAATTTCCGCCTCAAGCGGATGGGCTACAACGCGGCCTTGCAATTTACGAATCGGCTGACGGAAACGATCGGGGACGAGGACACGGAGTGAACCCGCGTTCGGAACGCCGGAAAACCCGGGTGCGGATTTCCGGGGACAATAACGACGGGGAGGGATAGGCCATTTTCCCGGCCATCATTGATCCGGTTGCGATATCCATCGGTGGATTGACCATCCGCTGGTACGGCCTGATCATCGCCTTCGGCGCGCTGGTCGGTCTGCTGATGGCGATCCGCGAGGGCAAGCGGATGGGGTTGTCCTCCGACTTTTTCCTGGATCTGATCCTGTTTGGGACCCCCAGCGCCATCATCAGCGCCAGGCTGTACTATGTGGCGTTCCAGTGGGATTATTACCGGGAGCATCCCGGCCAGATCATCCAGATCTGGGAAGGCGGCATCGCCATCTACGGGGCGCTGATCGGCGCCATCCTGTGTGGAATCTGGTACGCGCGAAGGAGAAAAGTGCCGTTTCTGCGCATCGCCGACATCTGCGCGCCGTCCCTGATTGTCGGCCAGATGATCGGCCGGTGGGGCAACTTTGTCAACCAGGAAGCGCACGGGGGCCCGGTGTCGGAAGCGTATTTGCGGGAAACGCTGCATCTTCCCGGCTTCATCGTCGATCAGATGTACATAAATGGCCAGTATTACCACCCGACGTTCCTGTACGAGTCGGTGTGGAACCTGCTGGTGCTGCTTCTGCTCCTCGCCCTGCGCCGCTGGAGACCGCTGCGCGCCGGCGAGCTGTTCTGGACCTACCTGCTCACCTATTCCCTGGGCCGCTTCTTCATCGAAGGCATGCGCACCGACAGCCTCGCCTTCCGCGGGCCGGAGTGGCTCGCTTCCCTGGTGGACGGCCTGTGGACGCCGATGCGGCTGGTGCTGGGCGAACCCGGCTATCTCGATCCGGCCTACGGCAATGTCCGCGCGTCGCAGCTATTGGCCCTGGCGCTGATGGTTGCGATGGCCGCGACGATCATCGTCCGCCGGATCGTGGTGCGGGATGCGGTGCATTACGGCGATCCGATCGTGCCGGTCGGCGTTGCGGCGGGGTCCGGCGAAGCGGCCGCGTCCGGCGCGGAATCGGCGGATGAGGGTTCGACGGGTTCGACCCCGGCCGGCGTGGACCCGGCCGATACGGATTCGGCCGACGCGGCGGACAACGGGACGAAGGCGGGAGAAGCGAACGGCGAAACGGGCGGCGGATCGGACGGCGGCAAGGAGGACAGCCGGACGTAACAGGCGCAGGAATGGCGGCATATTCAGAGCATTGGCTGGAAGACGGCGGTGAACGCGGCATGCAAACGGAATTGACCGGGACCAAAGCGGCAAGCCGCCCGGGCTCGGCTTATACGACCGTGCTGTTTGACCTTGACGGGACCATTCTGGATACCAACGAGCTGATCATCCAATCGTTCATGCACGCCCTGCGGGGCGTGGTCCCGCCGGATTTCGGCAGGGAGCAGATCATCCCGGCCATGGGGCAGCCCCTGGTGCACCAATTGCGCCTCTTTTCGGGACGGGAAGAGGTGTCCGATCTGGTCCGCGCCTACCGGGAATACAACCTGGCCCACCACGACCGCATGGTCCGGCTGTTCCCGGGGGTGGCGGAGACGGTGGACGTCCTGAAGCAAAAGGGCGTCCGCATCGGCGTCGTCACCTCCAAGATGAGGGAGACCTCCGAACGGGCCCTGAAGATGCTTGGCCTGATGGAGAAAATGGACGTCATCGTCCCCGTCGACGAAGTCACCCATCCGAAACCGCATCCCGAACCGCTGCTGAAGGCGATGCAAGCCCTGGGCGCCGAACCGGCCAGAACCCTGATGGCGGGCGACAGTCCGGTGGACATGGAAGCCGCCCTGCGCGCCGGAGCGGTTCCGGCGGGCGTCGCCTGGTCGCTGAAGGGGGAGGCGAAACTGCGGGAAGCGGGCGCCGTCCATATTCTCCGGCGGATGGAGGATCTCCCGCCGCTGTGCGGAATCGAGGTGGCGCAGGCTTGAGAAGACTGGAACGCTACCCGGTCGAGGGGCCGAATTCCCTCTGGCAGATGTACAAAACGGTTCCGTGGTGGAAAGTCGTCCGCAACTTCATCTTTATCCAGCTGGCCCGCTACTGCCCCAGCCTTGCGCTGAAAAACTGGATTTACCGCCGCATCCTGGGCATGAAGGTGGGCCGGCAGGTCTCGTTTGGCCTGATGGCGATGGTGGATGTGTTTTTTCCGGAAAAAATCATCGTGGGGGACAACTCCATCATCGGCTACAACGCCACCCTGCTGACGCACGAGTACCTGATCCGCGAATACCGCCTCGGCGAAATCCGCATCGGCTCGGGCGTCATGATCGGCGCCAACGTCACCGTCCTGCCCGGCGTGACCATCGGTGACGGCGCCGTCGTGGCAGCGGGCGCGGTGGTGCACCGGGATGTGCCGGCGGGCGCCCGCGTGGGCGGAAATCCGCTGCGCAACCTGGACAAGCCGGACGAGGGCCTGGACGCAGGCGAGCGAACGCAGGAACGGGAATCGGATTGAAGCCCTTTGCCGACAAGGCTTCTTTTTTTATGGGGAAACGTTTGCAAGGCGTGGCGGAGCCTTGACGGCGGGGGGCGGACATGGTAAAGTGACAACGCGGGTTTAGTATGGTAATATATTATCACTTTAATAAAATAAAGAACTGACGCGTTCCGGGAAAGGAACGCCGGAAAACGGGAAGTGGCGGCATGTCCAAACCGAAAGTGTTCGAAAAACCCGTCGGGGTACGGGATTATCTGCCCCATGCCGTCGCCAAGCTGCGCCGGATCGAGCTCGGCGCCCTCGACTGCATGCGCCGGTGGGGTTACGAGCAAATTATCACGCCGACGCTGGAATATTACGACACGGTGGGGGCGGCCAGCACCACGTCGGACCGGAAACTGTTCAAACTGCTGGATCACCGCGGCACGACCATCGTGCTGCGCTCCGAGATGACGGCGCCCATCGCCCGCGTCGTCGCTTCGCTGCTCCGGCAGGCGCCGCTTCCGCTGCGGCTGAGCTATCACGCCAACGTGTTCCGGGCCTTCGATGAAGGCGCCGGGCGGGACGCGGAATTTTTCCAGACGGGCGCCGAGCTGGTCGGCGACGATTCGGCGGAAGCCGACGCGGAGATCATCGCGCTGGCCGCGTCGGCGCTGCAGGCGGCCGGCGTATCGTCCTTCAGCATCGCCTTCGGGCACGTCGGGTTCCTGAACGGCCTGCTCGAGGAGAAGCTGCCGGGCCGGCGGGACGAGCAGGATCTGCTGAAAGACTGCCTGCTGCAGCGGGACTTCGTCGGCTACCGCGACCGGCTCCGGGAACTCAGGCTGGACGGGGAAGACCGCCGGGCCCTGGAAGAGGTGCTGGATCTGCGCGGCGGCCGCGAGGTTTGCGACCGGGCGCTGACGCTGGGCCGAAGCGGCGAGGTCCTCGCGGCGGTCCGCCAGCTGGGCGAGATCTGGGACGTGCTTGGCGCCTACGGCGTGCAGCACCTGGTGTCCGTCGACCTGACGATGATCGGGGATTTTTCGTATTATACCGGCATGATTTTTGAAGGATACGCCTCGCAGCTCGGCTTTCCGGTCTGCAGCGGCGGGCGGTACGACAATTTGCTGGCGCAGTTCGGCAGGCCCGCGCCGGCCACCGGATTCGCGCTCAAGACGACGCGCATTCTGGAAGTGATCAACGGCCAGGCGGACGAGGAGGAGCGGGTGCTCATCCTGTATGCGCCCCGTGCCCTTTCCGAGGCGCTGGCCGAGGCGTCCCGCCTGCGGGACAGCGGGCTCGCCGTCGTCACCGCTTCGCTGCGCGGGGAAGCCGACTGGGCGGAAGCGGAAAGACTGGCGGAGGCCGGCAGAGACAAGCCTTTTGAATACCGGGGCCGGACGTTCGACCGGCTGGTCGTGCTCGGACGGCGGGAGGAGGAGGCGCTGTGAGCGGAATCGATTGGCTGACGGTGGTCATGCCGAAGGGCCGGATCTACAGGGACGCCGTTCGCCTGTTCCGCCGCGCCGGCCTGCCGGTGCCGGAGGAGGACGACGAATCCCGCAAGCTGATCGTGTCCATTGACGGAGCCTCCCTGCGGTTCATCCTCGCCAAGCCGGCCGACGTGGCGACCTATGTCGAATATGGCGTGGCGGATGTCGGCGTGGCCGGCAAAGACGTGCTTTTGGAGGAAAACAGGGACGTATACGAGCTTCTGGATCTGGGCATCGCCCGGTGCCGCATGTCGGTGATCGGACTGCCCGGCAGGAAGCTTCCCATCTATCCGCGGGTCGCCACCAAATATCCGAACGTGGCTTCGCGGTATTTCCGGGAACATGGCCAGCAGGTGGAAGTGATCAAGCTCAACGGATCGGTGGAGCTGGCCCCGCTGATCGGCCTCGCCGACCGCATCGTGGATCTGGTGGAAACGGGGCGGACGCTGCGGGCCAACGGGCTGGTGGAACTGGAGACGATGTTCGACATCACCAGCCGGCTGATCGCCAACCGCGTCAGCTACCGGACGAAATATGCGCAAATCCGCGCGCTGTGTGAAAGCCTGGCGCGGGCGGCGGAAACGGCCGCCGCCGGCGGGACGACGTCCGGCTGAATCCGCGAAGCGGTCAGCGGGATTACGCGGTTTGAAGGGCAAAGGAGGAACCCGAGATGTACATCGGCCCAGCGGACGGATTCAGGCTGGAGCGGACCAGCGATTACGGCACGCCGGAGCAGAACGCCGCCGCACGCGAGATCGTCGAGGCCGTCCGGCGCGAGGGCGACGCGGCGCTCCTCCGGTACACGGAGCGTTACGACGGCGTCCGGCTGAAGCCGGAAGAGCTGCGGGTGACACGGGCCGAGATCGAGGAAGCGTACGGAAAGGTCGATCCCGCGTTTCTGGAGGCGCTCCGGCAGGCTGCGCGCAACATTGCGTCGTTCCATGAAAAGCAAAAGCGCAATTCCTGGATTGATCTCAGGCCGGACGGCACGATGGTCGGCATGTCCATAAGGCCCCTTCGCCGGGTCGGGCTGTACGTGCCGGGAGGCACCGCGGCGTATCCTTCCTCCGTGCTGATGAACGTGATTCCGGCGCGGGTGGCGGGCGTGAAGGAAATCGTGATGGCGACGCCGCCGGCCACCGGCGGGCGCGCCGGCGTCGATCCCTATATTCTGGTGGCGTCGGCGGAAGCGGGCGTCACCGAAATTTACCGCATGGGCGGCGCCCAGGCGATCGCGGCTTTGGCCTTCGGCACCGAGACCGTGCCCGCCGTCGACAAGATTTGCGGTCCCGGCAACATCTACGTCACGCTGGCCAAGCGCACCGTGTACGGCACGGTGGACATCGACAGCATCGCGGGCCCGAGCGAAATCGTGGTGCTGGCCGACGATACCGCCGACGCGCGGTACGTCGCGGCGGACATGTTGTCGCAGGCGGAGCACGACGTGATGGCGTCGGCGATTCTGGTCACCACTTCGCGGCGCCTGGCGGACGAAACGGCGGAAGAGCTGAAGCGCCAGCTGGCGGTACTGCCGCGGGAGAGCATCGCGCTCAAATCCCTGGAAAGCCGCGGCGCCATCCTGCTCGTGGACAGCCTTGAGGAAGGCGCGGAAGTCGTCAACCGGCTGGCGCCCGAGCATCTGGAGATCATGACGGAAGAGCCCATGGAGACCGCGGCTCTGATCGAGAACGCGGGGGCGATCTTCCTCGGCCCGTGGAGCACGGAGCCGGTGGGAGACTATTTCGCCGGTCCGAACCACATTTTGCCCACGGGGGGCACCGCGAGGTTCTCCTCTCCGCTGAGCGTGGACGATTTTCTGAAGAAGACGAGCCTGATTCAATACAGCCGCGAGGCCTTGCGGCGGGACGCCGCGGCCATCGCGACGCTGGCCCGCAGGGAAGGGCTAGAGGCCCACGCGCGGGCCGTGGAAATTCGCACGGAAAGCGGGGATTTGCCATGACGCGGGGCAATGGAGCCGGGCAAACGCCCGGTTCGGGACAGGAGCGGCGGAAAGCGGCGGCGTCCGCTGGAATCGGCGGCGCGGCCGGCCCGGCGGACCCGGCGGCGGTCGGGGTGAAGTTTCTCGGCGAGCGGCGCGCCGAAATCGTCCGCAAGACGAACGAAACCGACGTCCGGCTGACGTTCGGCCTGGACGGCTCCGGCGACGTCTCCATCGACACCGGGGTGCCGTTCCTCGGACACATGCTGGAGCTGTTCGCGCGGCACGGGCATTTCGATTTGCGCGTGAAAGCCCGCGGCGACGTGGAGGTCGACGACCACCACACGTCGGAGGACATCGGCATCTGCCTCGGCCAGGCGATCCGCGCCGCGCTGGGGGACAAGTCCGGCATCCGGCGTTACGGCAACGCGTTCGTGCCGATGGACGAAGCCCTCGCCCAGGTGGTCATTGACGTGAGCAACCGGCCCCACCTGGAGATGCGCGCCGAATTTCCGGCCGCGAAGGTGGGTTCGTTCGACGTGGAGCTGGTGCGCGAATTTTTGTGGAAGCTGGCGCTGGAGGCGCGCATCACGCTGCACGTCATCGTCCATTACGGCAGCAACACGCACCACATGATCGAGGCGGTGTTCAAGGCCCTCGGCCGGGCGCTGGACGAGGCGACGTCGCTTGACCCGCGCGTCAAGGGCGTCCCTTCCACGAAAGGAGTGCTCTGACCGCGTGATCGCCATCATCGACTACGGAATGGGAAATTTGCACAGCGTCAGCAAGGCGGTGGAGCGGCTCGGACACCAGGCTGTCGTCACTTCCTCGCATGAGACGATCCTGCGCGCGGAAGGGGCCATCCTGCCCGGCGTGGGCGCCTTCGGCGACGCCATGCGCAATCTGCGGGAAAGCGGACTGGACGAAACGGTCCGCAAGTTCCATGCGTCGGGACGTCCGCTCCTCGGCATCTGTCTGGGGATGCAGCTGCTTTTTTCCGAAAGCGAAGAGTACGGGCCGCACGAAGGGCTTGGCCTCCTTCCCGGGCGCGTGGTCCGTTTCCCGAATGACCGCAAGGTGCCGCACATGGGCTGGAACGAGCTCCGGTTCGTCCGGCCGGATCCTTTGCTGGAGGGCATGCGGCCCGGCCACGTTTATTTTGTGCACTCCTATCACGCGCTGCCGGAAGTGCCCGGCGATCTGATCGCCGTCACCGAGTACGGCGGCCCGGTCACGGCCATCGTCGGCCGCGGGAATCTGTACGGCATGCAATTCCATCCGGAAAAAAGCGGAACGCTCGGCATGGCGCTCCTGGAGCGCTTTGTCGCGCTGACCGTCGGTTCATACGGGAGGACGTTGTGAGCGATTTTGTCATCTATCCCGCCATCGACATCCGCGGCGGGAAGTGCGTGCGGCTTTTTCAGGGCGATTATGACAAGGAAACGGTGTATCACGACGACCCGGTCGCCGTGGCGCGGGAGTGGGAAGCGCAGGGCGCGCGCTGGATCCATGTGGTGGACCTGGATGGCGCGAAGGCCGGCCAGCCGGTGAACGCCGGGCTCATCGGCCGGATCGCCGCGGCGGTGCGCATCCCCGTGCAGACGGGGGGAGGCCTCCGCAGGGAAGAAGACGTGGCGCGGCTCGTCGGGCTCGGCGCCGCGCGGGTCATCCTCGGCACCGCGGCCATCGAGGACCGGGCGTTTGTCGTCCGGATGCTGGAGAAATTCGGCGACCGGATCGCCATCGGCATCGACGCGCGGGACGGTCTGGTGGCTACCCGCGGATGGCTGGAAACTTCGCAGGTGCGGGCGGAGGACCTGGCGGCGGCGCTGGCGGCGGAAGGCGCGGCGACCTTCATTTTTACGGACATCTCCCGGGACGGCACGCTGAGCGGTCCGAATGTGGAAGCCATCGTGCGCCTGGCGCGGGCGTCGGGCCGCACCGTCATCGCGTCCGGCGGCGTGAAGGAGACCGGGGATCTGCTGCGGTTGGCGGCGCACCGGAAGGACGGCGTGGGCGGCGCCATCGTCGGCAAGGCCCTGTACGCGGGCGGCATCCGGCTGGCCGACGCCCTGAAGGCGATCGATCATCAGCGGGAAAAGGAGGACGCCGATGCTGGCGAAACGGATCATCCCCTGTCTTGACGTCAAGTACGGCCGCGTGGTGAAGGGTGTCAATTTCGTGCAGCTGCGCGACGCCGGCGATCCGGTGGAACTGGCCGCCCTCTACGACCGGGAAGGCGCCGACGAGCTGGTGTTTCTCGACATTTCCGCTTCGGTGGAAGGCCGGGGCACCATGGTGGACGTGGTACGGCGCACGGCGGAGGAGGTGCGCATTCCGTTCACGGTGGGCGGGGGCATCTCTTCCGTGGAAGACATGAAACGGCTGCTGCGCGCCGGCGCGGACAAAATCAGCGTCAACACCGCGGCGGTGCTGAACCCTTCGCTGATCAGCGACGGTTCCCGCGTGTTCGGGGCGCAGTGCATTGTGCTGGCCATCGACGCGAAGTACAACCCGGACTGGAACGACTGGGAAGTCTACACGCACGGCGGCCGCAATCCGACGGGCCTGCGGGTGCTGGAGTGGGCGAAAAAAGGCGAGGAGCTGGGCGCCGGCGAAATCCTGCTCACGAGCATGGACGCCGACGGGACAAAGGACGGCTTCGACGTCGCCCTCACCCGCGCCGTCTCCGACGCCGTGGGCATTCCCGTCATCGCCTCGGGCGGCGCCGGTTCCGTGCGGCATTTTGTTGACGTGTTTGTCGACGGACACGCGGATGCGGCCTTGGCTGCCAGCATTTTCCACTATCGGGAAGTGTCCATCCGCGAGGTCAAGGATGCGCTGCGCGCCGAAGGGGTGAACGTGCGATGAGCCAGGCCGGACGGCCGGAAACCGGATCGCTGGACGGCATCCGCTGGGACGAGCGGGGCCTGGTGCCCGCCATCGTGCAGGACGATCTCAGCAAGGAAGTGCTGATGCTCGCCTATATGAATGAGGAATCGCTGCGGCGGACGCTGGAAACGGGGGAAACCTGGTTCTGGAGCCGGTCCCGCGGCGAGTTTTGGCACAAGGGCGCCACGTCGGGCCATACCCAGCGCGTGGTGTCCATCCATTACGACTGCGACGGCGACGCCCTGCTGGTGCGGGTGCGGCCGAACGGACCGGCGTGCCACAACGGGACGTACAGCTGTTTCACCCATCCGGTGGCGACGGAAAGGGAAGGGGCGGCGGAGGAAGCTGCCCCCGACCGTTTCGCGCCCCTCGGCCGCCTGGAGGAGATCATCGCCCGGCGCCACGCGGAACGCCCGGAAGGGTCGTACACCACCTATCTTTTTGAAAAAGGCGTTGACAAGATTCTGAAAAAAGTCGGCGAAGAGACGTCGGAAGTGATCATCGCCGCGAAAAATCCGGGCACCGCGGAACTGAGGAGCGAAACGGCCGATTTGCTGTATCACCTGATGGTGCTGATGCGCGAAAGGGGCCTTGCCCTCGACGAGGTGCTGGGCGAACTCGACCGCCGGCACGGCCCGGCCGCGACGGACCGCCCCCGGCCGTCGGACCGTCCGGACAAGAAACGGGCGGAGTAGACGCGTCCGGCGCATCCCGGCTCAAGGTGCTGACCGTGGCCCCCCTGCTTGCGGATGCCATCCGCATCATCACGGAGGGCGGCTCCATCAGCACGCTGTTCCGCAACAAGGGCATCTGAGGCGTCATCCGCGGCGGGGTCCCTTTGTCGGTATCCGGCGACGCGCGTCCGGCGGTTCGGGATGCGGGTCTTTTTTCTTCCCGAAAAATGCCGGATCTGGATGCGTGCTTCAGATTGGTTTCGCGCGGCGTGCGGCTGTGTTATAATCCTGGTGAATGGAGAAGCGCAAAATACGCGCCATTCCCCGGGGAGGTGCACAGCCAATGACCCAGCAAAGGACGCAAGCGGCCGGCGATCGGCAGGCGAAAGTCATTCCGATTCGGCTGGATGCGTCTTTTTTCTTTGAACGGGCCGTCCAGTCGCTGGACCGGTTCCGCTACGACAGGGCGCTGAAGTACTTCCGCCGGGCGGTGGAATTCGAGCCGGACAATCCGGTGAACCACTGCAACATGGCCGGCATCCTCTCGGAGATGGGGCGCTACGAGGAGTCCAACTCAATTCTCCGCGTCATCTTGGAGCGCATCGACCCGGGGATGACGGAATGCTACTATTACCTGGCCAACAATTACGCCAACATGGAGCGGTACGAAGACGCGGAGGAAGCCCTCATCCGCTATCTGGAGACCGACCCGGACGGGCATTACCTGGAAGAGGCGGATGAGCTGCTGGAACTTCTGCATTACGAACTGAACCGCCCGCCGCGGATCAACACCATCAAATGCCGGGAGAACCTCTTTGCCCATGACAAGGCGCGGGGGCTGCTGGAAGCGGGGCGTTTCTCGGAAGCGGTCCGCATCCTGGAAGAAATCCTCGAGCGGCAGCCCGATTTCGCCGCGGCCCGGAACAATCTCGCCCTGGCGTATTACTATATGGGGTACCTGGAAAAGGCGATGCAGCTGACGGCGCAGGTGCTGGAGGCGGACGCCGGCAATCTGCACGCGCTGTGCAACCTGGCGATTTTCTTCCGCCACAAGGGACGGGAGGAAGACCTTCAGGAGCTCGTGAGCCGGCTGAAGCGCATCGTGCCGATGCATCCCGAACACGCGCTCAAGCTGGCCACCACGATGGGGATCGTCGGGGAGCATGCCGTGGCGCACCGCCTGTTCAGCCGTCTGCTCCGGTATGGCGACTGGTCCGAGGAACCGAGCCTGCTCCATTTCGCCGCCGTCGCCGCCGCCAACGTGGGCGCGTTCGACGACGCGGAGAAGCACTGGCGCGCCGCGCAGCGGCTGGATCCCCGGTCGCCGGTGCCCGCCTACTATCTGGGCAGGCTGACGGACATGCGCGAAGGCCGGGAACCGCCGCCGGACCACTACCATTACCACCTGCCCGTGGAAGAGCAGTTCCGCCGGTGGGAGCGGGATCCCGCGCAGCTGTCCCGCGCGATCCGGGAGGATCCCCTGGTCCGTTCGTCTTTTTTCTGGGCGCTCCGGGGCGGCGACCGGCAGACGAAGATCCAGGTGATCCAGGCGCTGGGCCTGGCGGCGGACGAAGAAGTGGTGGAAGCGCTCAAGGCGTTCCTCGTCGACCCGGGCGAAGACAACGATCTGAAGCGGATCGCCGTGCTGGTGCTGCGCTCGATCGGGGTGGAGGACAAGCTGCAGGTGGTGTTCTCCGGCCGTCCGCTGACGCTGGAGGCCAAGCGCCGGCCGGCGCGGCTGCCGTTCTGGGACAACGCCTGGCAAAACGTGCTGGACCGGGCCCTGGAAGGCATGGCGGACCGCTACGACATGGTGGAACAGCACGACATGATGACGTTGTGGGTCGACTTTCTGGCGCGGGTCTATCCGCAGGTGCCCAAGGTGAACAAACCGGCCGCCTGGGCGGCGGCCCTGGAATACTGGGTGGCCCGGATGCACCGCAAGCCGGTGGCCTACGCCGATCTGGCGAGCCGCTACGATGTGTCCCAGGCCAGCCTCAGCCGCTGCGTCAACCGCATCGATGAAGCCTGCGGCATCCGGGAGAAACTGAAATGGACGACGGGCGTTTTTTGGCCGAATCCGCCGCTTTCGCACGAGGACGGTTATCCGCGGATGTAATCCGCGGTTGCGGGCGCCCCCTGCAGATTGCCCGCGCAGACGACGGATGCGGGCGGCGATAACGGGAAAGGTGAACCACATGGAGAAAAGCATCATCATCGGCACGGGCCCCGCGGGGCTGACGGCCGCCATTTATCTGGCAAGGGCGAACGTGAATCCGCTGGTCATCGAAGGGCCCGAACCGGGCGGGCAGCTGACGACCACCACCGATGTGGAGAATTTCCCCGGTTTCCCCGAGGGCATCCTCGGTCCGGACCTCATGGACCGGATGCGCAAGCAGGCCGAACGTTTCGGCGCGCGGTTCCGCCGGGGATGGGTGGAAGCCGTCGATCTGTCGAAATGGCCGTTTGAGCTCCGCCTGGAGGGCGGCGAAACGCTGACGGCGGAGACGCTGATCGTCTCCACCGGCGCTTCCGCCAAATATCTCGGCATTCCGGGGGAGAAGGAAAGCATCGGAAGAGGCGTCAGCGCGTGTGCCACCTGCGACGGATTTTTTTTCCGGGGCAAACGGGTGATCGTCGTCGGGGGCGGCGATTCCGCGATGGAAGAAGCCAATTTCCTGACGCGCTTCGCCTCGGAAGTGGTCGTCGTCCATCGGCGCGACGAGCTGCGCGCTTCCAAGATCATGCAGGCGCGGGCGCGGGAAAATCCGAAAATTTCCTGGGCGCTCAACCGGACGCCGCTGGAGGTTCTGTACGGCGAGAATGGCGTCACGGGGCTGAAGGTGCGCCGCAACGACACCGGACAGGAAGAAATCATTCCGGCCGACGGGGTGTTCGTGGCCATCGGCCATACGCCGAACACGAAATTCCTGGAGGGCTGGCTTGAGCTCGACGAGCACGGCTACATCGCGGTGCGGCCGGGCACGACGGAGACGAGCGTGCCGGGCGTGTTCGCCTGCGGAGACGTGCAGGACCGCAAATACCGCCAGGCGATTACGGCGGCCGGCAGCGGCTGCATGGCCGCCCTCGACTGCGAGCGGTATCTGGAAGAAGCGGAAGCCCGCGACATGAGCAGGTCAGTCTAAGGGATATCGAGGTGCCGAAATGGCGGAAAAGCTTTATATCGGCTTGGACATCGGGGGGACCGCGATCAAGGCCGGCATATGCGACGGGGAAGGCCGCCTGCTGCACGCCGTGGAAGGACCGACGGAAAGCGGCCAGGGAGCGGAACGCGTCCTGCAGAACGCGGTCGACTGCGCGCGCCGGTGCGTCGAGGAATCGCCATGTGACTGGGATCGGATTGCCGGGGTGGGCGCAGGCGTCCCCGGCTTCCTCGACGCGATGCGGGGCGTGGTGAAGTTTTCTCCCAACCTGCCGCTGACCAACTTCCCGCTCAGGGACCGCCTGGCGGAAGCGCTGGGCAAGCCGGTGAGCGTCGGCAATGACGCCAACGTCGCGGCCCTTGGCGAGGCATGGAGCGGCGCCGGACGCGGCGTTTCCAGCTGCGTCCTGTACACTCTGGGTACCGGCGTCGGCGGCGGCATCGTCGTCGGCGGGCAGGTGATCGAAGGATTCACCGGCATGGGCGGCGAGCTGGGGCACATGAGCGTCGTGCCCGACCTGGAAGCGATCCAGTGCGGCTGCGGCAAGAAGGGCTGCCTGGAGACGGTGTCTTCGGCGACGGCCATCGTCCGCATGGCCCGCGGCGCCGTGGAACGGGGCGACCGGACCTCGCTGGCGCTGATCGAAAATTTGACGGCGAAGGACGTGTTCGACGCCGCCAAGGCGGGGGACGAAGTCGCGCGGCGCATCATCCAGCGGGCGGCCCACTACCTGGGCAAGTCGATGGCGCAGATGGCGGTCATCGTCAATCCGGAACGCTTCATCATCGGTGGAGGCGTGAGCCAGGCGGGCGAGTTTTTCATCGGGCAGGTTCGCGAGTCGTTCCGCAAATGCGCCCTGGAGCGGGCGCAGGAAGGCGTCGAGATCGTGGCTGCGACGTTGGGCAACAGCGCCGGCATCGTGGGCGCCGCCGGGCTGGCGCGGCAGCAGCAGCCCTAGCGCCGGCGGGCGATTGCCAGGCTGCGGGGCCGCGGGAGGGAAGAGCGGATGCAAAGCGTGATACAGACCAAGACGGCTCCCCAGCTCGTCATCATCACCGGCATGTCGGGAGCCGGCAAAACCATCGCCGTGCAAAGCCTGGAGGATCTGGGCTTTTTCTGCGTGGACAATCTGCCGCCGGTGCTCATTCCGAAATTTGCTGAGCTGATCGAACAGTCGCGCGGCCGGATCGCCCGCGTGGCGCTGGTCATCGACCTGCGCGGCCGGGAATTTTTTACGGCGCTGACGGAGGCGCTGAACGACCTGCGCGAGAATTTTTCGTTGCGGTGCGAAATTCTGTTCCTCGACGCCACCGATTCGGTGCTGGTGCAGCGGTACAAGGAAAGCCGGCGCCGCCATCCCCTCGCGGGCGACGGGCCGCCGCTGGAAGGCATTCAGCTCGAACGGCGGATGCTGGAGGATCTCAAGGGCATGGCGACGCAGGTGATCGACACGAGCAACCTGAAGCCGGCCGAGCTGAAGGAACGCATTATCAGCCGCTTCAGCAACCCGGGATCGGGGACCCTCAGCATCAGCATCACATCGTTCGGGTTCAAATACGGCGTGCCCATCGACGCCGATCTCGTCTTTGACGTGCGATTCCTCCCGAATCCCCATTATGTCGAGGAACTGCGGCCCAAGACCGGCACCGACCAGGAAGTGTACGATTACGTGATGAAGTGGCCGGACACGCAGCAGTTTCTGGCCAAACTGCTCGACATGCTCCATTTTCTCATCCCGCAGTACCATAAGGAAGGCAAAAGCCACCTCGTCATCGGCATCGGATGCACGGGCGGCAAACACCGATCCGTGGCCATCGCGGAATATCTGGGGCGCACCCTCGGCGCCAGCGAGACGGAGACGGTCCGGGTGAACCATCGCGACGCCGAACGCGACCGGCAGGGGTGACGGCCATGGCGACGGAGAAAGCGCAGGAAAGCCGCCGGCCCCGGGTGGTGGCCATCGGTGGAGGAACCGGTCTGTCCGTTCTGCTGCGCGGACTCAAGCAAAGGGAGCTGGATATTACGGCGATCGTGACGGTGGCCGACGACGGGGGCAGCTCCGGCATCCTGAGGGAAGAGCTCGGCATGCCGCCGCCCGGTGACATCCGCAACGTCATCGAGGCCCTGGCCGACGCGGAGCCGCTGCTCGCCAAGGTGCTGTCATACCGGTTCAGCAACGGAGCGGGATTGCGCGGCCACAGCCTGGGCAACCTGATTCTTGCGGCCATGCGGGACATCACCGGCGATTTCGTGTCGGGCGTCCGGGAACTCAGCCGCGTGCTGGCGGTGCGCGGACGCGTTCTGCCCGCCGCGGGCCAGGCCATCGTGCTGAAGGCGGAAATGGCGGACGGCTCCGTCATCACGGGCGAGTCGGCGATTCCCCGGGCCGGCGGGCAAATTCGCCGCGTGTTCATCGAACCGCGGGATGTCGAGCCGCTGCCGGAAGCGGTGGAGGCGATCCGCGAGGCGGACGCGATTCTGGCCGGTCCCGGAAGCCTCTACACAAGCATTATCCCGAATCTGCTCGTGCCCCGTCTGACGGAGGCGATTCGCGGCGCCGCGGCGATCAAGATTTACGTCTGCAACGTCATGACGCAGCCGGGGGAAACGGACGGCTATTCCCTCTGCGACCATCTGGACGCCATCGAACGGCACGCCGGCGGACGGCTGTTTGACTATGCCATCGTGCACCGCGGCTCGATCCCGCCCGAAATGGAGCGCATGTACGCCGAGCGGGGCGCCAGGGTCGTCCACCCGGACGTGGAGGAAGCGGAAAAGCGGGGCTATCGGGTGGTCTCCGACTACCTGGCGCAGTTTACGACCTATGTGCGGCATGACGCGGCCAGGCTGAGCGACCATATTTGCCGGCTCGTCGGGGAGGCCATGACAGCAAAGGAGTGAGCGGCGTGTCGTTTGCGTCGGAGACCAAAAAGGAGCTGACCCTTCTCCAGGCGGACCCTTGCTGCGAAAGGGCGGAGCTGTCCGCCGTCATCCGCATGAACGGGGTGGTCCAGCTTTCCGAACGGCGCATGGTGCTCGACGTCTCCAGCGAAAACGCGGCCATCGCCAGGCGGATCTACACCCTTCTGAAACGGCATTTCCGGGTGCCCACCGAAGTCATCGTCCGCAAAAAAATGCGGCTGAAAAAGAACAACGTCTACGTCGTGCGCGTCAAGGACAACGTGGACCATGTACTTCGGGAACTGGCGATCATCTCCGGCGACCCCGGGGAATTTCGGTTTCTGCCGGGAATCGACAAGTCGATCATCGGCAAATCCTGCTGCCGGCGCGCGTATTTGCGGGGGGCTTTTCTGGCGGGGGGCTCCGTGAACAATCCGGAAAAATCCTCCTATCACCTGGAGATCACCTCGATGTACGAAGACCATTGCCGCGCGCTGGTGGAGCTGGCCAACCGATACCGGCTCAACGCCCGGTTCATCGAGCGCAAAAAAGGCTTTATCCTGTACATTAAAGAAGGGGAAAAAATCATCGAATTTTTGAATATCATCGGCGCGCACCGGGCCCTGTTCAAATTCGAGGACGTGCGCATCATGCGGGACATGCGCAACTCCGTCAACCGCATCGTCAACTGCGAAACGGCCAACCTGAACAAGACCATCGGCGCGGCGGTGCGGCAGATTGACAACATCCGCCTGCTCGACCGCGTAATCGGCCTCGAAAATTTGCCGGAAAAACTGCGGGAAGTGGCCGAAATCCGGCTCAAGCATCCGGACATGAACCTCAAGGAAGTCGGCGATCTGCTCAAGGGCAAGGTGAGCAAGTCGGGCGTCAACCACCGCCTGCGGAAAATCGACGAATTGGCCGAGCGGATTCGCAGGGGCGGCACCTGAGACGGGAAAATAGCGGGAGGAAAGGCGAAAATTAGGGCGCAATCCGGAGCGTAAACCAAAGCGTAAACCAAAGCGTAAATCAGGAGGCAAACCAATGCCAGAAGCCGGGACAGCATGAAACGGTGTGGCAAAAAATCGCAAAACAATGGTATAATGGGTATAATAACGCGTGTTCGAGCTTTTTCGGACCACTTTCAGTGAGGGGGTAGCATCCATGACCAGGCAGGCCGTCGTAGTCCGTCTGAAGACGGGGCTCCATGCGAGGCCGGCTGCCCTGTTCGTACAGGAAGCCAACAAATATTCTTCCGATATCTACGTGGAAAAGGACGACAAAAAAGTCAACGCCAAAAGCATCATGGGCATCATGAGCCTGGCCATCAGTTCGGGGACCGAAGTGGCGATCAGCGCGGAGGGCGCCGATGCGGAACAGGCTGTAAACGCTTTAGTCCAGCTGGTCAGCAAGGAAGAGCTGGAAAGCTGAACAATCGCCCGGAATCATCGGGCGCCGGGCAGGAAACTCCCGTTCGGGAGTTTTTTTGCTTACGGCGTTTTTTTATGACTGCAACATTTTTCCCCCGGCAGCCGTCCAAAGAGGTAAATGTTTGAAAGGGGATTCAGACCATGAACCATCGGGTGATCCGGATGGCCGGGCTGGCCCTGCTGGCGGCGATCCTCTTTTCCAGCGCTTCCTCGCGGGGCGTGCCGGACGTTGCGTACGCGCAGGAAAATAGCCAGACGCACGAGACCATTACCGTGAGCGGGGAAGGTTCCGTCATGGTGGAACCGGACGTGGCGTACATCCACTTCGCCGTGGAGGCGCGCGGCAAGACGGCGAACGAAGCGCAGCGTTCCGCCGCCGAGACCTTTGCCGGGGCGGAAAAGGTTCTGCTGGAGACGTTCAAGGCGGCGCCGCGTGACGTCAAAACGACGGGATTCAGCGTCTACCCCGAATACAACTACACGGAAAGGGAAGGCCGGGTGCTGACCGGCTACGTGGCCGTGCATTCGGTCCAGGTGACCTGGCGCAATCTGGCGGAAATCGGACGGCTGCTGGACGCCCTGGCGGCGGCGGGCGTCAACCGCATGGATGGCGTGACGTTCGGCACGGAGAAGATGGATCAATACGAACTGGAAGCGTTGAAAAAGGCGATGGCCGCGGCCGAAGCCAAGGCGAACGTGCTGGCGGCGGCGGCGAAACGCCAAGTGGCCGGCGTTCTCCACATCTCGCAGGGAGGAAGCGCGTCGACGCCGGTGTATTGGGACCGGGCGCCCCTCGCTGTCGCCGAAGCCGCCGCCAAGACGATCAACACGTCCATCCAGGCGGGCCAGATCGTAGTGCGGACTTCGGTGTCCGTCGTGTTCAAGATGCGGTAGGGGCTAACATTGGCCTTGGAACGCAAAGATCCCCGCGCCTCCACCGGCGGCGGGGATCTTTTCAAATTCCATATGAGATCGTTAAGCCTGGTTGCGCTGTTCCAGTTGACGAAGCGAAATGGCGTCCTCCAACAGCTCGATGAACTCGGCGGACAAGTTCATCCTCTTGGCCTCACGGTAGACTTCCAACAGATGCTCATCTTTCAGCGGACGCAACAATGACGCTTTGTCATTCAGACGTCGGGCCGCAGCCATGGCACCGGATTGCGAAGATGCGTTGCCGTCTGACTGTTGACGGGGCACGAGCCGCAACATCGGAGACGTCTGACCCATCCCGGACACCCCTCCTCCAACAAGAATTCCTAGAGGATAACTAGATTTGGCTTGATATGGAATTCTTAACCTAATTCTAGAATACCACGGCTTGGCCGATTCGAAGAGGGGTGATTCGCGGGTCTGAATTTTTCTTGACAAATTGCTAAGAATAGGATAAAATTTACTGCTTTTCGATTACATGATCGACAATACCATAATCTTTCGCTTCCAAGGCGCTCATGAAGAAATCGCGATCGGCGTCGCGCTGGATCCGCTCCAGGGGCTGGCCCGTATGCTGCGCGAGCAGTCCGTTCAGCCGGTCGCGGATCTTGATGATGCGGCGGGCGCGAATGGCGATGTCGGTCGCCTGCCCTTCGGCTCCGCCGAGCGGCTGGTGAATCATCACTTCGCTGTTCGGCAGCGCGTACCGCTTGCCCTTGGCGCCGGCGGCCAGCAGGAAGGCGCCCATGGAGGCGGCCATGCCGACGCAGATGGTGGACACGTCCGGCTTGATGTACTGCATCGTGTCGTAAATGGCCATGCCGGCCGGGATGGAACCGCCCGGGCTGTTGATGTACAGGTGGATGTCCTTTTCCGAATCGTCGGCGGCCAGGAAGAGCAGCTGGGCGATCACGGAATTGGCCACCTCGTCGGTGATGGGCGTACCCAGGAAAATGATGCGGTCGAGCAGCAAACGGGAGTAAATGTCGTAAGCGCGTTCTCCGCGGTTCGTCTGTTCGATGACCATCGGGACATAATACATGGCGGTCCCCTCCGTGAGAAGTGATTAATAAGGATTGTAATGGATTGCGTTCAAAAAGTCAAAGATAGTCAAACCCGGGCCACAAAAAAAGCGAAAACGCATCGCGTGTATGCGTCACATCGCATGGGAAGTTGGCGCGCCCGCAGGGAATCGAACCCCGATCTCAGGCTCCGGAGGCCTGCGTCATATCCTTTGGACCACGGGCGCCCGAAAAACGACAGCGTTAGTTATTATAGGCGATCCGGAAGCAAAAAGCAAGAGCGTTTGTTCCGTCCGGCGGCACGTTCCGCCGTTCAGACGATGCCCAGCAGCTGGATGACCAGCGTCACCGTCGCCATGCTGAGCAGGGTGGATACCAGCACCGTCTGTGCGGCGTATTCCGGTTCGTTCTTGAATTCCACGGCGATCAGCATGCTGTAGAGAGAGGCGGGGGCTGCGGAGGAAACGATCAGGACCGCGGCCAGGATACCGTCGATGCCCAGAAGCAGGGTCGTCAGCCAGGCCAGTGCGGGACCCGCCGCAAGGCGCAGGACGGAGGCCACCGAAACGTCCAGCGCCTCCCGTTTGGTAAAGCGCCAGGGCATGTTGCCGAGCTGCGCTCCGAGGGTGAACAGCGCCATGCCGAAAAAGGCATTGGCCACATAATCGATCGACGTATTCACGAAGGAAGGAAGTTCGACGCCTCCCGCACGCAGACCGAGGGCCAGCGGAATCGCGTAGAAGACGGGCAGGGAGAGAATGACCCGCAAAGACTCGCGCCATCCGGCCTGGTGCGCATTGGCGCTGAAAATGCCGATCGTGTTCGTCAGAAACTGCTGGGACAGCATGATCAAAAGCTGTACCGCCAGCGTGAACGGATCGTTCCGGAACACCAGCTGGTTGAGGGGGATGCCGTAATTGGCGGCGTTGTAAAACATCGCGCTGTTGCGCAACACGACTCTTCTCGCGTCCGGCATTCCGCGCAGGCGGCCGACCACTTCAGCAAGGACAAATTGCGCGCCCTGGAACACCAGCAGGAACAAAACGACCTGTCCCACAACCCGCAATGAAATCTCCGCTTCCATCAGCAGGCGGAAGAGGAACACGGGAGAAAACAGGTAAAAGATCATTTTCGACAGCGTTCGGATGTCCAGTGCAAACAGCCGCTGCAGCAACACGCCGGCCGCGATCACCACCGCCAGCGGCAGCACGTTGTTCCAGAAGATGTGAAAGAAAATGCCCATGGTCCTTCGCTGGTCGGCTCCCCTCCGCTTGCGCAGGCTGGCGCGAATCGGCACTAAGTCTATCATAATTTGCCGAAAAATGAAACTGGCTAATATTGACGCTTGATCCTGCGAGCGGGTATGATAAATTTCACTTAACAGGCGCTCCTCATATATCCTCCAAAGCATCCACAAGACTTCAATAGCGGAACACCGGCTTTCCGTTTCGTCCCAGGATCCCCGGCACATTTTTTATCCCGGCGTCTGGAAAGGGGGGCCAACGGACATTATGCGGAGACTGATCCCGAAGCTTCTCGGTTTGGAACCGTTTTCAGGCATCGATGGTTTGATCCGGCGCGCGAAAATCCAGCATCGCCTGATCGTCTCGTTTTCGATCCTGACCCTGGTTCCGCTTTTGATCACCGCCGTCTACGCGTACAAGCAATCCACCGACGCAATCAAGTCCAAGATCAGCACCTATTCCGTGGAAGTCATGAATCAGGTCAGCGTCAACATCCAGACCGAGCTGGTCAAGATTGAAAACGACAGCGTCGACATCGCCTTTTCGGATCAGGTCCAAAGAACGCTGAACTTCATTGACATTATGAGAGAATCGGAAAAGAAGGACGCCGAATTCCGGATGCAGAAGGCGTTCGGCCCCAAATTCGCGTTCTTTCCCGGCGTGACGGACGCGCTGGTTTTTTCGAAAAACATGGAGAAATTCATCGCCTACGGGGACATGAATTTCAAGCTGAATTTGAAGCGGGAGTTCCTTGAACCGGTGTTTGAAGAAGCGGCCGCGAAAGGCGGGGCTCCGGTCTGGACGGTGTCCAGGAAAGAAGACGAGGAGCTTTTCGGGAATTACGATGTCCGGCCGGCGAACTACGGGCCGAACGGAATCGTATTGGTCCGCACCATCCGGTCGCTGGACTTCGGCGCCCCGATCGGGTACCTCCTCATGCGCATCGACGAGCGGTTCATTTCGAAAAAATTCAACAGCATGAATCTCGGAAGCGGTTCAAAGGTTTTTGTCCTGAACGGCAACGGGATCGTCATGTCCAGCGGACATCCGGACATTGCCGTGGGGGAACCTTACCCGGAAAGCTTCCTGATCGAAGAGCTCAAAAGCCATCGGGAAAGGGCGGCCTTTACCTTCAACGGGACGGTAAACGGCAAGAAGCATCTGGTGGCGTACGCCCATATCCCCGCCTCCGACTGGTATGTGGTGAGCACGATTCCGTACACCTACCTGAACAACGAGTCGGTCGGCATCTGGAGGGCGATCGCGGTCCTCGGGATCGCCTGTTCCCTGATCGCGCTGTATCTGTCCTACATTGTGTCGAGAAGCATTTCCAGGCCGCTGCTCAAGCTGATCAATTCGATGAACAGCCTGAAGGCCGGCCGGTTCAACAGCCGGATCGAGGACGACAGCACCGATGAGCTGGGGATCGTGACCACGCATTTCAACACGATGGTGAACAACCTCAAATCGCTGATCGAAGAAGTGAAAAGCCAGGAAAAACAAAAAAGGCTGGCGGAGTTGAAAGCTCTCCAGGCCCAGATCAATCCCCATTTTCTGTCCAATACGCTGAACACCGTCAAATGGATGGCGGACATGCAAAAGGCGGGCAACATCTCCAGCCTCATCACCTCGCTGATTCAGCTCCTGCACGGAAGCATGGGCAAGGGCGGGGAATGGACGCGGATCCGGGAGGAACTGGAGTATGTCAAAAACTACCTGAACATCATGGAGTATCATTTTGCCAACAGATTTGCCGTGCATTTCGAGGTCGAAGAAGACATCCTGAATTACCGCATTCTGAAATTCGTGCTCCAGCCCATTGTCGAAAACGCCCTCCTGCACGGCCTGCGGAATCTGGAGCGGGAAGGGGTCATCATCGTCAAGGGCTACCGGGACGGGGACCAGGTGATCCTTACGGTCACCGACAACGGGAGAGGGATGCCGGAGGACATCCTGCAAACCGTGGCGCGGGGGGAATCCGCCAACGGAAAGGCCGGTTGGAACGGCATGGGGATCCGGAACGTGGACAATCGGATCAAGCTTCATTTCGGCAACCAGTACGGCGTCTCCATCCACAGCGTTCCCGATTTGTTTACTTCCGTGGAGATTGCGGTGCCGGCCATCGAGGAGGAGGTTGAACAGGCCTATGCTGAAGGTGCTGATCGTTGACGATGACATCGTCTCGCGCACGAACCTGAAAACCCTGATGGATTGGGAACAACACGGATACTGCATTGCGGGCGAAGCCGAGAACGGGTATGAAGCCCTCCGGATGATGGAGCGCGAGACGCCCGACATCGTGATTTCCGACATGAGCATGCCGTTCATGGACGGCATCCAGCTGATCGACCATATCGAAAAACATTACCCGCAGGTGCGGATCATCGCGCTGAGCGCCTATGACGATTTCGAGTATGTCCGGCAAAGCATGAAAAAAGGGGCCATCGACTATGTCCTCAAGCACCGGCTGGACGCCGGGCTGATGCTGGAAATCCTGAAGGCGGCCGAACAATCGGTGCAGCAGCGGCACGAGATCGACCGGGAGCTTTCGATCAGCAAGTCGGTGCAGCGCCGGGAGTTTCTCCGGCGGCTCCTGGAAGGCGACATCGAGAGTTGGGAAGAGGCAGGCGAAAAATGGAACGCCCTCGGGTTCCGGTTGGACCGGGAAAACCTCGCGGTGGCGGCGGTGGAGATCGATGATTTTTCTTTCCTGGAAGAGAAATATTCCCCTGCGGAAATGCACAAACTACTCCTGACCTTCCAGGAGATCTCGGACCGGATATTGCGCGAAGCGGAAAAGGCGGAGATGATCCACCTGGAGAAAGGGAAGTTTGCCATCGTGTTTTCTCTGGGCAAGGTGAACAGCCGTCTGTACGTTTACACCCGCCTGTACGGAGCGCTTAACCGACTCCGGACGGAAATCCCGAAATATCTGAACATCACGGCATGTTTCGGCGTGAGCCGGGTTTGCCGGGATATTTCGGAGCTTCCCAAAGCCTATGACGCAGCCGAGGCCATGCTGCGGGAAAAGTTCTACAAAGGCAAGAACAGCATTTTCATGGAAGAGCAGGTCGGCGGAAAGCGGGAACAAGGCTTTTACGTGCTGGACATCCGGGACGAAAAGGCGATCCTGGCCGCCCTGCGAAACGGGGATTTCGAAAGCGCCGGCAGGCGGATTGACGCCATCTTCGCCCAGATTTCGGACAGGAGGCTGAGCCACAAATCCACCCAGATGATCTGCGCGGAACTCATCAACATTGCCAACAAGGTGTCCAGGGACGCCGGCATCGGAATCGCCGAACTGTATGAGGGTCAGGAGTCCCCTTATCAGGTCATCCAGAAATACGAGACGCTGGAGGATATGAAAGTCTGGGTGCTCGGACGGTACAAAAAGCTGACGGATCTGATGCGGGACGCGGACATCACGGAATTCGCCGGCCCCGTCAGCGACATCACCAAAAAGGCGATTGCGTATATCCACCGGAACTACGGCCAGGATTTTTCGCTGGCGGATGCGGCGCGGGACGCGGGGGTGAGCCCTTCCTACCTCAGCCGGCTGTTCAAGGAAGAATGCGGCATGGGTTTTGCGGAATACCTGAACAGATTCAGGGTGGAACGCGCCAAACGGCTTATCGAGGAAGGGGAGATGAGGCTGAAGGAAATCGTGAAAAATGTCGGGTTCAACCAATACAACTATTTCTTCAAGGTATTCAAGGAAATGACGGGGATGACGCCGCATGAATACGAACTCGCATGCAAGCGTGGTCAAAAAGTTGGAGTGGATTAAAAAAATTTGCAGTCCCCCGCTCACGGACTTATCTTTATCTTTTTAAACGAGGGAGCGTCATCCTGAAACAAAAATTCATTGAGGGGTGAAGGATGCATGAAGAGAAAGTCGACCCTGATCCTGACCTGCCTGCTGGTGTTGGGCCTCGTGCTGTCTGCCTGCAGCGGAGGCGGCAGCAGCAGCGGCGGCAGCAGCGCGCCAAGCGGCAGCCAGGGCACGCAGACGGGGGATCAGTCGAAACCGGCACAACCGGTCAAGATGACCCTGTGGACGTTCCAGGATCAGCACAAAAATTATTTTGAAGACGCGTTGCAACGCTGGAACAGCCAACATCCCGACAAGCCCATTGACCTGTCCATCGAAACCTACCCCAACGAGGACATGCACAACAAGCTGCTGATCGCGCTGCAGTCGGGCGTGGGGGCGCCGGATATCGTCGACATCAACATCAACTTTTTCCACAACTTCCTGAAAGGCGATATCCAGCTGCTGGAACTGAACGACATCATCGAGCCCGAGCTCGACAAGTTCATCAAATCCCGGTTCGACATCTACAGCAAAGACGGCAAATACTACGGCATCGATTTCCACGTTGGCGCCACGGTCGTCTACTACAACAAGGAAATTCTTGACAAGGCCGGCATCAATCCGGACAACATCAAGACGTGGAACGACTATATCGAGGCCGGCAAAAAGGTCGTCTCCGCCACGGGCATTCCGATGACCGCCTTCGAGGTCACCGACCAGCGTCCGTTCTGGCCGCTGATCGTGCAGTCGGGCGGGGATTATCTGAATCCGGACGGCAGCGTGGCGCTGGACAGCGACATCAACGTCCGGATTCTGCAAAAAATGCTCGACATGATGACGGTCGACAAAATCGCCATCGACATGCCGGGCGGCAGAACCTCTGCGGAAGAATTCTTCGCGTTCATGAACAACGGCGGCATCGCCTCCCTGATCATGCCGTCCTGGTACATGAGCCGCTTCCTGGACTACATGCCGGATCTGAAAGGGAAAATCGTGGTCCGTTCGATGCCCGTCTGGGAAGAGGGCCAACCGAAGTCCGTCGGCATCGGCGGTACGGGAACGGCCATCACGAAACAGACCAAGAATCCGGAACTGGCCAAAGAGTTCCTCGCTCACGCCAAGCTGTCGAAGGAGTCGAACATCCGGATCTGGGAAATGCTCCGGTTCGACCCCATCCGTTGGGATGTCTGGGATGCGCCGGAACTCTCGCAGCCCGACCCGTACTTCAGCAACGAAAAGATCTTCGAAGTCATCCTGCAGGCGAAGGACAACCTCCCGTCGCCCAACATGGGCGAACTCGCCGCCGCTGCGCAGGACCTGGTGAAAAACCAGGTGATGTTCAAGGTGCTGAAAGAGAAAAGCGAAACGCCCCAACAGGCGCTTAAATCGGCCGCCGACGAACTGCGCAAGATGCAAAGATGACGGATAGCGGATCATGACACGTCCGCCGGGCGCGGGTTCCGGACCCGGAATTCCCGCCCGGCGGATGTTCACAGGGGATGATCGGTTGGCACTGAAAAAGATCCTGTACTCGGAAAAATGGGCGCCGTACATCTTTGTCCTGCCCTTTGTGCTTTCCCTCCTGGTCTTTTTTCTCTATCCGATGATCACCACGATCATCATGAGCTTCCAGGAGGTTATCAGCCTTAACAATACCCGGTTCATCGGGTTCAGAAACTACGAGCGCCTGTTTGACGTGCATTTTTACAATGCGCTGAAGACCAACACCATTTATACCGTTCTGACGATTGCTTTGACGATTCCCATTCCGCTGCTGTTCGCCGTACTGCTCAATTCCCGTCTCACGAAGGGCAAGACGTTCTTCAAGACGGTCCTTTTCATCCCCGCCTTGACCTCCGTTATTGTGGCAGGCATTCCTTTCCGCCTCATGTTCGGGGAACTGGATACGGCCCTGGTGAATTCGGTCCTGATCGATCTCGGTTTTCAGCCGCAGAAATGGCTGCTGAATTACTGGACCGGCATGATGCTGATGGTGATCCTGCACGTGTGGAGAAACGCAGGGATTTTCATGGTGTACTATATCGCCGGTCTGCAGAACGTGCCGGATGAACTGTACGAATCGGCGGATATCGACGGCGCGGGCGCCTTCAAGAAGTTCAGGTACATTACGCTCCCGATGCTCAAGCCGATTCTCATCTATACGCTGACGATCACCATCTTCGAAGGCTACCGGATGTTCGGCGAAAGCTACGTCCTGTGGAACGAAAGCATGCCGAACGACATCGGTCTCACGATCGTCCGGTACATTTACCAGCAGGCGTTCCAGCGGAACGACCTGGGCTACGGATCCGCGATCGGCATTACGCTGCTTCTCATCGTGCTCGTGATCAATCTGGTGCAGCTGAGATATTTCGGGCTGTTCAGGAAGGAAAGGGACTAGGCCATGGGCAACAGACAGAAAAAAATTTGGCTGTCGGTCCTCATTCTCCTCTTGTTTTTGGCGGTCAGCTTTTTTGTCCTGTTCCCGATATATTACATTGTCATGGCTTCGTTCAAAAACTCGCAGGAACTGTTCCGGCACGGTCTTGATCTCCGGATCATTCCCGCCAGCATGAGTCTGGACAATTACAAGCTCGTGCTGTTTAACAAGGACAGTTACTATCTGTACTGGTACCGGAACAGCATCATCATCTGCGCGCTGTTCACCGTCGCTTCGCTGTTTCTTTCTTCCCTCGTCGGCTACGGGCTGGGGGCGTACAACTTCAAGGGCCGCAACCTGATTTTTGTCCTGGTCCTGGTCGTCATGATGATGCCGCTCGAAATCCTGATGCTGCCGTTGTACAAACTGATCGTCGACATGCGCATCATCAACACGTATGCCGGCGTGATTCTCCCGTTTGTCGTTTCGCCCATCGCCATTTTCTTCTTCCGGCAATATGCAGGCGGGATATCAAAAGATTTCATGGACGCGGGACGGATCGACGGATGCACGGAATTCGGCATTTTCTTCCGGATCATGATGCCGCTCATGAAACCGGCGTTCGGCGCCATGGCGATCCTGCTCGCGATGCAAAACTGGAACAGCCTGATCTGGCCCTTGATCGTGCTGAGGACCAACAACATGTTCACGCTGCCCATCGGGCTTGCCTCTCTCCTGTCGCCGTACGGGAACAACTACGACATGCTGATCGCGGGGGCCGTGCTGGCCATCATTCCGATCGTCATCGTGTTCCTGTTCAATCAGCGGTCGTTCATTTCCGGCCTGACGGCGGGCGGAGTGAAAGGTTAGCTTCCGATATATAAGAGTGGAGAGACTCTGGAAAGGATGGACACAATGGGAAGCAACAGAAACGTGCTGCGCATTCACGCGGGGACAGGAAAACACAGGGTGGACCGCAACATCTACGGCCATTTCGCCGAACATCTGGGGCGGTGCATTTACGACGGCATCTGGGTGGGGGAAGATTCTCCCATTCCCAACATCCGCGGCATCCGGAAAGACATCGTGGAAGCGCTGAGGAAAATTCGCGTGCCGGTGCTGCGCTGGCCGGGCGGATGTTTCGCCGACGAATACCACTGGAAGGACGGCATCGGCCCGCGTGAAAGCCGGCCGTCGATCGTCAACACGCACTGGGGCGGCGTGGTGGAAAACAACCATTTCGGCACCCATGAATTTTTCGATCTGTGCGAGTTGATCGGCGCCGAACCCTATATCTGCGGCAATGTCGGCAGCGGGACGGTTCGCGAGATGCAGGAGTGGGTCGAATACATCACCTTCGACGGCGAATCGCCCGTGGCGAACCTGCGCAAGGCGAACGGCAGGGAAAAACCCTGGAAGATGAAATATTTCGGCATCGGCAACGAGAACTGGGGCTGCGGCGGCCGGATGCGGGCGGAGTATTACGCCGACCTGTACAGACAGTACAGCCTGTATGTCAAAGATTACGGGGACAATAAAATTTACCGGATCGCGTGCGGCCCGCGGGGCGACAATTACCACTGGACGGAAGTGCTCATGCGGGAAGCGGCTCCGTTCATGGACGGTCTCGCGCTTCATTATTACACCCGGGTCCGGGATCACGTGAACGTCCTGGAAGGGAAGGACGGCAACCGGATCTATCTGCGGAAACCCGACGCCGTAAGGGGTTCGGCCCTGCAGTTTGAAGAGGACGAATGGTTCGCGATCATGAAAGCCGCCTGGTTCACGGAAGAGCTGGTGGTCAAGCATTCGGCCATCATGGACAAATACGACCCGGAAAAGAAAGTCGCGCTCATCGTGGACGAATGGGGAACCTGGTTCGACGTCGAACCGGGCACCCATCCGGATTTCCTGTATCAGCAAAACACGATGCGGGATGCCGTTTCCGCCGGCATCAGCCTGAACATTTTCAACAACCATTGCGACCGCGTGCGGATGGCCAACATCGCCCAGATCGTCAATGTGCTGCAGGCACCCATCCTGACGGAAGGGGACAGGATGGTGCTCACGCCCACGTATCACGTGTTCGACATGTACCAGGTCCATATGGACGCCGTCCTGCAGCCGATCGAGCTGATTGCGGACAAGTACCGGTTCGGGGAAGAGGAAGTGCCCCAGGTGAGCGCCTCCGCTTCCATCGACGCCGAAGGGCGGCTGAACATCACGCTGTGCAACGCGGACCCCGGCCGTTCCGCTTTCGTGGACGGCGAGGTGGAAGGGTTCAAGGGCAAACGGATTTCCGGCACCGTGCTGGCTTCTTCCTCCATGAACAGCCACAACACGTTTGACGAGCCGGACCGGGTCAAGCCCGAAGCGTTCGGCGGCGCCAAATTGAAAGACGGAGGGTTCGAGGCGGAGCTGCCGCCGATGTCCGTGGTGACCCTGACGCTGGAATAAGCTTTTGGATTGCAAGATCCGCCCGCATGGAATGTGCGGGCGGTTTTGTTTTTGCGCTGCGGGGGTGGCGTGGCCGGGGTGCAGGGTGTTTTGGGTGATGGGGTGCCAATACTTGCAAGTTGGCCGATTCTTGAATACAATAAGTGTGGGTCGCAAAACGTAGTAGTGGGACGTTTTTCGTCCAACCATGTTGCCGTAGTCCATGCGGGACGGCTGTTGCAGCGTCGGGAGGAGCGGCGGACAACATGCGCAAAATGGTGGAAGCCCAGCAGAAGTTGGTTCCCGATCTGCTGCGCGTCATGCGCAAGCGCTACGAAATTCTCCGGCAGATCCGCCTGTCGGGGAAGACCGGGCGACGGACCCTGGCCGCCAGCGTCCATCTGACGGAGCGTTCGCTGCGCACCGAGCTGGACACGCTGCGCGAGCAGGGCCTGGTGGAAATCGCACCGTCCGGCATGGCGCTCAGCGCCGAAGGCGAGAGGCTCCTGGAGGAGCTGGAACCCTTCGTCCGGGAATGGTTCGGCCTGACACGGCTGGAGGAAGCGCTGCGGGAAGCTTTTGCGCTGCAGCGGGTCATCGTGGTTCCCGGCGACTCCGACGACTCGGACGCGGTCAAGCAGGAAGTGGGCCGAGCCGCCGCCAGGGTGCTCGCCGGCGTGCTGAGGCCGGGGGATGTGGTGGCGGTGATGGGCGGCACGACGATGGCCTGCGTGGCGTCGCAGATGCAGTCGTCCGCGCCGCTGCGCGACAACTGGTTTGTCCCCGCCCGCGGCGGTCTGGGCGAAAGCGTGGACGTCCAGGCCAGCACCATCGCCTCGGAGATGGCCAAGCGGACGGGCGCGCGCTACCGGATGCTGCACGTGCCGGACCATCTCGGTGAAGAAGCGTACCAGACGATGATGCAGGAGCCGAACGTGCGGGAAGTGGTGGAGATGATCCGCAACGCGCGGATCGTCGTGCACGGGATCGGGGAAGCGATGACGATGGCCAGGCGGCGCAAGCTGGACGAGCGGACGATGGAGGAGCTGCGCCGGGAAGGCGCGGTGGCCGAGGCGTTCGGCTACTATTTCGACCGCTCGGGCGCGGTGGTGCACCGGATGGCGACCATAGGGCTCCGCCTGCAGGATCTGGAGAAGGCGGACACGGTGATCGGCGTCGCCGGCGGGCGCAGCAAGGGCGAAGCCATCGCCGCGGTGCTCCTGTACGGCCAGAACGACATCCTGATCACCGACGAGGCCGCGGCCACGGAAGCGCTGAAGACGAGGGAAGCAGGCTGATTTTTGGATCTGTCAAAAACGGGCGATAATCCTTAACGAGGAGGAGTTTTTCCATGGTGAAAGTGGGCATCAACGGATTCGGCCGCATCGGACGGCTGGTGTTCCGCGCGGCGCTGAACAACCCGGACGTCCAGGTGGTGGCGGTCAACGACCTGACGGACGTCAAAACCCTGGCCCATCTGCTCAAGTATGACTCGACGCACGGCACGCTGGACGCGAAGGTGGAAGTCGGGGAAGACTCCATCATCGTGAACGGCCGGCCGGTCCGCGTGTTCGCGGAACGCGATCCCGGCGCGCTGCCCTGGAAGGACTACGGCGTGGAGATCGTCGTGGAGTCCACCGGGATTTTCACCAAGCGCGAAAAGGCGGCCCTGCACCTGAACGGCGGCGCGAAGAAGGTCATCATCAGCGCGCCGGCCACCGACGAGGACATCACCATCGTGCTGGGCGTCAACGAGGACAAGTACGATCCGGCGAAGCACACGATCATTTCCAACGCGTCCTGCACCACCAACTGTCTGGCCCCGATGGCGAAGGTGCTGCACGAAAAGTTCGGCATCCTCAAGGGGCTCATGACGACGGTGCACTCGTACACCAACGACCAGCCGGTGCTGGATTTGCCGCACAAGGATCTGCGCCGGACGCGTGCGGCCGCGCAGAACATCATTCCGACCACGACGGGCGCCGCCAAGGCGGTGGGCCTCGTGCTGCCGGAGCTCAAGGGCAAGCTGACCGGACTGTCCCTGCGGGTGCCGACGCCGGACGTTTCCGTTACCGACCTGGTCGCCGTGCTGGCCAGGGACGTCACCGTCGAAGAAGTGAACGCCGCGCTCAAGGAAGCCGCGGAAGGCCCGCTGAACGGCATTTTGGCCTACTCCGAAGAACCGCTGGTGTCCAGCGACTATATCGGAAGCACGGCGTCCTCCACCATCGACGCGCTCTCCACCATGGTGATGGACGGCAACCTGGTCAAGGTTGTCTCCTGGTATGACAACGAATGGGGTTACTCCAACCGCGTGGTCGACCTGGCGGCGTACATCGCCAAAAAAGGACTGTGACGAGTCCGCCATCCACATCATGCATCAGAAAGAGGAGCCTTTCGGGAAGCTCCTCTTTACTTTCGTCCAAAGTCAATCTTATACTGAAGCGGAGGGGACGACCATGAACAAGAAAAGCGTCCGCGACGTGGATGTCGCCGGCAAACGCGTGTTTGTCCGGGTCGACTTCAACGTGCCGCTGGAAAACGGAAAGATTACCGACGATACGCGCATTCGTGAAACGCTGCCCACCATCCGCCATCTGCTGGAACGGGGCGCGAGGGTCATTCTGGCCAGTCACCTCGGGCGTCCGAAGGGCAAGGTGGTGGAGGAGCTGCGGCTGACGCCGGTCGCGGAGCGGCTGTCCGAACTGCTCGGCAAGCCGGTGCAGAAGGCGGACGAAGCCGTCGGCGACGCCGTGAAGGCGAAGGCGGCCGCGCTTCGCGACGGCGACGTGTTGCTCCTGGAGAACGTCCGGTTCTATCCGGGGGAAGAAGCGAACGATCCCGAGCTCGCCAAGGCGTTCGCGGAACTGGCCGACCTGTACGTGAACGACGCCTTCGGCGCCGCGCACCGGGCGCACGCTTCCACGGAAGGGATTGCCCGGCATTTGCCGGCCGTCGCGGGTCTTCTGATGGAAAAGGAAATCACCGTGCTCGGCCGGGCGCTGAACAATCCGGACCGGCCGCTGACCGCCATCGTCGGCGGCGCCAAGGTGAAGGACAAGATCGACGTCATCGACAAGATGATCGAGATCGCCGACAACATCCTGATCGGCGGCGGGCTGGTGTACACGTTCCTTAAGGCCCAGGGCAAGGAAATCGGCAAATCGCTGGTCGACGAGACCAAGCTGGAGGCGGCCCTCGGCTTCATCGAGAAGGCGAAGAAGCTCGGCAAAAACTTCATGCTGCCCGTGGATTTCGTGGTGGCTGATCGGTTCGCGCCGGACGCAAGCACCCGGGTGGTTGGCCCGGATGAAATCCCGGCGGACTGGGAAGGCGTCGACATCGGGCCGAAGACGGCGGCCGCCTACGCCGACGTGATCCGCGCCTCCAAAATGGTGGTCTGGAACGGGCCGATGGGCGTGTTCGAGATGGAGCCGTTCGCAGGCGGCACCCGGGCGGTGGCGCAGGCCTGCGCGGAAACTTCGGCTTACACGATCATCGGCGGCGGCGATTCCGCGGCGGCGGTGGAGAAGTTCGGCGTGGCGGACAGGATGGACCACATCTCCACCGGCGGCGGCGCATCCCTCGAATTCATGGAAGGCAAGGTGCTGCCCGGCGTGGCGGCCCTGAACGATAGGTAAAGGTGACGATATGAGCAGGATACCGATTATCGCAGGCAACTGGAAAATGCACAAGACGGCCGCCGAGGCCGTTGCTTTTGTGCGGGAAGTGAAGGGCAAGGCGGAGGTTGACGGGGTGGAAAGCGTCATCTGCGCTCCGTTCACCGCTTTGCCCGCGTTGGCCGAGGCGCTGAAGGGGACGTCGCTGAAGCTCGGCGCGCAGAACCTGCATTTCGCCGACCAGGGCGCGTACACCGGGGAAATCAGCGGCGCCATGCTGAAGGAGCTCGGCGTGACCCACGTGATCGTCGGCCATTCCGAACGCAGGCAATATTTCGCCGAGACGGATGAGATGGTGAACAAGAAAGTCCACGCGGCTTTCCGGCACGACCTTGTGCCCATCGTATGCGTGGGTGAGCTGCTGGAAGAACGCGAAGCCGGGAAAACCCGGGACGTGGTCCGGCGGCAGACCGAAGCGGCGTTCGCGGGGCTTTCCGCGGAACAGGCCGCGCAGGTTGTGGTGGCGTATGAGCCGGTCTGGGCCATCGGCACGGGCCGCGCTTCCACGGCGGAGGACGCCAACGAGGTGATCGGCTACATCCGCGTGGTCGTTGGCGGTTTGTTCGGCGCGGACGTGGCGGCGCAGGTGCGCATCCAGTACGGCGGCAGCGTCAAGCCGGAGACGGTGCCGGACTTCGTGCGCCAGCCGGAAATCGACGGCGCCCTGGTGGGCGGCGCGAGCCTGGAGCCGGCGTCCTACATCCGTCTGGTGGAAGGGGCGAAGCCATGATGGCGGCGGCATCCTCGGCGCCGCGGCCGGTGGCGCTGATCATCCTCGACGGCTTCGGACTGCGGGAAGAGACGGAAGGCAACGCGGTGGCGCTCGCCCGCAAGCCGAATTTCGACCGCTACTGGGCGACGTATCCGCACACGACGCTGACGGCGTCGGGGGAAGCGGTCGGGCTGCCGGAAGGGCAGATGGGCAACTCCGAAGTCGGGCATCTGAACATCGGCGCCGGCCGCATCGTGTACCAGGACTTGACGCGGATCTCGAAGTCGATTCGCGACGGGGATTTTTTTGAGAACGAAACTCTGCTGGGCGCCGTCCGTCACGCGCGGGATGGCGGCAAGAAGCTGCACCTGTGCGGGCTTTTGTCCGACGGCGGCGTGCACAGCCACATGGACCATGCCCTGGCCATTCTGGAGATGGCCAGACGGGAAGGGCTCACGGACCAGGTGTACGTGCACGCGTTCCTCGACGGTCGGGATACGGCGCCGGACAGCGCGGTGCGTTATCTGGAAGCGTTCCTGGACCGCGCGCGGGAGATCGGCGTGGGCCGCATGGCCTCGGTGCAGGGGCGCTATTACGCCATGGACCGCGACAAGCGGTGGGACCGGACGGAAAAGGCGTACCGCGCCATGGTGTACGGGGAAGGCCCGAAGTATCGCGACCCGATCGCCGCCGTGCGGGAATCCTACGAAAAGTCGGTTTTCGACGAATTTGTCATGCCGACGGTCATCGTGGACGAGGATGGGACACCGGTCGGGCTGGTGGATTCCGGCGACGCGGTGATCTTTTTCAACTTCCGGCCGGACCGCGCCATCCAGCTGTCGCAGGCGTTCACGAACGCGGATTTCCGCGGCTTCGACCGGGGGCCGGCGCATCCGGAGAACGTCCATTTCGTGTGCATGACGCTGTTTTCGGAGACGGTCGGGGGTTATGTGGCGTTCAGGCCGAAGGATCTGGACAACACCTTTGGCGAAGTGCTCGTGCAGCACGGCAAAACCCAGCTGCGCATCGCCGAGACGGAGAAGTACGCGCACGTGACGTACTTTTTCAGCGGCGGGCGGGACATTGAGCTGGAAGGCGAGACGCGGGTGCTGATCAACTCGCCGAAGGTGGCCACCTATGACCTGAAGCCGGAGATGAGCGCCTACGAGGTGGCGGCAGCGGCGGTGCGCGAGATCGAGTCGGACAAGCATGACGCGGTCGTGCTCAATTTTGCCAATCCGGACATGGTGGGCCACTCCGGCAAGCTGGAGCCGACGATCCGCGCCGTCGAGGCGGTGGACGAGTGCCTTGGCCAGGTGGTGGAAGCGGTGCTGGCGAAGGGCGGCGTAGCCGTGATCATCGCCGACCACGGCAACGCGGACATGATGATCGACGAGGAAGGCCGGCCGCACACGGCGCATACGACCAGCCCGGTGCCCTGCATCGTGACGAAGCAAGGTCTGACGCTGCGGGAAGGCGGCATCCTGGCCGACGTGGCCCCGACGCTGCTGGCGCTGATGGGCCTGCCGCAGCCGCCGGAGATGACCGGGAAGTCTCTGATCGTATAAGGAATTTTCCTTTTCCATAGCAACTGATTCATAGAAACTTCACAGCCATCGGAAGGAGTGTTTTTCGCGTGACGTTCATTTCCGACATTTACGCCCGCGAGGTGCTGGACTCCCGCGGCAATCCCACCGTCGAGGTGGAAGTCCGCCTGGACTCCGGCGCGTTCGGCCGCGCCATCGTGCCGTCCGGCGCATCCACCGGCGCCCATGAGGCCGTGGAGCTGCGTGACGGCGACAAAAGCCGCTATCTGGGCAAAGGCGTCCTGAAGGCGGTGGAAAACGTCAACAACGTCATCGCCCCGGAAATCATCGGCTGGAACGCCCTGGAGCAGATCGCCATCGACCGCCGGATGATCGAGCTGGACGGCACGCCGAACAAGGGGCGGCTGGGCGCCAACGCGATCCTCGCGGTGTCGCTGGCCGTGGCCCGCGCCGCGGCGGACGCCCTGGATGTGCCGCTCTTCGGGTATCTGGGCGGGTTCAACGCCAAGACGCTGCCGGTGCCGATGATGAATATCCTGAACGGCGGCGCCCACGCCGACAACAACGTGGACGTGCAGGAGTTCATGATCCTGCCCGTGGGGGCGCCGAGCTTCCGGGAAGCGCTCCGCGCGGGGGCAGAAATTCTCCATTCCCTCAAGGCGGTGCTGAAGGCGAAAGGGCTGAACACCGGCGTCGGCGACGAAGGCGGTTTCGCGCCCAACCTGCGCTCCAATGAGGAAGCGCTGACCACCATTCTGGAAGCGATCGAGAAAGCCGGCTACAAGACGGGCTCCGACGTGTTCCTCGGCCTGGACGTCGCTTCCACGGAGTTTTTCAAGGACGGCAAGTATCATCTGGAAGGCGAAGGCAAGTCGTTCACGTCCGCCGAGTTCGTGGAGCTGCTCGCCGGCTGGGTGGAGAAGTATCCGATCCTGTCCATCGAGGACGGCTGCGCCGAGGACGACTGGGACGGCTGGAAGCTGCTCACCGACCGGCTCGGCGGCAAGGTGCAGCTCGTGGGCGACGACCTGTTCGTGACGAACACGGCGCGCCTGGCGTCCGGCATCGAGCGTGGCATCGCCAACTCCATCCTGGTCAAGGTGAACCAGATCGGCACGCTGACGGAAACCTTCGACGCCATCGAGATGGCGAAGCGCGCGGGATACACTGCCGTCATTTCGCACCGCTCCGGCGAGTCCGAGGACAGCACCATCGCCGACATCGCCGTGGCGACCAACGCCGGGCAGATCAAGACCGGCGCGCCGTCCCGCACGGACCGGGTGGCGAAGTACAACCAGCTGCTGCGCATCGAGGACCGGCTCGGCTCGGTGGCCAAATACGGCGGCAGAGCGGCGTTCTACAATCTTCGCGGCCTGAAATGATCGGGTGAGCCCACAGCGGGCGGGAAAAGCGAACGGGCGAACACCGGCGACGGGGCGCTGCCCGAAAGGGCAGCGGCGGGAGCCGGCCCGCCCGAACGCTTCCCGCCCTTCGTTTTTTCGGACATATGGTCCGAAAAACGGCTAAAAAAGGGCAGTTTTTTTGAGTTTTTCGGACATACAGTCCGAAATAAGGCCGTTGCGCCTCGATGGAAGCGGTTTCAGACAGGAGGTTTGTTTCCATACGGACTGTATGTCCGAAAACTTTTGGTGTATCCGTTTTCGGACGTCTTTTCCGGACTGTATGTCCGTTTTGTTTGCGGGACGACGGTGCAAAGTTCTGACAGGAGGGCGGCAAAAAGGAATTGCGGGCCATTCCGGTTTCGGGTCGGAGGCGGCAGAGGCTTTCGGAGGAGGCATCGGGATGGTGGGGCGGAAACCAATTAAGGATACGGAATGGACAAAAACCCTGCTCGAGCCGGGGTCGTCTTTTTTGTATAATGGGGAAAACTGAACGCTGCCAATGGTTGGCAGGTCAGACAACGGCAAATGGAGGGTTTCCCATGGCCAGACCGCAAGTGGGCATTCAGCTGTATTCCGTCCGCGACCGCTGCGAGCGGGATTTCCTCGGCACGATCCGGGAGATGGCGGAAATCGGCTACAGGTATGTGGAATTCGCCGGATTTTACGGCGCGTCGGTTCGCGAGGTGCGCGAGGCGCTGGATGCGGCGGGCATCGGCGCGGTGTCCGCGCATATCGGCTTGAATCTGCAGAAGGGAGAGCCGGTCGACACAGCGGCGGTGCGCGAACATGTCCGGCGCCAGGCGGCCTTTGCGGCGGAGCTGGGGCTTCGGTTTTTCATCGTGCCGTGGTATCCGCTGCCCGACGAGCCGACGGAGGACGACGTGGCCCGGATGGCCGAGGTGCTGGAAGCGGCGGGCGAAGTTGCACGCGCGGCGGGACTGTCCTTTGGCTACCACAACCACGCGTCCGAATTCCGGATGGTGAACGGCAAGACGGCGATGGACCGCCTGCTGGAGCGGATGCCGTCGCTGATCGCGCAGTTTGACCTGGGCTGGGTGAAGGTGGGCGGCGGCGATCCGGCCGAATACGTGCGCAAGTACGCGGGCCGCGTGCCGCTGGTGCACGCGAAGGATTTCAAGGCCGACGGGACCGACGCGGAGCTCGGCCAGGGCGTGGTGGACTGGGACAGTGCGCTGGCCGCCTGCGCGGAGACCGGCGTGGAATATGTGATCGCCGAGCAGGAGGATTACGAGGTGTCGTCGCTGGAAAGCGCGAAACGGAACTTCGCCTGGTTCCGCGAGCGGGGTTGGGTGTAAGGGACGGAAGAGACCGCGAGCGGGTTGGGAGTATGTTGCGGAAAAGTCCGCGAGCGGGCCGGGAGTAAGGGGCGGAAAAGCCCCTGAGCGCCCCTGAGCTGGGCTGCGCGTAAGGGTTGGAAAAGTCCGCGAGTGGGCTTGGTGCGAGAAAAGGGCGTTGGGAGAGGGGGAATTCCGATGGAAATCCGGCCGCTTCGGGCGGAACATTTTGAAGAGCGCGTGGCGCTCAGCCAGTTTGCGTTCCAGTATACGCTGACGCAGGAACAGCTGGAGGAGCGGCGGGCGTGGTTCCGTCCCGAACGGGATTGGGGCGTGTTCGAGGACGGACGGCTGCTGGCGGCGATGACGCTGCTGCCCCTGGAGATCTGGGTCCACGGGCGAAAAATGGCGATGGGCGGCATCGCCGGCGTGGCGACCTGGCCGGAGGCGCGCCGGAGGGGATGCGTGGATGGGCTGCTCCGACACGGGCTGGAGACGATGCGCCAGGCGGGGCAGACGGTCAGCATGCTGCATCCGTTTTCGTTTCCTTTTTACCGCAAATACGGATGGGAAATGACCATCGAACGCAAGACGTACACGCTGGAGGCGCGCCATTTTCCTCCGCGCGCGTCCGTCCCCGGCCGGGTGGAGCGTGTGGCGAAGGATGCCGGCCTCCTGGACGGCGTGTATGAGCAATTTGCGTCGCGCTATACCGGAACGATCGTCCGGACGCCGGAGTGGTGGGAGCGGCGCGTGTTCGTCAAGCCCGGCATCGCGGCCGTCTATTTCAACGGGGAAGGAAAACCGGAAGGCTATTTGCTCTACGAAGTCAAAGAGCGGACGATGACGGTGCACGAGTGGGTCAGCGTCAGCGAGGAGGCGCGCCTGGGCCTGTGGCGGTACGCCGCCGACCACGATTCGATGGCCGACCGGCTGACGATGACCGTGCCGGCGGACGATCCGCTGCCCTTCCTGCTGCCGGATCCGCGGATCAGGCAGGAAGTGGTGCCGTATTTCATGTCGCGCATCGTGGATGTGGAAGGATTCCTCGCGCAATATCCGTTCGAGCCGGGGGACGGCGAGGACGCGGTGACGCTGGCGGTGGAGGACGAGCACGCGCCGTGGAATCGCGGGGTGTTCCGGCTGCGGATCGGCGCCGACGGCCGGGCGCGTACGGAAAGGCTGGCGGAAGAACCGCCGGCGCCGGCGGAGAATCCGCAGGCCATGGGCGGCGCGGAACTGGCGTGCGACATTCGGGCGCTCGCCGCGCTTCTTCTCGGCGGCCGGCCCGCGGCGGTGCTTCTGGAGACCGGCCGGCTGCGGGGAAGCCGGGAAGCGGCGCTGCGGCTGGAACGGCGCGTCCCGAGGCGGACGGCGTATCTGGCGGACTTTTTCTGAGTTTTCGAAGGAAGGGTCTGCGGCAGGCATAAGTTTTTCCTCCCGATGCACAATAAGCGTGACTTGAACCATGAGAGGGAGGAATGCGCATGATTCCCGCGACGGGAACCGCCGGGAAGGGGGCCGCACCCGGCACCACGCCCAACCGGAACCTGCTCAGCGACAAGGAACTGCTGTATTTGAAGGACTTTTTGAGCTGGGAACTGCTCGCGATCAAGAAACTGTCCGCCGCGGCCGGCGCCTGCCAGGACGCGAACCTGCGCACGCTGCTGGACGCCGCGGGCAAGCGGCATCAGCAACATTACAACACGCTGCTGTCCCATTTGCAGCGGCATGCCAAGGGAGGGGCCGCCTGATGAGCACGCAAATCGCCCAGCCCCAGACCGGACAGCTGCCTCAGGTGAAGGGGCCGGAGATGAACGACCGCGACCGGCTCAACGAAGCGCTGAGCTACGAAAAGTATTTGAGTTTCGGCTATGCCACGGGGCTCAACGAGATGCAGAACCCCGACCTTCACCGCGATGTGCAGCAGATTTTGAACGATGTCCACGCCCTGCAGTTCCAGCTGTTCGAGGAAATGTTCAACCGAGGCTGGTACAAGATGACCGCCGCCGACACGCAGGAGATCGCCCAGGCCTTCCAGCAGTTCGACGGCTACCGCGTCCAGTTTCCGAACTGACGGCCGGAGGATTGCCGAACCCTAAGGATCCTGAGGTTCCGTTCCGGACGCCGGCGTTGCACGCCGATCCGCCTGTGATTGTCAACCCCCGCTGAATGTGGTAAAATGCTCTTACTGTGTGTTCGACGAACTGTCCGTAGCGCGGGAGGTGGAATCGGTGCAAACGCTGGAAGTGATCCTGAAAATTTTGCTCATCATCTTCTCCCTGGCCCTGATTGCCGCCGTGCTGCTGCAACGCGGCAAGAGCGCCGGCCTTTCGGGAGCCATCACCGGCGGCGCGGAGCATCTGTTCGGCAAGCAGAAAGCGCGCGGGCTCGATTTGTTCCTCCAGCGCCTGACGGTTATCCTGGCGGCGGGATTTTTCCTCCTGGCCTTGATGGTTGCCTACGTGGTCAGGGGTTGAAGGCCGGAAACGCGGAGCAGGGAGCGCAAGCTTCCTGCTTTTTTTCATGAGCACATAAATCCAAAGGAAATGAGGCGGTGCCGTGCCCTTGTACGGCGAACAGGAAATACTCGATTTCATGCGCGAAAAAGCGTATAAACCGATGACCCGCGAGGAGCTGGAAAGCCATTTCGGCATCGAAGGCGATGAAGAGGCCCAGACCTTCGCGCGGCTGCTGGACGATTTGGAACAGGAAGGGAAAATCGTCCGGACGCGCACCCGGCGCTACGGCGTGCCGGAACGCATGAATCTGCTGCGCGGCCGGCTGCAGGTGCATTCGAAAGGCTTCGCCTTTCTGCTGCCCGACGAGGAAGGCCACCCCGACGTCTACATCCACCCGAGCGATCTGAAGGGCGCCATGAACGGGGATACGGTGCTGGTGCGGGTCACGGCCAAAGACGCGTCCGGGACGCGGCTGGAGGGGGAAGTGGTCCGCATCGTCAAGCGGGCGGTCACGGAGCTGGTCGGCCTTTTCCAAAGCCACGAAAGCTTCGGTTTTGTCGTTCCGGACGACCGGCGGATCAACAAGGACATTTTCATCCCGCGGGAAGCCTTCGGCGGCGCGGTGACGGGGCAGAAGGTCGTCGTCCGCATCGTCCGGTATCCGGAGGGCCGGTCTCTGGCGCAGGGCGAAATCGTGGAAATTCTCGGCCACAAGGACGACCCCGGCGTGGACATCCTCAGCATTGTCCGCAAGCATGGGCTGCCGGAGAAATTTCCGGACGACGTGCTGGCCGAAGCGGATGCGGTCCCCGACGCCATCACGGAGGAGGAGATCGTCCGCCAGGGCCGGCGCGACCTGCGCGGCAAGACGATCATCACCATCGACGGCGAGGACGCCAAGGACCTGGACGACGCGGTCAACATGGAGATTCTGCCGAACGGCAATTGGCTGCTCGGCGTCCACATCGCCGACGTCGGCTACTACGTGCGGGAAAATTCCGCCTTGGACCGGGAAGCGTACAACCGGGGCTGCAGCGTGTACCTGGTGGACCGGGTCATTCCGATGCTGCCGCACCGGCTTTCCAACGGGATTTGTTCCCTGAACCCGCATGTGGACCGGCTGACGCTGACCTGCGAGATGGAGTTCGACGCCCGCACCCTGCGCCGCGTGCGCCACGACATTTACCCGAGCGTGATCCGTTCCGTGGAACGGATGACGTACACCAACGTGCGCAAGATGCTGGTGGACGGGGACGCGGAGCTTCGGGAGCGCTATGCGCACATTGTGGACATGCTGGAGCGCATGCGCGAGCTCGCGCTGGCCTTGCGGCAGAAGCGGATGCAGCGCGGGGCCATCGACTTCGACCTGGCCGAAGCGAAAATTATTGTGGACGAGCAGGGCAAGCCGGTCGATGTGGTCAAGCGGGAACGTTCCGTCGCCGAGCAGATCATCGAGGAGTTCATGCTGGCGGCCAACGAGGCGGTGGCGGAACATTTCCACTGGCTGAAAATCCCGTTTCTGTACCGCGTGCACGAAGAGCCGGACAGCGAGAAGATGTTCGATTTCATCCGCTTCGTGGGGAACTTCGGCTACGTGGTGCGCGGCAAGGGCGGTTCCGTGCATCCCCGCGCGCTGCAGACGCTGCTCGATGAGATCCAGGGCACGAAAGAGGAGACCGTCATCAGCACGATGATGCTCCGGTCGATGAAGCAGGCCCGCTACGATGCCGAGAGCCTCGGGCACTACGGCCTGGCCGCGGAATTTTACACCCATTTCACGTCCCCCATCCGCCGCTATCCGGACCTGGTCATTCACCGCATCATCCGGGAGGCGCTGGAAAACGGCGGCGCGCTGCCGGAGCACCGCATGGAGGCGCTGGGCGCGCGCATGCCGGACATCGCCCGCCAGTCGTCGGAGCGGGAACGCCTTGCGGTGGACGCCGAGCGCGACGTGGAAAAGATGAAGAAAGCCGAGTTCATGCTGGACAAGATCGGCGAGGAATTCGACGGCATCGTCAGCGGCGTGACCGGCTTCGGCATGTTCGTGGAGCTGGACAACACCGTCGAGGGTTTGGTGCGGCTGAGCGACATGACCGACGACTATTACCACTTCCACGAGCAGCACATGGTGCTGATCGGGGAGCGGACGGCCCGGGTGTTCCGCATCGGCGACGAGGTGCGCGTGCGGGTGGCCCGCGTGAACATGGACGAGCACACCGTCGAGTTCGAGCTCGTGGACATGAAGCCGCGCCGCGCGGACAAAATCAGCCTGGTGGACGAGCGCGGCCGCCGCGGCCGGCGGAGCAAGGGCGAGTGGAACAGGGGCGACGAGAACGGCAACGGGCGCAGCGGCGGGAAAAAACGCGGGAAGTCGTCCGGGAAGGCGGGCAAGGCAGGGAAGACCGGAAAGGCCGGGAAGGCGAAGGTTTCCGCGGCCGCGGCCGGGCGGTCCGCTTCCGGGAAACGCGGGGGCGGCAAGAAACGCCGCTAGCCCGGTTTACTTTTGGCCAAGCTTTTTATAGGATAAGTACGGTGCGCGCGGCGCACAATCGAACGGTTTATTGGGAGAGCGGAGGAACCCGATGGAACGGAAACTGTACCATGTGATCGGCGCGAAGCAGTTTTCCCAGGAGGAGCTGGAGGCGCTGTTCGACGCGGCCGGGGAAATGGAGAAGGTGGTGGCGCGCGGCGGCGACCGGCGTTACGCGGGGCGGATCATGACGACGCTGTTTTTCGAGGCGAGCACGCGGACACGGCTGTCGTTCGAATCGGCCATGCTGCGCCTTGGCGGCAACGTGATCGGCACGGAAAACGCGGCGCATTTTTCCTCGGTGATCAAAGGGGAAACGCTGGAGGACACCATCCGCGTGGTGAACGAATACTGCGACCTCATCGTGGTGCGCCACACCGAGATCGGCGCGGCGGAACGGGCGGCCCGGGTGGCGAAGGTGCCCGTCATCAACGCGGGGGACGGCGCGGGCGAGCACCCGACCCAGGCGCTGCTGGACACTTACACGATCCGCAAGGAGCTCGGCCGGATCGACGGGGTGCGCATCGCCATGGTCGGCGACCTGGCCTACGGCCGGACGGTACACTCCCTCAGCTATATGCTGGCCAATTACCGGGATATTATGATTTACTTTATCGCGCCGGAGAACGTCCGGATACCCGAATCGGTCAAGCGTTATCTGGACGAGAAGGGCGTGAGGTACAAGGAAACGTCCGATCTGCACGCGGCGGCCGGCGAGGTGGATGTGGTGTACCAGACCCGCATCCAGAAGGAGCGGTTCCCGTCGCAGGAGGAGTACGAGAAGGCTTTTGGCCGGTACATCGTCGACGCGGAGCTGATGGGTTTGATGCGCAAGGACGCCATCGTCCTGCACCCGCTGCCGCGGGCGGGGGAGATCGCCGAAGACGTGGACGCGGATCCGCGGGCGGCCTATTTCCGCCAGGCGCAGAACGGCTTGTACATCCGCATGGCCTTGATCGACAAGTGCCTGTCCGGCATGGTAAAATAAGCACCTGACCATGCCGGGTGATCCAGGAGGAGGTGAAGGGGCGTGGGCAAAAACAGCCAGGTGGAAAAGGTGCTTGCGCAAAACCGCAAAGCATCCCACGACTACTTCATCGAGGACACCTACGAGGCGGGCATGGTGCTGATGGGCACCGAGATCAAGGCGCTGCGGGCCGGCAAGGCCAACCTGAACGACGCCTTCGCCACGATCCGGGACGGGGAGATTTTCCTGCACAACATGCACATCAGCCCCTACGAGCAGGGGAACCGTTACAACCCGACCGATCCGCGGCGCGCGCGGAAGCTCCTGCTGCACAAGGTGGAGATCAACAAGCTCCTGGGCCTGACCAAGCAGGAAGGCTACACGCTGGTGCCGCTCAAGGTGTACGTCCGCAACGGCTACGCCAAGGTGCTGCTCGGGCTGGCCAAAGGAAAGAAGAAGTACGACAAGCGCGAAGCCATGGCCAAACGGGACGCCGAGCGGGAGATCCAGCGGGCGCTCAAGATGAAGCAGCGGGTCTAGGCTCAGGCTCGGCGTCGCCTTTAAAATGTTGTTTTAGCCGGCATTTGCATGTGATCATCCCCATTCATTGTGATATAATGAATGTAGCCGATGCCGGCTGTTGCCGCTCCAAAAAGCTTCCCTTTCGCGGGGGCGTTTTTGGATTCGACGGGGGCAGATCGAGCACGGGCAGCGGGTAGAGGGGTCGCGTCCTTCTTTACAAACGCGAAGCCAAATTTAAACGGCAACAGAAGAGTCCAAAGAACGCGCGTCGCGAGACGCGTGGCTCTGGCCGCCTAATAACGGCGCCAGGCTCCTGGTCGGCATCGCCCATGTGCCGGCTTAGGGGCTTAACCTGAGTGGGCTGCGCCGTTCGGTCTCCGCCTGTGACTGACGGAAGAGGATGATCAGGCTGGCCTTGGTGAGAGCCGGTTACGGGGCGCTCGCCCGGACGACGACAAAACCGTGACTACACCCGTAGAAACCTGTGTGGCGTTGCCTTCGGACAGGGGTTCAAATCCCCTCGCCTCCACCATACCCATCAGAAAAGACACCGTGTCAGGTGTCTTTTTTGCGTTTTCGGTATTTGTGGCGGTTAGAAGGCCTGCGTAGTTATTGGATTTTTGACGTTTCTGAGGTTGAATACGAAAAATTACTGATGGTGTTCATTGCGGAGCCGCCATGCATGCAAACGAATGTCAAGAGGATCGTTCTTATAAATAAAAGTTTATAATTGTTTCCATATAAATTATAATATCCGTAAATGCAAAAATAAGCTTTCAGTCGGCGGTGTATTTTGGTGAATAAAATCATTTCAAAGTCAGAAGCTGACATATTAATTGAATCCGAAAAATATATTGAAACAGAGATTAAGTGGATCCTTGATCCTAATAAAGAATATATTTATGAATTCCGAGTGCCATTAAAAGCAATCGACTATCCAAATGTAAAACTCATATTAAAAGGTAGCACTAATGTAGCTTTGGGACGCCATACTTTTGCGATAATTTATAATGGTGCCGCGAGAATAAAAGCCCTTGATATTGGGAAAATTCATCCTAATAGGTGTCCTCACCACGAGAAGGAAGTTGTGGGCATAAAACATAAACATACTTGGCAAGACTGTTGTAACGATAGATGGGCCTACGTTCCAGATGATATAACTGACAATGCTCCGCTTGAACAAGTTTTTTGGGAATTCTTGAGAGAATGCAATATAACTTACGAATATGATTTTCCTGAAATACCTGCAACTCAATTGGAGTTGATTTTAGATGAATTGCTCAATGATCAAATCATTTCTTGATTCAACATTTCAAAATTACTTTAAGTGCAAGCAAGTTGGAGAATATCTTGCAATTTCAACACCTTTTTATTATCCCGATGGTGACATTATCGAAGTGTTCGTTCATAGTAGAACCAATAAAATTGTTTTATCTGATATGGGAGAAACGATGAGGTATTTAGGATCATATGATCTTGACATTAAAAGCTACTCTAAAAGACAACTTATCATTGATGATGTTACGCATATGTTCAATATCAAGTTTTTAAAAGGGGTGCTCTATACTCCAATAAATTCTATAGATACCTTAGCAGAACATATTTTTAACTTGTCTCAATGTATAATTAGAATTTGTGATTTATTATATACGATTAGAGGTTCAAGTCCAATCGCATTTGTCGAAGAGGTTAAAGATTTTCTGGATTTTAACAAATTCAAATTTGAAGAAAATTATCCCGTTGAAACAAAAAGTGACAATAGATACGAATTTGAATTTGGTGTGGAGATCGAAGATTGCATTAAGTTGATAAAGGTAATGACACCACCTTCCAAACCCTCACAAACTCCAAATATTGAGAGAGTTCTTCGTATATGGTTTGATATTGCCAATTTTTCTGACTTTCAAATGAAATCACGAATAACTCTGCTTGATGATACAAATTACCATTGGAAGGAAAAGTCTATTATACTGTTAAAGCAACTTTCAGTTGTGACCTACTGGACAAATAGAGAAGGATTCTTAAATGAGCTGAAATCTAAAATAGCATGATTCGGTAAAGAAACCGAAATCATGCTATTTTAATAATGATATAAACCCAAGTTCGACAGTCAGTAGATGCACAAACCGCCACAAGCCCAAGCGCAACAAGGGATGCGGCGGTTGTGGATAACTGCGTGTGGTGCCTACACTTTTTGGCGGTTAAGAGAGCGAAATGTCCC
>Ga0310826_100351_pt1 | contig 53884 bp, 48 predicted proteins | sample WT_ome_FD_201306 | JGI IMG/M metagenome (GOLD analysis project Ga0310826, IMG submission 201306) | Sorghum-adapted microbial communities enriched on wild type (WT) sorghum from Joint BioEnergy Institute, Emeryville, California, United... ... | reverse complement strand
ATCTCGATATGAGCGAGTATCTGGAGTGGCGTGCCAGTCAACCAAAACCAGTGTCAAAAGTGACACGAATTATGTAATCTGCCCTTTCTAACTGAGGGAATTTACACACAAATTTGGACTTGATCCTGTGACTGTTAATGAAATTTTAATAAGAAAATTCTACTAAATCACCTAATTTTCCTGCTAAACTCCAATCTGCATTCGTTGCTTATTGTAGTGGAATATAGTGCTTGAAAATCCGCACCATACACCGATTTCTAGACTATATATAGAAAATGAAACTGTGACAAAATCAAGGATAGGGTGATAAAAAGACAAAAATAGAATCTCTAGCTGTACTAATCGGTTAGATATCCCTATCTTTCTCGCTTGAGCGAAGCGAAAGCTTATAAGTGTGTGTGTAATTTCTATAACTTTAGTGTCTATTTATTTATGTATGTAATAGGGGGAAATGTTTACCGATTAGATGAGGAAAAAAATTCCCCTATGACAATTGATTAGCGGAAATGTTTTCCGTTTTAAGTGAGAAAATTTACCTACATTTTTTCAAAAAGAAAAACGCCGTCTGGCGTTCATTAAATGGGTTAACTCGGTAACTTTTGTGAAGCAATAGCTGTTAATAATACCTCTTCAAACTCACTAATAATATTAAGGTAATCGGCAGGATTATTCCTTAACCTATCAATATATTTTTGGTAAACGTCCAGTTGTTTAGCAATTTTCGGAACATTATACACTATGGCTTTTCTCCATTCTCTAACGCCTTTCTTTCCGATTTTCTTCGCCCATTCTCCATGGTATGTTTGAATCCCCTTCCTATAATATGAAACCTCAATGAATCGATGGATAAACTCTGAAAGAACAAAATAAGGGTTGTCTTTTAATGTACTAATAGTATAAATATTGGCTCTACCCTCCGTGTCAATCAAAATAAAGCCTTTTTCCTTTAAAGTTTTCAAAGTATTTCGGACTGTTTTTTCCGTGATGCCTAACTTCAGAGCAATCAAGTCTATCGTTACCTTAACTATTCCTTTGCTATCTGCCCATGAATAGAGTTCAAACAAGACTTGTTTTTCGTTTGGTTCTAGGTAATAGCAACGCCTCACACTTTCTGGTACTTTAAGGAAATATCCTTTGTGAGGCAGTTGCACTCCTGCAAAAAGTACTTCTCCATCTTCTAATCTTTCAAAATTAGACTCAATAATTTCACCCGCTCTGTAAAGTATTTCTTTAAAGAATGCCTTATCTTTAGACATATTTTTCCTCGCCCCTTTTTTTTATTTAGTGCTTTCCAGTGTGTTTAATTCTGTAAAAACCTTGTTTTGGCGTTACTTATCTCATTAGTTTCGCCCTCATCATATCGTGTGACTTCGAGTATTGTGCTAACCAAAGATTCCATTAAGTCCTGTAAACTTTGGTTGCCAACGAAAACCCTTTGTGTCATCCCGTTCCCCCCTTCGCAACGACTTCTTGAATATTTCCATCGGGATATTTCTTAGCCACCCCGCCCGCCATCCGAAGAGTTGCTTTTTCTAGGCATCGGGCGGGGTGATTCACCAAAAGAAACAGCTCCAAAATATGAACATCCCTCTATCAGCCTGATACGAAGTCACAACCGAAAAATCCAGCGTTACTATCAAACTGGATTGTTGGTAGCACGTTTCGTATGAGGCTCTTAGGAGGGGCTACATATGAAGTGTGCAGTTTATGCCCGTGTCAGCACGGATATGAAAAGTCAATTGGACAGTCTGGAAAATCAACTGACGTTCTTTGAAAACTTCATAAGGGAAAAAGGATGGGAACTGGTTAAAACCTATGCGGATGAAGGCAAAAGCGGCACAAGTACGGTAAAACGTGTGGAGTTGCAAAAACTTATGAAAGACGCGGAACAACGGAAGTTTGAGATTGTCCTCATCAAATCCGTATCAAGGTGGGCAAGAGATACCGTTGACTCGATTACCTTGGTAAGGCAACTCATGAGTTTCGGTATTCGAGTCATGTCCGTTGAGGACAATTTTGATTCCTTTGACGATGGAGCAGAATTCAAACTAGCCATCTGTATAAAATCGTGACGGATTACCCCAAAAAATCGTGCAGCAGGAAATTGGGGATTTCCAGATTTGTAGACAGGCTTTACAGGGAGAGGCAGGCGTGATAGGCTTGCTAGCCCGCGATGATTCCTTTCCCATCGCCCCTTCGCGAAAATCACGCCTGTAGAGGCTCCCTGTCAAGCCTGTTATCATTTTTCCAGCGAATGTTGTATAACTGGAAATTGACTGACGATTTTTTGGGGTAATTTTGCGTGATAAAAAACAGCCATCTATTCAGCGCTTGCCCAACAGGAAAGCGACACCATTTCCAAACGGGTGAAATTTGGAATTGCCGTCAAATCGCGGGAAGGCAAATTTCACGGCAGTCTCCCCCCATACGGCTATGAAAAAGTGAAAGGCAAGCTGGAGCTTCATCCGATTCACTCGCAAACCGTCCGATTGATCTTTGATCTGTATTTACGGGAAGGCTGGGGCATGCAGAAGATCGCCAATTACCTGACCGCTAAGAAAATCCCTACCCCGCGGGCAGTAGCGGGAGCCAAAAACGCTGGGGACAAATGGCAATACTCTAGCGTGAAATTGATTCTGACCAATCCTCACTATACGGGGAATCTGGTACAGGGACGTTCCAAGACAGACGGGAAAGACAAGATATTTTTGCAGAAGAAGGGCTACAAAAAGCGGATACTGAACAATCAGGATGAATGGATTGTCAGTCCCAATACCCACCCCGCCATCATTTCACAGGAAGAGTTTCAAGAAGTGCAGGAGAAGATCAGTAAAAAGGGGGAGAAAATCTTTAGAGGCCGTGGGAAAAAGGCGCTTTTTGCACGTTTGGCGTTTTGTGCGGACTGCGGCGCAGGGATGAACTACAAAAACGACCGAAAAGGCTATGTCTGTGCCACCTACCAGAAAAACGGCAAACAAGCATGCCAGTCCCACTACATCAAACATGATGACCTAAAAGACAAGGTACTTGCTGATTTGCGGGACTTGGCGACCAATTCCCTAAACATGAAGGCTTTGCTGGACATAGCCTTAAAAAGGGCGGGGACAAAGAAGCTTGGGGCTATGGAAGAATTAAAGAGGATAGAACGGGAAATTCATTCCCTGCAAGCAGAAAAAAGGGAACTGCTTCGCTTACTATCCCGCCAAGTCATCACGCAGCGCGATTATGAAGAACAGTATCAACTCATCAACGATGAACAAATTGCATTGGAACAACAAAAGCGCACACTAGAGGATACGCTTGCTAAAGAGGTTGACACAGAAGCAAACATACAAGCTTTTCAAGCGGAAATCCAGCGCTTTATCAGCCTTCAGTTCGATAATGAAGAAACGCTACGGCACGTCCTGCACAGGCTCATTGACCGTGTAGAAGTGTCGGCGAATGGAGAAATCACCATCCATTACAATTTCAAAAATCCAATACACAAGGGAGCCGCAAGTTAGGCTCCCTTTCTTACCATCAATATTACACACTCCACATGCCCCGTATGCGGGAACATGTCCACCGGCTGTGCCTCCACCGCGCGGAAGCCGCCCGCCTCGAGAACCGCGAGATCGCGCGCCAGCGTCGCCGGGTTGCACGACACGTACACGACCCGCTTCGGCCGCATCCGCACGATCGTGTCGAGCAGCTTCGCGTCGCAGCCCTTGCGCGGCGGGTCGACGACGATCACGTCCGCCGCCACTCCCTCCTCGCGCCAGCGCGGGATCACCTCTTCCGCGAGCCCGACCTCGAACGAGGCATTGTCGATCCCGTTCAGCGCCGCGTTGCGCCGCGCGTCCTCGACCGCCTCCGGCACCGATTCGACGCCGTACACCTTGCCCGCGCGCCGCGCCAGGAACAGCGAGATCGTGCCGATGCCGCAGTACGCGTCAATGACCGTCTCGCGCCCCGAGAGCCCCGCGTATTCGACCGCCTTCCGGTACAGCGCCACCGTCTGCGCCGGGTTCACCTGAAAGAACGAGCGCGCCGAGATCGCGAAGCGCAAACCGTCCAGCTCGTCATAGATGACGTCGCTTCCCCACAGCACCCGCGTCTCGTCGCCGAAAATCACGTTCGTGTTCCGCATGTTCACATTTTGCACGATGCTCCGGACATCGGGCAGCGCGCGCCGGATGCCGTCCACCAGCTCGTCCGCGCGCGGGATGCGCGTGCCGTTCGTGACGAGGCACACCATCGTCTCGCCGGTCGCAAAGCCGGTCCGCACGACGACATGCCGCAGCAGCCCGCGCCCGGTCGTCTCGTCATAGGCGCGGATGCCGAGTCGCGTGCCGATCGCCTTCACCACGCGCACCGCCTTGTCGTTCCGCTCGTGCTGGATCACGCACGCGTCCATGTCGATGATCCGGTGCGAGCCCCGCGCGTAGAACCCGCCGATCAGCGAGCCGGCCGCGCCGTCGTCCAGGTCGGCCCGCGCCATGCCGATCGGCACCTGCGCCTTGTTCCGGTAGCGCCACGGATCAATCATGCCGATGGTCGGGTGCACGACAACGCCGCCATCCGCACCGCCATCGCCCGCACCGGAGCCGCCACCTGCCACCCGCAGCTTCCCGATCCGCGTCAGGCTGTCGATCACGTGCTGCCTTTTCCATTCCAGCTGCGCCCGGTACTCCATATGCTGCAGCTGGCACCCGCCGCACTGCCGATAGATCGGGCACGGCGCCTCCGCACGGTCGGGGCTGGCTTCGAGCAGCTCCAGCATTTTGGCGTAGCCGTACTGCTTTTTCACCTTCAGCACCTTCGCCCGCACCCGCTCGCCGGGCAGCGCCCCCTGCACGAACAACGCAAAACCGTCCACCCGCCCCACGCCCTCGCCGTCCTGCGTCAGACCGACGATGTCGAGCGTGACCTCGTCATTTTTGTTCACCGGCGCATCCGTCAGCTTCGAACCCGCCATCACTCCATCCCGCCCCACAACAACGTCAAGCGGCCGCCGCGTCACAACTGCGTGCCCGCGATCAGCCGCTTGCGATAAGACGCAATGCCATGTTCGTCCACGAAAATCTCCAGATGCCCCTTCAGCGCCGTGAACGTGCACGGCAGCGTGCCGCCGTACTCGCCGTCCAGGTTGAGCTGCACGTGATCCTCCGTCGTCACCGTGATCCGCCGCGAGCGGAAATGCATGACGAGCGGATCGTTCAGATGCTCGCCCCTGAGCGCCAGCGTCGCCACCCGGAGAAAATCGGCCAGATTGCATTTCTTCAGAATGATGACCTCGAACAATCCGTCGTCGATGCTCGCCTCCGGCGCGAGCCGCTCGAACCCGCCGACCGAATTGCTGTTGCAGATCAGGAACATCATGATCTTCTCTTCGAACTCGCCGACGCCTTCCGCATCGATCCGCACCCGGGTCGGCCGGAAGTTCACCATCTTCTCGATGCCCTTCATATAATAGGCGAGCTGCCCGATCATCGTCTTCAGCTTGCTCGGCACCTCGTACGACAGCTCGGTCAGCGAGCCGCCCCCGGCGATGTTGATGAAATACCGGTCGTTCGCCTTTCCGAGATCGATCGTGCGCTTGTACTGGCCGATGATCAGGTCAACCGCGTATTCCCAGTGCTTCGGAATGCCGACCGCCCGCGCGAAATCGTTCGTCGTCCCGAGCGGCAGAATGCCCAGCGGCGGCCGCTTCTCGTGTTGCGCCATCCCGTTGATGACCTCGTACAGCGTCCCGTCGCCGCCCGCGGCGATGATCATGTCGAAGCCGCGTTCGATCGCTTCCGACGCCGCCACCGTCGCGTCCCCTTCGCCGGTCGTCGCGTGGCAGCTCGTCTCGATGCCGCCCTGCTCGAGCCGCTGCAGGATGTCCGGCAGCCTGCGCCGGATCTCCTCGCGGCCGGACGTCGGATTGTAGATGAGTCTCGCCCGTTTGACAGCCAATCCAACCCCCGCCTCATCCCTGGCATTGGCCCGATGGCCGCTTACACCATTGTAGCCGGAATCGGCGTCGATTTCCAGTTGCCCTCCATGAAAAAACGACCCCGCCGGACTGCCGCTTCAACCGCTTTTGCCCGGCTGCCCGCCATCGCCCAGCCAGGTGCCGATCTGCCGCTCCATCCACCGGGAGATGGCCGGGTTCGGGAGCAGCGCCTTGCCGTTGTACCGGTACTCGAACCCGGACAGCCGCGACGGAATCACCGTGTTCGTGAAATAGCCCCGGGACAGGAACAGCGGCGCCACGATGACGGCGTCCGTCTCCGGACCCGCGGCAGGAACCGCGCAGCAGACGTCCGCCGCTTCCGCCTCGTTTGCCGCGTCTGCCGCTTTCGGCGCGTCTGTCGCTTCCGGCGCGTCTGTCGCTTTCGGCGCATTCGCCACATCCGCAGCTTTCACCGCTTCCGCCTCGTCCACCCCATTCGCCGCATCCGCAGCTTTCACCGCTTCCGCCTCGTCCACCCCATTCGCCGTATCCGCAACTTTCGCCGCTTCTGCCTCGTCCACCCCATTCGCCGCGTCTGCCGCTTTTGTCGCTTCCGTTGCGTCTGCCGTATTCGTCGCATTCGACGCATGTATCACTTTGGCCGCGTTTGCCGATTCCGCCGCATCCGCCGAATGTGCGACCGCGCCGCTGGCCCCGCGCGCCCGCCGCTTCGTCAGCGCCCGCATGACGCAGGCGGCCTGATCCGGCAGCAGCATCGCCGTCTCGGCGCGGGCGAAGCCGCACAGCTCCCGCACGCGCGCCGCGAGATTCCGCATCCCGTCCCGCCAGATGCGGTTCAGGCCGCGCTCGCGGCTGCCGTGGGCGATGAGCAGCAGCGCCTCGCGCTCCGGCGCGGTCGACAGTTCGCGCACATTGTCCGCGATGAGTTCCGCGATGATCGGGTCGTCGTCGATCGGCATGCCGACCGTCACGCGCGCGCGCCGCACCCGGAACGGTTCGAGTTCCCCCGCGCGGTGCGCCGTCGGCGGCAGGCCGAACGCCTGCCGGATGTCGTCCACATGCGTGCTGCCCGACGACACGAACAGCGGCAGCACGTACATCTCGTCCACGCCGCGCGACTCCAGTTCGTCGATCCCGTCCTGGATGAGCCGTCCCTCCACGCACTCCAGGAACGAGGAGACGATCGGCACGCCGTCCGGCAGCCGCACGGCGCTTACCGCCTCGTCGACCAGCCGGACCCACTCCGCGTCGGGCGAGCCGTGGCTGATGACGAGCACGCCCCTCTTCAAGCCCATCGTCAGCGTCCCAGGCGGCCGAGCGCCAGCCGGTAACCGTCCGTGCCGTAGTTCAGGCAGCGCTTCACCCGGGAGATCGTCGCCGTGCTGGCGCCCGTCTCCTTTTCGATCTGGCTGTAGGTCGCGCCCTGACCGAGCAGCCGCGCCACCTCCAGCCGCTGCGCGAGCGACTGGATTTCGTTCACCGTGCACAGATCATCGAAGAAAATATAGCACTCTTCCACCGTCTTCAGCGTCAGAATCGCCTCGAACAGCTGGTCGATCGTCGGGTCGTTCAGCTTCTTGAGTTGCATGCGGTGCCCCCCTGTCGCGTCCATGTTTATGCTCATTGTAGAACGTACGGTCGGTTTTTTCAAGCATTACCGTATTGGCGCTTTACAGGGGCGAAGAAGGAGGGGATGCGGCGGCCGAATCGTCCAATTCCGCCCGCGACCGGGCATCCGTCCATACGCGACGGATGCCCATGCATACACTGGGGATGAACGATACCCCCGAGAGAAGAGGTTGTGATCACCGTGAACCATCATACGCACTGGACCGGCGGGCGCGCATTCACACAGCCGCCCGGTCCCGGCGCTCCATGGCCCGGTGGCGAGCCGGTCGGACCGCCGGCCGGACCGCCCGCCGATCCTTACGTGTCCGGATTTCCGGCCTGGCCGCAAAGCGCGCCCTACCCGGGCCTGAACCCGACGTCGGGCGCAAACAAGCCGTTCGGCCTGTCGAACCTGGCGGATCTGAAGCTGATCATCGACCGGATGGGCGGCATCGACGGCATCCTGAACACGGTCCAGAAAGTCCAGAAGATCGTCGGCACCGTCCAGCAGTTCGCGCCGATGATCAAGCTGCTCGCCGGTTCGCTCGGTCCGAAGAAAGCCGCGGCCGCAAGCACGAACACCGAATCGCGTCCTGGGCGGCGCAGGCGCCGCGGCGGCGGCCGGGTGCGGCGCGGCGCGGCGAGACCCCGGCGGGGCGCGCGCAGGAAGAACGTCGTCGTCCGGAGCGAAGACGGGCTGTTTTGACGCTCCGGAAATGTTGCACAACGCACAGGCAAGAAGAAGGCTTTGCCCTCCCTCCTCGGGAGCCGGCAAAGCCTTCCTTGCTGTACTCGGTTCTGGAATGGGGTCACAATGTCCAACGTCAAAGGCGCATTCACATTGCCGAAATATCATGTTTCGGTGAATCCGTCCGAATTGCAAGAGCAGCGAGTCACATCCGAAACTTCATCGCCACGGTGTCGTTGTCCGTGGTGTCATCGCTTTCCTTTCATTCCGTACGATCATCCGACTTCCTGTGGCATCCGCTCCTTTCCCCGTCTGTCGTCCGTGCAGGTGTCAGAGCGTCATCCATGTGCAGATCACGTTATCCCGTCCGTTCTCCTATACGCATCACCGCCATATTCGAACTGACGCGGATCCCATCGCCGGCACCGCTTGCCGTCCGCCCCGCTTCGGGTCGGACCGCCGTACCGGCGCCGCAATTTCATCATAATGGAGGACAAAATTTGATTGCAATACCATAATCAGGTTGAGGGTTGTACGTATTTTGCGGTAGAATGATTCCGGGTAATCCCTTCATGCTGAATCGGCAGCGAAGCACGCGCCGCTCGTTCGGACGTTCATGTCCGGATGGGCGGCTTTTTTGCAGCTTTTAGTTGCCGGCATGTCGGGAGGTATGACGAATGGCTTCGGAGGCTCTTTTTCAGACCGTGTATAAGCAGTGGCTGGCCGCGCACGTGAGGAAGCGGACCGGGGAGCGGCGGCGAAGATTGGAAGAAGGTCATGGTCACGCGGAGCGGAAATTTGTCGAGCTGATCTGGTACCCGTTCTTCGGAGGGTTCGACCATCTCCATCCGGAGTATGAACTGGTCGATTTCGGCGGCAATTTGAGGTTTGTCGATTTCGCCTGGATCCGGGACCCGGTGAAACTTGCCATTGAGATCGACGGCTTCAGTGCACACGCTTCGAATCTGTCGCGCCGGCAGTTCGACGACGGATTGCTGCGGCAGAATCATCTGGTCATCGACGGTTGGTACGTCCTGCGATTCTCCTACGATCAGGTCCGCGACCAGCCCGGGATGTGCCAGCAGATCGTGCAGCAATTTTTCGGCAAGATCTGGACGCTCGGCGTCACCCGCTCGATAGACGGGATGAGCGCCGACGAATTGCTGGAGCGCGAAGTGATCCGACTCGCGCTTCGGAAGAATCGGCCGTTGCATCCGGCTGATGTGCGTCGTTGCCTGAAGCTCAGCGAATGGCATACGAAGCAGTTGATCAAACGGCTGGTCTCGAAAGGGTTGCTTGAACCGCTGCATGCGGACCGACAGCGAATCCGCTGCTATCGGGTCGTTCGCGAGCGGTTGACACTATAGCGAGGATACCTCGTTACACACCCGGCTCTGACGGCGATCGCCCGCCTGTAACGCGGATACCTCGTTACACACCAGGCGCGAACCGCCCAAGCAAAAAACCTTCGCGGCCGCGCCCGCCCGGACGCCCCGCAAAGGTCCTCTCCACCCTCACAGGAACAGAAACTCGATAATCTTGAACACGATCGCCGCGAACACCGCCGAAATCGGAATCGTGATGATCCACGCCGACACGATGCGCCCGGCCACGCCCCAGTTCACGCTCGAGAACCGCTTCGCGCTGCCGACGCCGAGAATGGCCGACGTGATGACGTGCGTCGTGCTGACCGGCAGCCCGGTCGCCGTCGCGGTCATGATGATGCTCGCCGCCGACACGTCCGCCGCGAAGCCGTTCACCGGCTCGATCTTGAAGATCTTCGTGCCCATCGTCTTGATGATCTTCCAGCCGCCGATGCTCGTCCCGAGCGCCATCGCCAGCGCGGCCGAGAATTTGACCCAGAACGGCACCTCCAGCGTGTCCTGGTACGACGCCGCCACCAGCGCCATCGTGATGATGCCCATCGCCTTCTGCGCGTCGTTCGTGCCGTGCGTGAACGACTGGAACGCCGCGGTAAGGATCTGCACCGAACGGAAGCCCTTGTTCACGATATGCGGATTCGCCCGGGCGAAAATCAGCTTGAGCAGCGTCATGACGATATAGCCGATGACGAACGCGATGATCGGCGACAAAATCAGCGCCTGCACGATGCTGGTGAACCCCGACGCGTTCACGCCGCCGAACCCTTCCGCCGCGATGACCGCGCCCGCCAGCGAACCGATCAGCGCGTGCGACGAGGACGACGGAATGCCGTACCACCATGTGATCAGATTCCATGCGATGGCCGATATGAGCGTGGCGATGACGATCCACACCCCGTGGTTCAGCGTCGCGGGGTCGGCCACCTTGCCGCCGATCGTCTTCGCGACGCCGGTGAACATCAAGGCGCCGACAAAGTTCATGACCGCCGCGAGAATGATCGCGACCCGCGGTGTCATGGCGCGCGTCGACACGCTCGCGGCGATGGCGTTCGCCGTGTCGTGGAACCCGTTGATGAAGTCGAACGAAAGCGCCAGAACGACGATGACGCAGACGATCACAAACATGCTATCGAAATCCGGCATCTGCTTGCTCCTATCCCCTTGTCCGATTCGCCCCGCCCGTCAGCTGTTCCGCATGATGATCGTCTCGAGCGTGTTCGCCACGTCCTCGCAATAGTCGGTCGTCGATTCGAGCCGCTCGTAGATCTCCTTGCGCTTCATCAGCTCGATCGGATCCGTCACGCTCGTGAACAGCGACTTGATGCAATCGCGCATCAGATCGTCCGCCTGGTTCTCCAGCTCGTTGATCGCGATCGCGTGTTCGCGAATCGCCAGCAGCTTCTTCTCCGACAGCAGCCGGACCGCCTTGCGGATCTCGTGCGCACACTTGACGAGAATCTCCGCGAACACGGTCACGAACTCGTCGTGATGTCTGATCTGATACATCTCGAACCGGGACGCCAGCGCTTCGATCCCGTCGAGCACGTCATCCAGCGAACCGGTCAGCTTCAGGATGTCATCCCGGTCGATCGGCGTGATGAACGTCTTGTTCAGCTCGGTCAGAACCGTATGTACATGCCGGTCGCACTTCGATTCGAATTCCTTCATGTCGCGGGCGAATTTCGTCAGGTCGGTGAGATTCGGCACATGCTTGTGGAAATACTCGACCGCTTCGACGATCGTATCCGCCATTTCCTCGAATGTCTGGAAGAAAATGTTTTTCTTGCGATTGAACATAGAACTCCCCTTCATCAACGGCCTAAAGTGAACCCCAACTATCTTAGCACAATTGCCTGTTCGATGTTAAGTGGACGCCCGTTGGACGACATTCGACGGATGGCCTGGGCGCCGAACCGGCAGCCGACAGCCGTCAGGCCCGGCATACCGCCAGACCGCCAGACCGCCATGTCACCGTGCCGCCATGCCATACCGCGAGAACGCCATGCCGCCAGAACGCCATGCCACCATGCCACCGTGCCGCCATGCCACCGTGCCACCATGCCACCGTGCCGCCATGCCACCGTGTCGCCAGACCGCCATGCCGCCATGCCGCCAGAACGCCCGACAGCCGTGAGACCATGCCGCCGGCCCGCTATGCCGACAGCCGCCGCTCAACCCTGCGCGTTCTCCGGCTGTTTGATCGTCACATGATCCGCCACCGACTGCGGGTCCGGCACGATATGATAGTAGACCGTGCCCCGCGCGAACGGCAGCTCCTGGCCATCCTTCACAATCCGGATGACGCCGCTTGCGTCGCGCTCCCAGGCGCACTCGACGACTTCGCCGTGCCGGATCAGCATGGCCGGACCGCCGGCGTTCAGATCGACCGCCAGGCGCCCCTCGTTATCGAGCACCTTGTGCGACGTGCCGAGCACGACGAGGTTCACCGCCGCGAGCTGCTCGCCGCTGACGAGGTCGGTGTGCGGCTCCCCGTTGATGAACCGCAGATATTGCCGTTTCTCCGCATCGTATCGGTACGACACGATGTAGTTCTTGAGCTGGAAGCGGATGTCGATCTCGAGCGCATCGCCCTTGATCGCCCCTTCCTCCGCCGCATTCAGAAAACGGAACGCCGGAATCTCCACTTCCGCCGGGTATCCCCGCTTCTCCGCGCCCGCGCGCAGGTTCGGCAGATCCGAATACAGATTGTGCGGCGCCTTCCGCGAGCTGTCCCGCCGGAAATACGCGCCGGCGTTCGTGATCTCGTCGAGATGCTCCTTTTTCTGCCTGCGCAGAATGCCGTAGGCTTCGTCGCTCGCCCCGGCATGCACGATGACCGCGTTATACGACTCCGCGAGCTCGATCATGTACGGCCGGATGCTGCGGATCGGCCCGATTGCCCCGTCATACGCCTCATCGCTCTGGAAAATCGCGATCAGCCTCGTGATGCCGCCCTCCGCGAGCACTTCCCACACCACGTCGGCGTGCGGCAGACCGGATTGGGGCCGCGCCGGCGCCAGATTGTTGATCATGACCGCCACCGGCCGCTGCTTCGCCTCCGCTTCGCGCGGAACGCCGGTCAGCGGCGCGACGATGGCAGGCTCCTCCGGTTCCGGTTCGGGTTCCGGTTCCGGGATCTCGATCGGCGTCTCCTGCTCCGTCTCCTGCTCCACGACCCCGCCTTCGTCTTCCTTCTTGCCGCACCCCGCCGCGATCAGCAGCAGCAGAGCAAGCAGCGCAAGCGTCACGATCCGGGCGTTTCGCGGGTAGTTCACGCTTCAATCCCCTTCCTTGTCATCCCGTTTTTTCACCGATGACTCTATTAAACCACAGAATCCGTCCGATTGTCCCGCCCTCACCCGACAAAAAAAACGCCCGCCGTTCGACAACCGCTCCCCGCTCCCAAGAAAAAAAGGCGCGATCCGCATCCGGATCCGCCTCCTGCCGTACCGCCATTCGCGCCGGCGCACGCCGATCTGCCCCGCAAATTCCGCCTCCATCCGCCTGTTCCGCCTTCCGCTTATCTGGTGCTCCTGTTCCGCCGACGTCCGTCTGTTCCGCCTTCCGCTTATCTGGCGCTCTGGTTCCGCTGACGTCCGTCTGTTCCGCCTTCCGCTTATCTGGCGCTCCTGTTCCGCCGACGTCCGCCTGTTCCGCCTTCCGCTTATCTGGTGCTCCTGTTCCGCCGACGTCCGCCTGTTCCGCCTTCCGCGTATCTGGCGCTCCTGTTCCGCCGCCCGCCCTAGCGCCGTCCGCTTTTTTCAGATGCTCCAGTGGTGCCACTCTTCCTGCCGCGCCGCCAGCCGCTGAAGCCATTCGACCGTGTGCCGGATCGCCTCTTCCTGGGCTCGCCGCGACGAATACGTATGATCCGCCTGGAAAATGATCTCCTTCTCGCAGCTTCCCTCGTGCCGCATCCAGAGCAGCTTCTGCATCAGGAACGTGTAATCCGTCGGGATGACATCGTCGGACGTGCCGTGCACGAGCAGCACGTCTCCCGCGAACTGCAGCGCGGCCTGGAACGGCTGGTGCTCGGCGAGCGATTCGAAGAACTTCGGCTTCAGCGAGAAGCCGTGATAGTCCGCCTCGCCGCGCGCCATCGCCTCGTCGTAGACATGGCGGCCGACGATCCGCACGATGTCGTTGAACGGATGGAACGCCGCAGACCAGAGGACGAGCTGGCGCACCCGCCGGTCCTTGACCGCCGTATGCAGCGCGACCGCCCCGCCCAGGCTGTGGCCGAGCAGCGCCACCCGCTGCGGGTCGACGTCGTCGATGTCCAGCACGTAGTCGAGGGCCGTCCGCGTCTGGGCGATCATCGACGGGAAGCCGAGCGATCCGTAATCGCCCGTGCTCTCCCCGCAACCGCCGTAATCAAAGCGCAGCGCGTAGTAGCCCGCCTCCGCCAGCGCCCGCGCCGTCTTGACGAACAGCCGGTCCACTCCGATCCGGGTGCCGACAAAGCCGTGGCAGATGACGACCGCCGGCGACTTGCCGTTTTCCCGCTTCCCGCCCGCCGGATAATGAAGCGTCGCCGCCAATTCCAGGGATTCGTATTTCAGCGTGAGCGATTTCTCCATCCCGTTCCCCTCCACCATGTCGCGCCATAATCATATATTTCCGATTCTATTACTTGGATTAAATCATAAACAAAAAGCCGCCCGCTGTCAATGGACGGACGGCTCGCCATCGCCACGGACCGTAAGCCCGCGTTCAGCAGACCAGCTTCTCTTCTCTGACCAGCTGTTCCAGGTCGACGGCCTTCACGGGCGGACTGAGCAGATAGCCCTGGATCGTCGTGCACGAAGCCTTCTTCAGCAGCTCCAGCTGCACCGTGTCCTCCACGCCTTCGGCCACCACCTGCAGATTGAGTATATGGCCGAGGTTGATGATCGCGCGCGTGATCGCGAGATCGCTGCTGTCGCTCGTGATGTTCCGGACGAACGACCGATCGATCTTCAGGCACTTCACCGGCAGCAGCTTCAGCCGATGCAGCGACGAATGGCCAATGCCGAAATCGTCGATCGAGATCGAACAGCTGTTCACGTTCAGCTCCGCCATCATTTCGAGGGCCCGGTCGACGTCTTCCATGACCGAGCTTTCGGTAATCTCGAGCTCCAGGGAGCTCGGATGCGTGCCCGTCTCCCGGAGAATCCGCAGCACGCGGCCGACAAAGCCGGGATCGCGGAACTGGATCGGCGAGATGTTCACCGAGATCTTGACGGGCAGGATGCCGGATTCCGACCAGACGCGCTTCTGCTCGCAGGCGCGGCGCAGCACCCAGTCGCCGAGCTCGAGGATCAGGCCGCTTTCCTCCGCGATCGGAATGAACTCCCGCGGCATGATCAGGCCGCGCGTCGGGTGGTTCCACCTGACGAGCGCCTCAAGGCAGATGACCTTCTCCGAAGCGAGCTCCAGCCTCGGCTGATAGTACAATTCCAACTGGCCCGTGCGGATCGCCTGCCGCAGCTCGTACTCGAGCTCCAGCCGCTCCGCCTTCACGTCCGGCAGACCGGGATCGTAGATCTGCCAGCGGTTCGCGCCGCGCCGCTTCGCGTGCCGCAGGGCGATCGTCGCCTCGCGGATCAACCGTTCGGCGTCATCCGCGCCCGGCCGGCGCAGCGCCGCGCCGATGCTGACCGACGCGCACACGGTCGCTCCACCAAGACCGAACGGCTCGCCGAGCGCAAGCCGGATCGATTCCAACAGCTCGCCAAGCTCGCCGCGGGGCTTCCGGAGCACGATCAGGAACTCGTCGTCCCCTGTCCGGCACCATGCGTCAAAGCCGGCAAAGGCCGAGATCCGCTCGGCCATTCCGGCCAGCAGCCGGTCGCCGGCCTCCCGGCCGTAGGCGAGATTGAAATCCTGGAACCGGTCGATATCGATCACGATGACGCCGTACGCATCCGCCAGATCGGCGGCGATCCGCCGCATGTCCGAGACGTTCACGCGACGGACCACCTGCGCGCGCCTGCCGGATTTACTGCATACAGAAGCAGAGCCGCCCTGCAGAACGGCGGCATCCGTCATTTTTCTGTATGATCTATACATGCGCATGACTTCCTCCGCTCCCAATCCTGTCTCTGTTTACAGGTGACAGGCATTCGCCCACGATCGACGATGCACCATGATGCAACAAGCAAGTCGGCTGCGACACGAGACGACAACAAACATGGACGATCGGTACTGCGGAAGAAAGCTTGTGATCGCACGTGGTGCATAACCATATGATGCCATTTTCTATGGTAATTGTCGATTATGCAATAATTCTTAAGTCCTAATTTTCAGCGCTAATCGACAAAATTCGGGACATTCAATTTTGCCGCGCCCGCAAGGTGCGGACACGGCTTCGGCAACGCGAGCACCGGCGATACGAGCACTGACGGCGCGAGTACTGGCGGCACGAGCACTGACGGCGCGAGCACTGGCGACACGAGCACTGACGGCGCGAGCACTGGCGACACGAGCACTGACGGCGCGAGCTCCGACGACGCACGCTCCGGTGACGCGCGGAGACGACTCCGGCGGCTTGGGCTCCGACGGCGCGGCCCCCGGAGGCGAAGACACCGGGTGCTGGCTCCGTAGGCGCCTTCCGCGCTCCGTCCGCGCTGCCCGCGTCCCCCCGTGTCCTCCGTCGCTTTACGGCGCCGTCTCGAGGAACGTCACGTCCGGATTTTTCTCCATTGCCGTCCGGAGCGCGTACTCGCTCTCGAACAACGCGACGAGCCGGTCCTTCTTGTCCCGCACCACCGTCGAGTTGATGCGGAACTTCGACGTGTCGATCTTGTCCCCGACGAGCCACCGCGCGAACTGGAACGGCATCCGGTGCAGCTCGATGTCGACGCCGTATTCCACTTTCATCCGGTATTCGAACACCTCGAATTGGAGCTGGCCGACGACGCCGAGAATCGTCTCGTCGAAGCCCCCTGTCGAGAAGAACACCTGCACCGTGCCCTCCTCGGTCAGCTGGTCGATCCCCTTCTGGTACTGCTTGTGCTTCATCGCGTTCTTGACCGTCACCTTCGCGAACAGTTCCGGGGAGAACGTCGGCAGCTCGTCGAACACGATGTCCTCTTTTTCCGAAAGTGAATCGCCGATCCGGAAGATCCCGGGGTCGAACAGCCCGACGATGTCGCCGGGATACGCCTGCTCGACGATGTCGCGGTCCTGCGCGAGGAACTGCTGCGGCTGCGACAGCTTGATCTCGCGCCCGGCCCGCACGTGCCGCACCGTCATGCCGCGCTCGAACCGCCCCGAGACGATGCGGAGGAACGCGACCCGGTCGCGGTGCGCCGGATTCATGTTCGCCTGGATCTTGAAAATATACCCGCTAAACCGCGGGCTGAGCGGGTCCACTTCGCCGTTTTGCGATTTCCGGGGCGTCGGCGACGGCGCGAGCTCGAGGAAGTTCTCGAGGAACGTCTGCACGCCGAAGTTGTTGATCGCGCTGCCGAAGAAGACCGGCGTCAGCTCGCCGCGCCGCACCTTCTCCAGATCGAACGGGTCGCCCGCGACGTCGAGCAGCTCGAGATCCTGGCAGAGCTGGTCGTACAGATAATCGCCGGCCATCTCGCGGATGCTCGCGTCCCGGTAGTCCTCCACCTTGCGGACCTCGATCGAACCGTGGACCTCGCCCTGGAACCGCTCGACCTGCTTCTTCATGCGGTCATAGATGCCGCACAGCTCACGGCCCATGCCGATCGGCCAGTTCATCGGCACCGAACGGATGCCGAGCACCCGCTCGATCTCCTCCATCAGATCGAACGGATTCCGGCCTTCCCGGTCGAGCTTATTAATGAAGGTGAAGATCGGGATGCCCCGCTTCGCGCATACCTGGAACAGCTTGATCGTCTGCGCCTCGACGCCCTTGGCCGCGTCGATCAGCATGACCGCGCTGTCCGCCGCCGTCAGCGTACGGTACGTGTCTTCGCTGAAATCCTGGTGGCCCGGCGTGTCCAGAATGTTCACGCGGTGGCCTTTGTAGTCGAACTGGAGCACCGAGCTCGTCACCGAGATGCCCCGCTGTTTCTCGATTTCCATCCAGTCGGACGTCGCGTGGCGGCTTGCCTTGCGCGCCTTGACGCTGCCCGCCTCCCGGATCGCGCCGCCGAACAGCAGCAGCTTCTCCGTGAGCGTCGTTTTCCCGGCGTCCGGGTGGGAAATAATCGCGAACGTGCGGCGGCGCGTCACTTCCGTCCGCAGTTCTTCGAGCGCTTCGCTCTTCATCTTCGCAGTCCTTTCTCTTCCTCAGCAGAATAACATTGCAATTATACCACATCCGGATTCATGACCGTACCTGTCACCAATCCGCATTATAATGGCCTCGGCCGGGGATGGAGCAACCGCTCGCCGCCGTGGCCCGGCGGGGATGACGATGTCGCTTTCCCGCGGCCTGGCCTCGGCCGGGAATGACACTGTCGCTCCCCCGCGGCCTGGCTTCGGCCGGGAATGACGCTGTCGCTCCCCCGTGGCCGAATCTTTTGTAAGGAGAGATGAATCATGTCGTTCAAGGCAACCCCGTTCATCCTGCTCGACGGACAGGCCCGAGAGGCGATCCGGTTCTACGAAGCGGTGCTCGACGCGCGGGTCGTCCTCATCAAGACCTACGGCGAAGCGCCGGAAGCCGAAGCCCAGGCGCTGCCCGCCGATGCCCGCGAGCGCATTACCCACTCGGTCCTCGTGTTCGGCGGCGCCGAACTGTACGTCGCGGACTGCCTGCCCGGCGAGCCCGCGCATGCCGGCCCCCGCGTCCAGATCTGCGTCACGGCCCCCAATGTCACGGCGTCCACCCGCATTTTCGACGCGCTGAAGGAAGGCGGAGAGGTCGTCGCGCCGCTCGCGCCGGTCTACTTCAGCCCGGCTTACGGCATCGTCAGAGATCGTTACGGCGTCACGTTTCAGATCTTCACGGAGCGTTCGACGGCGAATTGACAGTCCGGACGGTACTGGCCACGCGCATCGCCCCCCCTCCAACGGAACCACGTTCCGTTGGAGCCCGCCCGCGCGACGCGATGGCCACGCTAACGGAACCACGTTCCGTTACATGCGTCATGAAGCCGCCGGACACGCGCGTCGCCCCCCTCCAACGGTACCACGTTCCGTTGGAGCCCGCCCGCGCGACGCGATAGGCCAGCTAACGGAACCACGTTCCGTTGCAGGCGGCATGAGGCCGCCGGACACGCGCGTCGCCCCCCTCCAACGGTACCACGTTCCGTTGGAGCCCGCCCGCGCGACGCGATAGGCCAGCTAACGGAACCACGTTCCGTTGCAGGCGGCATGAGGCCGCCGGACACGCGCGTCGCCCCCCCTCCAACGGTACCACGTTCCGTTGGAGCCCGCCCGCGCGACGCGATGGGCCCGCTAACGGAACCACGTTCCGTTGCAGGCGGCATGAAGCCGCCGGACACGCGCGTCGCCCCCCTCCAACGGAACCACGTTCCGTTAGAGTCCGCCCGCGCGACGCGGTGGGCCCGCTAACGGAACCACGTTCCGTTACAGGCGGCATGAGGCCGCCGGACACGCGCGTCGCCCCCCTCCAACGGAACCACGTTCCCTCGCACGCCGCGGTGAGCCCGCTAACGGAATCACGTTCCGTTGCAGACGACATGAGGCCGCCGGACACGCGCATCGCCCCCTCCAACGGAACCACGTTCCGTTGGAGCCCGCCCGCGCGATGCGGTGGCCCGCTAACGGAACCACGTTCCGTTGCAGGCGGCATGAAGCCGCCGGCCACGCGCATCGCCCCCCTCCAACGGAACCACGTTCCGTTGGAGCCCGCTCGATGCGGTGGACCCGCTAACGGAACCACGTTCCGTTGCAGGCGGCATGAAGCCGCCGGACATGCGCGTCGCCTCCCTCCAACGGAACCACGTTCCGTTGGAGCCCGCCCGCGCGACGCGATAGGCCCGCTAACGGAACCACGTTCCGTTGCAGGCGGCATGAAGCCGCCGGACACGCGCGTCGCCTCCCTCCAACGGAACCACGTTCCGTTAGAGTCCGCCAGCGCGACGCGATGGGCCCGCTAACGGAACCACGTTCCGTTACAGGCGGCATGAAGCCGCCGGACACGCGCGTCGCTCCCCTCCAACGGAACCCCGTTCCGTTGGAGTCCGCCCGCGCGACGCGATGGGCCCGCTAACGGAACCACGTTCCGCTAAAGCCGGCCCGATCCGATGCCTCCGCGTCCGCGCGCTACTCCCGATACCGCGCCATCCGCTCCGCCAGCCGCCGGCGGATTTCCGCCCGGAGCTCCGCCGGCCCCTCCGCCTCGGCCTCGCTTCCAAGCGCAATGAACAGCTCCGCGTAGTACGGCAGATCGCCGCGCGGCACATCCGCGTCGACCGTTCCGCCGCCGTCGCCGGCCACTGTGACCATCGGCGCCAGCCAATGCCGGCTTTCCCAACGGCGCACCCCCTCGGGAGTCAAAACCGCCCGCAGCCGAACCCGTTCCCCGTCCCCCGCGCTTCCCAGCCGCGCCTTCCGCACCTCGGCCGGGTCCAGCGGCTCCGGATCCGCGCCGTCCGGCTCCGCATGCCGGATCCGGTCGCAACGGAACACCCGGTACCCCTCCCGCTCATGACAAAAGGCGGTGCAATACCAGAACCCGTCGTCCGCATGCAGCGTCGCCGGCCGGATGCGCCGCGTCTCGACCGCGCCGTCCTTCGCCCCGTATTCGATCCGCAGCGCCTGCCCGCGCACCGCCGCGTCGAGCAGCAGCCCCAACCAGGGCGCATCGGCCCTCCGCCTCGGTGTGAGGAAGTCGACGCGGTCCTTCATCCCGTCGATCCGCTCCCGGATGTCGCCGGGCATGTTCAGATAGAACTTCCGCTCCGCCGACGCCGACTCGGCCTCGAACGGCAACGCCGCATAATGGCTCAGCGCGTGGATCGCGAAGAAGACGGCGGCGGCCTCCCCTTCCGTGAACGCGATCGGCGCAAGCACCCGCTCCCGCAGCACCTGATAGCCGCCGTGCGGCCCCGTCTCCGAATAGAGCGGCACGCCCAGCTCGCCCAGCGTCTGCAGGTCCCGCAGCATCGTCCGCGTCGAGACGCCGAACTCCTCGGCCAGCTCGCGCACCTTGAACCGCCGCTTTCGGTTGACCGCCATCATCAGCTCCAGCAGGCGCCTGGACTTCGACATTTCCGATCCCTCCGTAAAAAAAACATCCGCCCCCGAGCATGCAACGTACGGCACACGAAACCCATCCCTTCCCCCGATCGTGAAAATCCGCCCGCCGCAACCCAACCGCACGGCAAAAACAAGGCTCTCCCGCGAGTCCGTCGACCCGCCGCAGGGAAGCGACCCGGCGGAAGTGACCCGGTGGAAGCAACCCGGCGGAAGCAACCCGGCGGAAGCAACCCGGCGGAAGCGACCCGGCGGAAGCGACCCGGCGGAAGCGACCCGGCGGAAGCAACCCGGCGGAAGCGACCCGGCGGAAGCAACCCGGCGGAAGCGACCCGGCGGAAGCAACCCGGCGGAAGCGACCCGGCGGAAGCAACCCGGCGGAAGCGACCCGGCGGAAGCGACCCGGCGGAAGCGACCCGCCTCCCAATCCGGCATGCCGGCGCCCGGGAGGTGAGTCGCGATTTCGGAGCCCAAGACAACAAACGGGCCGCGAAACCCCGATTTCGCAAACCCGCTTGTCCGGTTCATGTTGCCCCTTGTCCGATTCTATTCGATCAGAAACGCCCGCGCCGGCGCCGCGTCGATGCCCGTCAGCTTCAGCGGCGCGATGACGAGCCAGTAGCTGCCCGGCTCGACGTGGGCGAGCCTCAGGCCTTCGACGATCACGATGCCGTTCTTCAGCAGCGGCCGATGCGTCGTGTACTCCGGCTGCGCCCGCTCGATGCCGAGCCCGTCGGTGCCGGCCAGGATCACGCCGCGCTCGATCAGATACTGCGCGCCGTCCTCGCGCAGGTAGACGAAATCCCACAGGAACTCGTCCGTCAGCGAGTTCTTCGTCTTGAACAGGATCCGCTCCCCGCGCTGGATGCCGTGCGGCACGAGATCGTCCTTCGTGATCGCGTCCTCCACATGCGTCAGATCGAGCACGCGCGCCGGCCCGACCAATTGCTCCAGCCCGATCGTCTCGATCGTCTCGCCCCCGGCCAGCATGTGCAGCGGCGCGTCGACATGCGTGCCGCAGTGGACGTCGATGTCGATGCGGCTTTCGTGCACCCTGCCGGTCTCGTGGTTGGACGTGTTGTAGATCTTCGGCTTTTTCTCCTCCTTGTTCTTGTACACCTGCATGCCCTCGTGAATCGTCATCGAAATGTCGATGATGCGCTGCATGTCCGTTCCTCCCCTTCCGGCTCGTGAATTATTTCGTGTTGCTGATCCAGATGACGTTGTCCTCGTCCTGCCCGTTCACCGGCCACCAGTGGAAGCCATCCTCGGCGAGCAGCTGCGCCGCGCGCTCCGGTCCCCAGGTGCCGGCCGGATAGAAGAGCAGCTCCGACTCCGGCAGCCGCCACGCCTCGGCGATCCGGTCGACGAACGCCCAGGCGAGATCGACTTCGTCCCAGCGGGTGAAGTACGTCGAGTCGCCGCGAATCGCATCGAACAGCAGCCGCTCGTAAGCCTCCGGCGTGTTGAGCCCGACCTGGCAGCTCTGGCAGAACTCCATCGCGACCGGCTGGATATCCGCGTCGCTGCCCGGCTTCTTCGCGTTGATCTTGATGTAGATGCCCTCCATCGGGTTGACCCGGATGACGAGCAGATTCGGCGCCAGCTCGTTCCGCGTCCGGAACAGCACGCCCGGCGGCGCGTTCCGGAACTCGATCACGACCTCGGTCGTCTTCACCGGCAGCCGCTTGCCCGTCCGGATATAGAACGGCACGCCGGCCCAGCGGAAGTTGTCGATGAACACCCGCGCGGCAAAATACGTCTCCGTGACCGAACCGGGATCGACCGAATCCTCCTCGCGATATCCCTTGAGCGGCTTGCCCCTGAGCGCGCCGGCCGTGTACTGGCCGCGCACGACATGACGGAACACCTCTTCCGGCGTCGCCAGCGGCCGCAGCGAGCGGAGCACCTTCACCTTCTCGTCGCGGATGTCCTCGGGATGCAGCCGGCTCGGCGGCTCCATCGCGATCATCGCGAGCATCTGCAGCATGTGGTTCTGCGCCATGTCGCGCAATGCGCCGGATTTGTCGTAGTAGCCGCCGCGGTCCTCCACTCCGACCGTCTCGGCGAGCGTGATCTGGACGTTCGCGATGTGCCGGTTGTTCCACAGCGGTTCGAAAATGCCGTTCGCGAACCGGATCACCTCGATGTTCTGCACCATTTCCTTGCCGAGGTAATGGTCGATCCGGTAGATCTCCTCTTCCCGGAACACCCGCGCCAGCTGCTCGTTGAGCTCCCGCGCCGACTTCCGGTCGTAGCCGAACGGCTTCTCGATGACGAGCCGGCGCCAGCCGCCCGTGTCCAGCAGACCGCCTTCGCGCAGGTTGTGCGACACCGGGCCGAACAGCTCGGGAGCGAGCGCGAGATAGAACAGCCGGTTGCCCGGAACGCCGAACGCCTCCTCCAGGCGCTCCGTCAGCCGGGCCAGCTCGCGGAAACCGTCCGGATTGTGGATGTCCAGCGACTTGTAGACGAAATGCTTCTCGAACCGGCTCCACAGCTCCCCGTCGTCCGGCTTGTACCGGCAGAACTCCCGGACCGAGGCGAGCACGTCCGCGCGGAACTCTCCGTCCGTGCGCGGCCGGCGCGCCAGCCCGACGACGGCGAAATCCTCGCCGAGTTTGCCTTCCTTGTACAGACTGAACAGGGCGGGGTACAGCTTGCGCTTCGCAAGATCGCCGGTCGCGCCGAACAGATGGATGACGGCGCCTTCCGTCCTGCCCGCTTGCGGCACCTGATTCACTCGGACTGTCATCGATCCCCTCATTCTCCCCGAAGCCATGTGTCGTTTCCACTGCATTACATGGTATGTAGTGTATCACAATCGCCCGCCGATCGCCATCCGGCCGCGCGTGGGCGAATGACGATGCGCATTCGCCCCTGGGTGAATATATTGAATCGCGGCTGTCCCCCGTTTTGATGCCGGGGAAGGAAAGGAGGCGATGCGGATATGGAACCGATCTATCCGCTTACGGAAGAAAATCTCGACCAGTTCCGCGGACAGCTGGTATGCGTCGTCATGCGGGACGGGACGCGGCACGTCGGCATCCTCGGACACTGCCGCGGCGGACGCCTCGTCCTGAACGAGGACGCGGGCGTCGAACACGGCGAAGTGACCGGACAACCGTCCGAAGCGAAAGGGAAGCGGCGCGGCCGGGAGCGGTCCGGAAGCCGGAAGGGAAGCCGGAAACAGGCGGGAGAAGCGGCCCGCGCGGCCGGATTCGCCGGCGAATGGGGCGGCTACCCGGAATACGGCCCCTGGGGAGGCGGATACGTGCCGCCGTATGCCCTCTTCGGTCCGCGGCTGGCGCTGGACCTGGCGCTGATCGCGCTGGTGTTTCTGATCCTGTAGGAGCGCACGCCGCGCGCGTTCCTCCCGGATGGACTTTCCGCATGCAAAACCTTACAATTAATTCAGCAGAATTGACGCATCAAGGCGCACGCCTTGCGCCGCCCGGGAGGGAACGCCGATGAAAGTCGACCCCGTCAGCTTGCGGCGAATCCGGCGGATCGACGGCGGCCTGCCGCCCGTCCGTCCGGCGGACAGGGAACGCGAATCGTCCGGCAGGCCTCCGCGCGGCGCGCCCGACGCGTCGGACGAGCGCAGACGCGCGGCCGGAAGCGCCGCCGCGTGGCTTGCGGCGGCCGGCCGGGCGAGAGACGCGTTCGGCCGGCTTGCCGACGCTTCCCTCTGGTCGCGCCGCGGCGTCCGGACCAGCGATCCGGAGGCGCTGGCCGGCGAGGCGCGGGACTCGGCGACGCCGGGCGTCCATCGCATCGTGATCGAGCGGACGGCCCGCGCGCAGCGGAACCGCGGCTTCGAGCTGGCGGCGCGGGGCCGGTCGGTCATCGAGCCGGGCCGGCACCTGTTCCGTCTGACTTGCGCCGGGGCGACGCATACGCTTGCGGTGGAAATCGACGGAAGCGATACGAACGCCGTGGCGCTGGCGCGGCTGGCCGGCGCGATCAACGGCGCGGAGGCCGGCGTGCGGGCTGAGCGGCGGGAGATCCGGAAGCTGCGCCTCGTCTGGTTGGAGCTCGCCGGAACGGCGACGGGCAGCGGCGGGGCGTTCGAGCTCGCGGACGAGGACGGCAGCGCCGTCAGCGCGACCGGCATCGGCACGGTGACGGCCACGGCGGAGGACGCCGTCTACAGCGTGGACGGCGGCCCCGTCCGGACCGCGCCGGTGAACGCGGCGTCCCTGGATCGGGGCCGGGTCCGGCTCGCGTGGCGGCCGTCGGCGTCCGGCGCGTACGACGTGACGGTCGGATACGACGCGGGCGCGATCGCGGCCGAAGTCCTGGCGGCCGTCGGCGAACTCGACGCGATGGCCGGCATCCACCGGGAGAGCGCCGGCGGCCTCCATCCGGCGCTGCTGCGCGAGCTCGACGCGGCGGTATTGACGGACGCCGCGGAGCGGCTCGGCATCGCGCGGTCGGACGACGGATGGGCGCTGGACGAGCCCCGGCTGCTGGACGCTGTCCGGGACGAGCCGGAGCGCGTGCGGTTCGAACTCGCGGAGGCGGACGGCTGGGCCGCCGGCATCGTCCGGACGATGGAACGGTTCCTCGCGCTGCCCGCCGAAGCGCTGATCCACCCGGAGATGCGGGAAGCCGGCACCTACGCACCCGACGCCTCGGGCGGCGCGCAAGCGCGTCCGGGAACGCCCGCCTCCGGCTGGTATTTCGATTCGACGTATTATTGAGACGACGCGGGGGAGCGCCCCGCCAGCCTTCCCGCCCAAGCCCGGCTCGCCGCCTCCGCCCGCGCCATCCCCGCCCGGGCCGCCATGTGCTACAATGGCCTTGGAGGTGAGCCCCGTGCGCGCGCACATGCCGCGAATCCTGGTCGCCCTGCTGCTGCTCGCCGCCGGCGGGATCATCGGCGGAAGCCTGCTCCGGAACGCGCACCCGCACGCGGAGATCATCGGCTGGAGCGTCGGGCTGCTGTTCGCGTTCCTGGCCGCGTTCGCGGCGGCGCACGTCTTCTCCCGCGGACGCGACGAATGAGCAGGATGAAAGGAAGTCGAACGACCATGCCATCCCCGGGACCCCCGATTCTCCAGATCGTCGGATACAAAGACAGCGGCAAAACAACCCTGCTCGCCGCGCTCGTCCGCCGGTTCCGCGCCGAAGGCTTGTCCGTCGCCGCCATCAAGCACGACGCCCACGACTTCGAATTCGACCGCCCCGGCACCGACACCCGGAAGATGGCGGAGGCCGGCGCCGACTTCGTCGCGATCTCGTCGCCGGGCCGCACGGTCTGGACACACAACCGTCCCGCGACGCTGGACAGGCTCGTCATGCTCGCCGCGGAGGCGGAGACCGACCTCGTGCTCGTCGAAGGCTTCAAGGACGCGCCCCATCCGAAGCTCGTCCTGCTGCGCGGCGACGCGGATCTGCCGCTGCTCGGCCTGCCGAACGCGATCGCCGCGATCGTGCCGTCCGGCTCAGACTGGCGGCCGCACGCGCCCGGCCTGCCCGTTTACGGCCGCGACGACGTGGAAGGCATTTGCTCCTTCATCCGCCCCCGCCTGTTCCCGACATGACCCCGCCTGCTCCCGACATGACCCCGCCTGCTCCCGACATGACCCCGCCGTCCCCCGACCGACGAACACATCCGGCCAAAAGAAAAAACCGCCCTCCGGCGGTTCGCCATTGTCCGCTATCCTTGATGCCCCGTCACTCCGCGAGCCCCTGCTTGTGCGCGTAGATCGCGGCCTGCGTCCGGTCCTCCACGCCCAGCTTCGAGAAAATGTTCGTGATATGGTACTTCACCGTCTTCACGCCGATGAACAGCTTATCCGCGATCTCCTGGTTGGACAGCCCCTGGGCAAGCAGCTTGAGCACTTCCATCTCGCGATCGGTCAGCGACTCGTGCGGCGCGGGCGTCTGCGCCCGCTGCGGCTGACGGAACCGGTTCATCATCTTCGCCGCCACCTGCGACTCGAGCACCGACTGTCCCCTCGCCGCCGCCCGGATCGCCTCCGCGATTTCCGTCGCGCGCGACGTCTTCAGCAGGTACGAGAACGCCCCCGCCTCAATGACCGGGTACATCTTGCTGTCGTCGATGTAGCTCGTCAAGACGATGACCTTGCACTCCGGCAGCATCTCCATCAGCCGGCGCGTCGTCTCGACGCCGTCCATCCCGTCCATGACGAGATCCATGAGAACGACATCCGGCTTGTACATCTGCGCGAGCCTGAGTCCCTCGCGGCCGTCCGAAGCTTCGCCGACGACCTCGATGCCTTCCTCCGTGTCCAGCACGGCCGCCAGGCCGATGCGCACCATCTCGTGATCGTCGACAAGCAGCACCTTGATCGGCTGATCCATCCCTTCATCCGTCCCTCTCTTCCATGAGTACCGGCACCCGGATATCGATTTCCGTGCCTTCGCCCGGCGCCGAACGCAGCGACATCACGCCGCCCATCTCGTGCACGCGCTCCTCCATCGTCAGCAGACCGTACGAAGTCTGCTTCTTCGCCTCCATGTCGAATCCGACGCCGTCGTCCCGCATGATCAGGCGCAATTCGCCCTGATCCGGCTGCAACAGGATATCCATGCGCGAAGCCTTCGCGTGGCGCAGTGTGTTCGACAGCGCCTCCTGCACGATGCGGAACAGATGGTCCTCCGCCTCCGGCAGAATCGCCAGATGCGGCTCCATCTCGAGCACGATCGCCATGTTCGGCACCTTCTGCCGCAGCTCCCCGACGAGCGCCTCCAGCGCCTGCGGCAGCCGCTTGCCGTCCAGATGGACCGGCCTGAGATGCAGCAGCAGGGCGCGCATTTCCGACTGCGCGACGGACGCCATCTCCTCGATCAGTTCCACCTGCCGCTTCGCCCGCTCGAAATCCTTGTCCAGCGTCCGCTTGACCGCGGTGGCGGTCATCGAGATCGCGAACAACTGCTGGCTGACCGCGTCGTGCAGCTCGCGGGCGAGCCGCTGGCGCTCCTCGGTGATCGCCTTGAACTTCAGCTGCTCCTTGCGGATCCGCTCCTCGGGATTGTCGTCCTCGCCGGTCCCTTCGCCTTCGCCGTCCTCGGCCCCGGCGAGCGTCACCGGCCGGCGCCTGAGCTGCTGTTCCGCCAGCTTCATCAGCTTCCGCTTCAGCTTGAGCCCCTGCACATAGCTGTACAGCGCCGCCACGCCGAGGCCGAGCCCGATGAGCGTCAGCACGATGGCCGCCGCCCGCTCCTGCAGCTTGAATATCCTCACATACCCCGTGCCCTGCAGCACCAGAACCATCATGCCGAGCAGCACGACGAGCCAGAGCATCATCTCGGCCGCGTTGCGCTTCGGCTTGGCCTGGTTGCGGGGATTGCCGGGCCTTCCCGGCGCCGGCGCGCGATCCGCCATTCTGTCCGCCGACATGCCGCCGCTCCTTCCTCCCGCCGGCCGAAGCCGGCCTTGCCCTCATCCCTATCGTATCAGTCCGGCGCAAAAAACGTAAAGCGTTGCCGCAACCTTCCTCTTCACGCCGCCCGCATTCCGCATCCGCCCAACCGCTTCAGCCCGCGGCAGCGCGAAAGCCGCGGGCGCTTCCTCTGCGGCGCGCCCGCGGCACGGCCCGGCTTATTCGCCGGCGCTTTGATTGAGTCTGTTCTTGAGCGCCTGGAGCTGCGCTTCGACCTCGAGTTCCTTCGCCGGATCGAGCGTCGGCGCCGCGGCCGTCCCGCCGTAGAATCCCGGCGTGCGGAGCACTTCGGCTTCCGCCTCCATCTGCAGGATCTTCTCCTCCATCCGCGCGAAGCCGCGCGCCGCGTTGCCGCTCTCGATCGTGTGCGTGTTCGTGATCTGCGCCAGCTGCTTTTGCGCCTTCGCCATTTGCGCCCGCGCGACCAGCTCGTTCCGCTTGTTGCGCAGCTGGTAGTACTCGTCCTTCATTTCGCGCAGCTGCGCCTTCAGCGCCTCGGCCTGCTGCTCGGCCTGCGCGTGCAGATCGCTGTACTCCGCCGTCTTCTGGTCGAAGTAGATCTTCTCCTCCAGCAGCTTGCGCGCCAGGTCCTCGCGGCCGGTGCGGAGCGCCTGCTCGGCCTTCGACTCGCGGTCGATCGCGTTGCGGGCCGCTTCCTCGAGGCGCTGCTTCATGCGGCGCTCGTTGGCCATCTGCTTCGCGACCGTGACCTCCGCCTGATGAATCTCCGCCTCCATGTCGCGCAGATACTGATTCAGCATGACGACCGGGTCTTCCAGCTTGTCGAGCATTTCATGCAGGGAAGCCTTCGTCATGTCTTTCAAACGCTTGAACACTCCCATGGTTCATTCTCCTTTCTCGAGCTTGCGAATTTTGGCTTTCAGCTCTTCGATTTCCTTGCGGAGCGCCTTCTTCTCCAGATCTTCCATCATCGCGTCCAGATCGCTCGGTTTCGGGGGCGGCGTCTGATATTGCGGCCGCGGGCCGTAGTCGGGACCGTTGCCCGGAGCGCCGGGACCGTAGCCGGGATTTCTCCAGCCGCCGTGATGCGGATTCCAGTAGCCTCCGCCGCCCGGCGGATAACCGCCGTATCCGCCCGGACCGCGTCCGTACGGGTTGTGGTAGGGCGGTTCCTTCGGGACGACGGCCGCCGCCAGAATGTAGATGAGGATGAACCCCCCGCTCGTGACGACCGCCAGCACGATCGCGACGATGCGAAGCAGCGTCGCGTCGACGCCCATGGCCTCCGCCAGACCGCCGCACAGACCGGTCAACTTTTTGTCGTATGTGGAGCGGTAAATTTTCATCGGGTATCAGCCTTCTTTCTCGATCTTGCGTCTCAGCTGCTCCAGTTCGAGTTCGATCTGCTCGGGCGAACTTGCCGGAATGCGGGGCGACTCGGACCGGCGGATTTCCCGCAGGCTGCGCGCTTCGAGCTCCATGTCGGTGATCCGGTCGTCGAGCTTGCGGAACACGTTGTCCGGATGGCCGAGCAGCGAGCCGAAGCGCTCGTTCATCCGCTGCTGCAGCCGGAGCGACTCCATGCGCGCCACGTAGTACTCGCGCTTGTCGTAGACCGCCTGATATTCGCTGCGCAGCTCCCGCAGCAGCTCCTCCAGCTCGGTCACGTTGGCCTGGCTCGTCTCGTACAGTTCCTTGTATTGCTGCGCGCGCTGCGCGTGGTGCTGCTTCTCCGTCAGCGCGAGCCGCGCCAGATGCTCCTCGCCGGCCTTGAGCGCGGTGATCGCCTGCTGCTCGCGCTTCTCCGCCTGCTGCTCGGCCTGCAGCCATTGCGCCCGCAGGCTGTTCGCATGGGCCGAATACTGCTGGTACAGCCGTTCAGCCTGGATGATCTCTTCCCGCGTCGCCCACAGGAACTGGTCTATGAGCCGCACCGGGTCTTCCGCCCGCTCGAGCCGCTCGTTCAGCGTCGCCACCGTGATGTCGCGCACGCGCTTGATCAGACTGCTCATCGCATGACCTCCGTTTCTCGTGGAATGATCGTTTGTCTATCGAAAATTCGGGTGGATCAGTATACCTTTCTGCCTCTGCCCCTGATCATCGAGATGCCGGCCACGATGGCCAGGATCGCAAGAATCAGGAAGAACACGCCGGACAATCTGACGAGGAGCATGATCGCGCCGACGGCGATCAGGATGATGCCGAGCCAGTTCTTGCCGTTCTTCAGGCCGACGTATCCGAGACCGATCAGAATGATCGGGAAGAGGAAGCCGAAGATCGGACCGAGCGAGATGCCGAAAAACCGGAGCGCGACCAGTGCGCCGAACGCAACGAGAATGACGCCGAGTGCCGTTTTGCCGTTCAAACCGTTCACCGCCTTTCCAACCGGGTTCGTTCCTTCTGACTCTATTCTAGGAAGAATCAAGTGCGCACAAAACGGACCGGGGGCGGTTTTTGAACCTGGACCCCGGTCCAGGGAGACCTTCGCTTTCGGACCGATGCGGACGGATCCGCGGCGGCCTCCGCTTCCCGCGCCGCGGCGGCCCTTCGGCCGCCGGCCCGGATGCGCCGGGTCTCACCGCGCGCCGCCCTCCCGTTCCGGTTCATGCAAAAAACGCTCCAGATTCACCCGCCCGGCCGCATCCACCGCGACGCCCTCGCGCCGCAACAGTTCGATCTGCTCCTCGCGGCCGGCCGCGTCGGGAATCGCGACCTCGCCCCGCGCATTCACTACCCGGTGCCAGGGTAGCCCGTGCCGCCCGCTCATCGCGTGCAGAATGCGCACGACCTGGCGGGCGCCCCGGGGGTTGCCGGCATGGCGGGCGATCTGTCCGTAGGTCATGACGCGGCCGGCCGGGATGTTCCGGATCAGCCGCACGACCCGCTCGGTGAAAGGATTCATCGCTTCTTCACATCCTGAAAATAATTTTCATTCGACAAGGCCGCTTTTTGTGTTAGGCTAGTTCAGGGGTTGCGGATCTTCATCAAGGAGCTGGCATGCATGAAACTGAAGTTGAGAAGCAAGATCCTTCTTTCCCATATCGGCCTCGTCGTGCTGACCATCGCCGTTTCCGGCATCGCATTCAGAGAGATCAATTCCCGGCTGCTCGTTTCGAAAGTGGCCCAGATGTCCGAGCAAACCAACACGATCATTCGCGAAAACGTCTTGCAGACCATGGACAATGTAAACAACTACTCCAAAATGCTGCTGTCGAACGAACTGATTCAGCGCAATCTTCCGAAAGCGGGAACCATCGAGCTCTCGGAAATGCGAAAAATCCATCTGTATCTTCTGGAATTCCTGGACAGCGCCCCCCTCCTGTCATCCATCTATCTGTACGACATGCAGGGGCAAGGCTATGCGGTCGGCCGCTCCCGCATGCAGACCGTCGAATTCGACAAGATCAGGGAGTCGGGTCTGCTTGACCGGGCGTTGTCGCTGAAAGGATCGCCCCTGGTCACCATCAACATGAACCAATTGCTGGAACCGAAGCAGAAAGACAACGTCGTTTCCTTTTCCAGAATCATCAACAGCACGGACACCCTCGAGCCGATCGGGCTGCTTGTGGTCAACGTGGAAGGCAAAAGTCTGCAGCCGTCTTATGAGCGCATCGGAACGAATCAGGTGAGCTACGTCGAAATTCTGGATCAGGCCGGCTTTTTGTTGTCCGAATCCGGGACGGAACTGCCGGTGGCCGATCAGATCCGGTCCGGTTTTTTGTCCGAAGAACCGAAGAGCGACTATTCGATCATCAAGTACGACAACATGCGGTATTTGATTACATCGACCAACATCAGCAGATTCGATTGGACGGTGTTGTCCGTTACGCCGTTTGCCGAGATCGCGAGAGAAAATATCTACTACCAATTCGTCATGCTGATCCTGTTCGGCATAAGCCTGCTGGTCATGATCACCGGCTCCTTCATCATATCGCAGTCCATTGCGGTGCCCATCAAACACCTGGTCAGCTCCATGCGCAAAATCGGCGCGGGCAATCTTGTCCCGGTGGATTTCAAAGCGGGCAGTCACGAAATGGACATCCTGAAAAACGGGTACAACCGGATGGTGGAGCAAATCGAGTCGCTGATCGGGCAAATCCACAATGAACACAAGAAATTGCGGCAGGCGGAACTGTACGCCATTCAGGCGCAGATCAAGCCGCATTTTCTGTACAATTCGTTCGATGCGATCAGTTCCCTCTCGTTTGCCGGAAAATCGGATCAGGTCTACAAAATGGTCAAGTCGTTGGGGACCTATTACCGCAACAGTCTGAGCAACGGCAAAGAAGTCATCACGCTCGGAAAAGAGCTGGAAATCGTCAAAAGCTATGTCGCCATCCAAAACATCCGATACCGGGATCTGATCGATCTTGAAATTCGCGCGGACGAGCGATATATCGGACTTCCGCTGCTCAAGCTGATTTTGCAGCCGCTGGTCGAGAACGCGCTGTATCACGGCATCATGCCGAGAGGGAAGAAAGGCAAAATCGCCATTTCCGCCAAAGAGGCCGGCGACTGGTTCATCATCAGCGTGGCGGACGACGGCGTCGGCATGAGCGAAGACCGCATCCGGTCCGTCATGCATGACCCCCCGACGGACGAAACGGTAGGGGGATTCGGCCTCAAGAGCACCATTCAGCGCATTCAACTGTTTTATGACATGCCCAATCTGCTGTCGATCGACAGCGCGGTTGGACAAGGAACAACCGTTACAATCCGAATCCCGCTGAAGGTTGGGGGGAGTGGAGGACATGGATTCGGCAATACGGCTGATGATCGTGGATGACGAGTATTTGGTGCGGGAACTCCTCAAGAACTGCATGAACTGGCGGGAGATCGGCTATGAGATTGTCGGCGAGGCGGAGAACGCGAAGGAAGCGCTGGCGCTGATCGACAGCCTGCAGCCCGACGTGGTCGTGACGGATATCCGGATGCCCGGAACGGACGGACTGGATCTCAGCGTGCAAATCAAGAGCCAATATCCGGAAATGAAAGTGCTGATTTTGTCCGGTTACGGCGAATTCAAATATGCCAAACGGGCGATCGAGGCCGGCGTGGACAACTACCTTCTGAAACCGATCAATGACGAAGAACTTACGCAGGTGTTCGTCAAACTGCGGAAAAAAATCATCGGGGAACGCGAGGAACGAAGCAAGCGGCAGAAGGCCGCCTCGCTGGAAAGGGATTCCTTGCTGCATCGCCTGATTCTCGGTCAACTGAATGTGAATGAGCTGTCGCGCGTCGAGCGGGAATGGTTTCCCGAACGGGGAGCGTATCTGGCGCTTGTCGTGGAAACGGACCGGCGAAGCAGCGCGGACTTTTCCGGAATGGCGCTGGATCATTGGCGGAAATTGCCGGAACGGCTCGGACCGGGAACTTATGCCCTCCAGGACGCGCCGCACCGGATCGTCGTTTTGACGAACGATGACCAGTGGGATCCGATCGCTCATTTTCAGGAACAGCCGGGGAAAGAATATATCGCGGCGGGAATCGGCAACCGGAAGAAGCGCATCGCCGAGCTCGGCGATTCCTGTCGGGAGGCGCGCGTCGCGCTTCGGTATGCCATTGTCAGCGGACCGGGCGTCGCCATTCCGTATGACGGGCGCAAAACGGCGGTGCGGACGCTTCCGGATGTCGAATTTTCCCGGGCGGAGCTGGAGTACGCCATCGAATTCGGCAAGAAGGAGCTCGTCATGAAGCAGCTTGAAGCCGCGCTCCTGAGCATCGACCTGGACCGGGAAGACGCGTTGCAGGCGTTGCAGATGGAAGCGGCCAAGCTGGACATGCTCATACGCGGCAAGACGGAACCGGCCGCCGAATCGCACCGCTCCATCACCGAGTTGAAGACGCTGGACGAAATCCTGCGTTATCTGGAACAATCGGTCGATCGATCGATCCGCGTCTCCGACTCCCGGACCAAGAAAGTGAGCCAGACCGTCAGGGAAGTTCAGCGGTATCTGGAAAACCATTACGGCAACGCCGAACTTTCGCTCACGCAAGCGGCCGAAACGTTCTACCTGAATCCCAGTTACCTCAGCCGGGTGTTCAAGGAAGAAACCGGCGTCACGTTCGTGGAATACCTGACCAGGATCCGCATGGAGCGCGCGCTCCATCTGCTGAGGCATACCGACAAAAAAATCTATGAAATTGCGTCGGAAGTCGGGTTCAAGGACCCCCATTATTTCAGTCAGGCTTTCAAAAAAGCCTTCGGGCGGGCGGCCAACGAATACCGTAAAAAAAACGACGATTGAAGTAAAATAAATCGATTCAGACAGGCCCGCATTCGTGGGAACATACGGGTGAAACCACCATCATGCCTAAGGGGGATACAACTTCGTGAATGTCAAACGATTGATGATGGCGTCGCTCGTATTGGTGCTCGCGATTGTCGCGGCGGCCTGCTCAAGCGGAAACGGCGGCAGCCAAGGCAACGCCGGACCGAACGGAAATGCAAACGGTTCCGGGTCCCGGCAAGGTTCAAACGAGGAAACCATCACGCTGACGCTGTGGCACATTTTCTCCAGTGACGCCGACACGTTCAAACCGATCGTGGATGCGGCGGTGGCCAAATGGAACGCGGAGAACCCGACGATCCAGGTCAAGATGGAGGCAACGGAAAACGAAGCCTACAAGACGAAGCTGAAAACGGCGGCGGCGGCCAATGAACTGCCCGACATTTTCTTCACCTGGGGCGCCGGTTTCTCCAAACCGTTTGCCGAAGGCGGAAAGCTGCTCGCGCTGGACGATTATCTGAACGACGGCACGCGCGACCAACTGCTGGAAGGGTCGCTGTCCAACCTGTCCTACGGCGGCAAGGTGTACGGATTGCCGTATACGATGTACGTCGGAACGTTCTTTGTAAACCAGGAACTGTTTGACCAGCACGGCATCAAAGTTCCCGAGAACTATGACGAACTGCTGGAAGCGGTCAAAGCGTTCCGGGCCAAGGGAATCGACCCGATCGCGGTCGGGGGCAAAGACCTGTGGCCGAGCATGTTCTACTACAATGCCCTTGCCCTGCGCGAAGGCGGCTCCCAGCTCAGCCTGGACGCGCTCAACGGCAACGCGTCCTTTGAAGATCCGGCTTTCGTGAGGGCCGCGGAAAAACTGCAGGAACTGGCAAGCGCCGACGCATTCATGAAAGGTTACATGGGCATCACGCGCGACGAGTCGGAAGCCATTTTCATCACCGGCACCATTCCGATGTATTACAACGGCAGCTGGGTCGCGACGATTCTGGAGTCGGAAGATTCGGCCGTCAAAGGGAAGGTCCGGGTCATGAACTTCCCGATCGTGAATGGCGGCGCCGGCGAAGCCAACGAATGGATCGGCGGGATCGTCGACACGTTCATGGTCAGCGCCAATACCCAATATCCGGATGAATCCGTTCAATTCCTGAAATATCTGACCGAGTACATGTCCAACGAAGGATACAAGGTGGGCGCCGGGCTGCCGACGTGGAAGACGACGGTCATCGACGAATCCTCGATCAATCCGCTGCTGAAGGATGTCGTGGACATGACGAAATCGGCCACCGGCATCGTGCCGCCGTGGGACGTCTACCTTGAAGGGCATCAGGCGGAAATGCACAAAAACCTGGTCGCCGAATTGATGGCGGGCAAGATTACTCCCGAAGAGTTCAGCGCCAAAATGGAAGCGTTGGAACGCTAAACAGGCCTCCATTCGTCCGGAGGAGAGTGGACAGCTCTCCTCCTTCTCACTTAAGGGGGGATTGTTCATTCCATGGACCGCGTCATGAGCAACAAAAAAGCAATTGCGGTGTTCACGCTGCCCGCTTTTGCGCTGTATTTCGTCATCGTCATCCTGCCCGTTTTTGTTTCCTTCTATTACAGCCTGTTGAAATGGGACGGCATCAGCGCGCGCCTTTTCATTGGATTGGACAATTACGCGACCCTGTTTCAGGACCACGTTTTTTTGAGATCGCTCTGGAATTCCCTTTTGCTGGCCTTCCTGTCGGTTTTCGTGCAGTTGCCGATCGCGCTGATCCTGGCTCTCGTGCTGGCGGGACGGGTCAAGGGGAGCCGCTTTTACCGCACCGCCTATTTCATTCCCGTCGTCATGTCCACGGTGATGATCGGCCAGCTGTGGATGAAGATTTACCACCCCTCGTTCGGCCTTCTCAACACGGTATTGGACGGGCTCGGGCTTGAATCCTGGACAAGAGAATGGCTTGGCAATGAAAACACGGCATTGGGCGCGGCATTTGCCCCCATTATCTGGCAATATATCGGTTATCATATGCTTCTGTTCTATGCCGCCGCCAAGTCGATCTCCGAAGATCTGTACGAAGCGGCCCGCATTGACGGGGCCACCGGCGCGAAAGCCGCGTGGTACATTACGATTCCGTTGATCAAGCCGATGCTGAAAGTTTCGGCCATCTTCGCGGTGGTCGGTTCGCTCAAATTGTTCGACCTGATCTACGTTCTGACCAACGGCGGACCCTTGCACGCGACGGAAGTCCCCAGCACGTGGATGTTCAACAACATCTTCAGGCAATACCAGTACGGATACGGCAGTTCCATGGCGATCATCATCATTCTGGAATGTTTGCTGTTTACGGTCCTCATCCAACGATTGTTCAAGTCCGAATAGGCACGTTTACGGTCAGGAGGTGCGAAATGCCGGCGCTTCAAACGGTCGCATACGATCGAAAAAAAATCCGGGTTGAACCGGGGACCCTTTTGCTCCAGTTGTGCCTGATCATCGTCGCCATGATCCAGCTGTTTCCGCTCGTGTGGCTGTTTCTGTTTTCCTTCAAGAACAATGCGGAATTGTTCGGAGGCAACGTGCTGGGCTTGCCGAAAGTCTGGCGCTGGGAAAACTACACGTCGTTGTTCAAAGCCGGCAAACTCGGGCTTTATTTCTTCAACAGCCTGGCGGTCACGTTCGTCACGATCGCGCTCACGGCCTTTCTGGCGACCATGGCTTCGTACGCTTTGTCGCGCATGAAATGGAAATGGAGCAAATTGACATTTACCGTCTTTCTGCTCGGCTTGATGATTCCGATTCATGCCGCCCTGCTTCCGATCTTTCTCATCCTGAAAAACATCGGGCTGCTCAACACCCACCTGGCGTTGATCCTGCCCTACACCGGATTCGGCTTGTCCATGGCGATCATGATCGTCGTCAGCTTCTTTGACGGATTGCCGCGGGAACTGGAGGAATCCGCCTTCATCGACGGAAGCGGCATTTACCGGACTTTCTTTTCCATCATGTTGCCGCTTGTGACTCCGGCCATCGCGACGGTGGCGATTTTGACTTATTTGTCCGCCTGGAATGAACTCATGTTTGCCATTACGTTCGTCAGCAAGGAAGAATTCAAGACGCTGACCGTCGGGATCATGTCGATGGCGGGACAACATTCGACCTCGTGGGGACCGATCGGCGCCGGACTGTTTGTGTCCACGCTGCCGAGCATCGTGCTCTATCTGCTGATGGGCGCGCAGGTGGAACGCAGTTTGACTGCAGGCGCCGTCAAGGGGTAAGATATTCGTATTTGCGTATGGGAGGAAAGCGAGCATGAAATACAAGAATCCGGTCATACCGGGATTTTATCCGGACCCGAGCGTCTGCAGGGTCGGCGACGACTATTATCTGGTCACGAGCACGTTCGCCTATTTTCCGGGCGTTCCGATATTCCACAGCAAAGATTTGGTGCACTGGCGGCAGATCGGCCATTGTCTGACGCGGGAAAGCCAGCTTCCCCTGGACGGATCGGGAATTTCCGGCGGCATTTTCGCGCCGACCATCCGCTATCACAACGGCCGCTTCTACATGGTCACCACGAACGTGGATCATGGCGGACACTTCTATGTCTGGACCGAAGATCCGGCCGGCGAATGGTCGGACCCGATTTATGTCGATCAGCCGGGAATCGATCCGACCCTGTTTTTTGACGATGACGGCAAAGTGTATTTCACGAGCACCAACCATCTGTACAGCACCGGCATTTTGCTGTGCGAAATCGACCTTGAAACCGGCAAAAAACTGACGGAATCCCGCACCATCTGGACCGGGACGGGCGGAGCGTATCCCGAAGCGCCGCATTTTTACAAGAAAGACGGCTATTATTACCTGATGCTGGCGGAAGGGGGAACGGAGTACGGACACATGGTGACCATTGCCCGCTCCCAATCGCCTTACGGTCCGTATGAAGCATGTCCGTACAACCCCATCCTTTCCCACCGCAGTCTGCGCCATCCCATCCAGGCCACGGGACACGCCGACCTGATCGAAGATTGGAACGGCAACTGGTGGGCGGTATTTCTCGGCATCCGGCCGATTTTCAACAGTCACCATCTGGGAAGGGAGACGTTCCTGGCTCCCGTCCGCTGGACCGAAGACGGATGGCCGATCATCGGCAACGACGGCTTCGTGGAACTGGAGATGGAAGCCGACACGCTTCCTTTCGTCGAATGGGGCGGGGAAGACGAAACCGACGATTTCGACGGGACCGCATTGGGGATGAAATGGAACTTCATCCGTTCGCCGAAGGTTGACTGGTCCCTTGACGAACGGAAGGGATGGCTGGCCGTCAAGGGATCGGGCGTCGGGCTCCCGGACAAGGGAACACCCGCCTTCATCGGACGCAGGCAGCAGCATTTCGATTGCGACATTTCGGTTCGCATGGAATATGATCCGCAGGCGGAAGACGAAGCGGGACTCGCCGTTTTCATGGATGAACGCCATCATTATGCCATCGGCGTTGCCCGCCATGAAGGAAAGCGCGCGGTGGTGTTCCGCCGGCAAATCAGTTCTCTGGTTGTCAAGGAGTATGTGACCGCGGTGGAGTCGGACGTCGTGGAATTGCGCATCGAAGCGAACCCCCTGACGTATGTCTTCGCTTACCGGACGCCCGACGGACAATGGCAAACGGTCGGCGAAGCCGAAACCCGCTATGTGTCCTCCGAAGTGGCCGGCGGCTTTACGGGCGTGTACATCGGCATGTACAACGAATCCGCGGCCGGAACGAAAGCGTATTTCGATTGGTTCAAGTACTCGGTCAAGGCATGAAGCCGTAAATGACAAGCGACCGTCTCTCCGGAAAGACCGGATGGACGGTCGCTTCTGTTTTGACATCCGGACGCCCGCCGGCGGCAGCCGCTCACTTCCTGGCCGCGAGGAACTCGTCGAACTGCCGCTGCTTCTCCGCGATGACCTTGTCGAGGCCGGCGGCGCGCAGGGCGCTCAGATATTCCGGCAGCACCTTCTCGGGATCGACCGAGCCCGATTCGAGCGCGCGTTGATACTGCTCGATGACGTTGGCGAGGGCGCCGACTTCCGACTTGACCGGATCGCTGTTGAAGACAAAGCCCAGCGCCGGCGACACATGCGCGTTCTGGTTGAACTCGCGGAACTTGTTCCACTTCTCCGGATCTTCGGACTCCCAGACATAGTTCAGGAACTGGTTGCCGAACATCCACGCCGAACCCGGCGAGTAGTCGCCCGTCTTGTCCGTCGGCGAAATGATTTCGCCGCTTCTCGTGTAGTGGACGCCTTCGATGCCGAAGTTGAGCAGGTTGTTGAGCTCTTTGTCCGTATGCAGCAGGTTGATGAACATCATCGCGCGCGCCGGATCTTCGGACGTCGAGGAGATCGCCAGCATCGAACCCGCCGTTTCGCTCGTCGCGACCGTCTTCGCCGTCAGGATGATTTGCTCCAGTTCGCCGGAGCGGCCCGCGGCGCTCGCGACTTCTTCCGCCTTGCCCGGCTTCATCGGGTCGACCGTCATGAACGTGCCCCTCGCGCGCCAGACGTCAGCCGATGATTGCTGCGTTGTCGCGGCGTCCTTGTTGATGTAGCCCTTCTGGTACCAGTCGCGCGCCAGCGCGATGTACTCCCTGTAGCGGTCCATCTCTTCGACCGGCATGACCGTCGTGTCGTCCATATCCTTCAGGATGGCGCCCGGAATCGTCGCGTCGCCGAGGAAGTCGTAGTTCGCGAAGTAGTGCGAGTTGAACAGGGCGCCGTCCGTCCAGACCGGCGTGATATCCGGCCGCGCCTGCTTCACCTTCTCGAGAATCGGCGTCAGGTCGTGAACCGTCTTCACCGAGCTCATGTCGAGGCCCAGTTCTTCCGCGATCTTCTTGTCGTAGATGATGCCGCCGGCGGCCGCCAGCTCCTTGTTCGTCGGCACGCCGTAGTTCTTGCCGTTGATTTTCGCGCCTTCGAGGAACGCGGGATCGAGCGTCTCCAGGATGCCCTGGCCGTGCGATTGCAACAGATCGTTCAGCTCCAGGAACGCGCCCTTGCCGACGTTGACCGCGTGGCCGTTCCATTGCGCCGTGAAAATGATGTCCGCCTTCTCGCGGGACGCGATCATCAGGTTCATCCGGTCGTCCCACGCGCCCCATTCGATCGGAATGATGTCCAGCGTCGCGTTGATTTTCTCTATCAGGATCTTGTTGATGGCCTCTTCGACCATTCTCTCGTCCTTCTGCGGCGTGCCCGGATAGTACAGGGTCAGCTCGTATGGAGGCAGATCGGACCCGCCGCCGCTGCCGGACGAAGAGGAAGATGAAGACGAGCTGCCGCCGCCGGAGCCGCCGCCGTCGGAGCCGTTGTTCTTGTCGCCTCCGCCGCCGCAAGCGGAGATGACCATCGCCGCGGCAACGAGAAGCGCGATGAGAAGATGCAGACGTTTCTTCCGCTGCTTCATATTCAAGTGGACCTCCCTGAATTGGAATGGTTGATATGCCATACCGGCGGAATGACCGGATACGACCGAAGCGATTGGGCCGCGCCGCTCAGCCTTTGACGGCGCCGACCGTCAGACCCTTGATGAAGTATTTCTGGAAGAACGGATAGGCGAGCACGATCGGTCCGATGCCGACGATGGCCATCGCCATGCGCATCGTCTCGGCCGGGAACCGGATATAGGCGCCGGCCTGCATGAGCGCCTGCATCGCCTGGCTGTTCTGCGTGAGGTATTGGACGTTCTGCATCGTCTTGTACATCAGGTACTGGATGCTGACGTTCTCGTTCTTCGTGATGAACACGAGGCTGAGGAACCAGTCGTTCCAGTAGGTGATCGTCTGGAACAGGGCCACCGTCGCCAGCACCGGCAGCGAGAGCGGCATGACAATCTGGAAGAAGATGCGGATCTCGCCCGCGCCGTCGATCCGCGCCGACTCCAGCACGGCGCTCGGAACGGACGTCGCGAAGAACGTCCGCGTGACGAGCACCCAGAACGCCGGGATGAGCAGCGGCATGATGAGCACCCAGAGCGTGTCCTTCAGGTGGAGCAGCTGCACATAGACGAGATACCACGGCACCAGGCCGCCGCCGAACAGCATCGTGAAAAACACGATGAACGTGAAAAACCGGGCGTGCGGGAAATCCCGCCTCGAGATCGGGTAAGCGTACATCGCCACCATGATCATGCTGAGCACGGTGCCGACGACGGTCACGGTAATCGTGATGCCGTACGACCGGGCCACCTGCCGGAAATCCTCGAACAGGAAGTTGTAGGCGCTCGTGTCGAAAGCCGTCGGGATGAACTTGTACCCTTCGCGCAGCACGGCTTCCTCGTTCGAGAACGACACCATGACCAGCAGCACGATCGGAATGACGCACAGGAGCGAGTAGAGGATGAAGACGATGTTGACGCTCCATTGCGCCCAGGTGGGCAGGATGTTTTTCGGGTTGGATCCGGACGGCTTCGCCGACGGTTTCGCTTTCACTGCCGCTTCCATCGCAGGACCTCCTAGAAAAGCGCGTTCTCGCTGTTGATCCGCCGCACGATCCAGTTCGACAGCCAGACGAGCACGAATCCGACGGCGGACTGCAGAAGCCCGGCGGCCGACGACATCCCGACGTCGCCGACGGTCAGGAACGTGCGATAGACGTACGTGTCGATGACATTCGTGACCGGGAACAGCACGCCCGAATCGCGCGTCACAAGATAGAACAGGCCGAAGTCCGCGTTGAAGATCCGGCCGATCTGCAGCAGCGTCATGATCGTGATGATCGGCGTGAGCAGCGGCACGGTGATCCGGGTCATCTGCTGCCACTTATTGGCGCCGTCGATCGTGGCCGCTTCGTACAGTTCGTCGTCAAGCCCGACGATGGCCGCCAGATAGATGACGGCGTAGTAGCCCATGTTCTTCCACGTGTTGATGATCGGCAGAATCCACGGCCACACCTTCTGCTCGAAGTACCAGTTGATCTCCCCGATGCCGAGCAGCGGGAAGATCGTCCGGTTCAGATAGCCGTGCTCCGGGCTGATGAAACCGTATACGAGATAGCTGACGACGACGTAAGACAAGATATAGGGAAGAAACATGATCGACTGGTGCAGCTTCGCCATGAACTTGCTCCGCAGTTCGTTCAGCAGGATCGCGAACGAGAGCGGGAAGATCAGGTTCAGGACGATGAACAGGCCGTTGTAGGCCAGCGTGTTCCGCGTGATGATCCATGCGTCCTTCGTCAGGAACAGGTACTCGAAATTTTTGAAGCCGACCCACGGGCTGTTCAGGATGCCGATCTGGTAATTGACCTTCTTGAACGCGATGATGATGCCGAGCATCGGAAGGTAATTGTTGAAGAACAGGACGATCAGCGCCGGAAGCATCATGAGGTAGAAGATCCAGAACTTCCGGACGGTCCTGAAGAACGACGGTTTCCGCGCCTTCGCCCCGGGAACTTCCGTGACGGTTGCAACCGCTTCCGCAGCATGGTTCGCCATTCGCATCCTCCCCGTCTTTCTGTCGTCTCCGGCAGCCGCCCGACGTCCCGGCCTTCTCCCTGCCGCTGTCCATAATGTAATAAAAAACACCGCCGACCGACTATCGGCGATGTTACCATTCATTGACGCTAAGATGACAAATTGTCGATCTTCTGGTATTTTCTGCGGTATTCCTGGGGCGTGAGGCCGGTCGAACGCTTGAACTGCTTCGAGAAATGGGAGAAATTCGCGTAGCCGACGGACAGGGCGATGTCGCTGATCTTCACATTCGTCCTCGCGAGCAGCTCCTTCACCTTCTCCATGCGCCGTTCGACGATGTAGTCGGTCAGCGACATGCCGGTCTCCTTGCGGAACAGGCGGGACAGATAGGCCGGATTGAGATAGACCTGGCCGGCGATTCGCTCCCGGTTCAGGTCGTCGTGCAAGTTCGCGTCGATGAACCGCTTGACGCGAAGGATCGCGTTCGAGCCGTCCTCGCCCCGCTCGGCGATGAATCCGAGCGCCTTCGTGGCGAACGAGACCGTCCAGCTTCTCAGCGCCGTCAGCGTCTTGAGCGCCTGGCCCAGGTCCGGGAAGCCGCCCTCGGGATAGACGTCGCCGGGAGAGATGCCGCGCCTGAGCAGCATCTGGAACACTTCGTACGTCAATCCGGAGATGTAGAGCGTCATCGCCGCCCGGTCCGGAGGCTCGCGGGTGAACGCGGCGAACGTCTCGTCCACGCGCCGCATGAGCTCCGTCTCCCGGCCGTTCTCGATGAGCAGGATCCATTCGCCGAAATTCGGCATATGCGCCGTGCCGGCCGCTTCCTTCGTATAGGTCGAAGCCCGGAACACTTCGCCCGTCCGGTGGACGTTGTGCCGTTCCATCTCGGCGAGCAGCGCGACGCCCGCCGGCAGCTCCCGCACCGGGAGCGGCTCGCCGATGTAGCAGGAGACGACGCCGTAGAGCAGCTCGCCCGACTTGCGCACATATTCGCGGCAGCGCGCCTCCAGCTCGTTCTCGTCCACCTCCGCGGGGCGGTAGAACAGCGCGAACAGCATGCCGCTTCCGTCCTGGACGACATGCCCCGCCCCGTCCCGGAGCAGGATGTCGCTGGCCGCGTTCTTGAGCGCGTACGTCATGATCTCCTCGTCGCGCGCGTCCCACTCCTGCTTCCATTCCTCCACGCTGATCAGAACCGGCAGCACCGGGCTGTCCGCGGACAGCCCGATCCCGTACAGCGCCATCATCGGCTCCAGCTGCCCGGGCGTCGGCGCGAGCCGGTGGTGAATCACGTCCTGCCAGAACCGCTCGATCAGGAGGGGAAGCTGGCGGTGCCACTGCTCGTAATAATATTCGTAAGTCCGGCGGAAAGCCGCCTCCTGCTCGCGCTTCCGGATCTTGCCGACCGCCTTGGCGACGCGGGCCTTGAGCAGTTCGTGGTCGATCGGCTTGAGCAGGTAGTCGAAGCTGGACAGCTGGATCGCCTGCTGGGCATAGCGGAAATCGGCATGGCCGGTCAGGAAGATCGTCTCCGTCTGCGGCGAATGCTCGTTTACCCACTCCAGCAGGTCGATGCCGGTCTCGCTGGGCATCTCGATGTCCGAGATCATCACGTGGATCGTGTGCTTCCGAAACACCTCGCGCGCTTCCTCCGCGTCGTACGCCGTGAACACGCCCGAGATGCCCGCGGATTCCCAGTCGATGCCCTGCACGACACCCCTGACCGCGATCTCTTCGTCATCCACGACCAACAGATTGTACATGTTCCGCCTCCCCGACTGCGTATGTCTCGGCCGGAATCTCGGCGGGCAGCGGCAGCCGGACGCGCACGACCGCGCCGCCTTCCGGATGGTTGTCGAACTCGACGCCGGCCTCGCCTTCGTACCTCAGCCTGAGCCGCTGCACCACGTTCGCGATGCCCAGCCGGCTCGATTCCGAAGCCGGAAGCTCCTCTTCCCTGCGCAGCCGTTCCAGGACATCCGGCGGGAAGCCGGAGCCGTTGTCGCGGATGACGATGACGAGCTTGTCCCCGTCTTCGGCCGATTCGATTTCGGCGTGGATCCGGATCGTGAACTTCTCCCGTCGGTTGGTGAAGCCGTGGATGATCGCGTTCTCGACGAACGGCTGCAAGGTCAGCGCCGGCAGCGGCGCCTCCTCCCATTCCTCCGGGATGTCGACAACGCATTCCAGCTTGCCGGGGAAACGGAACTTCTGGATTTCGACATAGTTCCCGATATGCTTGAGCTCCTCCCCGAGCGTGATCGAATCCCGGTTCACGCGCATGATGAACCGGAAATAATCCGCCATGTGCAGCGCCATCTTCTTCACCGAATCGTGGTCCTTCAGCACCGCGAAGTTGTAGATGATGTTCAGGCTGTTCATGTAGAAGTGCGGATTAATCTGCGCCTGGAGCTGCTTCATCTCGTTCTTCTGCGCCCGGAGCTGCTCCTCGTACATGCCGATGCGCAGATTGCTGATCTGCTCGGCCATGTGGTTGAACGTGTTCGCCATGAACTGGAACTCGACCGTGTTCGTCGTCTGCAGCCGGAAATCGAGCATCCCGAGCGACAGCTTCTTCATCCCGTTGATGAGCTGATGGAGCGGCTGGAACACGGTGCGCCGGATGAACAGGAGATACATCGTGAACAGGAAGACGAAGCCGGCCACGATGAAGTAGACCGCCTTCTGGAAGTAGGGAAGCCCCTGCAGCATCTGCTTCTCCGGCACGGCCACGGCGACCGCGACGTCGGCCAGCGCGCTGGTGCGGATCATGACGAGATGGCGGGCGTCGCCCTGCCCGACGATCTGGTACGGCGCGTCGAGCAGCGGCAGATTCGCGAGCGGCAGCGAGCGGTCCGTGAACGACAGCGGCTCGGCCGTCCGCACGCCTTCCCGGCTGTAGACCGCGCTCTCCCCGATCTTGTCGTCATCCCACTGGATGCGGAGCAGATCCAGCACGTCGCTGATGTTGATGATCGCGCCGACGTACTGGTTGTTCTCGGAAGACGTGAGGCGAACCAGGTAGTCTCCGCCGGGCATCAGGTCGTTCTGCCAGAGCATCCATTTCCCGCCCAGCATCTGCTGATGCCGGGCCGCGATCCGCGGCGCGTCCTCGGCAAGCAATTGTTTCATCGGCCCGTAACTTCCGGAAGAACTGAAAATAATATCGTTTTCGTTATAAATGAAAACCGTGTGCAGCAGATTGTAAAATCCGACGTCGCGGTTGATTTTGTTCTGCACGCGGACCTTCGTCAGCACGTAATTGTCGCTGTCCACCGGAAAAGCCGCCAGCAGCCCGACATCCGCGTCGAGCACGGCCAGCTTGTACAGGTAACCGTTGATTTCTTCCATATAAAGATCGAGTTGGCCGACGAAAATGTCCAGCGTGTTGCGATACGTCTCGGACACCTTGTCATGCACCACGTTCTTCGCGTACCAGGTGTTGGCGATCAGGAAGAGCACCACCGGCAGCATGACGGCGAAGAAACTGATGACAAGCTGGGTTCGGATCGATCGTCTCACGTGTCCTGCCCCCGTACTGTAGACCGTGTTACTGTCAGTCTATCAACGGGAGGGCGGACGCGCAACCGGATTCCCGCGTTTGACGGATTCCGACAGGATTGATAATCTTGAGGCGATCAAGCAGCCATATCGGAGGTGGTCGCGTGCAACGTTGGATCGGACCGGAATTCGGGGATTATTTGACGTGGTGGTATTGGGAGCCTCTCGCAATCAACGCGTTGCAGAAGCTGGGCCATATCCTGCTGATCGTCATCCTCACCTGGCTGACCCTCCGCCTGCGCAAAATCGTCGTGTCCCGCGTATTCGCGCTTACGAAACTGGACCCCAAGCAGCGCAAAACACTCGAGTCCCTGCTGATGTCGTTCACGCGGTACGCCGTGTTCATCATCGCCGTCCTGACCGGACTCAGCACGGTCGGCGTCAACATCGGACCGATCATCGCAGGGGCGGGAGTCGTCGGGCTGGCCGTCGGATTCGGCGCGCAGACGCTCGTCAAGGACCTGATCACCGGTTTCTTCATCATCTTCGAAGACCAGTTCTCTGTCGGCGACTACGTGTCGATCAACGGCGGCCAGATTCGCGGCACCGTGGTCAGCGTCGGCCTCCGAGCCACGAAGATCCGCACCTGGGCGCAGCATGTCGTCGTCATCCAGAACTCGGAGATCCGGATCAGCGAAAACTACAACCGCGAGCGGATGCGGGCGATCATCAACATCACCGTCGCCTACGAGACCGATCCGGCAGACGTCGAAGCGGCGGTGAACCGGATGTCGGCGCGTCTGCAGCGGGACATGCCCCACCTCTTCCTGCGGAACGAGGAAGGGGAAGCGATCGAGCCGCCGCAGCTTTACGGCATCACCGACGTCGAGAACCAGGCGCTCGGCGCGAAATATACCATCGTCAGCCTCGTGAACGACCAGCACTATTGGACGGCGTGCAAGGAGATCCGCAAGACACTGCTCCATGAACTGAAGGCGGGCGGCATCCAGGTCGCCTACCCGCGGCGCATCGAACGCGCGGAGCTCGAGCCGGCGCGCGTTTGACACGGTTTTCCCGGGCAGCGCAACAATGCGCCTGAATTTGTTTGCTTCATCCGGAAGTCATGCATGAATGCAAAAAACGCACCTGTCAAGGTGCGCCTTCGCAAAAACCATGCGAATCTGGTGCGTACATGCACAGAACGGAGGATTCCGGCTGCCCGGCAACCGAAACAGGCGCATGTTTGCGCCTGTTTCGCTACAGCACGACCCCGTCCTTGAAGATCGCGATCTCGCGGAAGCCGTTCAACTCGTTCCGTGTGGCCGCTTCGCCGGAAGCGACGGCGAGCAGCAGGTTCCACAGCTCCGCGACGAGCTCCGGCATCGTCCGGTCCGCGAGCAGCCTCCCCGCGTCGAAATCGATCCAGTTCTTCTTCCGCTCCGCCAGTTCGCTGTTCGTCGAGATCTTCACCGTCGGCGCCGGTCCGCCGAACGGCGTGCCGCGCCCGGTCGTGAACAGCACCATCTGCGCGCCGGCCGCGGCCAGCGCCGTCACCGACACCTGATCGTTGCCCGGCGCCTCGAGCAGGCTGAGGCCCGGCTTCGTCACCCGCCCGCCGTAGGGGATGACGTCGACGACGGTGGAGGAGCCGCCCTTTTGCGTGCAGCCGAGCGATTTTTCCTCGAGGGTCGTGATGCCGCCGTCCTTGTTGCCGGGCGACGGGTTCTCGTAGATCTCCTGGCCGTGCCGGATGAAATATTGCTTGAAATCGTTGACCAGCGACACGATTCGCCCGAACACCCGCTCGTCGCACGCCCGGTTCATCAGGATCGTCTCCGCGCCGAACATCTCGGGCACTTCCGTCAGAATCGCCGCGCCGCCGCTGGCGATGAGCCGGTCGGCCGCCGCGCCGACGAGCGGGTTCGCCGTGATGCCGGACAGCCCGTCGGAGCCGCCGCATTTCAGCCCGATCTTCAGCTTCGAGACGGGCACGGGCTCGCGCTTGAAGGAAGCGGCGTATTCGGCCAGCTCGCCGAGCAGACTGAGCCCGCGCTCCAGCTCGTCCTCCTCGTCCTGGACGTTCATGAACCGGATGCGGCGCGGATCGATCTCGCCGATCGCTTCGCGGAAGAGCTCGAGCCGGTTGTTCTCGCAGCCGAGCCCGACGACGAGCACGCCGCCCGCGTTCGGATGATGGACGAGCGAGGCGAGCAGCCGCTGCGTGTATTTCAGGTCGTCGCCGAGTTGCGAACATCCGTAAGGATGCGCGAAATGGTGGACGCCGTCGACGAGTCCGGCGTACCGCGCGCCGGCCTGCCGGGCGAGCGATTCGCACATCTTGTTGATGCAGCCGACCGTATTGATGATCCACAGCTCGTTGCGGATGCCGACCTCGCCGTTCTCCCGCACGTAGCCCCGGAACGTCTTCCGCGCGAGCGGCTCCGCCGGCGGCGCGGGCGGGACGGGTTCGTACCGGTACTCGAGCAGCCCGCCGAGGCCCGTGCGCAGATTGTGCGTATGCGCCCACACGCCCGGCTCCAGATCCGCCTTCGCCTTGCCGATCGAATAGCCGAACTTGAGAATGTCTTCGTCCTTCTTCACCGGCCGGGTCAAAATCTTGTGCCCGCGCGGAACGTCTTCCTTCAGGACCAGCCGCGTGCCGTCCTCCAGCTCCAGCGTCTCGCCCGCAGCCCACGGCCGGAGCGCCGTCACGACATGATCGGCGGGGTGCAGCCGGATCCAGCCGTTCATAGCGTCACGCCCCTTTCCCAGTTCTCGATGATGGCGGCCGCCGATTCCGCCAGCCCCGGCCATCCGGACAGGTCGCGCCCCCACAGCCGCTCGTCCGCGAGCAGCCCGCGCACCGCGGTCAGGACGCCGTTCCCGTTCCCGTTCCCGGTCACGTTCCCGTTCACGTCCCCGTCTCCGTTCCCGTTCACATCCCCGTCTCCGTTCCCGTTCACGTCCCCGTCTCCGTCCCCGTTCCCGTTCCCGTTCCCGTTCCCGTTCCCGTTCCCGTCCCCGTCTCCGTCCCCGTTCCCGGTCACGTTCCCGTTCGCGTCCCCGTCTCCGTTCCCGTCTCCCTCGCCTCCGCCGCCCGCAACCCGCCAATGTTCCGCGGCGACTGCAAGAAGCTCCGCATCGTCCCGTACCTCGATGGGCGTACCGTCCAACGCCTGCGTCACATAGCCGTCGCTGCCGTCCGGCCTGACCTTGCAATATCGCAGCAATCCGGCCAGCCCTTCCGCCAGCCTAGGGGGAACCGGCAGGCCGCGCTCCGCGTACCAGGCGAGCGACGGCAAGAGCCGCACCCGGAACTTGCTCAGGCTGTTCATCGCGATGTCCGCCAGCCGGTGGCGGATGTACGGGTTCGCGAACCGTTCGAACACCGAATCGGCGTAGGCCTCAAGTTCTCCTTCCGCGCCGGCCATCGTCGGCACGATCTCGCCGTAGACCGCCTCGCGCACCGCCGGCCCGAGCGCGGGATGCTCCAGCGCCTCCCGCACCGTCCGCGCGCCGCGCAGCAGGCCGGCCGGCGCCATCCAGGTGTGCGCGCCGTTCAGGATGCGCACCTTCCGCTCGCGGTAGACGGCGAGATCGTCGGTGTAATGGACGTTGAGCCCCGCCTTCCGGAGACCCAGCTCGTCATCCAGCTCCGGCGGGCCCTCGATCGCCCACAGATGGTACGGCTCGGCGGTCGTCAGCATCGCGTCCCGGTACCCCCATTCCGCGAACCAGCGCTCCGCCTGTTCGGACTCCGGATAGCCGGTCACGATCCGGTCCACCAGCGTGTTCAGGAACCGGTTGTGCCGGCGGACCCAGTCCCGGAACGCCTCCGGCCAGCCCCAGTCGTCCGCGTGACGCAGCACGGCGTCCCGCAGCGCGTCGCCGTTCCGCTCGATCAGCTCGCAGGGCAGCAGGACGAGGCCGCGCCGCGGGTCCCCGTCGAACGCCCGCCACCGCTCGTAGAGCAGACGGGCGACCTTGCCCGGGAACGAGGCGATCGGCCCGTCGCCGAGCGGCTCGTGCTCGTAGCGGAGCCCCGCCTCCGTCGTGTTCGAGACGATGAAGCGCAGCTCCGGCCCGCGCGCCAGCGCGACAAATCGCTCCCACTCCGCATAAGGGTCAAAAGCTTCCGCGATAATCGAGACGATCTCCCGCCGTTCGACCGGCTCGCCGTTCTCGAGACCGCGCGTCACCACCGTGAACAGCCCGTCCTGCGCGGCGAGCCGTTCGATCTTCGCCCTTCCGGCCGGCCGCGGCTGCACGACGGCGACCGCGCCGTCGAACAGCCCCTTCGACCGGCTCGCATGCAGCATCCAGTCGACGAACGCCCGCAGGAAATTGCCCTCGCCGATCTGAAGCACCTTCACCGGCGCATGGATCGGCGCATCCGCGCCCGCAACGGCTTTCGCCGTTTCCCGATTCAATGTCCGCATCCCCGGCCCTCCATCCTCGCCCGAAGCCTTTTCGATTCTATCCCCTTCGCTCAGGGGCATTTCGCCCCCATTGTATCCCCTTCGATCAGGTCATGGAATAGTCTGAAATTGCAGGATTGTATCCGATTTTGATATTCTGGGAGCAAGCGAAGATAGGAGGATGCCGCATGAGACCGTTCCGCAAGCCGTTCTTCGGCGATCCCGCTTTTCCGTTCGAAATGGTGCACCGCGCGACGAAATACCCGCAGTTCGAACTGCCCGACCATCTGCACGACCGGTGCGAGATCGTCTATGTGCACAGCGGGCGCGGGACCTTTTTTATCGACGATACGCTGTACGAGAAAGCCCCGGGCGATCTGTTCCTCATTCCCGGGGATACGATCCACCGCGCCTTCCCCGACGCCGACGATCCGATCGTGTCGACGGCCGTCTTCTTCGCGCCGGCGTTCGCCGAGCCGGCCGTGCCGGACGGATCGTACGCGCCGCTGGGCTGCTTCGAGCAGGCGCGCCGGGCCCGCCGCTGCCGGCTCGTGCCGCCGGAGCCGCTGAAGGCGCAGATCGAGGCGCTGCTGGAGGAGATTCACGGGGAGCTGGCGGATGCCCGGCCCGGATACCGCGAGGCGGTCCGGCTCGCGCTTTGCCGGCTGCTGCTCCTGCTCAACCGGCATCTGCTGCCGGAACGCGACGGCTCCCCCGGCAGCGGCATCGGCCCGACCTGGCTGCGGGAGGCGCTGCGCGCGATCAACGCAAGGCCGGAGGCCTCGGGCAGCCTGTCGGAGCTCGCCGCCCGGGCGGGCGTCTCCGCCGCGCACTTCGCGCGGGTGTTCAAGCAACATACGGGCATGAGCGTGACGGATTTCGTGAATGCGAAGCGGATCGTGATGGCGAAGGAGTTGCTCAGGGGAACGGACCGCAGCGTGGGAGAAGTGGCGGAACGGTGCGGGTTCGACAGCCTGCCCCATTTTCACCGGGTGTTCAAGGCGCTGACGGGAACGACGCCGGGAAGCTGGCGCCGGAGCGGCTGACTCAGAGAAGTTGGCGACGGGAAGCCGGCCTGGAGAGGTTAACTCCCGGAAACTGGCGACGGGGCGGTTGAGGCCGGGAAACGGATCTGAAGCGGTTAACTCCGGGAAACTGACGACGGGGAGGTTGAGGCCGGGAAACCGGCCTGGATCGGTTAACTCCCGGAAAACTGGCGCCGGGGCGGTTGAGGCCGGGAAACCGGCCCGGAGCGGTTGACGCCTGGAAGCCGGCGCCGAAGGAGCGGTTGACGCCAGGATCAAACGGCGGGGCGGCGCGTCCGGCCTCGCCTGCTGGTCTTGCCGGGCCTTCTGGGCCTTCTGGGCCTTCTGGGCCTTCTGGTCCTGCTGATCCTGCCGGTTCTGCCGGTCCTTCCGGTCTTTCTGGTCCCGATCATCCCGCTGGTCTGGCTTGTCCTTCCGATCATGCTGATCCTTCGGCTCCACCGGTTACGCTGTCCCCGCAGGTTCCGCTGGTTCCGCTGGTTCCGCTGGTCCTCCGGGTCCTGCCGGTCCCGCTGGTCCTCCGGGTCCTGTCAGTCCCGCTGGTTCCGCTGGTCCAGCCGGCCTTGCCGGTTCCGCTGGTCCAGCCGGTCCCGCCGCTTCCGCTATTCCGGCAGGTCCCGCTCGACCGCCTCGCCAATTTCCCGCCGCAGCGCCTCCGGATCGCGAATCACGATGCCGGACCGGCGGGCTTCGAGGATGCCGTCCCGCTTGAGCCGGTTGAGCATCCGGCTCACCGTCTCGCGGGACGTGCCGATCGCGCTCGCGATGTCCTGGTGCGTCAGCGGCAGCCGGATGTGGATCGCGCCGCCGCGCCGCTCGCCGATGTGCTCCGCCAGATCGGCCAGAAAACGCAGCCCGCGGTCATGCGCGTCGAAGGCGCCCGCCTCCTGCAGCCGTTTCTGGAGCTCGACGATCTTGTCGCTCATGCCGCGGATGAGCCGGATGGTCGGCGCGGGATGCCGCTCCAGGAAGAACTCGAAAGGACGCAGCGGCAGCGCAAGCAGCACGGACGGCACGATCGTCTCGGCCGAAGCGGGATACGGCTGGCCGCTGAACAATACCGTATGCGGGAACATCTCGCCCTCCTTCAGGATCGAGACGATCCGCTCCCGCCCGGACTCGTCCGTCTTGAACGTCTTCACGAGGCCGCTGCCGACAAAATAGACCGCCTCGACCTCGGTTCCTTCCGAAAAGACGATCTCCTTCTTGCCGAACGACCGCCGCAACGCCATCGACGCCAGTTGATCCAACTCGTCTTCCGTCAAATCCCTGAAAAGCCCGATCTGCCGCAACATCTCGCGGATATCCGGACTCATGGCACGCCTCCTCGCCGCCGCCCGCCCATCCGGGGCCATTCGCCTGATCGGGCCGACCCGCCCACTCGAGCCGATCCGCCACTCGGTCCGACCCAACACTCGAGCCAACCCGCCACTTGAGCCAACCCGCCACTCGGACCGAACCGCCGCACTCGGACAGGTTTGCCACTCGGGTTGCCCCTCATTGGGGACGACCGCCATAGCCCACGAATAAGCGAAATTTCTTCTTCTATTCTGCACTAAAACCTGATTCCGGCCGAAATAAGCGAAATTTCTTCCGCAATTTTTCCGTAAACGCGCGTTCAATCATTCCGGAGAGAAAATAACCGCAATTTTTGCTTCTATTTCGCAAAAAACGGCCATTTCGGTTGAAATAGAGGAAATTTCTTCTTCTATCCCACCTGGCTAGCACGCCCGACGGTCACACCCGGCTGACCCCCGACTGTCACACCCGGCTGTCACGCCCGGCTGTCACACCCGGCTGTCACGCCCGGCTGTCACACCCGACTGTCACACCCGACTGTCACACCCGGCTGCACCCGGCTGTCACATCCGGCTATCCCGCCCGGCGACCGAACCCCCGCTCGCGCTTGCTCCCCGCTTCCCTCGCGCCTAACGCCGCCGCTCATCCCGCGCCTCGTACCATTCGTTCACTTCCTCCGTGATCTGCCGTCCGCCGTGCTCCGTCCAGCGGTTCACGAAATCATCGAACGCGTCCAGCGGCAGCCGGCCGTAGATGATCTGCCGGAACGTCTCCTCCTCGAGCTTCCGCAGCAGTTCGCCCTTCTCGCGCTG